>Ga0193753_10000282_pt1 | contig 50667 bp, 44 predicted proteins | sample H1c2metaG_FD_144925 | JGI IMG/M metagenome (GOLD analysis project Ga0193753, IMG submission 144925) | Soil microbial communities from a riparian zone of the East river system, Colorado, United States - H1c2 | ecosystem: Environmental > Terrestrial > Soil > Riparian zone | place: USA: East...
TTGTGCACGCGCAGGTGCGAGCCGTCGGCCGTGGCGATGCCGGCGGCGTCCTGGCCGCGGTGCTGGAGCACGGTCAACCCGTCGTAAAGCGCGGCTGCGACTTCACTGGTGCCGACGATCCCGACGATGCCGCACATGTTTGTTTCTCCGCGGCGCCGACGCGCCGCCACTGCTGATGGGGTTTACGGATGCGGGCGGACGATGCCGTCCATCCCGGTCTTGGCTTTTATCTGCGTCTTCAGTTGATCGGCCTCGCCACGGCCGACCACCGGTCCGACGCGCACGCGCGACAGCGCGCCCTTGTCGGTGTTGACCTGCTCGACGAAGGCGCTGAAGCCGGCCGCGCGCATCCGGTCGCGCAGGGCATTGGCATCGGCGGCTTTGCTGAAAGCGCCCAGCTGGATGGCGAAACCAGTCCCGCCAGCGGATGGCGCCGGAGCGCTGCTGCTGGCCGCCGGAGCGGAGGCCGCCGTCCTGGGTGGCGCCGCCGGCGGTTTGGCCGCGGCAGTCAGGGTTGAAGATGGGGACGCCGGCTTGGCCGTTAAAGGCTCCGCGTCGAGTACCACCACAGCGCCGCGCAAATCGCTGCGCGACTGCTGTGCACGCAGGCGCGCAGCCTCGGCATCGGCGCGCGTGGCGTACGGGCCCACGCGCACGCGATAGCCGCTGCGGCCATTAACGGCGGCCGGCTCGCTGTAACCGGGCAGTTGCGCCTGCTTGAGCGAGCGCACTACGCCTTCGGCATTGGCGGCGTTGGCGAAACTGCCGAGATTGACCGCGTAATCGCCACCCGCCGACGGTGCCGGCAAGGCCGCGCTGGTCACGGCTGCAGCGGCTGGAGCGGATTCGGCGGGCAGTGCCGACGGCGCAGAAACGCCATCGGCGCCCAGCGGCACCGGCTGGCTGACCGGTGCATCGGCCGAAGCGGGCGCTGGCGCACTGGCGCCCGGCGTCGCGACAGCGGGATCGGCGGCATCGGGATGGGTCGTATCCATGCCGACCGCACCGCCCTCGGGCACTTCGCCGGGGGTGACCAGCGGCAGCTCGCGGGTCTCGTACTCGCCTGCCGGCGCATCGGGCATCGTCAGCGGCACGTCCGCTACGCCACTGTCGGGCGCGGGTCCCTGGATTAGCATCGGCAGGAAGATCACCGCCAGCGCGACCAGGATCACCGCGCCCCACAGGCGCTGTTTCAGGGCAGGTTCCATCGGAGCTCGCAAGGAACGGCGGATTGCCGCGCGAATTATACCTGCGCAGGCCCAGTCCCGAATTAACCGCGCGCTTCGAAAGCGACGATCGCGGCAGCGGCGGTGTGGAACGAACCGAAGACCAGGATGCGGTCGCCCGGTTGCGCTTGCGCCAAGGCGGCGGCCAACGCCTCAGGCACCGTGCCATGGTGTGAGCCCGTGCTTGCCGGCGTCGCTTGCAGACGTTGCGCGAAGGCGTCGACGTCCAGTCCACGCGGGTTGACGTCGGCCAGGCCGGCCAGGAACCAGCCGTCGATGCCTGCGGCCACCGCCGCGACCACGCCCACCACGTCCTTGTCGCCCAGTGCGGCGAACACGGCGAAGGTCCGTCCTGTTGTTTTTGCGGGAGCGGTTTCAGCCGCGACTGTCGGGCCTGAAGCCCTTTCCACGGACGTTTGCAGCCAAGCCGCGAGTTCGCGCGCCGCTTGCGGGTTGTGCCCGACGTCCACCACCACCTGCACGCCGCCGCGCCCGAATATTTGCAGGCGGCCGGGCACCTGCGCCGAGGCGACACCCTGGGCATAGGCCTGTTCCGGAATCGGCCGGTCGAGCGCGCGCAACGCGGCAATGGCGGTGGCGGCGTTGCGCAGCTGCGCGGGCGCGGCCAGCTGCGGCATCGGCAGCTCGACTTCGAAACCGACTTCGCGCCAGCGCCAACGGCCATCGTCCAGACGCTCGAAGAAAAAATCGCTGCCTGCACGCCAGGCGGATGCGCCGATGGCGTAGGCGTGACGCAGGACGCTGGCCGGCGGGTCGTCCTCGCCCAGCACCAGCGGTTTCCAGGCGCGCGCGATGCCGGCTTTCTCGAAACCTATCCTTTCGCGATCGTCGCCCAGGTAATCCTGGTGATCGAGATCGACCGTGGTGATGACCGCGACATCCGGATCGATGAGGTTGGTCGCATCGAGTCGGCCGCCGAGGCCGACTTCGAGGACGACCAGGTCGAGCTGGCTGCGCTCGAAAAGCCACAGTGCGGCGAGCGTGCCGTACTCGAAATAGGTCAGCGACACAGCGGTTCCCTCTCCGCGGGGAGAGGGGCTCAAGCGCGCGGCTTCGATCGCTTCGAACGCTTCGACGAGTTCCGCGTCACTGGCATCGCGTCCATCGATCCGCACACGCTCGTTGTAGGTCAACAGATGCGGCGACGTATAAGCGCCGACTTGCCAGCCTGCCGCGCGCGCGATCGCTTCGATGAACGCGACCGTGGAGCCTTTGCCGTTGGTGCCGCCGATGGTGATGACGTTTTTGGCCGGCTTGGACAGCCCGAGGCGCGTTGCGACTTCGCGCACGCGCTCGAGGCCCATATCGATGGATTTTGGGTGCTGGCGCTCGATATAAGCCAGCCAATCGGGGAGCGCACGCGGCGTCATAGTGCGCGATGCACCGCTTCGCCGAACAGCGCGGTGTGGTGCGTGCAGTCGTTGAGCCGCACCACTTCCAGGCGATCGGCAACCGGGCCTTCCAGCAGGTTCAATGTCGTGGGCGCCTGGCGGAACGTCCATAGCCGCGCCAGCGGTATGCCGAGCACGTGGCACAGGATCACGCGGTTGACCGCGTCGTGCGCAACCACCAGCAAAGTGTCGTCCTTGCCCAGGCCTTCGCTGGCGCGAACCAGTGCCGGCCAGGCGCGGTCGAAGACGTGCTGCAACGATTCGCCTTCCGGCATCAGCACTTCGTGCGGCGCATCGCGCCAGGCTTGCAGGCGTTGCGGGTCGCGTTCGTGGATTTCGCTGGCGAGCAGGCCTTCCCAGGTGCCGTGGGCGATTTCCATCAGGCCGGGATCGGTGGCGAGCATCGCCACGCGCGCTTCGCCCAGCGCAAGCTCCGCCGTGCGCCTGGCACGCGCGAGCGGCGAAGCGACGGCACGGTCGATGCGCACCTCGCGCAGACGCTCGCCCAACGCGCGCGCCTGCGCTTCGCCGATGGGCGACAGCGCGATGTCTTCCTGGCCCTGGTAGCGGCCTTCGGCATTCCAGGGGGTTTCGCCGTGGCGGGCGAGAATGATTTTCATGTTCTAGAGATTCCTTCAGAACCGTCATTCCAGCGAAAGCTGGGACCCATTTTGACGTTGATTTTATCGCTGCGGAGCAAGATCAAAATGGGTTCCAGCTTTCGCTGGAATGACGGGTAAGTAAATTACAGCGACTCGATCGACAGCACGCCGGGAATCCCGCGCACCGCCACCAACTGCGATTCCGGCACCGCACGATCCACCGTGATCGCCGCCAGTGCCTCGCCGTCGCCCTTGGCGCCCAACGAGAAGTTGACGATGTTGACGCCGGCCGCGCCCAGGTGCGAACCGACCAGGCCGATCATGCCGGGACGGTCTTCATTGCGCATCAGCAACAGGTGCGACTGCGGATCGAACTCGATCTCGACACCGTCGAAACGCACCACGCGCGGACCGCGGTGCAAGGTGGCTTCGATCTCGCGCGCGCCGCCGTCCTCGCCTTCCACGCGCAGTTTCAGCAGCCGGTCGAAGCCGTCGCCGTCGCCGCCCACCGTCTCGGCGACCACCAGGCCGCGCGCGGCGGCTTCCTGCAGCGCATTGACCGGGGTGACGCGGCTGGAAGCGGTGCCGAGCAGCGACGACACCAGCAGCCGCGTCAGCGGACGCGGATCGAGCGATTCGCTGCGGCCCGCATACGTGATGTGCAGCCGCGTCGGCGCCGGCACGAGACGCGCAGCCAGCTTGCCGAGCGACGACATCAGCGGCATCCACGGCCCGACCTCGCGTGCCGCTTCCGCCGTCAGCGGCGGCAGGTTGACGCAGCCGGCGACCGCGCCGGTGTCGATGAAATCGATGATCTGCCTGGCGAGGATCGTGCTGACCGCCTGCTGCGCCTCGCTGGTCGATGCGCCCAGATGCGGCGTCAGGATCAATTTGGGATGGCCGCGCAGCGGCGAGTCGGCCTGCAGCGGTTCGGTGGCGAAGGTGTCGAGTGCGGCGCCGGCCAGGTGGCCTTCGTCGAGCAGGCGTAACAACGCGTCTTCGTCGACCAGTCCGCCACGCGCGGCATTGATCACGTACGCGCCCTTCTTCATGCCGCGCATGTTCTGCTCGGACAGCAGGTTGGTGGTTTCCTTGGTGCGCGGGATGTGCAAGGTGATGATGTCCGCCTTGGCCAGCAGCTCGTCGAGCGGCTTCAGCGGCACGCTGCCCTTGCCCGCTGCCGAAGCCGGCAGGAAGGGATCGTACGCGGCCACATCCATGCCGATGCCCTGCGCCTTGCGCGCGACCGTGCTGCCGATGCGGCCCAGGCCGATGACGCCCAGCTTCTTGCCTTCCAGTTCGAAGCCGGTGAGGCCTGCCTTGGGCCATTCGCCCGCCTTCATGCCGGCATCGGCGCGCGGGATGTGCCGGGCCAGCGCGAACAGCAGCGAAATCGCATGCTCGGCGGCGGCCAGCGTGTTGCCGTCGGGCGCGTTCATCACCGCGATGCCCTTGGCGGTGGCCGCATCGACATCGATGGTATCGACGCCGGCGCCGGCGCGGCCGATCACCCGCAATTGCTTCGCCGAATCGATCGCTTCGGCGCTGACCTGCGTGGCGGATCGCACCAGCAACGCGTCGACGCCTTCGAGCGCCTTGGCGAGCTTGGCTGGGTCTTTGATGGGTTCGGAAATCTCGACGATCCAGCCGGCCTCGCGGAACAGGGCCAGGCCATCTTCGTGGATACCGTCGCAAGCCAGCACTTTCATCGTCAACTCCTGCGGGGAAAGGATCCCGCGGAGCCACGCAGCCGGCACAACGTAAAGAGTCGATCTGGAAACAGCCGCCGATGCAACGGCGGATCGCTTACGGGTCGGGAGACGGGGCCGGCTGGCATGGGAATCCGCGACGGGGTCAGCGTACCAGACGCAACCGGCGGCGCAAGTGGCAGCCGCGATGGCGGGACTGGCCGCCATCGCGGGTCTGAGAGACGATGGCACCCCGATCCGCGGAGTCCCTGCCATGAGCCGGCAAGTAAAAGGCGAATTCGACGTCAAGCGCAGCATGGAACCGTCCTGCGACATGGGCGACGAGGTCCAGGCGGGGCATTTCCGTTTCGACAAGCGCTTCCATGGCGATCTCGACGCGGTCAGCGTGGTGCATATGCTCGCGGTGATGACGGACGTGGAAGGTTCGGCCGCCTACGTCGCCATCGAGCGCATCGCCGGCAGGCTGCACGGACGCACCGGCACGTTCTTCGCCCAGCACAGCGGCATCATGGATCGCGGCACGCCGACGCTTTCGCTGACGGTCGTTCCCGATTCGGGCACGGACGGGCTCGCCGGACTGTCTGGACGCATGGCCATCGACATCGTCGACGGCAAGCACTACTACACGCTCGATTATTCGCTGGATCCGGACCGATAGCTCGGCGCCCGCACCACAAAAAAACGGCGGATCGCTCCGCCGTTTTCTTGGCCGCCGGAAAGAGACTGGCTATTTTTTCACCACACCCAATTCCTGCAGCAACTGCGGCGCCGGGTAGACCTCCTGCATGATCCAGCGCATATAACGCTGGTCGACCGAGATCATGCGCGTCATCACCGGGTCGAATACCCAGTTGGAGCTGACCGACTCCCAGTTGCCGTCGAACGCCAGGCCGACCAGCTTGCCGCGCGCGTCGAGCACCGGCGAGCCGGAGTTGCCGCCGGTGATGTCGAGGTCGGACAGGAAGTTCACCGGTACCGTGCCCAGGCGCTTGTCGGCCAGGCCGCCATAACGTTTGGCGGCGATCGCGTCGAGCAGCGGCTTGGGCGCATCGAACGGCTCCTTGCCGGTCGCCTTGGCGGCCACCTCCTCCAGCTTGGTGAACGGCTGCTGCTGGCTGCCATCGACCTTGGTATACGCCTTGACGTTGCCGAAAGTGATGCGCAGCGACGAGTTGGCGTCCGGATAGACGAACTCGCCCTTGCTCTTCTTGTAATCCGCCACCGCCTGCAGATACACCGGACGCGCAACCAGCGTTTCGCCGGCGCGGGTCTTGCGCTCCTCTTCCTGCGTCAGCAGCGTCGGCATCATCGCGACGGCCAGCTGGATCGCGGGATCCTTGCTGGACTCGAACGCCTTGCGGTCGGCCGTGAACCACTTCATGCGCTCGCTGGTGCTGCCGAGCTTGCTTTTGCCGAGTTTGGTGACGCCCTTGCCGACGGCTTTCTCGTCGCTGCCGCCCAGCCATTTGTCGAGCGGACCGACGCGTTGCGTTTCCGGCAGCGCGACGTACTGGTTCAGCCAGTAGCGCTGCAACTCGCGATCCATGGTCGGGTTATAGCGGCGCTCCATCTGCTTCAGGCCGCCCTCGATCGAGGCCAGGTCTCGCTGCTGGTAACCGGCTTCGCGCTCGGCATCCGGCTTGGCGCGTTCCATCGACAGGCGATACAGCATGCTCGCGGTGCCAACCACGCCGGTATTGGAGAATTGGCCGAACACCAGATCGCGTTCGCGCGTGGCCTTGGCCGCTTCGCTGACCGCCACCAGTTGATCGTGCGCCTCGAGCGCCGGCTTGCCCTTGTCGCCCTGCTTGCGCAGCCAGTCGAGCACGGCGGTTTCCTGGCTGTGCTTGGTGGCGGCGGCGTTGGTGCGCTTGAAGCCATCCAGCTGGCCATCGTAATTCTTCAGCACGTTCTCCCAGCCGCGTACGGTGCTGGCGTACTTCACCGCGATTTCGGGATTCTTCTTGCTTTCCGAATCGACCAGCGCGACCAGCTTCTTGAAGTGGCCGCTGATGGTCGGATAAGTCCAGGCTGCGGTGTTGTCGAAATCCTCGGCCAGCGCGTAGCGGTTGGTCTGACCCGGATAGCCGGCGACCATGACGAAATCGCCGGGACCCAGCGGCTTGTCCGCGATCTTCAACCAGTGCTTGGGCTTGAACGGCACGTTGTCGGTGGAATATGCGGCCGGCTTGCCGTCCTTGCCGACGTAGGCGCGATAGAACGAGAAATCGCCGGTATGGCGCGGCCACATCCAGTTGTCGATTTCGCCGCCGTAATTGCCGATGCTGCCCGGCGGCGCATAGACCAGTCGCACGTCCTTGATTTCGATATTGCGGAACAGGCGATAGGTGTTGCCGCCGAAGAAGCTGTACAGGCGGCAGCGATATCCGCCTTCGGCTTCGCATTGCGCGATCAGTTTCTTGTCGATGCTCTCCAGCGCCCGGGTACGGCCCAGCGCATCGGGCGCGGCGGCGATCGCGGCCTTCACCGCAGGAGTCACGTCCTGGATGGTATCCAGCGCATAGACGCGCGCATTCGGGCCGGCGCTGAGTTCGCCGTCGCGGGTGGCGGCATTGAAGCCGTCCTTCATCAGGTTCTTTTCGGGCGTGGAATTGAGCTGGATGGCACCGTAGGCGCAGTGGTGGTTGGTGACCACCAGGCCATCCGGCGAAACGAAGCTTGCCGTGCAACCGCCCAGCGACACCACCGCGCCCATCGGATCGCCGGTGAGGTTGGCGATTTGTTTCGCATCGAGCTTCAGCCCGGCCTTTTTCAGCGGCCCCGCGATTTCCGGCAGCTGCTGCGGCACCCACATGCCCTCGCCCGCCCGGGTCGGCGCGGCAGACACGGCGCAGAGCATTGCAACGACGAGGGCGGCGGCCAATGCGGTGTAGCGCATGCGATCACTCCTGCGATAGACGGTCCGCAAGTCTAGCGCAAACACCTCCGCCGGCAGCCAGACTCAAAGTGGGAGAGATCGGGCCCACAATCGCCATCCGGGTGCGGGGCCAGGAGGGGTGTGACATGACTGGAAGCTTGCGATGCGACTACCAAATGGAAAAAAGGCTTCCGGGCTGTGCCGGATCGCTTCTTGTCGTCGGTCCTAAAGTCAGGTCGCCGAAATCTTTAGAGGCCGTCATCCCAGCGCAAGCTGGGACCCATTTTGATCATGCCCTCAAAATCGTCATCCCGGCGAACGCCGGGATCCAGGCCGACGTACTGATGAGTTGCGACACGACTGGATAGATGGAAAAAGGCTTCCGGGCTGCGCCCGGGTCACTTTCTTTGCTGGCCCAAAGAAAGTAACCAAAGAAAGGGCCCAACGATTTCTAAAATTAGTCGCTGTGCGGCAGACCGGCGCTATGTTTGTTTCGTCGTTACTGGCTTTCTTTCCGTCGCTTCGAACATCTGTTTCGCTGGCGCATAGACTTCATCCCCGTCCTGAGTTGGCGCGCGTAGCCCGGGTGGAGCGCAGCAATACCCGGGACTCTTCCAGTGTGCCAGAAACCCACAACGACACGTCATCGGGTGCACGCTCTCGCCTTGGCATGGCCAACCCCGCTGCAAGACAAGAGCGGTGTAAGCAGGGCCATCGAACGAAGCTGCGTGATCGCAGCGCCCACGCCCAAATTCAGACCGAGGACAAGAAGGTGACTTGCGACGAAAGGCCGCAGCGCGAGTATCGGCTAGATCGCGACAGGGCCAAGAGGCGTGAGGCCCATTCTTTGTTACTTTCTTTGGGCCCGCAAAGAAATGCCTGCCCTGAGCTTTCCGAAGGGTGACCCGGACGCAGCCCGGGAGCCTTTTTTCCATCTAAGCAGTCGCGTCGCAACTCATCAACACGCCGGCCTGGATTCCAGCTTGCACCAGGTTTCAGCGGCAGCGCCTTATTCTGCGGGAAGGTTCATTTCCTTGAGCAGATGCGGCGCCGGGTAGACCTTGGCCAGCAGCCAGCGCAGATAGCGCATGTCGACGTGGATCGCGCGCTTGTAACGCGGATCGAACATCCAGCTGGCGCTGACCGCTTCCCAGTTGCTGTCGAAGTTCAAGCCGATCATGCGGCCGCGCGCATCCAGCACCGGCGAACCGGAATTGCCGCCGGTCGTGTCCAGGTTGGTCAGGAAATCCACCGTCTGCGTCTTCAATTCCGGATCCGCCGTGCTGCCGAAATCGCCCTTGGCAATCGCATCGCGCAGCGGCTTGGGCGCATCGAACGGCGCCTTGCCGGTGTGCTTCTCGACGATGCCCTGCACCGTGGTCAACGGCACATAAGTCACACCGTCGCGCGGCGACAGGGTGCTGACCTTGCCGTAACTCACGCGCAGCGTCGAATTGGCGTCCGGATAGACCGCGCGGCCCTGCGATTTGCGGTAGCCGATCAGCGTAGCCATGTAGGACGGGCGCAACCGCAGCAGATCGCCTTCGCGGGCTTTGTCGGCTTCTTCCTGCCGCAGCACGGCCGGCAGCAGTTTCGCAGCGGCCTGCAGCAGCGGGTCGGAGGCGCCAGCGACGTCTTCGGGCTTCGCGCCCAGCCAGCGCAGACGCTCGGCTTCCTCGCCGAGCTTGCTGCCTGCGTACAAGCGATCGATTGCGGCTTTGTTCTGCGCCTCGTCGCCGCCGAACACAGCGTCGACCTCGGCGATGCGCTGCGCCGCCGGAAGCTCGCGATAACGGCGCAGCAGATCGGCCAGAACAGCTTTTTCGACGTCGGCGTCGTAACGGCGCTGCATCTGCTTCAAAGCGCCTTCGATCAGCGCTTCGTCGCGCTGCTGATAGCCGGACTCGCGCTGCGGATCCGGCTTGCCGCGCTCGATCGCCAGGCGCTGCAGGCTCAAAGCCGAGCGCAGCAATTGCGTCTGCGAGCGCATCGCGCCGAACAGCTGGTCGCGTTCGCGCGTCGCGCGGCCGGCATCGAGCACGGCTTGCGCTGCGCGGATGTCGGCTTGGGTGGCCTTGGCGTCCTTCTGCTTGGCCAACCAGGCGAGCATCGCCGCCTCGTCTTGGTTGCGGACTTGCACCGCATCGCTGCGCTGCAGGCCTTCGAGCTCGCCTTGAGCGCGCTTCAAACCGTTCTTGAGGCTGGCCACTTGCGCGGCATACAGCACTTTGGCGGAAGGCTTGGCGGCAGTGGCTGCTTCGATCGTATCGATCGTGCCGTCGAACAGTGCCACGCGCGCCGGCAGCTGCCATTCCACCTGATCCTTGAATTCCGATGCCATCCGATGGCGGAAAGTCGTACCGGGATAGCCGGTGAGCATCGCGTAATCGCCCTCGCCTACCGGATCGGTGGAAATCTGCAGATGCGCCGGCGGCTGGTAAGGCACATTGTCCTTGGCATACGTGGCCGGCTTGCCGTCCTTGCCGACGTAAGCGCGCAGGATCGTGAAGTCGCCGCTGTGGCGCGGCCACATGAAATTGTCGATCTCGTCGCCATAATTGCCGATCGATTCCGGCGGCGCATACACCAGGCGGATGTCCTTCAGCTCGAGCTGGCGGATCAGATAGAAATCGGTGCCGTAATACATGTTGGCGACGCTGCAACGGTAACCGGCCTCGCTTTCGCATTCGGCCACCGCCGCTTTGCTCGCGGCATCGATCGCATCGTAATAGCCGCGCCCGGCCTTGTCGCGCGCGCCGGCGAGGATGCGGTCGGTGATGCGGTCGAAACCGGTCGTCACCAGCACCCGGTAATCCGGATTGGCCGGCAATTCCGCATTGCGATCGGCGGCGACGAAGCCCTTGCCGATCAGGTCGCGGTCCCTGCCGTCGGACGATTTGCCACTGTTGTACTGGATCACGCCGAACGCGACGTGGTGATTGGTCAGCACCAGGCCGTCGCCCGACACGAAGGCGCCGGTCGCGCCGCCGACCTTCACCACGGCGTTCATCGGCGGCTTGGCCAGCTCGGCCAGGCCGGCCGGATCGCCCTGGAAACCGGCGGCCTTGAGCTGCGCGGCGATATCGGGCAATTGCGACGGCATCCACATGCCTTCATCGGCTTGCGCGGCCGCCGGCAACAACGTGGCGGCGACCGCCATGGCCAACATACGTAGGTGCACGGACAACTCCTGGGCTTGGATGCAACCCCGGACGATAGACAAGGCGATGCCGTGCAGGCAACTGCCGGGGGTCACGCCTGCCTTCGCGAAAGCCGGCGGCGGTACAATTGCGCCCTTCGCAGTCATTGTCCCAGGCGCCGATCATGTCCCAGACCTCCTCGTTTCCGCAGAGCATGAAAGCGCTGGTGAAGCGCGAAGCCGGCAAAGGCATCTGGCTGGAAGAAGTGCCCGTACCGAGGCCCGGCGCCAACGAGGTGCTGATCAAACTGGAGAAGACCGCGATCTGCGGCACCGATCTGCATATCTACCTGTGGGACGAGTGGAGCCAGCGCACGATCAAGCCGGGCCTGGTGATCGGCCACGAATTCGTCGGCCGCATCGTCGAGCTCGGGCCGGGCGTGAGCGGTTACGCGCTCGGCCAGCGCGTGTCGGCCGAAGGCCATATCGTCTGCGGCCACTGCCGCAACTGCCGCGCCGGCAAGCAGCATCTTTGCCCCAATACCATCGGCATCGGCGTGACGCGCGACGGCGCATTCGCCGAATACATCGTGATGCCGGCCAGCAACCTGTGGCCGATCCCGGACCAGATCCCGAGCGAGCTGGCCGCGTTCTTCGACCCGTACGGCAATGCCGCGCACTGCGCGCTGGAGTTCGACGTGGTCGGCGAAGACGTGCTGATCACCGGCGCCGGCCCGATCGGGGTCATGGCGGCCGGCATCTGCAAGCACATCGGCGCGCGCAACGTGGTGGTCACCGACGTCAACGACTACCGCCTCAAGCTGGCCGCCGACATGGGCGCCACGCGCGTGGTCAACGTCACCAACACCTCGCTGAAGGACGTGATGGCGGACCTGCACATGGAAGGCTTCGACGTGGGCCTGGAGATGAGCGGCAACCCGCGCGCCTTCAACGACATGCTCGATTGCATGTACCACGGCGGCAAGGTCGCCCTGCTCGGCTTGCTGCCGAAAGGCGCGGGCGTGGATTGGGACCGCATCATCTTCAAGGGCCTCACCATTCACGGCATCTACGGTCGCCGCATGTACGAGACCTGGTACAAGATGACGCAGCTGGTGCTGTCCGGTTTTCCGCTGGGCAAGGTGCTGAGCCATCAGCTGCCGATCGACGACTTCCAGAAGGGTTTCGACCTGATGGAGTCCGGCAAGTCCGGCAAGGTCGTCCTCAGCTGGAATTGAGCCTTCGCTTTTCGTAAGAGCGGCTTCAGCCGCGAGCTTTTCCCGCAACGCGCCAACAGCTCGCGGCTGAAGCCGCTCTTACGAAGAACAACAGCCACACGGAACCGTTATGTCCCTGACCCAACGCTACGCCGATACGCTCGATGAAATCCGCGCGCAGGGCCTGTTCAAGGCCGAACGCATCATCACCGGCCCGCAGTCGGCGGAAATCACGCTGGCCGACGGCCGCACGGTGCTGAACTTCTGCGCCAACAACTATCTGGGCCTGGCCGACCACCCCGACATCATCGCCGCCGCCAAGGACGCGCTCGACACGCATGGCTTCGGCATGGCTTCGGTGCGTTTCATCTGCGGTACGCAGGACCTGCACAAGCAACTCGAGAAGACGATCGCCGATTTCTTCGGCACCGAGGACACCATCCTCTACGCGGCATGCTTCGACGCGAACGGCGGCCTGTTCGAACCGCTGCTCGGCGAGGACGATGCGATCATCTCCGATGCGCTCAACCATGCCTCGATCATCGACGGCGTGCGCCTGTGCAAGGCCAAGCGCTTCCGCTACGCCAACTGCGACATGGCCGACCTGGAGAAGCAGCTGCAGGCCGCCGATGCCGCCGGCGCCAGGACCAAGCTGATCTCCAGCGATGGCGTGTTCTCGATGGACGGTTTCATCGCCCCGCTCGACGAAATCACCGCGCTCGCCCGCAAGTACGGCGCGCTGGTGCATATCGACGAATGCCATGCCACCGGCTTCCTGGGCAAGAGCGGCCGCGGCTCCGCCGAAGTCAAAGGCGTGCTCGACCGCATCGACATCTTCACCGGCACGCTCGGCAAGGCGATGGGCGGCGCGCTGGGCGGCTTCACCACGGCCCGGAAAGAAGTCGTCGAGCTGCTGCGCCAGCGTTCGCGGCCGTACCTGTTTTCCAACTCGCTGCCGCCGCACGTGGTGGCCGCGGGAATAAAGGCGTTCGATATGCTGGCCGCGGCCGGCGAATTGCGCGAACGGCTGGCCGACAACACCGCTTACTTCCGCGAGAAGATGGCCGCCGCCGGCTTCGACATCAAGCCCGGCACGCATCCGATCAGCCCGGTCATGCTGTACGACGCGCCGCTGGCGCAGAAATTCGCGTCGCGGCTGCTCGAGGAAGGCATCTACGCGATCGGCTTCTTCTTCCCGGTCGTGCCGCAGGGGCAGGCGCGCATCCGCACGCAGATGAGCGCTGCGCATACCCGCGAGCACCTGGACCGCGCGATCGCCGCATTCATCAAGATCGGGCGCGAGCTGGGCGTACTGGCCTCGTAACGATGCCGATGCCACTAGCGGCTGGCGCTTTTCGTAGGGGCGGCTTCAGCCGCGAGCTCTTGATCCATGCGGACAAGAACGGTCTGGATTGAGAGCTCGCGGCTGAAGCCGCTCTTACAAAAGCAACCATGAAGCCGCTCTTACAAAAGCGACAGCGAAGCCGCCTCGTCGGGCGTCAACAACCGCCACTGCCCTTTCGCGAGATCGCCGATCGCCAAGCCGCCGATCGCCACGCGCACCAGCCGCAGCACCTCGATATCGAACGCGGCGAGCAGGCGCCGGATCTGGCGGTTGCGGCCTTCGTCGAGCACGATCTCCAGCCACGCATTCTTCTCGCCGGCGCGCAACAGGCGCGAGGATTTCGCCGCCAGGCGTTCGCCGTCGACGTCGATGCCGGCGACGAGCCCGGCCAGCAACGCGGGCGCCGGAATCGTGTTCACCTGCACGTGATAGGTCTTGTCGGGGCCGGTCTGCGGATCGGTGATGCGCGCGGCCCATTGCGGGTCGTTGCTGAACAGCAGCAGGCCTTCGCTGGCCTTGTCGAGACGTCCGACCGGCGCGATCCAGCCCAGCTGCGAAGCATCGAAGCAGCGGTATACCGTATCGCGGCCGCGCTCGTCCGCCGCAGTCGTCAACAGGCCGCGCGGCTTGTTGAGCATCAGGTGGATCGTCGCGTCGGCCGCCAATGGTTTGCCGTCGACAGCGATCGCATCGCAATCGAGCGTGGTCGGATGTTCCGGATCCGTGACGACCTTGCCCGCGACGGCTACGCGGCCGTCGCGTATCCACGCCGCCGCCTGCGTGCGCGAGCACAGGCCGCGTTTGGACAACACACGCGCCAGCCCATGCCGTCGCGGCACGCGCGCATCGGCGCTCATGCGCGAGCGCCTGGCGGAAGCGGCGATCTGCGCATCGCTGCGCGACGACCCGTCACTATCGCATCACCGTAACGCCGCGATGATTTCCGGCATCGATCGGAAACGGGCACATGGCTATCTGGATGCTGTTTTTCTGGATCTGGTGCATCAGCGCCGTGGTAATGGCGACAGCATGGGTTTTCTCGATGCGCGCGCGCAACGTCGGCTATGCCGACGTGGTATGGGCGGGCTCGATGGCGATCGCCGCGCTGCTGGCCGGCATCTTCTCGGACGGCGCTGCATTGCCGCGTACGCTCACGGCGGTCGGCGGCGCGATCTGGGGCGCGCGGCTGTGCGTGCATCTGCTGCGGCGCGTCCTGTACGAGGACGAGGATGGCCGCTACCAGGCGCTGCGTGCCGCATGGGGCGATGGCGAAGGCAAATGGTTCCTGTTTTTCCAGGCGCAGGCATTGTCGGTGGCCGTGTTCTCGCTGCCTTTCCTCGCCGCCGCCAGCCGCGTCCATGGCGACGTCGATGGCTGGATACTGGCCGCGATCGTCGTGTGGCTGCTGGCGGTGGGCGGCGAAACGCTGGCCGACGCGCAACTGGCGGCGTTCCGCGCCGATCCGGCCAATCGCGGCAAGACCTGTCGCGAAGGGTTGTGGGGTTGGTCGCGGCATCCCAACTATTTCTTCGAGTGGCTGCACTGGTTTTACTACGTGCTGTTGGCCGTGGGTTCGCCCCACTTCTGGCTGAGCTGGCTCGGCCCCTTGCTGATGCTGGCCTTCCTGTATCGGATCACCGGCATCCCGTGGGTCGAGAAACAGGCCTTGCGCAGCCGCGGCGAAGAATACCGGCGCTACCAGCGCGAGGTCAGCGCATTCCTGCCATGGCCGCCACGCCGCAGTCCGACCTGATACCCCGACCGGCGCTGCCAGGCACCGCCGCGTACGGGAAAATCCGGATCGCCGCCGTTATTCAGGCTTGCCCGGCGTAACCGGCGCCGGCTTGGCCGCGTCGGCCGCAGGCACAGCGGCGGGCGCCACGGCTGGCGCGACCGCACCGCCTGGCGTCGTTATCGGTTTGCGGCCGGCGATACGCACGCCACGCGCCTTCATCCAGGCGTCGAACTCGTCGGCGGTCATGCGCTTGCCGTTCTGGTTCATGTCGAAGCGCCACGGCGTGTTGTCGAACGCCGTCTTCGGCTTGTAGACCGACGGATCGTTGGGATCGACCGCGCGCGCCGGGGTGGCGTTGGCGACGTTCTGGCAACCCTCGATGCGCAGGCGCAACAACACCAGGTCGACCGACAAGGCTTCGTCGTAAGCCTGGGCGAGCACGCCGCTCGGCGCGCCCAGCTGCGAACTGGTCGCGGACAGTTCCGAAGAGATCGGCGCCAGCACGGTGGGACGCAGCGGCAGGACCTGCGGTACGCGCGTGGTTCCGCAATTGGCACTTTGCGCCTGCGCGGCCCCGCACGCCAACAGAAACAATGGGGCGATCAGCAACTGGCGCATGGTGTTCCCCGCTAGACGAATGCAGCGAGTTTAGGCCGACCCCTCCACCGCGACAAGCACGTTCGGAGCCGATCGCGCGGCGGCCGCAGGCGTCGCTGCATCGGCGACGCTGAACCAAAGAGCGCTTTCCAGAAAAACGAAGCCCGGCACTAGGCCGGGCTTCGGATCTTGCTTGAGCTTGCGTCCGATCAGTTCTGGACGTTCAGCTCGGTGCGGCGGTTGCGAGCGCGACCTTCCGGATTGTCCGAACCATCTTCATTGGTGTTCGGAGCAATCGGGCGGCTCTCGCCGTAACCCACCGGACCCACCAGACGGGCGGCATCGACGCCGTTGCTGGTCAGGTAGTCGTACACAGCAGTCGCACGACGCTCGGACAGCTTCTGGTTGTAGGCATCCGTACCCTTCGAGTCGGTGTGGCCAGCCACTTCGACCTTCAGTTCCGGGTAACGCTTCAGGATCTCGATGGCCTCGTTGAGGATCGCGACCGCGTCAGGACGCAGCGTCGACTTGTCGAAGTCGAAGTTGACGCCCTTCAGGTCGATCGACACGGGCACCGGGCAGCCGTCCGGACCGATGGTCTGGCCAGCCTGCGAACCGGGGCACTTGTCGTCGCAATCGTTCACGCCGTCGCCGTCGCTGTCCGCATCGGCACAGCTCGGAGCCGGAGCCGGCGGCGGCGGCGCAGCAGCGTCCGGGCCCAGGGCAACGGTCAGGCCGACAGAAGCCAGCAGATCGGTGAAGTAGTCTTCCTGTTCGTTGGCAGGACGGGCCTGCTCATCGTCGAAGTCAACGCGGGTACCGACTTCGGTACGCAGATCCACGCGGCCGAAATCGAACTGCAGGCCGGCGCCGAGGTTGGCGGCGACGTTGTTGCCTTCGTGCTGGGCCGGGTTCGGGCCAAGCGCCGGATCGCGCACGAACTCTTCCTCATGGCGCTGGTAACCCAGGCCCATGCGGATGTACGGCCACCAGTTGCGGTCGGCGTTGCGGAAGTGGTAACGGCCATCGATGGAGGCGCCGTACTGGCTCCACCACAGATTCGGGTTAGCCGACTTGTCGGGGTTCTGGTAGTTCAGTTCCAGATCGACCGACCAGTTCGGGGTGAAGAACTTGCCGAAACCGATGGTGCCGAAGATCGAGTCTTCGGTATCACGATCGTTGTCCTGGAAATTCACGCCGGTCGAGCCAGCGACGTACCAGCGATCGTCAAACTCCTGCGCGGAAGCGGCCTGCGCCACGCACAGCCCGCCCAACAGCGCAGCACAGAGGAGTTTCTTATTCATTTTCAGCTCCTTGATCAGGTAAAAAAGCGGTATTCCGGTCTTGCGTGGTTATTGGTTTTAGACGGCCGTTCCGCACGCCATCCCAGCCAGAGTAGTACCGGATGTGTGAAAGCCGTGTTAACGATAGCATAACAGTTAGCCCGTTGCCACCCGGATTCAGGGGGTCTAGACCCGATACAGGTTCATGAATTCCTGCACAGGCAGAGACTCTAGCGCCTCAGGCGTCTGCGTCAAGGCCATGATGCGGTCGGCCTGCACTGCCGGCAGGTGCGCCCGCAGGGCGGCCTCGCACTTGGCCATCAGTACCGGGATGCCCTCGGCGCGGCGCTTGCGGTGCCCGATCGGGTAGTCGATCGAGACCTTGTCGGTGCTGCTGCCGTCCTTGAAGAACACCTGCACCGAGTTGCCGATGTAGCGCTTGTCCGGGTCGAAGTAGTCCTGGGTGAACTGCGGGTTCTCGCGGACCTGCATGCGCTCGCGCAGGGCGTCGATGCGCGGGTCGGCGGCGACGTCGTCGTTGTAGTCCGAAGCGGTCAGGCGGCCGAAGATCAGCGGCACGGCGATCATGTACTGGAGGCAGTGGTCGCGGTCGGCGTAGTTGGACAGCGGGCCGGTCTTGTCGATGATGCGGACGCCGGCTTCCTGCGTCTCGATCAGAATCTTGTCGATGTCGCCGATACGGTCCTTGACCTGGCCGTGCAGCTGCATGGCGCACTCGACGGCGGTCTGGGCGTGGAATTCGGCCGGGAAGCTGATCTTGAAGAGAACATTTTCCATCACGTAGCTGCCGAACGGGCGCTCGAACTGGAATTCCTTGCCCTTGAAGGCGATGTCGTAGAAGCCCCAGGTCTTGGCGCTGAGCGCGCTCGGGTAGCCGACCACCTTCTTGTGCGCGGCATTCAGGGCATGGATGACGGCGCGGCGGCAGGCATCGCCGGCGGCCCAGCTCTTGCGCGGGCCGGTATTGGGCGCGTGGCGGTAGGTGCGCAGCACGCCGTTGTCGATCCAGGAATGGGATACGGCGGTGACGACTTCGTCCTTGCCGCCACCGAGCATGGCCGTGGCCACCGCGGTCGAGGCCAGCCGCACCAGGATCACGTGGTCCAGGCCGACGCGGTTGAACGAGTTCTGCAGCGCGTAAACGCCCTGGATCTCGTGCGCCTTGATCGCCCAGGTCAGCACGTCGCGCACGGTCAGGCCCTTGCCGCCCTCTTTCTCGGCTTTGCGCGACAGGTAGTCGGCGACGGCGAGGATGGTGCCCAGGTTGTCGGACGGGTGACCCCACTCCGCCGCCAGCCAGGTGTCGTTGAAGTCCAGCCAGCGCACCAGGGTGCCGATGTTGAAGGCGGCCTGGACCGGGTCGAGCTCGAACGACGTGCCGGGCACGCGCGCACCGCCGGCCAGTTCGCCACCCGGGACCAGCGGGCCGAGGTGCTTGACGCAGTCGGGGAACTTCATCGCCAGCATCGCGCAGGCCAGCGAGTCGAGCAGCATGTAGCGCGCGGTGTCGTAGGCCTCCTGCGAGTCGATCCTGGCGTCGATGACGTAATCGGCGATGTCGACCATCGGCTGGTCGGGATCGGGGCGTACGGCGGAACGGATATCGGCACCACTCATAAAAGCAGGACTCCTCGGATTCTGGGCACGGGCGAAGGGAAGCCCGCTATTTTGCCAGACTGCGGCCGGATGGCCCCGCCCGGATCGTCGGCACGGGCCTCCGCTGCAACGCTGCGGGCCGCGAATCGCGCTTGGCGGGTGGGCGCAGCGCCCTCATCGTGACGGCATGAACATCGCCACCCGCCTCCCCACCCTTTTTCTCTCCCATGGTTCGCCCATGCTGGCCGTCGAAGATTCGCCGGCCGGCCGCTTCCTCGACGGCCTGGGCGCGCAGCTGCCGCGGCCGCGCGCGATCGTGGTCGCCTCGGCTCATTTCGAAGTCGAACGCCCCAGCGTCGGCGCGACGCCGCATCCGGCCACCGTGCACGATTTCGGCGGCTTTCCGCCCGAGCTCTACCAGATCCGCTACCCGGCCCCGGGCGCACCGGAACTGGCCGAGGACATCGCCGGCCGGCTCAGCGAAGCCGGCCTGGCACCGGCCATCCGCACGAATCTGGGGCTGGACCATGGCGTCTGGGTGCCGCTGCGGCGCAGCTATCCCGAGGCCGACATCCCGGTGGTGCCGCTGTCGGAACCGGCGCGCCGACGCCCCGCGCATCACTTCGCGGTCGGCCGCGCGCTGGCGCCGCTGCGCGAGCAAGGCGTGCTGGTGATCGGCTCGGGCGGCTTCGTGCACAACCTGGGCGATCTGGACTGGCAGCATCGCGATGCGCCGATGCCGCCCTGGGCCAGCGATTTTGCGGCATGGATGTGCGCACGCCTGGAAGCGCAAGACATCGAGGCCTTGCTCGATTGGGAACGGCAGGCGCCGAACCCGCGCAAGGCTCACCCCACGGTGGAACACCTGATGCCGTTGTTCGTGGCGCTGGGCGCCGGCGGCGAGTCGGCACGGGTGCGCAGCCTGCATCGCTCGCACGAGTTCGGGTCGCTGGCGCTGGATGCGTTCTCGTTCGAATAGCGCGGGCGGCGTGACCAGCCTTCGGCTGTTGCAAGGCGCTTCGTCCGCTGTCGCGGCCGAGTTACTTTCTTTTTTGCCATGTAGAGCGGAGCTTGCTCCGCTGCTTTTGCTTGCAGGGTCTGTTGCGACCTGCCGGCCCTATTCGGGCTGGGGTTTCGTCCGCTGTCGCGGCCGAGTTACTTTCTTTTGCTGACCCAAAAGAAATGTAACCAAAGAAAAGGGTCTAACCGCGGTGCGTTTCGTTGACGCTTGGGGGCCTTGGGTCGGCAAGCATGCGTCGTGACTTGACCTTCTTACGTCGGCCCGAATTTGGTCGGCAGCCCTTCGGCCCCTACCCGTTAAGTGGGGACGCCTGCCGATCGCTCAAATCTAAATGTCGAAGCGACGGAGGAAGTCCGGTTAAGAACGAAAGGTAACCCGCCGATGTCAGGCAAGCGATTGCGCCACACACCGCGGTTAGACCCTTTTTCTTTGGTTACTTATCTTTTTGGGTCAACAAAAAGAAAGTAACTCGGCCGCGACAGCGGACGAAACTCCGGCCCGAATAGGGCTGGCAGGTCGCACAAAAACAACAAGCAAAAGCAGCGGAGCAAGCTCCGCTCTACAACGAGCACTTCTCCCATGGCGGGTTTTCGCCGAACGCTTCGGCGAAGAAATCGACAAAAGCACGTACCCGCGGCGGCACCAGCCGGCGTTGCGGCATCACCGCGTAGATGCCGGTGGTGGCGATCGGATAGTCCGGCAGCACCGTCTGCAATCGCCCGGCGCGCAAGTCTTCGCAGGCATGCCAGGCGGAATGCATCGCGATGCCCAGCCCGGCTACCACCGCATCGAGTATCACCTCGCCATAATTGCTTTCGATGCGGCCGCCTACCCGCACCGCGATCTCGCGCCCGTCGCGATCGTTCATCCGCCACACGTCCTGGCGCCCCTGGCTGCCGACCAGCAGCACGCAGTCGTGGTTGGCCAGATCTTCCGGCGTGCGCGGCGTGCCGTGCTTGCGCAGGTATTCGGGCGAAGCGCACAACACACGCCGGTTGTCCGCCAGCTTGCGCGCGACCAGGCTGGAATCGTCGAGCGCGCCGATACGGATCGCCAGATCGAAGCCGGAACTGACCAGGTCCAACCGCTGGTCGTTGAGGTTGATGCTGAGCTTGATGCGCGGATGCCGCGCCATGAATTCGGGCAGCAACGGCGAAATGTACAGGCGGCCGAACGAGGCCGACGTGGTCACCCGCAAGGTGCCGGTGACATCGGTGCTGGCCTGGCGCAGGCCCGTGGTCAGCGCTTCCAGATCCTCGACCAGCGCCCGGCCCTGCTCGGCCAGCGCTGCGCCTTCCGGCGTGGCATGCAGTTGCCGGGTGGTCCGGTGCAGCAGGCGCACGCCGAGTTCGCGCTCCAGCCGCTTGAGCCGCTGGCTGGCGACCGCGACCGACAGATCCAGGCTGCGCGCGGCGGCGCTGATCGAACCCAGGTCCAGTACCCGCAGGAACAGACTGATATCGCCGATCCGATCCATCATTATCAACCGATTATTGATAGTGATTAGGGATATTGCCGGTTTCTGACGAATATGCAACGGCCTAGCCTAAGCGCCTCTATTCATTCTTCTGTCGCAGAGTCCATGGCCACTCCCCTCGCCTCGCCCGCCGCCTCGCGCATGCCGTTGGGGCTTTACGCACTGACCGCCGGCGCCTTCGGCATCGGCACCACCGAATTCGTGATCATGGGCCTGCTGTTGCAGGTCGCCGCCGATCTGCAGGTGAGCATCGCCGCCGCCGGCCTGCTTATTTCGGGCTACGCGCTGGGCGTATTCGTCGGCGCGCCGCTGCTGACCGCGCTGACCAGCCGCATGCCGCGCAAGGCGGTGCTGGTGGCGCTGATGGTGGTCTTCACCATCGGCAACCTCGCCTGTGCGCTGGCGCCGAATTACACGGTGCTGATGATCGCGCGCGTGATCACTTCGCTCGCGCACGGCACGTTCTTCGGTGTCGGCGCGGTAGTGGCGACGGGCCTGGTGGCGCAGGATCGCAAAGCATCGGCGATCTCGATCATGTTCACCGGCCTGACCGTGGCCACGCTGCTCGGCGTGCCGGCCGGCGCGTGGCTGGGCCACGAGCTGGGTTGGCGGGCGACATTCTGGGCAGTGACCGTGATCGGCGTGATCGCCACCGTCGTCATCGCCACGCTGGTGCCGGCCGATCGCAGCGATCAGGCGCCGATCGCGTTTCGCGAGGAACTGAAAGTCGTTCGTCGCCCGCAGGTGCTGCTCGGCCTGTTGATGACGGTGCTCGGCTTCGCCGGCGTATTCGCCGTGTTCACCTACATCCAGCCGATCCTGACCCAAGTCACCGGTTTCGCCGACAGCGCGGTGTCGCCGATCCTGCTCGTACTGGGCGTCGGCCTGATCGCCGGCAACCTGATCGGCGGGCGGCTTGCCGACAAGCGCCTGATGCCGGCGCTGATCGCCACACTGGTGGCGTTGGCGGTGGTGCTCGGCTTGATGACCTTCGCGTTGCACAGCAAGGTGGCTACGGTGTTGTTCTTCGGCCTGTTCGGCGTCGTCGCGTTCGCCACCGTGCCGCCGCTGCAGTTGTGGGTGCTGCAGAAAGCCGAGGGCGCGCAGAACCTGGCATCGAGTCTTAACATCGGTGCGTTCAATCTTGGCAATGCGCTCGGTGCGTGGCTCGGCGGCGTGGTGATCGAACGCGGCCCCGGACTCGGCTCGGTGCCCTGGATCGCGGCCTTGGTGACCGTGTCGGGGATCGCCGTCGCATTGTGGAGCGCGCGCCTGGATGCGCCACGGCGGATCGCGATCGAAGAAGCCGCCATCTGCCCCGCCAACTGATCATATCCAAAAAAGGATTCGACTCATGGAATACCGTTTTCTCGGCGCCTCCGGATTCAAAGTGCCGGCGCTCGGCTTCGGCGCGGGCACATTCGGCGGCAAAGGACCGCTATTCAGCGCCTGGGGCAATACCGATATCGATGAAGCCAAACGTCTCATTGACATCTGCCTGGACGCCGGCCTCAACCTGTTCGACACGGCCGATGTGTATTCCGATGGCGCATCGGAGTCGATCCTGGGCGCAGCGATAAAAGGACGGCGCGATGAAGTCATCCTCTCGACCAAGCTCACGCTGCGCGCGGGCGATGGCCCGAACGACGTCGGCGCTTCCCGTCACCACCTGATCAAGGCCACCGACGCGGCGCTGAAGCGTCTGGGCACCGACTACATCGACCTGCTGCAGCTGCACCATTTCGATGCGATGACGCCGGTCGAAAGCGTGATGTCGACGCTCGACGACCTGGTACGCGCCGGTAAGGTCCGTTATCTCGGCGTGTCCAACTTCTCCGGCTGGCAGCTGATGAAGTCGCAGGCGGCTGCGGACCGCTACGGCTATTCGCGTTACGTCGCCAACCAGACCTACTACTCGCTGATCGGCCGCGACTACGAATGGGAGCTGATGCCGCTGGGCCAGGACCAGGGCATCGGTGCGGTGGTATGGAGCCCGCTCGGCTGGGGCCGCCTCACCGGCAAGATCCGCCGTGGCCAGCCATTGCCCGAAGGCAGCCGACTGCACGATACGGCCGGCTTCGCGCCGCCGGTCGACGAGGAACGCCTGTACCGCGTCGTCGACGCGCTGGATCGAGTCGCCGCGGAAACGGGCAAGACGATTCCGCAGATCGCCTTGAACTGGCTGCTGCAACGCCCGACCGTGTCCACCGTGCTGGTCGGTGCGCGCAATGAAGAACAGTTGCGGCAGAATCTTGGCGCAGTCGGCTGGAATTTGACGCCGGAACAAACCGCAACGCTAGACGCGGCCAGTCACGTCACGCCGCCTTATCCGTATTACCCGTATTGGAACGGACAATTCGCCGAACGCAATCCGGCGCCGGTCTGAGCATTCATTCCTTAATCCATCCGAGAAAGCCATGAAAGCCGTCGCACTCACTCGCTACTTGCCTATCGACGATCCGCAATCGCTGATCGACGTCGAATTGCCGAAGCCGTCGCTGAGCAACGACCATGATCTGCTGGTGCGCGTGGAAGCGGTCTCGGTGAATCCGGTCGACACCAAGGTACGTTCGCCCAAGCCGCAGACCGAAGCGCAGCCGAAAGTACTGGGTTACGACGCGGCCGGCGTGGTCGAAGCGGTCGGCAAGCACGTCACCCGCTTCAAACCCGGCGATGCGGTCTATTACGCCGGCGACATCACCCGTTCCGGCAGCAATGCCGAGTACCAGCTGGTCGATGAGCGCCTGGTCGGCGGTAAACCGGAAACGCTGGACTTCGCCCAGGCCGCGGCGCTGCCGCTGACCACGATCACCGCCTGGGAACTGCTGTTCCAGCGCATGCCGTTCGATGCCGACAACGGCGGCAAAGGCAAGACGCTGCTGATCATCGCCGGTGCCGGCGGCGTCGGTTCGATGGCGATCCAGATCGCGAAACGCGCGGGCTTCACCGTGATCGCCACCGCGTCGCGCGCCGAGACCGTCGACTGGTGCAAGGCAATGGGCGCGCACCACGTGATCGATCACCGGCAACCGCTGGGCCTGCAGCTGGACGCGCTGGGTTTCGAACAGGTCGATGCGGCGGCCAACCTCGCCGATACCGATCGCTACTGGGACGCGCTCGGCGAATTGCTCGCGCCACAAGGCCACATCGGCCTGATCGTCGAGCCCAGCGGCGCGCTGAAGATCGGCGACCCGTACAAGGCCAAATGCATCGGTATCCATTGGGAAATGATGTTCGCCAGGGCACGCTTCAAAACCCCGGACCAGGGCGAACAGGGCCGCATCCTCGACCGCGTCGCCGCACTGATCGATGCCGGAGAATTGAAAGGGAACCAACGCGAAACGCTGTCGCCGATCAATGCCGCGAACCTGCGCGAGGCGCATCGCCGGTTGGAATCGGGATCCACTATCGGAAAACTCACTTTAGCCGGGTGGTGATCGTGGCCCCTCAACAACATACTCATCCGCACACTCGTCCGGAGATTTGAATGAGCAACGGCACACTGCACCGCTACACCGCGTTTTCGAACGACCCTGCCGGCGGCAATCCCGCGGGCGTTTGGATCGGCGACGCATTGCCGGATGCCGCAACCATGCAGAAGATCGCTGCCGATGTGGGCTATTCGGAAACCGCCTTCGTCGCGCCGCAGCGCGGTGCCGCGCGCGACGTCCGTTACTACAGCCCGGAAGCGGAAGTGCCGTTTTGCGGACACGCGACCATCGCCACCGGCGTGGCGTTGGGCGCGATCGATGGCGATGGCGACTATCGGCTGGCGACTCGCGTCGGTGAGGTACCCGTCTCGGTGCGCACCCGCGACGGTTTGCGCGAGGCCTCGCTGACTTCAGTAGCGCCGCGCTACCAGCCGGCACCCGATGCGCTGATCGATGCCGCGCTGGCCGCAATAGGCTGGACGCGCGAAGAACTGGATCCGTCGATTCCGCCGGCACGCGCCTTCGCAGGCGCCTGGCACCTGGTGCTCGCGGTCGCCGATGCGCGCACGTTGGCGCGTCTGGATTATGACTTCGACCGGCTCAAGGCATTGATGCTCGCCGACGGACTGACCACGTTGCAGTTGGTATGGCGCGAGAGCGATGACGTCTTCCACGCGCGCAATCCCTTCCCGGTCGGCGGCGTGGTCGAGGATCCGGCCACCGGCGCCGCCGCCGCGGCACTGGGCGGCTATCTGCGCGATGCCGGCTTGCTGCGCGCACCCCATGCCATCCTGATCCGCCAGGGCGAGGCGATGGGTCGGCCGAGCCGCCTGCAGGTCGAGATTCCCGCGACCGGCGGAATCGTGGTGAGCGGCATGGCCGTACCGATCGGTTAGCCCTCGTTCCGCGTACGGCTTGCCGCCTGCAGGCTTTCCCGGCATCGTGCCCGCTCCCGTACGTAAGCGTATCCACGCATGCCGCCCGAGCACGAGCCGACGCCCTACCCGCACCTGTTCGCCCCGTTGGATCTCGGCTTCGCCACGCTGCGCAACCGTGTGCTGATGGGCTCGATGCACACCGGCCTGGAAGACCGCGCGCGCGATTTCCCCAAGCTCGCGGCTTATTTTGCCGAGCGCGCCGCCGGCGGCGTCGGCCTGATGGTCACCGGCGGCTTCTCACCCAACGTGGTCGGGTGGCTGAAACCGTTCGCCGGCAAGCTGAGCTGGCCGTGGGAAGCGCGCAAGCACCGGCAGATCACCGGCGCCGTGCACGCGCACGACGCCAGGATCTGCCTGCAGCTGCTGCACGCCGGCCGCTATGCCTATCACCCGTTGTCGGTGTCGGCATCGAAACTCAAGGCGCCGATCAACCCGTTCACGCCGCGCGCGTTGTCGGCGCGCGGCGTCGAACGGCAGATCGATGCGTTCGCCACGGCGGCGAAGCTGACCCGCGACGGCGGCTACGACGGCGTCGAGATCATGGGTTCGGAAGGCTACCTGCTGAACCAGTTCACCGTGGCGCGCACCAACAAGCGCAACGACCGCTGGGGCGGCAGCGTCGAGCACCGCATGCGCTTCGCGGTGGAGATCGTGCGCCGCGTGCGCGAGGCCTGCGGGCCGGACTTCATCCTGATCTACCGGCTGTCGATGCTGGATCTGGTCGACGGCGGATCGGACTGGAACGAAATCGTCGCCCAGGCGAAAGCCGTCGAGGACGCGGGCGCCACGATCATCAACACCGGCATCGGCTGGCACGAAGCGCGCATCCCGACCATCGCCACCTCGGTGCCGCGCGGCGCCTTCGCCGGCGTGACCGCGAAGCTGCGTCCACATGTACGCGTGCCGCTGGTCGCCACCAACCGCATCAACATGCCCGATGTGGCCGAAGCCATCCTGGCGCGCGGCGGAGCGGACCTGATATCGATGGCGCGGCCGCTATTGGCCGATCCGCAATGGGTCGACAAGGCGCGCACTGGAAAAACACATGCGATCAACACCTGCATCGCCTGCAACCAGGCCTGCCTGGACCATGTCTTCGAAAACAAGAAAGCGAGCTGCCTGGTCAATCCGCGCGCCTGCGCGGAGACCGAACTCAACTATGAAAAGACGGCCTCGCCCAAACGCATCGCCGTAGTCGGTGCGGGCCCGGCCGGCCTCGCCTGCGCGACGGTCGCCGCCGAGCGCGGGCATCGCGTCACCTTGTTCGATGCCGCGGACGAAATCGGCGGGCAGTTCAACCTGGCCAAACGCATTCCGGGCAAGGAAGAGTTTCACGAGACGCTGCGTTATTTCCGCCATCGTCTCGAGGAGACCGGCGTCGACACGCGCCTGGGCGAACGCGTCGAAGCTACCGCGCTCGACGGCTACGACGCCGTGGTGCTGGCCACCGGCGTGTTGCCGCGGGCGGTCGATTTCCCCGGCGTGGACCACGCCAAGGTCGTCGGCTACCTGGACGTGCTCAATCGAACCATCGTGGCCGGCGCACGCGTGGCGATCATCGGCGCCGGCGGCATCGGCTTCGACGTCGCCGAATTCCTGGCGCACGACGGCGATTCGCCCAGCCTGGACCCGCGGCGCTGGATGGCCGAATGGGGCGTGGACGACCGCTTCGACGCCCGCGGCGGCCTGGCCCCGGCGCGGCCAGAACCCGCCGCGCGCCAGATCTGGCTGCTGCAGCGCAGCCCTGGCCGGCCGGGCGCGCGGCTGGGCAAGACCACCGGCTGGATTCACCGCGCCACGCTCAAGGCCAAGGGCGTGAAGATGCTCGGCGGCGTCGCCTACCTGGGGGTCGACGACGCCGGCCTGCGGGTCATGATCGATGGCAGCGAACAGACCCTGCCGGTCGACCATGTCGTCATCTGCGCCGGCCAGGAACCGCGTCGCGAGCTGTTGGCCGGCCTTCAGGCAGGCGGGCGCCCGGTTCATGTGATCGGCGGCGCGGACGTGGCCGCGGAACTTGATGCCAAGCGCGCCATCGCCCAGGGCAGCCGGCTTGCGGCGGCGCTGTGAGCTGGTCTTAGAGCACTTCCAGAATAAAAACTCCAATTTAATCAAGGATTTCCAGATCCAACGTTCAGGCGGGGTTGGGTAACCCGCCGCTACCTTGCGCGCACTTTCCCCGCCTGAAGGTTCGGCGGGAACCGGCGCCAGCTCGCAATCCCGCGACCTTGGCGCCCGGGCATAAGGCGAGCCGCAGAGCCGCCGCCCTCCCCAGTACGCCATGCCGGTTCGCGCCGCTTTTCCCGTGAGATGAATGGGGGATCCGCGTCACGACCTGCGCAACGGAGCAAGGAGTACGCGTTAGATGAAGTTGGCCTGGATCCTCTGGCTGTCGCAAATGCTGCCGCAACCGGCTGCAGATTCGCTGTGCCTCAGCACCACCGTCTACCTGGAAGCCCGCGACCAGTCGGTCCGTGGCCAGCAGGCCGTGGCCGAGGTCGCCCTGCGCCGCCGCGACAGCGGCCTGTGGGGCAACAACGTCTGCTCCGTGGTCACCGCGCGCAAGCAGTTCGCCCCCACCCTGGTCTCGCCGCAGACCCGGCTGAGCAATAGCGAAGCCTGGGCCGAAGCCGTCACCGTCGCCCTGGAAGCCGAACGCAACTGGCAGCTGCCTGCCGGCCAGCGCAAGGAAATCGTGCCCGGCGCCAGCCACTTCATGGCGCACGCCATCGCCAGCCCGAGCTGGCGCAATGCCTACCAGGTGGCGACGATCGGCGACCACACCTTCCTGCGCGTGCAGAAGCTCAAGCCGCGTCACGGCTGAGCCGCCGATCCGATCGCGTCGTAACGGTACGTTCCGCCGGCGCGATTGAGCCTTCACGTTCGACTCTCCATCATGCGATTCCTTTGCAGGAGTCGCCCATGAAGCTGTACTACACGCCCAATGCATGCTCGCTGGCCGACCACATCGTGCTCGAATGGATCGGCAAGCCTTACGATGCCGTCCGCGTGTCGCGCGAGGAGCGCAGGCAACCGGCCTATCTGAAGATCAATCCCGCAGGCGCCGTGCCGGCGCTCGAGGATGGCGGCTGGGTGCTGACCCAGAACGCGGCGATCCTGAATTTTCTCGCGGACAGTTTTCCCGAAGCCGGCCTTGGCGGCGACGGCACGCCGAAAGGCCGCGCCGAAACGAACCGCTGGCTGGCCTTCGTCAATTCGGACGTGCATCCGGCATTCAAGCCGCTGTTCGGCGCGACCGCCTATCTCGGCGACCCGGCAGTCATCGAAAAAACGAAGGAAGACGCGCGCACCAAGCTGCGCGGATTGCTGGAACGCGCCGATGCGCAATTGGCAGGCAAGGACTGGCTGACGGGCAGCCGCTCGATTGCCGATCCGTATCTGTACGTGATGACGCGCTGGGCCAAGGCCAACGACATCGATACCGCCGGGCTCGACAACCTGCACCGCTTCGCCGCGAATATCGAAGCCGATGCGGGCGTGCAGAAGGCGCTGAAGGACGAAGGCCTGGTCTGATCGGGTCCGGCGCTCTGCTCAAGGTCCTTGCCGGCTTTCGTAGGTGCGAATTTATTCGCACGCTCTTCGTTCGCGGCCAGAAAGCGTGCGAATGAATTCGCACCTACGCTGGCGCCCTGCTTTTGTAGGAGCGGCTTCAGCCGCGAGCGCTTGATGCGGTCTTTGTCCTCCCGAGCGCAGCGAGGGAACTGCTGCCCCGCGCCGACAACAGGTCCCTCGCTGCGCTCGGGATGACGGCTTCAGCTTTCGTAGTGAACGGCAGCGCAGCAAGCTACGCTCTACAAGCCCGGCCTCAAGCGAGCGCGGCACGCACGCCCTGCTCCCATTGCGAGGCCGAAGGCACGCCCTTGGCTTTGGCGATGGCCGCGGCCAGCTCCGGCAACAATGCCGACAATTCGTCCGTGTCCGCGCAGCGTTCGATCTTCAGCTGCATGAAATAGCCGCGCAGACCCAGATGCTGGCGCACCGCTTCCGACATCAGTCCGCTCAGTAGGCGATAACGATCGGCCAGGTCCGACGAGGGCATGGCATGCGGCGTGCCCGCCACCGCAATCTGCGCGAGCGGCGCGATCAGGCCGAGCTCGGCCAGCTGCGCCAGCGCGTCCGGCGGCGCGTGCAGCCCGCCGGCCAGGCCGAGCAACTGGCCGATGTTGCGGCGGCCGTCCACCACCAGCAGGATCGAACGCAGCGCCGGCGGCAGCTTGCGCGCACGGGTCTCGATTTCGTCGCGACCGGCGTCGGTCTTGGCGTACACCTCTTCTGTGCGCATCGCGCCCCTCCCCGGTCCCGGATGCGGCCGCGGCGTCAGCCGCGGCGGTCGATCGGCACGTACTCGCGATCCTCCGGCCCCGTGTAATTGGCGCTCGGGCGGATGATCTTGCCGTCCTCACGCTGTTCTATCACGTGCGCGCACCAGCCGGATGTGCGCGCGATCACGAACAGCGGCGTGAACATGGGCGTAGGCACGCCCATCATGTGGTAGCTCGACGCGCTGTACCAGTCCAGGTTCGGGAACATCTTCTTCAGCTCCATCATCAGCGTCTCGATGCGCTCGCTGACGTCGAACAGGACCTGGTTGCCGCCTTCCTCGCACAGCTTGCGGCTGAGCTCCTTGATGATCGGATTTCGCGGGTCGCCGATGGTATAGACCGGGTGGCCGAAGCCGATCACGATTTCCTTGCGCTCGACACGGGCGCGGATGTCGGCCTCGGCTTCGTCCGCGCTCGCATAGCGTGAGATGATGTCCATCGCCACTTCGTTGGCGCCGCCGTGCTTGGGCCCGCGCAGCGCGCCGATGGCGCCGGTGATGCACGAATGCATGTCCGAACCGGTGCCGGCGATCACCCGCGCGGCGAAAGTGGAGGCGTTGAACTCGTGCTCGGCGTACAGGATCAGCGACTTGTCCATCGCGTTCTCGTGCAATGCGCTCGGCGGCTTGCCGTGCAGCAGGTGCAGGAAGTGCGCGGCGATGCTGTCGTCGTCGGTTTCCACGTCGATGCGGCGGCCGTTGCGGGTGAAATGCCACCAGTACAGCAGCATCGAGCCGAAGCTGGCCATCAGCCGGTCGGCGATGTCGCGCGCTTCCGCGGCCGGATGGCCTTCGCGTTCCGGCAATACCGTGCCCAGCACCGAGCAGCCGGTGCGCATCACGTCCATCGGATGCGCATTGGCGGGCACCAGCTCCAGCGCCTCCTGCACGATCGCCGGCAGCCCGCGCAGGCGCTTGAGCTTGGTCTTGTAGGCCTTCAGCTGCGACTTGGTCGGCAGCGCGCCGTGCACCAGCAGGTGCGCGACCTCCTCGAACGTGGATTTCGTGGCGAGGTCGTGGATGTCGTAGCCGCGATAGTGCAGGTCGTTGCCGCTGCGGCCGACCGTGCACAGCGCGGTGTTGCCGGCGGCGGTGCCGGACAGGGCCACCGACTTCTTCGGCTTGAATCCCGGGTTGGTGCTGTTATCGCTCATGACTGCTCCTATCAAGCTCGATGATCTTGTTGTCGACGAATTCGTCGCGGCTGTCGGCCGGGCAGGCGCCGACCGGTTGCCGTCTTTGGTTCCTGTTGCTTTCGCGCTCGTCCAGCACCCAGCATTCGTCCAGCGCCGAGCAGTAGCAGAGCTTCAAGTCGATGCGCGGATACTGCGCGTAGAAGGCGGCGAAATCCTCCTGTTTCGCGAAGTGCAGCTGCTGCACGCCATTGCCGGCGGAAACCACCACGCCGTTCACCGTCGAGGGCGGTGTGCCGCGCAACGCAGGCAGGCCGAGCGCATCGAACACCTCCGGCCAGGTCTTCCGCACCTTGCCGTCGACGAATATCTGCAGGCTGCGCACCGACGCCGGACCGACGCCCTTGTTGTCCAGCGTCACCATCCGGTCCGAAGGCGAAATGCCGGTCTCGAGATAAGGCCAGACCTCGGCGCGCACCTGCTGGCGCTGCAGCCAGGCGGTGTAACCGGATACGCATAACGCCAGCAGGCCGATCAGCGATGCGATCACGGCCGCCCAGCCGCCCCAATCGCGGGTCTTTGCCGAAGCTTGGTTGGAAGTGGTGTGCTCGGTCATGCCGGTGCTCAGTTGCCGAACTCGTCCGGGCCCATCGCCGGGCAGCGCGCGACTTCGCGCTGCATGTCGTCCAGCGACGTCGCCTGAGTCTGCGTGGTCCAGCACTCGTTCAACGCCGAGCAGTAGCAGAGCTTGATGCCCAGGCGTTTTCCGGCGTATTTGCGGATCTGCACGAAGCGTTCGGGGCTGGAAGGCTTGAGGTAGACGATGTCCTCGCCCGCGGACAGCACCAGACCGGAAAGCGAACTGTAGCCCTGGTCCGGATCCTGCAATTGCAGGCGCTCGAGCGCCTGCGGCCAGTCCTTGACCGGCTTTCCATCGACCTGCACCCGCACCGAGCGGACCATCGCCGGCCCCACGCCTTTGTTGGCGATGCGGAATTCGCCGGCCTGGCCGGCGTTGTACATCAGCAGCCGCGGCCAGACCTGGGCGCGGATCTGTTCGCGCTGCAGTACCGCGGTATACGCCGCCACCGCGACTGCGACCAGGCCGATGAGTACCGCCGAGATCGCGGTGATGCGGTCCCAGTCGGTGCCTGGCCTGGCCTGCGGATCGTTCACTGCGGCGATTTCGCGAACAGTTCGTCGAGCTTGTCTTCGTAGTCGTGATAGCCGAGGAAATCGTAGAGTTCGTCGCGCGTCTGCAGGCGCTCGACGATGTTCTTCTGCGTGCCGTCCCTGCGCACGGTTTCGTAGAAGCCGAGCGCGGCCTTGTTCATCGCGCGGTAGGCGCCGCAGCAGTACAGGGCGATATCGACGTCGGCATCGCGCAGTTCCGCGGTGGTGAAGAACGGGGTCGAGCCGAATTCGGTGAGGTTGGCGAGGATCGGAACCTTAACCGCCTGCTTGAAACGGCGGTAATCGTCGAGCGTCTTCATCGCTTCGGGGAAGATCATGTCCGCGCCCGCTTCGACATAGGCCCGCGCACGATCCATGGCGGCGGCGACGCCTTCGCTGGCGGCGGCGTCGGTGCGGGCCATGATCACGAACGTCTCGTCGTGGCGCGCGTCCACGGCCGCCTTGATGCGATCCACCATTTCGGCCGTCGGCACCACTTCCTTGCCGGGACGGTGACCGCAGCGCTTCTGTCCGACCTGGTCCTCGATATGCACCGCGGCCACGCCGACGTTGATGAAGGACTTGATGGTGCGGGCGATGTTGAAGGCGCCGCCCCAGCCGGTGTCGATGTCGACCAGCAGCGGCATGCCGCTGGCGTCGACGATGCGGCGCGCATCGATCAGCACGTCTTCCATGGTGCTGATGCCCAGATCGGGCATGCCCAGCGAATTGGCCGCGACGCCGCCGCCGGACAGGTACAGCGCCTTGTAGCCGACGCGTTTGGCCATCAGCGCCGCGTAGGCGGTGATGCTGCCCATCACTTGCAACGGGGTTTCGGCAGCCAGTGCGGCGCGAAAACGTGCGCCGGCGGAGGATTGCGTGCTCATGGCGTCTCCAGGTGAAGACGCTATTTTAGCCGAGCCGCCGGCCTTTGGCCGGGGCCAATCGTGCCTCAACCGCTGCTGTCCGGCCCGCGCTCCAGCGCGCGCCTGATGTCTTCCAGTGCGCCCGGATCGTCGAGCGTGGACAGATCGCCCGGATCGCGCTGCTCGGCCAACGCCTGCAGGGAGCGCCGCAGCAGCTTGCCCGAGCGCGTCTTGGGCAAGGCGCCGACCACGTACACGCGCGCCGGCCTGGCCACGCCGCCCAGCTGCGCGACCACGCGCTGCTGCATCTGCGCGGCCGCCTGCGCCGGCGTTTCGTCGCCGGCCTGCTTGAGCGTGGCGAACACCACCGGAACCTGCCCTTTCAGTTCGTCGCGGACCCCGACCACCGCGGCCTCGGCCACGCTCGGATGCATCGCGCAGGACTCTTCGATCTCGCGCGTGCCCAGGCGGTGTCCGGCGACGTTGATCACATCGTCGGTGCGGCCGAGGATGAAGGTATAGCCGTCCTGATCGCGGATGGCCCAGTCCAGCGAGCTGTACAGCAGTTCCTTGAAGTGGCTGAAGTAGCTGGAGACGAAGCGCGCATCGTCGTTCCACAGGGTGGTCATGCAGCCCGGCGGCAGCGGCGGTTCGATCACCAGCACGCCCTTCTCGCCAGCGGCGACATCCGCGCCGGTGTTGTCGTCGATCACGCGCAGGCGATAGCCCGGCGTGGCGAAGCCCGGCGATCCGAACCTGACCGGTTTCAGGTCCAGCCCCGGCATCAACGACAGCACCGGCCAGCCGGTCTCGGTCTGCCAGTAGTTGTCGATGACGGTTTTGCCGATGCCGGCGGTGATCCACTGCGCGGTCGGTTCGTCGAGCGGCTCGCCGGCCAGGAACAACCACTTCAGCGCGGACAGATCGTGCTTTTTCAGCCACGCCGCGTCCTGTTTTTTCAGCACGCGCAGGCCGGTGGGCGAAGAGAACATGGTGCGCACGCCGTACTGCTCGCAGATCCGCCACCAGATGCCCGGGTCCGGATGGGTCGGCAACCCTTCGTAAAGGATCGCGGTGGCGCCGGCGATCAGCGGTCCATAGACATTGTACGAATGGCCCACGGCCCAGCCGACATCGGAGGTCACGAACATCGTCTGCCCCGGGCGTATGTCGTAGATCGACCACATCGACAGGGCCAGCGCCACGGCATAGCCGCCGACATCGCGCTGCACGCCTTTGGGCTTGCCGGTGGTGCCGGAGGTGTACAGCAGATAGCTGGGTTCGTTGGACTCCAGCCACTGCACATCGATCTGCGCGCCTTCATGGCGCGTGCGCGCGGCGGCGTAGTCGATGTCGCGGCCGTCGACGTACGATACGTCCGGGTCCAGCCCGCGGCTCACGATCAGCACATGCGGCGGCGGCGATCCGGCTTCGGCGCAGGCGGCATCGACCAGCGGTTTGTACGCGATGATCTTGCCGCCGCGCATGCCGGCATCGGCGCAGATCAGCAGCCTGGGCTTGGCATCGTCGATGCGCAACGCGAGGTTATGCGCAGCGAAGCCGCCGAATACCACCGAGTGCACCGCGCCGATGCGCGCGCAGGCCAGCATCGCGTATACGGCTTCGGCCATGTTCGGCATGTAGATCACCACGCGGTCGCCGCGGCCGACATCGAGCGATTTCAGCACCGCGGCGAACGTATTCACCTCGCGATACAACTCGCGATAGCTGATCTCCTGGGTGATGTTGGTTTCGGTGGAGACCACGACCAGCGCGAGCTGGTCGCCGCGCGCGTCCAGATGGCGATCGATCGCGTTGTAGCAAAGATTGGTCTCGCCGCCGGCGAACCACTTGCGGAACGGCGGATGCGAATAGTCGAGGATCTGTTGCGGCGGCTTGTGCCAGTGGATCGCCTGCGCCTGCTCGGCCCAGAACGCTTCCGGCTGCTCGATCGAGCGGCGATGGAATTCCTCGTAGCGCATGCGGCCTCCGCGACTGTCCACAGAGGCTAGACCGGCGCCTGGAAGGAAGCGTTACGACCTTGGTCGTAGCACCTGCCCAGCCAATACGGCTGTTTCCCCCTTTGAAAAAGGGGGATCAAGGGGGATTTGCTCTTGCTTTGCCTTTCCGGCCTCAGAGCAAAAGCAAATCCTCCCCAACCCTCCTTTACAAAGGAGGGAGCCAAAAGCGAACGGGGCGGCCCATAGCCGCCCCGTCGCCGAAATCCTGTCGAACCGGATCAGCCCAGCAGATGCGCCACGCCCGCACGCTCTTCTTCCAGCTCGGCCAGCGTCTTGTCCATGCGCTCGCGGCTGAACGCATCGATCTCGAGGCCTTCGATACGGGTGTATTCGCCGTTGGCGGTGGTCACCGGCACGCCGTACATGACGTCTTTCGGGATGCCGTAGCTGCCGTCGGACGGCACGCCCATCGTCACCCACTTGCCGTTGCTGCCCAGCACCCAGTCGCGGATGTGATCGATGGCGGCATTGGCGGCCGAGGCGGCCGAGGACAGGCCGCGCGCTTCGATGATCGCCGCGCCGCGTTTGCCGACCTGCGGGATGAACACGTTGGCGTTCCAGTCGGGGTCGTTGATCTTGTCCTTCAGCGACTGGCCGTCGGCGGTGGCGAAGCGGTAGTCCGGGTACATGGTCGGGCTGTGGTTGCCCCACACGATCAGCTTGTCGATGTCGCCGACGGGCACGCCGGCTTTCGCAGCGAGCTGGCTCAGCGCGCGGTTGTGATCCAGGCGCAGCATCGCGGTGAAGTTCCTGGCCGGCAGGTCCGGCGCCGACTTCATCGCGATGTAGGCGTTGGTGTTGGCCGGATTGCCGACCACCAGCACCTTGACGTCGCGCTTGGCGACCTTGTTCAACGCCGCGCCCTGCGCGGTGAAGATCTTGGCGTTCTCCAGCAGCAGGTCCTTGCGCTCCATGCCCGGACCGCGCGGGCGCGCGCCGACCAGCAGGGCGATGTCGATGTCCTTGAACGCGACTTCGGCGTCGTCGGTGCCGACCATGCCCACCAGCAGCGGGAATGCGCAATCCTCCAGTTCCATCATCACGCCCTTCAGCGCGGCCTGGGCCTTCTCCATCGGCAGCTCGAGCAGCTGCAGGATGACGGGCTGGTCCTTGCCCAGCATTTCGCCGGAGGCGATGCGGAACAGCAGCGAATAGCCGATTTGGCCGGCGGCACCGGTGACGGCGACGCGGACGGGGGTTTTCATCTGGCTTGCTTTCACGATAAGTCCTTCACGAATGTGTCGTTGCTAATAGACGCTATAACCCAGCGGCGTCAGTTTTTCCTGCAGCTCGGCGGTCTGGTAACCGTGCACCACATGCTGGCCGATCACCGTCACCGGCACGCTGCGCGTACCCAGCGCCTGCGCGGCGCGATCGCCTTCCGGCGTATCGACGTCCAGCACGCGATAGCGCACGCTGGCGCGCTCGAAATCCTTCTGCTGCTTGCGGCAGTAGCCGCACCATTCGGCGGCCAGCATGACGATGCGCTGGTCGCCGGTTTCCAGGCGCGGGTCGTTCGGCTGCAGCTCCGGCGCCTTGTCGCGGTTCAACAGCGAATAAGCGCCGCCAGCGACACCGATCAGGATCAACAGCCAGAGTGCGCGCATGGCGACCAGCCCGGTTTCAGGTGAGTTCGGCGAAGAATTCCTGCAAACGCTGTAATCCCGGAGCGAGCTGCGGCGTCGGACAGGTGTAGCTGATGCGCAGCGCGCGCGGCTCGCCGAAGGCCGAACCCGGTACGCAGGCCACGCCCTTGGCATCGAGCAGCGCGTTGCAGAAATCGACGTCGTTGTCGATCTTCCTGCCGTTATGCGACTTGCCGAACGCCACGCTGATGTCGGGGAACGCGTAGAACGCACCCTGCGGCTTCGGGCAGACCACACCCGGGATGGCCGCGAGCACGGCCATCACCTGGTCGCGCTTGGCCTGGAACTCGGCATTCTTGTGCTGCGGAATATCCTGCGGTCCGCTCAGCGCTGCGACAGCCGCGGCGGTGACCACTTCCGGCAGGTTGGTGATGTGGTTCGAGTTCATCGTGGTGACCGCCTTGGCCACCACTTCGGGCCCGGCCATGAAACCGACGCGCCAACCCGGCATGCCGTAGGTTTTGGACAGCGAGTCGATGAAGATGACGCGGTCGCGCAGTTCGGGACGCGCATGCACGAAGTTGTGGTAGCCGACGCCGTCGAACACCATGCGGTTGTAGATGTCGTCGGTGATCACCCAGGTGTCGGGATGCCTGGCGACGACGTCGGCCAGCGCGGAAATCTCGTCCTTGGTGTAGACCATGCCGGTCGGGTTGGACGGATTGTTGAACAGGAACACCTTCGGCTTTTTAGCCAGCGCGGCATCGAGCTGCGCGGGGGTGAGCTTGTAATCCTGTTCGGACGGGCACGGCAGCAGCTGGATGTCGGCGTCGAGGATCTCGGCGATGTCCAGGTAACTGGTCCAGTACGGCGTGGCGAAAGCGAAGCCGTCGCCCTCGTCGAGCAGCGCCTCGCAGATGTTGTAGATCACATGCTTGGCGCCGACGCCGGTCGCGCAATTGGCGCGCGTGTAGCCGCTTAGCCCGACCTGTTCGATGTGTTTCAGGAACGCGTCCAGCAGCGCATCCGAACCGCGGTTGCTGCCGTACTGGCCGCTGTCCTTGGCCAGCGCTTCGCGGGCCGCGGCATAGACGTGCTCGCCGGGCAGGAAGTTGGGGACGCCGATGGAGAAACTGATGATGTCGCGGCCTTCGGCCTTGAGTTGCTTGGCTTTTTCAGCGACCAACATGATCGCGCTGGGCTTGGCGCGACCGATGCGCCGGGCGAGCAGGGGCATCGCGGAACCTCGTGGTGATTCGGGTGGGAGACCTGCCATACGCAGGCGTGATCCAGCCCCCAAATTTTAGCATGACCGACCCTTTCGGGTTTCCCCGCCTCTGCCGCGGAGCCTCGTCCGGCCCGATGCGGACGGTGGGCGGGCAGTCCAGGGAAGGCGTGCCCGCACGTGGCCACTCCGCCCGCCCATTTTCGTCTTTCAAGCGACGCGCAACCGCCCGCCTCCCGCGAACATCCACCGACAACAGGAGAGACCCGCATGGACTCAACCCCGGCTCCGACATCGGTATGCCAGACCACCGGACTTGAACGAGTCAGCCACGGGTCCGCCGCCAGGGGCCACTGCGCAAGGGGTTGCCTTAAGATCGGCCGCATAGGGGGATCGCCATGACTCTGCATCCGCGCATCGGCCATCGAGGCTGGTCCGTCGTGCTCTTGCTGCTGGGCGCGGCGGTGATGTCCGGTTGCGTGTCCACCCAGGTGCGTACCGCCAAGGACACCACGGGTCAGCCGCTGCGCATCGACGGCAACGTGGTGCTGGTGGAAGCGGACATCGAACTGTCGGAGATGCTGGTCGGCGGCGCGGCGGAACCGCGCAAGGAATGGACCGAAGCGGCGCGCCGGCTTTATCCGCAAGCTGCGCGCGATGCGTTGCAGTCGCAGGGCATCGCGATGCGGCCGGACTTCTACCTGCCCGCCGACGCCGGCCCGGAAAACCGCCTGCGCCAGCTGCACCTGCTCAACCAGGCGGTGTCGCTCAGCATCCTGTCCTACTCGCGCACCAGCGGCAGCGGCGGGCTGCGCAACAAGCACGGCAGCTTCGACTGGACCCTGGGACCGGGCGTGGCGGAGCTGCAGCAGGCCACGGGCGCGGACTATGCGCTGTTCACCTACATCCGCGACAGCTACACCAGCAGCGGCCGCGCAGCGATGCGGATCGTCGGCTTCGTACTGCTGGGCGGCGACATCGGCGGCGGCACCCAGATCGGGCTGGCCTCGCTGGTCGACCTGCGCAGCGGCCAGGTGGTCTGGCATAACCTGCTGCTGGACCAGACCGGCGACCTGCGCGACCAGGCCGGCGCGCGCGAGACCGCCGGCGATCTGCTCGAAGGCATCCGCGGAGCGCCGCGATGAAGCCGCAGCTTCTCGCCCTCGCCGCCGGCCTCGCGCTGATTCTGGCCGCCTGCGCCTCGCAGGCCCCGATCCGCGACAACGCTCCCGGCACAGCGCCGGCCGCCGGCAGCGACGAAGCCGAACTCTGGTACGCGATGGAGCGCGCCGAAACCGAACTGCAGCGTTCGCCGTTGCGTGTACGCGATCCCGCGCTCAACGAGTACGTGCGCAAAATCGCCTGCGAAGTCTCCGGAGAGCATTGCAAGGACCTGCGCGTGTACGTGATGGACGTAGCGCAGTTCAATGCCAGCATGGCGCCGAACGGCATGATGCTGGTCTGGACCGGCGCCCTGCTGCGCGCCCGCGACGAAGCCGAACTGGCCTTCGTGCTGGGCCATGAGGCCGGCCACTACCAGGCGCTGCATTCGCTGCGGCAATGGCGGCGGATCAAGGACACCACCGCGGCACTGAGCGTGTTCCAGGTACTGGCCTACGGCGCGGGTGCGCCCACCACGGCGATGCTCGGCTCGCTGGCCGGTTACGCCACCTTGTTCAAATTCACCCGCGACCAGGAGCGCGAAGCCGACCGCCTCGGTTTCCAGGCCCTGGTCGCGCACGGTTACGACCCGCGTGCCGGCGTCGACCTGTGGGCACGCATGAAGCGCGAGGAAGACACGCGCCGTTACGGCAAGCCATCCGCCGCCTTCTCCACCCATCCCGCCACCGCCGAACGCCTGGCCGACATCGCCGCGGCCGCGGCGGCGGTGCCCGATCCGCCGCACGAGCGTCGCCGCGATGCGTACCGCGCCGCTACGCGGCCTTACCTGGAGCACTGGCTGGATGCCGAAGTGGCGCGCCGCGAATACGCGGCATCGCTGCTGGTGATCGGCGAGCTGCTGAAGGATTCGCCGGCTCAGGATCGCGGGGTGCTGACGTTCTATCTGGGCGAAGCCCATCGCCGTCGCAATGCCGACGGCGACCGCGCGGCGGCGGCACGCCTGTACGCGCAGGCCGTGGCGCTGCCCGGCACGCCGACCGCGACCTGGCGCGAACACGGATTTGCGTTGCGCGATGCAGGTAAAACCGACGACGCGCGCACAGCGTTGCAACGCTACCTTTCCGAAGCGCCGCAAGCCGAGGACCGCGCGTTCGTGCAGCGCGAACTGGACAAACTGGGAGCCAGGCCATGAGCCTTCGCAACGTTTTTGTTTTGTTGTCGGCATCGGCGCTGGCCGCCTGCGCCTCGGGTGGCGCCCGACTGGTGTCGCCCGGCCCCAACCCGGCCGGCAGCCATCTCACGCTGAACAGCGAAATGGAATGGACGCGCCTGTCCGACCGCCGCATGCAGCTGTGGACGATCGACGGCGAACTGCTCAACCGCCTCTACCTGATCCCGGCGGTGCGCGAACGCGAGTACATCTTCCTCGGCAGCCGCCAGACCCAACGCCGGCCGGACGGGCCGTTCTTCAAGCCGGGCATGCGCGCCGACGAGTTGCGCGACCTGATCGTCGATGGCTTGCTGGCATCGGGCGCGATCAACGTGTCCGCCAGCGATCTGCGCCCGGTCATGTTCGGCGAGCACGAGGGCCTGCGCTTCGAGCTGACCCTGGCCAACCAGGAGGGCCTGAAATACCAGGCCATGGCGGCGGCATTCGAACACGACCGCGAGCTGGCGCTGGCGATCTTCATGGCGCCCAGCGAGTACTACTATCCGCGAGATGCGCAGAAGGTCGACAGGATGCTCGACACCTTGCGCTGGAAGTGATGGGAGTTTTCCATGTGGCGAAAAGCGTGCGAATGAATTCGCACCTACAAGAACAGGTTGTCCCGTAGGTGCGAATTCATTCGCACGCTCTTGACCCATGCCGCCCTACGACAAGCTGAGGGTCGGTCGGCATAGCCAGCCATGGCACGCCTACTTTGTGACGACCGTACTGGCACGTCGCGAAGAGAGGCTATTCGAGGATTACGAATGCGCGCGTCTGGTCATCGGCCAATTGCGCGCGCTTCACGATGCCGGATCCGTCCGATCCCTGGCCTTTATCGTCATGCCCGACCATGTCCACTGGCTGTTCGAGCTTGGCGATCGAAAAACGCTGGGTGACGTCTTGAAGCAGTTCAAGGCGACTTCAGCACGCGACATCAACCGGCATCTGGGAACAGCCGGTACGATCTGGCAGAAAAACTACTTCGACCGTGCGAGCAGGAATGACGAAGACTTGCGCTCGATGGCCAGATACATCGTTGCCAACCCATTGCGGGCCGGGTTGGTCGCGCATGTGGGCGAATATCCGCACTGGGATGCGATCTGGCTGGGCGAGGACGGCGGTGCGGTCGAGCTGGCGCCCTGGGGGTGAAAAAGCGTGCGGATGAATCCGCACCTACCAACAGCAGGTGCGGACCTATCTGTCGCCTCGGGTCAGGCCGCGAGGATCTTGTTCCACTCCGCCACGCGGTCGGCCTTGGCGGCCAGCGCGGCATCGGCATCGCCTTCGATGGTGACCGTATTGATCTTGTCGCCCTGCTGGACCTTGTCGACCGCTTCCAGGCCCTCGATCACCTTGCCGAACACGGTGTGCTTGCCGTCCAGCCAGGTGGTGGCGATGTGGGTGATGAAGAATTGGCTGCCGTTGGTGTTGGGGCCGGCATTGGCCATCGACAGCACGCCGCGCTCGTGGCCGACGCCGTTCTTGGTCTCGTCCTCGAACTTGTAGCCCGGGCCGCCGGTGCCGGAGCCCTGGGGGCAGCCGCCCTGGATCATGAAATCGGGGATGACGCGGTGGAAATTGAGGCCGTTGTAGAAGCCCCGCTTGGCCAGATTGACGAAATTGGCCACCGTCAGCGGCGCCTTGTCGGGGTACAGCTCGACCTTGATCGGGCCGCGGTCGGTGTCGAAAGTGGCGATGAGACTCATGGTTTGCTCCGGGTTGGGTGGGTTCGCGGATCAGGGGAATAAACGGCGATTCACGTTATGGGGCCGCGCCGGCGCTTTTTCACGCCCGCCGACGCCAAAAAGGGGACTGCAGCCCGCTATAATAGCCGGCTTCCCAAACCGACCTTTGCGCCCTGCCCTCAAAAGCATCTCCGGCGCCCTTCTCGTCATGTCCATCGAACGCCTGCGCAATATCGCCATCGTCGCCCACGTCGACCATGGCAAGACCACCCTCGTCGACCAGCTGCTCAAGCAGTCGGGCACGTTCAGCGAACGCACGGTCACCACCGAGCGGATGATGGACAGCAACGACCTCGAGAAGGAACGCGGCATCACGATCCTGTCGAAGAACACGGCGATCCGCTGGAAGTCGCCGGCCGGCGAGGAATACCGCATCAACATCGTCGACACCCCCGGCCATGCCGACTTCGGCGGCGAAGTCGAGCGCGTGCTGTCGATGGTCGACTCGGTGCTGATCCTGGTCGATGCGATGGACGGCCCGATGCCGCAGACGCGCTTCGTCACCCAGAAGGCGTTCGCGATGGGCTTCAAGCCGATCGTCGTGGTCAACAAGGTCGACCGCCCCGGCGCGCGCCCGGATTGGGTGCTCAACCAGACCTTCGACCTGTTCGACCGCCTCGGCGCCACCGACGAGCAGCTCGATTTCCACACCGTCTACGCCTCGGCGCTGCACGGTTACGCCGGCCTTGATCCGACCGTGCGCGATGGCGACATGACGCCGCTGTTCCAGACCATCGTCGACCACGTCGCGCCGCCGCCGGTGGACCTGGACGGCCCGTTCCAGATGCGCGTGACCTCGCTGCAGTACAGCAACTATGTCGGCATCATCGGCATCGGCCGCGTGCAGCGCGGCACCATCCGCACCAACCAGCAGGTCACGGTGGTCGACCGCGAAGGCAAGAACCGCAACGCCAAGGTGCTGCAGGTGCTCGGCTTCCTCGGTCTCGAGCGCCATGAGGTGAAGGAAGCGCAGGCCGGCGACATCATCGCGATTTCGGGCATCGAAGGCCTAGGCATTTCCGACACGGTCTGCGACACCTCCGCGCCCGAGCAGTTGCCGGTGCTGACGGTCGACGAGCCGACGATCTCGATGACCTTCCAGGTCAACGACTCGCCGTTCGCCGGTACCAAGGACCGCGCCGGCGGCAAGTTCCTGACCTCGCGCCAGCTGCGCGACCGCCTGACCCGCGAGACCCAGCACAACGTGGCGCTCAAGGTCGAGGACACGGCCGATGCGGACAAGTTCAAGGTCAGCGGCCGCGGCGAACTGCATCTGTCGATCCTGATCGAAACCATGCGCCGCGAAGGCTACGAGCTGGCCGTGTCGCGCCCGGAAGTGATCATCAAGGAAATCGATGGCCAGAAGATGGAGCCGTTCGAATCGCTGGTGGTCGATCTCGAGGAGCAATACCAGGGCGGCGTGATGTCGCGCCTGGGCGAGCGCAAGGCGCAGCTCACCAACATGGAACCCGACGGCAAGGGCCGCGTGCGCATCGATTTCATGATCCCGGCGCGCGGGCTGATCGGTTTCCAGACCGAGTTCCGCACCATCACAGCCGGCACCGGCTTGCTGTTCCATGTATTCGACCATTACGGCCCGCGCAGCGAAGGCGACATCGGCCAGCGCCAGAATGGCGTGCTGATCTCCAACGGCACCGGCCCCTCGCCGGCTTATGCGCAGATCGCCATGCAGGAGCGCGGCCGTCTGTTCATCGAGCCGGGCGAGGAAATTTACGAAGGCCAGATCGTCGGCATCAACAGCTGACCAACTTCCGCGCCTCCGGCAAGGACGACGACGAAGGCCTGATCCCGGCGATCAAGTTCTCGCTGGAACAGGCGCTGGAATTCATCGACGACGACGAGCTGGTCGAGATCACGCCCAAGGCGATCCGCCTGCGCAAGAAGCAACGCACCGAAGTGGACCGCAAGCGCGCCTCGCGCGCCGCATAAACTTCCGCGGATGACCGACCCGCACTACAACCCGGATCCGCATGCGCATCCGGGGCTGCACGTCATCGCGATAGTCGAGGCCATCAAGGGCGCGTTGGCCGTGCTCGCCGCCAGCGGACTGGAGTTGATCGGCCCGCTACCGCTGCAGCGCTGGGTGCATCTGCTGATCGCCAAGTTCCAGCTCGACCCCGACCACGGCGCGATGGCGTGGCTGGCGAATGCCATCAGTCCGCACTCGGTGCACTTCGCGGCCGCAGGCGTGCTCTTGTACGGCGTCGTCCACCTGATCGAGGCCTGGGGCTTGTGGCGCGCCAAGGTTTGGGCGTCCTGGCTCGGCTGCCTGGCGGCGGCAGCCTACCTGCCGTTCGACATCTATGCGGTCTTCCGCCATCCCGGCTGGCTGTCGGTAGCGGTCGTGGCCATTAACCTGCTGGTGGTCTGGGTATTGGGCCGGGATCTGGTCAAGCGCAAACGCTGACCTGCTCTTCGCAGGAGCGGCTTTAGCCGCGCGCTTTTCCAGTCGCGGCAAGGGGCAAGATCAAGAGCTCGCGGCTAAAAGCCGCTCCTACGAAGAGCAACCTCCTGGCATCGCCGAGACCGCCCTTCCGGGCCTTGCCAGCCGCCCCCGGGCGCGTGATGCTGCGCGCTGCCGCGACGCCGTGGCCATCTGGGGATCCGACATGCCGTTCCGCAAGCCCGTATTGCTGCCGCTCGTCGCGGCTCTGGCCCTGGCCGCCTGCCAGCGCGATGCCTCCGAACCTGCGCCCGCACCTGCCGCGACCACGAGTGCGCCCGCCGCCGCCGAAAAACCAGCGGCCGCGTCGCAGACCGCTTTCGCCTTCGACGAAGCCGACGTCGCCAGTCTGCGTGCGCGCATGGAAAAAGGAGCGTTGAGCAGCCACGCGCTGACCCAGGCTTACCTGGACCGCATCGCCGCGATCGACGATGCCGGACCGCAGCTCAACGCCGTCATCGAACTGAATCCCGATGCGCTCAAGGAAGCCGATGCGCGCGATGCCGAACGCAAGGCCGGCCAGGTCCGCGGACCGCTGCATGGCATTCCGGTTTTGCTGAAGGACAACATCGACGCTACGCCGATGGTCAATTCCGGCGGTTCGCTCGCGCTCGCCAACCACCGGCCCAAGACCGATGCGTTCCTGGTACGGCGCTTGCGCGAAGCCGGCGCGGTAATCCTGGGCAAGACCAACCTCAGCGAATGGGCCAACTTCCGCTCGACGCGCTCGAGCTCCGGCTGGAGCGGACGTGGCGGGCAAACCAAGAATCCTTACGCGCTGGATCGCAATCCTTGCGGTTCGAGCTCGGGCACGGGCACGGCGATCGCGGCCAATCTCGCCGCTGTCGGCATCGGTACCGAAACCGACGGCAGCATCATCTGCCCGGCGGCGGTCGCGGGCCTGGTCGGCATCAAGCCGACGGTGGGCCTGGTCAGCCGCAGCGGCATTATTCCGATCTCGCACAGCCAGGACACGGCCGGGCCGATGACGCGCAGCGTCGCCGATGCCGCCGCACTGCTGGCGGCCATCACCGGCAAGGACGATGCCGATATCGCCACCCGGGGCAGCGTTGGGCCCGCAGTATTCGATTACACGCCATTTCTCAAAGTGGACGGCTTGAAGGGCGCGCGGATCGGTTTGGTGCGCAAATTGATGGGCTACCAGCCCGATGTCGATGCGGCGACGGAAAAGGCGATCGCCGCGATGAAGGCCGCCGGGGCGGAAGTAATCGACGTCGAAATCCCGACCCAGGGCAAGTGGGACGATCCCGAGTTCGAAGTGTTGCTCTACGAATTCAAGGCAGACCTGGAGGCTTATCTCGCCAAGAGCGGTGCGCCGGTGAAAACGCTGGCCGAGCTGATCGATTTCAACAAGAAGAACGCAGCGACCGAGATGCCCTACTTCGCGCAGGAGTTGTTCGAGAAGGCGCAGGCCAAGGGCCCGCTCAGCGATGCGGCCTACATCGAAGCGCGCACCAAGGCACGCAAGCTCGCAGGCCCGGAAGGCATCGACGCTACGCTCAAGGCGAACAAGCTCGACGCCTTGATCGCGCCTTCGATGTCGCCCGCGTGGCTGACCGATCCGGTCAACGGCGACCATTTCACCGGCGCCGGTTATGGCGCGGCTGCGGTCGCGGCCACGCCCAGCATCACGGTGCCGATGGGCGACAGCCATGGCTTGCCGCTGGGCATCACCTTTATGGGACCGGCGTGGAGCGAGCCGCGGCTGATCGAGCTGGCATATTCGTTCGAGCAGGCGACGAAGGCGCGCAAGGCGCCGCAGTTTTTGCCGACGCTTACGCCGCCGGCAGAGATGGCGAAGGAGTCGAAGTAGTCACGCCCTACGGGCGACGTCGCAGCGTCCGAAGGCCTGCGTTTTTCCCTCTCCCTTTTGAGAGGGACAGGCCCGAAGGGCCAGGGAGAGGGTCCGGCTTTTCGCGCCATCTGACAGCAAGAGCAAAAAAGCACGCATCGCTACGCTCGCGCCCCCTCTCCTGCCCTTCGGGCGTCCTCTCCCGCAAGGGGAGAGGAAAAGCGTGATCCGCCAACACTCAGTCGGCGATTTCGATGCGAGCAATCCGCCCCGCATCGCCGCTCACCCATCCGGCATTGCCGCTTAGATCGATAGCGTCGTAGCCGGTATCGGAAACCGTGCTCCAGGCAACCGCATCCCACACGTCCACGCCGCCTGGACCGACAGCGACGCATTTCAACGGCGTCGCATCCAGACAGCCGACACCGGAGCGGTATCCGCGCGGAGCGATGACGGCGACCAGCGGATTTCGCTTGCTGCCCATGCGCCATTCGGCGGCATTTCCCGGCGCCTGTTCGGCCTTGTAATCGCCGCCCACCATGAATGCGCCGAATGGCGACGACGCAAGCGAGAACACGCCGGCTTCCGGCTTGCCACGCGACATGCCGCTATCCACCGCCTGCCAATCCGACCGCCCGTCGCGCAGCATGTGCAGCCGTGCGCGGCTGCCGCCAGTGCCGATCATCAACGCGTTTTTCATCCGCACGATGCAAGTTCCGCTCGCCGCGAACGCCGCTTCGCCGTCTTCCGCCTTCGGACCATTCGGAAGCAGCCGCCACTCGCGTCCGCCATCGCTCGTCCCGTATATCTGATAACGCCCTTCGACCGGATCGCCCATCATCCAACCGTGCTCACCATCGAATGCCATGCAATCGAAAAACGCCCGCGGATCCTTGTTCTGCAGCGCGAGCTTCCAAGACTTGCCGGCATCTTCGGTGCGATAAACACGAGACGCCTCGCCCGGACCGATGCTGAGCACAACTGCAGTATCGGCATCGAAGCCTTCCACATCGCGGAAATCCAGTTCGCCGGCATCGGGCACCTTGATCGTCTGCCAATGCTTGCCGCCATCGACCGTGCGCAGCACCGTGCCTTCGCGACCGCTGGCCCAGGCGATGTCGGCGCTGACTGCGGAAATGCCGCGCAGCCGTACTTTGACGCCGCTGTCTTGCGGCACGATGCGGACTTCGGCGGACACGGCGCCCGCTGCGAATAACAGCACAGCGGCGATCAGTATTCGAATCGGGGACATGGCGCGCTCCGGCGGGATCGCGCCGAGCCTAGCACGGGGACGTCGGCTGTTGCCCCCTTTGGAAAAGGGGCGGATCGGCTGAAAGCCGACGGGGGATTTGCTTTTGATCTTGCCTTTCAAAGCAACGTCAAAAGCAAATCCCCCGTCGCCGCTTCGCGTCGCCTGCCCCCTTTTCAAAGGGGGCGAAAGCTCAGGCGGACGCGGGCGCCGCGATCTGCGCCTGCTTGCGCACGATCAGCATCGCCGTTTCCAGCGCCTGCTCGTAGTTCAGGCGCGGATCGACCGTGGAGCGATAGGCGCGTTCCAGATCGATGTCGGTCAGGTCGCGCGCGCCACCGGTGCATTCGGTCACGTCTTCGCCGGTCAGCTCCAGATGCACGCCGCCCAGGCGCGTGCCCGCTGCGGCGTGCAGGTCGAAGGATTGCTCGACCTCGCTACGGATGTTGGCGAAACGGCGCGTCTTGTAGCCGTTGCTGGTGCTCTCGGTGTTGCCGTGCATCGGATCGCAGATCCACAGCACGCGCCGGCCATCGCGCTTCACCGCATCGAGCAGCGTCGGCAGCTTGTCGGCGATATGCGCCGCACCCATGCGATGGATCAGGGTAAGCCGGCCCGGTTCGTCGTCCGGGTTCAGCACATCGACCAGCTTCAACAGCTGGTCCGGCGTTACCGACGGGCCGATCTTCACCGCGATCGGATTGCGGATGCCGCGGAAATACTCCACGTGCGCACCATCGAGTGCGGCGGTGCGCATGCCGATCCACGGGAAATGCGTGCTGAGATTGAACCAGCCCCACTGCCGCGGCACCTGCCGCGTCTGCGCTTCTTCGTACGGCAGCAGCAGCGCTTCGTGCGAGGTGTAGAAGTCGACGCGGTTGAGGTTGTGCACTTGCGCGCCGGACAGCGTTTCCATGAAGCGCACCGCGTCGCCGATGCCGGCGACCATGCGGTGGTATTCGTCGGCCAGCGGCGAATGCGTGACCCAGCCCAGGTCCCAGTATTCGGGATGGTGCAGGTCGGCGAAACCGCCGTCGATCAGCGAACGCACGAAGTTCATCGTCATCGCCGAACGCGCATGCGCCTTGATCATGCGGCGCGGATCGGGGATGCGCGCCTCGGGCGAGAATTCCGGCGCATTGATGATGTCGCCGCGGTAGCTCGGCAAGGTATGTTCGCCGCGCGTTTCGGTATCGGTCGAACGCGGCTTGGCGTACTGCCCGGCGAAGCGGCCGACGCGCACCACCGGCAGGCGCAGGCCGTGCACCAGCACCAGGCTCATCTGCAGCAGCACCTTGAGCCGGTTGGAGATGACGTCGGAATTGCAGTCGGTGAAATTCTCGGCGCAGTCGCCGCCCTGCAGCACGAAACGTTTGCCTTCCTGCGCTTCGGCCAGGTACTGCTTCAGCGCCAGGATTTCCCACGACGTCACCAGCGGCGGCAACGCGCGCAGTTCTTGCTGCACGCCTGCCAGCGCCTCGGGATCGGGATAGGTCGGTTGCTGCACGGCCGGGCGCGCGCGCCAGCCGCCGGGGGTCCAATCGGTCGGCAGGTTTACGGGCTGAAGGGTACGGTCCGGGCTGGCCATGGCTTGGTTTCGTTTGTTGCGTTGCACCAAACGAAACCAAGCCATGGCCAGCCCGGACCGAACCGTTACGGCTGCAACGATTCAGCGGCGCCGGAAGGCTGCCCATAACGCCCAGGCGGCCAGCAGCACGAACCAGGCCAGGCTCCATGCCGGCATCGACAGGCCGAGGAAGGTCCAGTCGACCTTGGCGCATTCGCCGGAACCGGTCAGCACCTTGCGGATGACGTCGGTGAGCGGGTTGGCTTCCATCATGAAGGACAGCGGCGGCCCGCACTTGGGCACCTGGTCCGCCGGCAGGTGCGTCAGCCAGACGTGGCGTGCGGCGATCGCGATGCCGACGCCAGCCGCCAGCAGCGCGAGCACGCCATAGAAGCGCCGCCCGCCCTTGCCACGCGGCCCATGCAGGCCGCCGATCAGGAACACGACGCCCAGCGCCGCGAACGCGACGCGCTGGAAGATGCACAACGGGCACGGTTCCAGGCCGGTGTGGAATTGCGAGTACAGGGCGAACCCGATCAGCGCGGCGCAGATGGCGAAGCCGATCAGGTAGGCGGAACGGAAGGAGAGTCGGTTCATGGCGGGCAACATAGCAAATGGGCCTTCCTGCGCAAGCGGCAAGCTACAGACCGGCCTATGGGACGAAAGTTGCCTGCCTGTGCGACAGGCCTTTTTGACTGTCATCCCGAGCGTAGCGAGGGATCTGCTGCTTTCGACGAGGGAATGGAAAACAGGTCCCTCGCCATGCTCGGGATGACAAACAAAAACCCCGGCGCATGGCCGGGGTTTTCGGTATCGCAAACCAATGAGGGCTTACTCAGCCGCTGCTGCCGGGCGATCGACCAGCTCGACATACGCCATCGGCGCATTGTCGCCGGCGCGGAAGCCGCACTTGAGGATACGCAGATAACCGCCCGGGCGGCTCGCATAGCGCGGGCCCAGCACGGTGAACAGCGTACCGACGGCTTCCTTGTCGCGCAGGCGCGAGAAGGCCAGGCGGCGGTTGGCCACGCCGTCCTTCTTCGCCAGGGTGATCAGCGGTTCTGCGACGCTGCGCAGTTCCTTGGCTTTGGGCAGCGTGGTCTTGATCAGTTCGTGCTTGATCAGCGACGCCGCCATATTGGTGAACATCGCATCGCGGTGGGCGCTGGTGCGGCTGAATTTACGGCCGGCTTTTCTGTGGCGCATGGCTATGATTCCTGGTGAATGTTGATACGTTGGATTTCATTGTCGCCATCGTGGCGTTGGAGCATCGGACTGCGTTGGTCCTGGCCGGCCGTTCCTTGACCGGCGCGTCGCGGGCTGAGCCCGTCGACGTGTGTTGCGTGTTGCTTGTAACGCGAATCCCCGCCGAAGCGGGGATCGCTTGATCAGCCCATCATCCCGTGCTGCGAGATACCGGCCGGCGGCCAGTTCTCGAGCTTCATGCCGAGGGACAGGCCGCGCTGGGCCAGCACTTCCTTGATCTCGGTGAGCGACTTCTTGCCCAGGTTCGGGGTCTTCAGC
>Ga0193753_10000283_pt1 | contig 50578 bp, 43 predicted proteins | sample H1c2metaG_FD_144925 | JGI IMG/M metagenome (GOLD analysis project Ga0193753, IMG submission 144925) | Soil microbial communities from a riparian zone of the East river system, Colorado, United States - H1c2 | ecosystem: Environmental > Terrestrial > Soil > Riparian zone | place: USA: East...
CTCGGCGCGCACCTGCTTGGCCACCGCCACCGTGTTGGAGCCGGACTGCTTGCGCACGACCAGGGCGACCGCCGAGGCGCCGTCCATCGACGACCACGAGCGCGCCTCCTCGGTGCCGTCGACCACGTCGGCGACCTGGCGGATGTGGACCAGGGCGTTCGAGGTGCGCGACGCCTCGCCGGTCGGCGGGGTCGGCGGGGTCGGGATGACGATCTCCTCGATGTCGTGGACGTCCTTGACCTCGCCCTCGACCTTGACGGTCAGCTCGCGGGTCCCCTCCTCGATGCGCCCGGCCGGCATGTCGAGGTTCTGGGCGCGCAGCGCGCTGGCCACGTCCTCGACGGTGTAGCCGAACCCGACCAGGTCGCCCGGGCGGATGAGCACGTGGATCTCGCGATCGCGCCCGCCGATGAGGTCGACCGCGCCGACCCCGCGGATGCGCTGGATGCGCTCCTTGACCACGTCGTCGGCCAGCTTGGTCAGATCGCGCGGGGCCAGCTTGCCCGACACCGCCACCGACATGATCGGCGCGGCGCCGACGTCGAACTTCTGCACCTTGGGTGGATCGACCCCCTCGGGCAGCTGCGGAAGGATCGACGACACCCGGTCGCGGATGTCCTGGGCCGCCTGATCGACGTCCACCTCCAGCTCGAACTGGACGAAGACCTGGGTGACCGACTCGAGGTTCACCGAGCGCAGGACCTTGATCCCGGCCATGGTGTTGACCGCCTCCTCGATCGGATCGGCGATCTTGCTCTCCATCGAGGCCGGGTCGGCGCCCGGATAGGTGACGGTGACCGTGATGATCGGGAAGTCGACGTTGGGGAACAGATCGACGCCGACCTTGGGGTAGCTGAACAGGCCGATGACGACCAGCGCGATGATGAGGACCGCGGCGAAGACCGGCCGGCGGATGGATGTATCAGCCAGGCGCATGGATCAGTCCCCCTTGCCCCCGGCCGGCGCGGTCGCCTTGGCCTCGGTCTGGACGGCGCCCTTGCCGAGATCGACCACCGCCAGCATCCCCGACTTCAGCTTGCCGTCCGGGTTGGCGATCCGCGCGATCACCTCGAACGTGCGAGTCCGCTGATCCAGCGCCGGGCTGATCCGGTGCACCTTCGCGGTCGCCTCGGTCCCGACCGCCTCGAACCGCGCCCTCACCTCGTCGCCGGGGGCGACCGCGGCCAGCGCCGACTCCGGCATGCGGAAGCGGAGCTCGAGCGTGGATTGATTCTCCACCACCAGGACGATGGTGATCGGCATCATGGTCGCCATCTCGCCGGCGTTCTTGCGCACGTCGGTGACCACGCCGTCGATCGGCGAGCGCACCGACGCATCGGTCATGCGGCGGCGCGCCTGGGCCAGCGCCACCTTGCCCTGCTCCACGCCGACCGCCGCCGAGTCGTACTGGGCCTTGACCCGATCGAACTGGGCCTGCTCGGTCGCCTTCTGCTCGAGCAGGCGCTGCATGCGGTCGTGCTCCACCTTGGTGGCCGACAGCCCGACCTGGGCGCTCCGCAGCGCGGCCTCGGCCTGCTGGACGCCGAGGCCGATCTCGGTGGTGCGCATGCGGTAGAGCACCTGGCCTTTCTTGACGTGGTCGCCCTCCTCCACGTCGACCGACGCGATGACGCCGGACATGTCGGGCGACATCTCGGCGCGGTCGAGCGGGAAGGTGGTCCCGGTGGTCTGGGTGGTGGCGGTCGACGCTCTCGGGCCGGTGGCCGCGGATTCCACCGCCGGGAGCGGCTCGCGCGGCGGTGCGCCCTGGCCGGTCGCCGGCGGCATCCCTTCGGTGGACGTGCCCTTGCCGCAGGCCGACCCCGCGAGGACGAGAGAGGACAGGAGGAGGAGGAGGCGAGCGGGTCTGAGCTGGGTCATCGGGTACCGGTGGTGGGCAGGAGCGTGTCGGGCAGCTGGCCGGTGGCGCGAGCGAGCGCGGCGAGCTGCAGGAAGTAGGAGTGGCGGGCGGTCGCATAGCCGATCCGGGCCTCGGCCAGCTCGGTCTCGGCCGAGAGCAGCTCGGTCGTGGTGGTGGCCCCCTCGCGGAAGCGCACCTCCTGGATCCGGAACGCCTCCTCGGAGGCGGTGAGGCCGGCGCGGGCGACCGCGAGCGTGTCGTAAGCGGCGCGGGCCTCGCGCGCCCGGCGGCGAACCTCGAGGCGCACCTGATCGCCCAGCCGGGTGGCGGCCAGGTCGGCCTGATCGGCCTGGTAGGAGGCGGCGCGGTACGAGTTGTACGTGCTCAGCCAGTCCCACACCGTCCACGATAGATTCAGCCCGACGAACCAGGCGTTCTCGGCCGAGAACGGGCCGTTGCCGGTGTTGTGCTGCACGGTGCCGACCGCGTTGAGGCTGGGCAGCAGGCCAGATTTCTGGACCGAGGCGCCCGACCGGGCCTGGGCCGCCCGCGCGCGCGCGACGCCGAGCTCGGGGCGGCGCTGGGTGGCCGCCGCGACCGCCGCGGCCGGATCCATCGGCGGCGCCGACGGCTGCTCCGGCAGGTCGTCGACCGTCTCCACCCGGGTCCCGTCGGGCATACCGATGGCGAAGCCGAGCGCGTCCTCGGCGCTGGCCGCGCTGGCCGCCGCGCTGATCTCGTCGCGCCGGGCCGCGGCGAGCGCCGCCTCCAGGCGCATGACGTCGACCCGGCCGAGCACGCCGCCCTGCTGCAGCACGCGCGAGCGCTCGAGCTGGGCCGAGACCAGCTTCGCGCGCGAGCTGGCGATGTCGCGGGTGGCGCGGGCCAGGAGCACGTTGAGGTACGAGCTGGCCGCGCCGGCCGCCACGTCGAGCCGCGCGGACGCGTGCTCGCGCTCGCTGGCCTCGACGCCGTGGCGGTCGACCGCCACCGCCGCGCCGATCTGGATCTGCTGGACCAGCGGAAGCACCGCGGTGGCCGACGCGGTGGTGGTGAGCCGCTCGCGGATGATGGTGGGATCGGCCGGCGGCAGCCCCGGGATCGCGAGGTCGAAGCTGAGCTCCTTGTCCCAGTACATCAGATTCGCGTCGAGGTTGATGCTGGGCAGGTGACGGGCGCGCGACGAGCGCAGCCGGGCCCGCGCGCCGTCCACGCCCTTTTCCGAGCGCGCCAGATCGGGGCTGTGGGCCAGGCCATACGCGACCACCTCGGCCAGGGTCATTCGCCGCGCCGCCGGCTCGTCGGCGCCGACCCCCGCAGCGGGCAGCGCGGCGGCCAGCGCGGCCAGCGCGGAAAGGGCACATCTCCGGTTCAGTCTCATGTTGGGGGGCTCGCTCCACGCAGATAGAGGTCGACCACGGCAGGCGCCTGGTCGACCAGCGGCTGTACATCTGGATCCTGGGTCATCCACGCGCGCATGACGCCGTGCGCCGCGCCGAGGAAGACTCCGACGAGGATGTCGATCGGCAGGTCGGCCCTGAGCTGGCCGGCGGCGGCCGCCCGACCCAGCGCCTCGCCGATCACCTGCTGGTAGCTCTTCTGCGATGCCAGGCACTGGCGGGCGATGGCGGCCATGTGTTTGCCTGAGATGCCGGCCGAGGCCGAGACGGCCGCGAACAGCTCGCGGTGGGCCTCGACCTGGCGGAACGTGGTGCCGAGCAGGGCGACCAGGAGCTCGCGCAGGCCCGCGTCGCGAGACGCGGTCGCCGCCTGCTCGACCGCGGCGAGCATCTCCTCGCTGCGCCGCTCGACCAGCGAGCTCAGCAGCTCATCGCGACCGGCGAAGTAGTTGTAGAGCGTGCCGGTGGCCAGCCCGGCCTCGGCCGCCACCTCGGCCATGCGGGTGCCGGAGAAGCCGGAGCGGGCGAACACGCGCTCGGCCGCCTCCAGGATGGCGTCGCGGTAGACCTCGCGCGCCTGGGCGCGCAGGGCGGCGGCGCGGCGCGGACGCGGGGTCCGGCGGCGCAGGCTGCGGAGGAGTCGCCCCCCAGGCCCACGAGGGGTCATCCCGGCCACCCGGGCGGACGAGGGAGGCCGACGCTGGGCCTCCGTTCAGCCTGTTCATCTCCGTGAACCACCGTTCATCCCTGCGAAGCATGCATCTGCCGCAGGGGCGGCGGTTGTCAAGAGACGGCGGAGCGTCCCGCGGACGGGGACGCTCCTGGACCATCACTGAACCGGAAGGGCGAAGGCGCCGATCAGGCCGGATCGGCGCTGTTCATCGCGTACTTGTGCAGCAGATCGCGCAGGTGGTTGCGATCCATGCTGACCGCACGTGCAGCGCGCGAAAGATTGCCGCCGTAGCGATCGACCAGCTGGCGCACGTACACCCGCGTCCACACGGCGAGGGCGCCCTCCTTCGACTCGCGGAACGAGATCGTGAAGTCGAGCGCCGGCCAGCTCTCGTCGCGCCCGCCGCTCTGCTCCTCGGCCGCCTGATCGGCCAGCCGCTCGGCCGCGCCGCGCAGCTCGCGCAGGTTGCCCGGCCATGGCTGGCGGACCAGCCCCTGCAGCAGATCGTCGGACGGCGAGATCTCGCCGCCGCCGGCCTGGCGGTAGAAGTGCGCGGCCAGGAGCGCGACGTCCTCGGGCCGCTCGCGCAGGGCGGGCACCGCCACCCGGGCGGCCGCCAGCCGGTGGAACAGATCGGTGCGGAAGGCGTCGGCGTTGACCTCGGGGCGGAGGTCGCGGTTGGACGCGGCGACGACCCGCACGTCGATCGGCTCGGGCGCGCCGGAGCCGATCCGCGAGACCAGCCGGGTCTCGAGCGCGAGCGCGAGCTTTCGCTGCATCTCGGCGGACATCTCGCCGATCCCGTCGAGGAACAGCGTCCCGCCCTGGGCGGCGCCGAACGCCCCGCCGCGGGCCTGCTCGGCGCCGGGGAACGCGCCCGCCTCGTGGCCGAACAGCTCGCTCTCGAGCATGTGGGCCGGGGTCGCGGCGCAATCGACCACCACGAACGGCCCCGCCGCGCGGGCGCTGTGCTGATGGATCGCCGCGGCCAGCGCGCCCTTGCCGGTGCCGGTCTCGCCCTCGAGGAGGACCGGTGCATCGGTCGGGGCCACCCGCTCCAGCGCGGCGAACACGCGGCGCATCGCCGAGCTCTCGCCCAGCACGTCGCCGAAGCGGGTGAGCTCGCTGAGCGGCTGGGTGACCTGCTCATCGAGCGCCTCGAACCTGAGCGTGGACTCACCCGCCTGGATGACCGCGCCCGCGTCGATGTATGCCACCTCGACCCGGTAGTCGGCCAGGAACGTGCCGTCGGTCGAGCTGAGGTCGCGCAGCTGGAAGCCGAACGGGGTGGCCGTGATCGCCATGTGATGGCGCGACACGGTCGAGTCGGTGAGAACGAGGTCATTGGTCGGCGCGGTGCCGACCGACAGCTCCTCTCCGTCGGCGACAGCGACCTGGCCGCGGTTCGGGCCGCCGATCACCTCGATCCGGAAGCGCTGAATCTGGAGCGCGCGAGGGGTCGTGGAGAGGACGCGCGTGTGCCAGTCGGGGCTGCGCAGGCGCGGATGCGGGGCGTTCATGGTCGACTCCTTTGGCGCCAGCGGGCCAGGCGAGCCGCTGTAATCGATGTAGTGCCGCCCGGTCCTCTTCTCATCCGCCTCGCACTTGCACACGACGTACCCGCGCCTTCCGCCACGAGATCTGGAAACTTGCGCGGCCGAGACTGGGGCTCGTCCCCCCGATGGGGATTTCCTTGGGGGGGCTTGCCAGCAGCATCAGCACCTTCACGCGTGCATCCGCTCCGCGCAGTGGCCACAACTCTCGTCACCTGTGGCCGACCGAGTAGCCACCATCGATCGCGGATTCACCGAGGATGACGCGACGCAGCGCCCACAGCGCGACGCTTCAGGGTCGGCAGTGCACTCGCTGACGGAGCGCGCCGTCCTCGTAGTAGGCGACGTTGATCTCGCCCGCGCCCGCGCGTCGAGTCCACCAGGCGCCGTGCTGCGCGCCCTCGCGGTACTCGCCGATGACGGTGCCGTCGATGACGAAGTCGGGCGCGACCGCGCCGGCGGCGGCGCCCGGCGGAAAGCGGCGATAGGACCCGTGGCGGGTGCCGTCCCAGCGCTGGCACCACATCTCGGTGCCATCGGGCGGTGGCTTGCCGCGCCGGTGGGTGCCGGCCGGGCAGTGGAAGCTCGGCGCATGAACCAGCGACTGACACAGCTCGTCGCGCTTCTCGCCGCGGATCGGGGCCGGTTTTCCGGCGCAGCTCGCCGCCAGCCAGAAACTCAGCCCCAGGCAGGCGAGCGGCCCGAGGGAGAGCCGGAGATGGAGGACGGTCCGGCCCGGGCGAAGGCCGATCCGCGACCTCGCGCTGCCGCGCGCGCTGGTGGTCATCGCGATCGATGGTATCGCGGCGGCCGCCGTCAGGTCACGCCGGCTCGAAGCGGCGGCCCAGGGTCTGGCCCAGCGCGTCGATGAGCGCGACCCGCACCGGGTCCATCTCCACGTCGCGGCCCAGCTCCGCGGTCATGCTCGTCATCACCGACGCGCTGAACCCACACGGCTGGATGCGCGCGAAGTAGGCCAGGTCGGTGACCACGTTGAGGGCGAGCCCGTGGAAGGTGATCCACCGGCGGCAGGCGATGCCGATCGACGCGATCTTGCGCGCGCCGTCGCCGACCCAGACTCCGGTCTTGCCCGCCTCGCGCGCGCCGGCGATGTCGAACCGGGCCAGGGCCAGGATCATCGCCTCCTCGAGGTTTCGCAGGAAGCGGTGCAGGTCGCGCTCGCCCTCGACCAGCTGCAGGATCGGGTAGACGACCAGCTGACCCGGGCCGTGGTAGGTGACGTCGCCGCCGCGCTCCACCTCCACCACCTCGACCTCACCGGGCGCGAGGAGGTTGGCCTGCGCGCCCTGCCGCCGCCCGACGGTGATGACGTGCGGGTGCTCGACCACCAGGAGCGCGTCGCTGCGCTCGCCGCGCTGCCGGGCCGCGACCCACTCGAGCTGTCGATCGCGGGCCTCGCCGTACGGCATGCGGCCGAGGTCGACCACCACGCCTCTGGCGCGCTCGGCGCTGACGCCGCGCTCGGCGCCGGTCGCGCCCTCAGCGATTGACGATATGGATCGCCTCCTTGCGCGCCGCGGCCGCCGCCTCCATGACCGCCTCGCTGAGGGTCGGGTGCGGGTGGATGGTCAGCTGGAGGTCCTGCAGCACCGCGCCCATCTCGATCGCCAGGGTCCCCTCGCTGATGAGATCCGAGCCGCCGTTGCCGACCACGTGCATGCCGAGCAGCTCCTCGCTCTCGGCGTCGGCGATCACCTTCACGAACCCGTCGGTGTCGTTGACGCTGAGCGCGCGGCCGAGCGCGGCGAACGGGAAGCGGCCGACCTTGATCTTGTGCCCGGCCGCGGTGGCCTGCTCCTCGGTGACCCCGGTCGACGAGATCTCCGGATCGGTGAACACCACCGCCGGGATGGTGCGGGCATCCATGGCGGCGTGGTGACCGGCGATGACCTCGGCCACCACCTCGCCCTCCCTGGTCGCCTTGTGGGCCAGGAGCACGCCCCCGGCCGCGTCGCCGATGGCGTAGATGCCGGCCACGTTGGTGCGCAGCTGCGAATCGACCACCACGAAGCCCTTCTTGTCGAGCGCGACGCCGACCTTGTCCAGGCCCAGCGAGTCGGTGTTGGGCCGGCGTCCGACCGAGACCAGCACGCGATCGGCGTCGATCGCGATGTCGGTCGTGGTCGTGCCCTCGGCCCGCGCGACGGTGACGACCGCGTGGTCCTTGCGGTTCTCCAGCTTCGAGGCCTTGGTGTTGAGCATGACCTCGATGCCCATCTTGCGCAGCTTCTGGGCCACCACCTTGACGCAGTCCTTGTCCATGCCGGCCAGCACGGTGTCGAGCGCCTCGACCACGGTCACCTTGCTGCCCAGCTTGGCGTAGACGGTGCCCAGCTCGAGCCCTATGTAGCCGCCGCCGATCACGACCAGGCGTTTGGGCACCGCGTCGAGGTCGAGCGCGCCGGTCGAGTCGATGACCCGCTTCTGGTCGACCTCGAACCCGGGGATCGCGATCGGCCGCGATCCGGTCGCGATGACCACGTTCTTGGCCGTGATGGTCCGCTTCTCGCCGTTCGACTCGACCACGATCTTGTGGCCGTCGGAGCCGCCCCGCTCGAGGTGGGCGTAGCCGATCACGAGCTCGGCGCCATTGGCCTTGAGGAGCTGCTTGACGCCGCTGGTCAGCTTGTTGACCACGCCGCCCTTCCACTCCTGCATCTTCTTCATGTCGACGGTCGGGGCGCTCTTGGCCACGATGCCGATGTCCGCCGATTTGGTGAACTTCTCGTACGTCTTGGCCGCGTGGATGAGCGCCTTGGACGGGATGCAGCCGACGTTCAGGCAGACCCCGCCCGGCGCGTCGCGCTCGACCACGATCGTCTTCACCCCGAGCTGGCCGAGCCGGATGCCGCACACGTATCCGCCCGGGCCGCTGCCCAGGACCACCGCGTCCACCTTGATGTCCGTGCTCATTCGGTTCCTCGCCTCGACGGCCGGTCACCCAGACCGTCCAGCTGCTCGCGCAGGAGCCAGGTCGGCTCCTCGTAGACGTCCTCGATCAGGCTCTCCACCGCCGGCATGCCGATCGCTTCCTGCTCGGCGACGACGGCCCTCACCTCGGCTTCGATGTCGGTCGCCATGGCGGCGGTTTCATCGGCGCCGAACCAGCCGCGCGCCGCGGCCACCGCCGCCAGCCGGACCAGCGGGTCGCGCTTGCCGCGCCACACCTCGGTCACCGTCTCGTCGCGGTAGCGCGACGGATCGTCGGACGACGAGTGCGCGCTGACCCGGTAGGTCAGGAGCTCGAGGAAGGTCGGACCCTGCCCCCGCCGCGCCTTGTCGGTCGCGTAGCACGAGGCCAGGTACACCGCGCAGACGTCGTTGCCGTCCACCCGCAGCGACTCCACCCCGTACCCGATCCCCTTGATCGCGATGGTCGGCGACGCGGTCTGCAGCGTGCCCGGGGTCGAGATCGCCCACTGGTTGTTCTGGCAGACCAGCACCACCGGCGCGCGGGCCACGCCCGCGAAGTTCATCGCCACGTGGAAGTCCGGCTCGCTGGTGGCGCCGTCGCCCATGTAGCCCATGCAGACCGGCACCGGCCCACCCTCGGGCGGACAGGTCTTCATCGCCATCGCGATGCCGACCGCGTGCGGGATCTGCGAGCCGACGCAGGACGACATCACCACGTAGTTGGTCGTGCGGTCGCACGGATGACACGGCAGCTGGCGCCCGCGGCTCACGTCGGCCGCGTTGCCGAAGATCTGCGCCACGTAGCTCGACAGCGACAGGCCGCGGAACAGACCGGCCCCGGCCTCGCGCAGCGCCGGCACCAGCCAGTCCTGCGCCTCGAGCGCGGCCGCCGAGCCGACCACCGCCGCCTCCTGGCCGAGCGCCTCGCCGTAGAAGCCGACCCGCCCCTGCCGCTGCAGCGCCATCAGGCGCTGGTCGACCACCCGGATGGTCACCATCCCGCGATACAGCTCGCGCGCCCGATCCGCGTCGAGCCAGGCCAGCGCCGCGTCCGGCGCGCTGCCGTCCTCGTCGACCAGACGGAACAGGCCGAGCGCCTTTTCCTCGTCGCTGCCGCGAAAGTAGTCAAAGGCGTCCCACGCCGCGCCGCCGCTCTTCCCCTCCCGGCTCCGCGCCGCGCGCGCCCCCCTGGCCATTTAGTGCACCACCGACGAGATGACATCAACGATCCGGTGCGCCTCACCGCCGATCGCGGCGTTGCAACTCCTCGAGCTACAGCGAGTAGCCCATCGTCGTCGCGCCTTGCGCTCGACGGCGATCCACACCGCCTCGTTGATGTCACCTCGTCGGCGGTGCACTAGATCATCTCCATGAACATGAGCGTCGGGTCCTCGAGCAGGCGCTTCACCTCCTGCACGAACATCGCGCCGTCCCAGCCGTCGGCCAGCCGGTGATCGACCGAGATGGACAGGTTCATGAGCGCGCGGATCGCGATCTGCCCGTTCACCACCGCCGGCCGGTCCTTCATCTCGTGCACGCCGAGGATCGCCACCTCGGGGAAGTTGATGATCGGCGTGGCCATGACGCCGCCCAGCTTGCCGAGCGACGAGATGGTGAAGGTCGACCCGGTCAGGTCGTTGCGGGTGGCGGTGCCGTCCTGCACCGCCCTGGCCAGCCGCTCCAGCTCGGCCGCGATGTCGAAGATCGAGCGCCGGTCCGCGTCGCGCACCACCGTGACCACCAGCCCGTGCGGGCCCTGCGCGGCGATGCCGATGTGGTAGTACTTCTTGCGGACGATCTCCTGGGTGGTCTCGTCGAGCGACGCGTTCAGCTGCGGCCACTTGACCAGCCCGAGCGTCACCGCCTTCACGATGAACGGGAGGTAGGTGAGCTTGATGCCGCGCTCGATCGCGCGCTCGGCCGCGCGCCGGCGGATCGGCACCAGGTCGGTCGCGTCCACCTCCTCCACGTAGGTGAAGTGGGCGGCGGTCGACACCGAGCGCGCCATGTTCTCGGCGATGCGCTTGCGCAGGCCGCGCAGCGGGATGCGCTCCTCGGCGCCCCCCGCGGCGATCGCGATCGGCGCGAAGCTGCGCGAGGCAGCCGCCGCGCTCGACCCGGCCGCGGCCGGCGCCGGCCCGCCCTCGGCGCTGCGGCGCACGTCGTCGGAGGTGACCCGGCCGCGCCGCCCGGTCGCCGACACGCCGGTCAGATCGACGCCGAGCTGGCGCGCGAGCCTGCGGGTCGACGGCGTGGCCAGCACGCGGGCGCGGCTGCCCGGTCGCGCGTCGATGACCTCGAGCGCCTGCCCGCCGGCGCCCGACGCGGAGCCGGACCCGGAGCCCCCCGACGACGCCCGGCCCGCTGCCGCGAGCGGAACCGACGCCTCGCGCCCGGGCCCCTGCCCGTTGCCGTTCGACGAGGCCGAGGCCGAGGCCGCGGTCGGCGCCGCGACCGGCGCGCTCGCCTTGGCCGTCGCCGCCGTGCCCGCCTCCTCGATCACGAACAGGACCTCGCCGACCTTGCAGACCTGGCCCTCGCGGAAGTTGATCCGCTTGAGCGTGCCGGCCCGCGGCGACGGGATCTCGACGGTGGCCTTGTCGCTCATGACCTCGACCAGCGGCTGGTCGAGCGCGACCGACTCGCCCTCCTTGACCTTCCAGCCGACCACCTCGGCCTCGGTCATGCCCTCGGCCAGGTCCGGCAGGTGAAACTCGAACGCCATCGTCACCACTCCAGGGTCGCGCGCACCGCGGCGAGCACGCGATCCGCATTGGGCATGTACTCGTGCTCGAGGCTGTACGGGAACGGCGTGTCGAAGCCGGTCACCCGCTGGATCGGCCCCTCCAGGTACTCGATCGCGCGCTCATAGATCGATGTGGCCAGCTCGGCCCCGAACCCGCACGTGCGCGCGGCTTCGTGCACGATGACCACCCGGCCGGTCTTCTTGGCCGAGACCAGCAGGGTGTCGATGTCGAACGGCGACAGCGTGCGCAGGTCGATGACCTCGCACGAGATGCTCTGCTCGGCCGCCTTCTGCGCGGCCTCCTCCGCGATCGGCACCATGGCGCCGTACGCGATGAGGGTGACCTGCTCGCCCTCGCGGACCACCTTGGCCTGGCCGAGGGGGATCGTGTAGTCCTCGGCCGGCACATCGCCGCGCGACGCCCGGTAGATGCGCTTCGGCTCCATGAACAGGACCGGGTCGTTCTGGCGCAGACAGGACAGCAGCAGGCCCTTGGCGTCGTACGGGTTGGACGGCACCACCACCTTCAGCCCGGCGGTGTGGATGAACATCGCCTCGGGCGACTGCGAGTGATAGTGACCACCTCGGATGCCGCCGCCGTAGGGGGTGCGGATGACGACCGGGCACGGGTACTGGCCGCCCGACCGGTACCGGAACTTGGCCAGCTCGTTCACGATCTGATCGAAGGCCGGATAGATGAAGTCGGCGAACTGGATCTCCGGAACCGGGCGGATGCCGTAGAGCGCCATGCCGATCGCGGTGCCGATGATGCCGGCCTCGGCGAGCGGCGTGTCGATGACGCGCTCCGGTCCGAACTCGTCGTAGAGCCCGCTGGTGGCGCGGAACACGCCGCCGAACTTGCCGACGTCCTCGCCGAGCACGACCACCTTGGGCTCGCGCGTCATCTCCAGCCGCAGGGCATCGTTGACGGCCTGGATGATGTTCATGGTGGGCATGAAACTCTCCTCGTGATCCTCGGCCGCGCGCGCCCGCCGACGGCGGCGCCGCGCCGCCAGCTAGTGCTTGTGCGGGGACTTCGTTCGCTGCTGAGCCAGGAGGTACTCGCGCTGCTCGCGCAGCGGCCAGGTCGGATCCTCGTAGACGTCCTCGAACAGCGACTCCAGCGGGGGCAGCCCGGCCTCGTCGGCGCGCGCGAGCGCCGCGGTGATCTCCTCGTTGTACTGCGCCGCGCGCTCCTTCTCGTGCTCGGGGGAGTACAGGCCCTTGTGCTTGAGGTAGCCGCGCAGCCGGTTGAGCGGGTCCTTCTTGTCCCACGACACCGGCTCGTCCGGATCGCGGTAGACCGACGGATCATCCGAGCTGGAGTGACCCTCGCGCCGGTAGGTCAGCGCCTCGATCATGGTGGGCCCATCCCCGGCCCGCGCGCGATCGACCGCCTCCTGCGCGGCCTGGATGACCGCGAGGATGTCGTTGCCGTCGACCCGCACCCCCGGCATGCCGTAGCCGACCGCCTTGGACGCGAAGGTCTTGGCCGCAGTCTGCTTCTCCATCGGCACCGAGATCGCCCAGCCGTTGTTGCGGCACACGAACACGACCGGCGCCTTGGTGACGCCGGCGAAGTTCATCCCGACGTGGAACTCACCGGTCGACGAGGTGCCCTCGCCGAAGAACGTGAGCGCGACGCCGTCGGTCTTCGAGATGCTCATCGCCATCCCGGTGCCGACCGCCTGCGGGATCTGGGTGCCGACCGGCGAGCTGATCGAGACGTAGTTCAGCCAGCTGGCCGAGTGGTGGACCGGCATCTGCCGGCCCTTGGTCGTGTCGTTCAGGTTGCCGAACAGCTGATCGATGTAGTTCTCGATCGTGTAGCCGGCCCAGAACCAGGAGCCCTGCTCGCGGTAACTGGGAAACACCCAGTCGGTCTTGCGCAGCGGATAGACCGCGAAGTGCGAGGCCTCCTCGCCGATGGACTTCATGTAGAAGCCGAGCCGACCCTGGCGCTGGATCTTCATCATGCGGTCGTCCATGGTGCGGACGAGCAGCATGGTGTCGAAGATGCGCATCAGGTCCTCTTCCGGGATCACCGGGACCTGAGCGCCCTTGATGACGCGGCCGTCCTCGTCGAGGACCCGGCGCAAGTCGTCCTGAACATGCACGGCTACCATGCTGAGCTCCTCGACATCGGCGGGTCGGTAGTACTTCGCAGGTCCGGGGGTGTCAAGGCGAGCCGAAGCGGGGTTTCGCGGTGTTCGCCGCGCCCTTGCGCGCGCGCGAGCCTGCCTGTTACGCGCCGCGTTACTCGTTGACCACCCAGATGGGGGTGGTCACAATCCAGCGCCCGCATGTTCACGGCGCTCCTCATCGCCATCCTGATCGTCGCCGGAGCGGCGACCGTCGTCGGCGGCGGTCTGCTGTGGTCGTCGCAGCGCCGGCGAGCCCTCGAGCGAGGAGCCGGCGAGCCCCGCCAGCTGGGCGGCGGCGACGGCCAGCGCCTGATCGAGCGAGGTGTCCGCGACATGCGCCCCGGCGACGTCGTCCAGCAGGGCGGTCGCGACTGGGTGGTCGAGGGAGTCCTCCACTACGACGAGGACGGCCACCGCTGGATCGCCGGCCGGATGATCGACGTGCAGGACACCCGCTGGCTGGTGGTCGGCATGGACCGGGTCGGGTCCACCTCCGTGAGGGTGATGCAACACGACGATCAGGTCGACGTGGGCGGCTACCCCCCCGAGGCGATCGAGACCGACGGCAAGCGCTACCGCCTCGAGCGAAGAGGCACCGCGACGATCAAGCTGGTCGGCGATCCGGGCGCCATCCCCGGAGCCAAGGACCTCGCTCCCGAGTCGGTCCTCCGCTGCCGCTGGTGGCGCTATCAGGCCGCCGGCCCCGACTGCCTCCTGGTCGAGCAATGGGGAGGCGACTTCCGCGTCCTGCGCGGGACCGCGATCGCCGACGACGACGTCGACCTCATGCCCGGCTCGTAGCCGCGCCGCCCCCTACTGGCTGAAGCCGAAGCTCGCCATCCCGAGCGCCCGCTCGTCCTCGATCGACCACGCCACGTCGACCCCGAGCGCCGGAAACGCGACCCCGAGCAGGTAGAGCCGGAATCCCAGCCCCGGCGTGACGAACCCGTCGCGCCGACCGCGCCAGGAGCTGTGGCCCGCCTCGGCGAACGAGTTCACCGTCCAGATCCCCCACCCGTAGCGAAGCACCGGAACCTGGTGCTCGACCGTCACGGTGGCGGCCCGCTCCACCCACAGCCCGAGCCGCTCGAACCCGCGCGTCCCGGGAAGCCCGCCGAGCAGCACCGCGTCGAGCACCGGGTCTCCGTCGTTCAACCATGCCTGCGCCGTGATCGACACCGACTGATCGCCGAACACCGGCCGGGCCGCCTGAACGAAGCCCGAGAGCTCCACGACATCTCTCTCGGCCCCGAGCGCCTCGAGCGCATGGCGATACGAGAGCCGCCCGCTCAGGCCTTCGTTGAAATAGATGTGGAAGTCCTGAGCTCGCAGCTCCAGCTCTGCGGTCCAGCCATGCAGAGGCCCGGTCGCGGGCGGAGCCATCTCCTCGTCGACCGCCTCCGCGCCGGCCAGCGCCCCGTACCAGCCGAGATACGCCGATAGCCACGGCCGGATCGCATACCCACCCGCCACCGACGCGTCGACCCGAGCATCCCGGTACGCGTAGATCCGCTGCGACCCGTCGTACTGCTCGCGAAGCAGATCCCCGTACCGGATCATCGTTCGAAACAGCCCCCGCGTCCCTGCCACCGAAGGATCCCGGAACAACCCGAACGCCGACGGCCCCTCTCCGCCGCTGTACACCGCGCCGAGGACGAGCAGCTTGTTCCATCCAAACAGGTTCGACTCGAGCAGATAGGCCCCGCCCCGCATCCCGCGCGCGGACCCGGCCAGAAACGGAATCGGGAGCAACGTCCACCGCTCCACCACCCGTATCGCCACGTCCACCTGCCCGCCGCGCGCCTCCGACACCACATCCACATTCCGGAACAACCGCAGATTGAGGACCCGCTGCTCGATCTCCCCCGCCGTCTCCGGCCCGAACCGATCGCCCACCCCGATCCCCGCCGCCTCCAGGATCACCGGAGCCCGCGTCCGCTCGTTCCCCTCGACGTGGACCGCCGACACCTGCCCCACCCGACCCACCGCGCCCTGCGCCGCGACATCACTCCCCGCGACCCCGATCGCGAAGAGAAAGATCAGTCCCGCAACGCACCTCCTCATCGACCGGCATTGTGCCCGACGTCCGCTCTTGAAAGGCCCCGCCAGGCGCGCTCTGTTTGCCCGGCGAGACGAGAAGCGCAATCGACTCTTCGACGGAAAGGAGCCGACCGTGGAGGACGATGGGTGAGACGTGCCATGGTGGAGCGTGTTCGAAGAGGTGGTGAGCAAGCTGGAGCGGTGGGGGGCTCAGTTCGTCCTCTTGCTCCCGAACCTGGGCGTCGCGATGGTGGTGTTGATCGTCGCCTGGGTCGCGTCGGTGGTGGCCGGGAAGCTGGTCGCTCGGTTCATCGGGCGGGTGTCGGAATCGAGGGCGCTGAACGAGCTCATCCGCAAGCTGGTCCGCTTCGCCGTCGTGGCGGCCGGGTTCATCGTCGCGCTCAGCGTGCTGCAGCTCGACGAGGCGGCTTCCACCTTCCTGGCCGGGGCCGGCATCGTGGGACTCGCGCTCGGCTTCGCGTTCCAGGATCTCAGCGCCAACTTCATCGCCGGCGTGGCGATGGCGATGCGGCGGCCGGTCGAGATCGACGATCTGCTCGAGTCGAACGACGTCACCGGGCTGGTGAAGCGCATCGAGCTGCGGTCGACCTGGCTCGAGACACTCGACGGCAAGATCGTGATGATCCCGAACCGCAAGATCTTCGAGAACGTGCTCATCAACCACAGCCGGCTGGGCCGGCGCCGGGTCGAGCTCGAGGTCGGCGTCTCCTACGCCGAGGATCTCGAGGAGGTGCAGCGAGTGGCGAGCGCGGCGCTGGCCACCGTGACGCCTCGCCTGGACCGACCGACCGAGATCTTCTTCCAGAAGTTCGGCGACTCGTCGATCACCTTCGTCGGCCGCTTCTGGATCGAGTACCGCACCCAGGCCGACTACCTGGCCGCCCGCAGCGCCGCGATCGTCGCCATCCGCCGCGCCTTTGCCGAGAGCGGCATCACCATCCCCTTCCCGATCCAGACCCTCGACTTCGGCATCGCCGGCGGCGTCGCGCTGCGCGAAGAGCTGGACCAGGCGCGCGCCAGTCAGAACGGATCGAAGCAGTCGTAGTTGCGCTGCGAGCGAGCGCTCGTGGCAAGATGCCCGGCCATGGACCTCCCGATCCTTCCGACGACGATGGTTGGCTCGTATCCGCGGCCGGACTGGTTTCGATACCAGCTGGAGGGGCGCGATGTGCTGGAGGTGTTCAAGGTCGCCCGGGCGGCCGAGGCGTACGAGGACTCGACCGGGGTGGTCATCCAGGACCAGGAGCGGGCCGGGCTCGATGTCGTCTCCGACGGGCAGATGTGGTTCGACGACTATCAGATGGGGATCGGGTCGTTCCTCTGGTACTGGCTGGAGCGGGTGGAGGGGTTCGGCAAGGAGAAGCTGCCGCACCCGGCGCGCGGGAAGGCTCGCGGGCGCGACGAGTGGGCGCTCGACGAGGCCGGCGGGGTCGCGGTTCGCGGGGAGATCCGGCGCGGGCCGGTCCGGATGGCGGTCCTCTACCAGCTGGCGCAGCGGCTGAGCTCGCGGCCGGTCAAGGCCTGCGTCGGGGCGGGGCCGGTGCAGCTGTCCACGCTGGCTCACTTCGAGGGCGGCCCGGTCCGCGACCGCTATCAGCTGTCGCGGGCGCTGGCCGAGGTGTTCCGGGCCGAGATCGCCGACCTGGTCGCGGCCGGGTGCCGGTACATCCAGCTCGAGGACCTCGGCGCGTGGATCCCGACGCTGTCGGGCGAGAAGGACTTCGCGTGGGTGGCCGACATCGTCAACCACACGATGGCCGGCGCGCGCGCCGCGGCCGGGGTTCGCACCGCGTGGCACTTCTGCATGGGCAACGCCTGGGGCAACAAGCTCGACGGCATGACCGCGGCTGGCTACCGCGAGGTGCTGCCGCGCTACCGGGACGTGCAGGTGGACGAGGTGGTGCTCGATTTCGCCTGCCGCGAGATGGCCGACGCCGATCTCCTGGCCGATCTCCCCACCCCGATGCGCGCCGCGGTCGGGGTGATCGACGTCCGCACGCTCGAGATCGAGGCGCCCGCGCTGGTGGCCGAGCGCATCCGGAAGGTGCTCCGTCACATCGACGCGTCGCGGGTCACGATCACGACCGACTGCGGGCTCAAGCAGCTGCCCCGCCCGGTCGCGCAGCAGAAGCTCCGCGCCCTGGTGGCCGGGACCCACATCGTCCGCCGCGAGCTCGGAATGTAGCGGCGTGTAGGACCGACCCGTTGCTCCTCGCGATCGCCTGGCCGCGGTCGACCCACCCACGCGCGCGGCCGTGGCACAATCGCGCCATGCCGCCCACCGTTCGGGTGGCGGGAAGCCGGGACCTGGACGCGCTCCTCCTCTTGGTGGAGCAGTTCCAGGAGTGCGAGCGCATCCCGTTCGACGCCGAGGCAGCCCGTCAGCACCTTGCCCACTTGCTCGAGGACCCTCGCCTCGGACAGGTCCTGCTCGCCGAGCAGAGCGACGCGGCGATCGGCTACGCGATCCTCACGTACGGCTACGACCTCGAGTTCGGCGGCATGGACGCCTACCTGACCGACCTCTTCCTGGTCGAGATCGAGCGGGACCGCGGCGTCGGCACCTGGCTGCTCGGCAAGGTCGAGGAGTCGGCGCGCACCGCCGGCGTCCAGGCCCTCCACCTCATGGTCGCGCCGGCCAACCAGCGCGCGCACCACGTCTACTACCGGGCCGGCTTCCGCGCGTCGCCGCGCCTGTTCCTGACCAAGCTCCTGACCGAATGACGTCCGGGCGACGCGCGCCTACGCGCCGACCGGAAACCGGAGCGGCGCCCGGCTCGCCACGCAGATCCCCTGGAAGCGGAACATGCGATCGCGGTCGTAGGTGCCAGTCAGGCTGAGCGCGATCTGGTCGAAGCTGATCGCGCGCACGTGGCGGAACCCGCACTCGTGGAGCAGCGGCAGCGGGTCGTTGATGCCGAATCGAATCGGCTCGCCCATCCGCGACACCTCGTCGCGGGCGGCGTGATCGGCCGGCTTGATCCGATCGGCCTCGGCCAGCCGCCGCCCGACGTAGTCGAAGTAGATCGGGCTGTCCGGGTGGAGCGCCTGCGCCACGCGCGAGAGCGTGCCGCGCACCGCCTCCTCGCTGAGGTAGGCCATGACGCCCTCCCACAGGACCACGGCGGGCGCGCCCGGATCGAAGCCGGCCGCGACCAGCTGCTCGGCGAAGTCCTGACCGCTCTCGAAGTCGCAGCTCACCATCTCGGACGCGCCGGCCGGATAGCCCGACAGGACCGCCAGCCGGGCCCGCTTCTCCGCCTGGGTCAGCGGATGATCCACCTCGAAGAAGCGCACGCCGGGGCGGGCCAGCCGGGCCGCGCGCGTGTCGAAGCCGGCGCCGAGCAGGACCACCTGCCTGGCCCCGTCCGCGATGAGGTGCGCGACGTGGCTGTCGAGGTACGCGGTGCGGAGCGCGATCCACAGCTCCATGTGCGGGAAGTGGCGGTCGAACGCGACCGACAGCTCGAGCCCGAGCCCGCCGGCCATGCCGTTGGCCCACGGGTCGCTGCACAGCGCATCGACCCGGCGGGTCGCGCGCGCGCGGTAAGCCGCCACCATGAGCGCCGTCTTGCTTGCGTTGCTCTCCATGTTCCCTCGCTCCGACCAGCGCACTAAGATCAGGTCTTCTTGCTCGGATCGCCGATCAGGTAGCGCTCGAGCTCGTTGTACGCCTCGGTCACCTGCATGGTGAGCTCGGTCGCCGCCTTGGCCTTCTGTGGCGTCTGGTGGTGGAGATCGGGGTGGTACTTGCGCATGAGCTTCCGGTACGAGGCCTTCACCTGCTCGAAGCTCGCGCCGTACGGCAGATCGAGGACGTTGTAGTACTTCCCGATCTTGTCCTGGCGGCCGCCGAAGCCGCCCGGCCGCCGACCGCCCGACGAGTTCGGCCCCGCCCCGCCCGGTCGCCCGGCCCCGGGCCGCGGCCCCGCGCTCGCCCCGCCGCCTGGCCGCGAACCTGCGCCCGCGCCGGCCGGGCCGGTGCTACCGGGGCGCGCCCCGGCCCCGCTCGAGCTCGCGCCGCCCGAGCTCGGCGCCTGCCGGCGCGCCTCGGACTGCAGCCGCTGCCACGCCTCTTCACGCGCCGCCTCCTCCGCCTTGCGGGTCGCGGCGCGCCCGGCCCGGATCCGCGACTCGCGCGACTCGGCCGCCTGCCGCCGCTGCTTGGTCGCGGCCTCGCCGGCGCCGGCCCAGCGCGCGCGCGGATTGTCCTCCGGCCGCCGCGCCTGGCCTGTCGCCTCGCCCGCCGCCTGACCCGCCGCCTGGCCCGCCGCCTCGCGCGCCTTGACCCGCCGCTCGAGCTCGGCGTCGAGCTCCTCGCGCTCGATCCCGGACAGCGGGGTCTCGTCGGCCGAGATCTTGTCGAAGAGCGAGCTCAGCCCGGTCCGCGCGCCCTCGACGATCCGCCGCGTCACGCTCATCGGCGGACCCGCCTCACCAGTTCTCCTCGCTGCGCTCGTCGATCGGCCGCGCGAACAGGCTCTCGACGATCTTCTCCGACACCGTGTCGAGCTCGACGAACACGATGCCCATGCCGCGCGGGTCCTGGCTGACCCGCACCACCTTGCCGACCCCGGTCACCGTCTCGAGGTCGTCGAGGATCACCGAGAAGCACAGGTTCACCAGGGTTCCGATCGGCAGCGGGTTCTCGCTGCGGATGAAGACGCCCGAGCGCGAGATGTTGGTGACGTACTCGCTGACGAGCTCCTCGATCGAGGCGAACTCGTGGTTTATCGAGACTCGCTGATCACGGGGTATCATCCTTCGGCTCAAGCGCGCCGCGCCTCCGCTCGCCATTCTCGCCCGGGTCGGCTCCCGCGGCCAGCCCCTCGTCGCCCCCGTCTCCGTCGTCCTCGTCACCTTCCGAGGCCGTCGCCGAGGCGGTGCCGCCGTCTGCCGCCGCGCCGCCCCGTCCCCGCCGACCGGATCGGCCGCCGCGCCGGCGCCGCCCGGAAGCCCCGGATTTCGGCCCGGAGGCCGGCTCCTCGACCTTCACCACCCGGCCCTCGATCTTGTACTGGTCGATGGCGATCGAGGTCGAACCCTTGATGTCGACCTTCTTCTGGAAGCGCTTCTCCAGCTCGTCCAGGTAGCGGCGGTCGTACCGGTCCAGCATCTCGGCGACCGGCGGCGGGCACTCGACCAGGACCCGGTCGGCCTTGACCGTGCTGCCGACCCGGCGCAGCTCGCGCAGGATCTCGTGGGCCAGCGCGGTGGTCGACTTGATGACGCCGCGCCCGGAGCAGGTCGGGCACGCGTCGGTGACCATCTGCAGCAGCGACTCGCGGGTCCGCTTGCGCGTCATCTCGACCAGGCCGAGCTCGCTGATCTTGGTGACGTTGCAGCGGGTCGTGTCGCGGGCCAGAGCCTTGTGGAAGGCGTCCCACACCAGCTTGCGGTTGGCCTCCTTCTCCATGTCGACGAAGTCCACGACGATGATGCCGCCGATGTTGCGCAGGCGGAGCTGGCGGGCCACCTCGTCGCACGCCTCGAGGTTGTTGCGCGTGATCGTCTTCTCGAGGTCGTCCTTGCCGATGAAGCTGCCGGTGTTGACGTCGATCGCGGTCAGCGCCTCGCCCTGATCGATGACCAGCGAGCCGCCCGACTTGAGCGGCACCCGGCGAAGGATGGCCGCGCGCAGCGCCTCCTCGATGCCGCACGAGTCGAACAGCGGCGTGCGCCCCTGGTAGAGCTTGATGCGCTCGGTGTACTTCGGCATGAACGCGGTCGCGAACCGACGCGCGCGCTGGTACTGCTCGTCGCTCTCGATCACCATCTCGGCGACGTTGTCGCGCAGGAGATCGCGCACGCTGCGAAGCACCAGGTCGAGATCGGCGTAGACCAGCGCCGGCGCCTTGGTCTGCTCGGTCTTGGTCAGGATCTGGTCCCAGAGCTTCAGCAGGTAGTCGACGTCGTCGCGGATCTCCTGGTCGTCGGCCCCCTCGGCCGCGGTACGGATGATGAAGCCGGCCCCGCGCGGGCGGGCCGACTCGACGATCTTGCGCAGGCGCTTGCGCTCGCCGTCGGACGAGATCCGGTGCGAGACGCCGACCTTGTCGATGGTCGGCATCAGGACGCAGTGGCGGCCGGGCAGCGACACGTAGCCGGTGACCCGGGCGCCCTTCTGGCCGACCGCCTCCTTGACGATCTGGACCAGGATCTCCTGCCCCTCCTTGAGGAGGTCCTCGATCTTGCGCGAGTGGGAGACCTGCTTCTTGGCGCCCCGTCCGGCGCGGGCCGCCGGCTTGCCACGGCGCACCTTCTTCGACGGTGAGCTGGCGGACTTGGCGCCCGCCTCGCCGTTCTCGCCGTCGGCGTCCTCGTCCTCCTCGTCGTCGTCGTCTCCGCCGTCGTAGCCCTCGAGCAGACGGCGTTCGTCGCCAGCACCGAGAATGTCCCCGACGTGGAGGTAGGCCTTCTTCTCGACCGTCTTGCCGAGGTCGATGAAGGCCGCCTGGAGACCGGGCAAGACGCGGCTGACTCGCCCCTTGTACAGGTTGCCGGCGATCCCTCGTTCGCGCGTGCGCTCGAGGAAATACTCAGCCAGCGCGCCATCTTCCAAGACGCCCAGCCGTGCCTCGGGCCCCTCGGAGCTCACCACCAACTTGTGTTCCGGCATGCGCGCTCGTCAGAAAGTTGCGTTCGCTACGGAGCGGCGCGACATGGATGTCGCACTTCAACTCGCGTTTCTCTTACCAATCGACGGTTCGGTAACATGTCCCCGCCGAGAAAACAAGAGATTGCAAGGGGTCAGCGCGCTTGGCCCGGTCGTTGCTTAGCTAGAAGCCAGCGCAACTGGACGAGCCGCAACCCGCCAGCCGCTTCCTTCTTTAGCCTAATCAACTCAACCGTTTGAAACGAATCCCAAGGTTCCACTCTTAGCTTAGATTCCCTATCCTTCGTTAGCTTCGATTCGCCTGGTCTTGGGAACGAAAGCCTCCGGCAACCCCCGGGGGCTTTCGTATTTTCGGCAGTTGCGCCGATCCCATCGGATCGGGAACGGCGCCCGGCCGGCTGATTATTCCGCCTCTGATCGGAATGTCACAGTGACTCCAGGGCCCTTCCGCCCAGCTCGAGGTAGGTGCTGGCGCCCTGGCCCGGGCTCTCCTCGATGCGGACCTCGAGCCCGCGGGCCGCGCTGCCGCGCAGCACGGTGGCCAGCCGGGTGGCCAGGAGCTCGGCCCACAGCGCCGACAGCGCCTCCACCGTCGTGTTGTCCACCGGGAGGAGCAGGGCGTCCTCCACCGGCATCACGTAGCGCCGCCCGCATATGGTGACCTCGAGCTCGCCGCCCTCGCGGCGAAGCCGGGTGTCCGGATTGCGCTCGGCCACCAGGGTGCGCTCGCGCCACTCGGCACAGAGCGCGGCCACCTCGCGCTTGATCGCGCCGAAGTCGATGAGATCGGCGAACCCGACCGCGTCCAGGTCGAGCGCGACCGCGACGGTGTAGTTGTGCCCGTGCAGGCGCTCGACGCGCCCGCCCGGGAACACGGTCATGTGCGCGGCCGAGAACTTGTGCTCGGCGCGCGCGACCTGGATGCGATGCGCCGTGCGCATCCCCGCCGGCGTCTCGTCCCGTCTACCGGCGCATCGTCAGGTGAGCCACCCCGACCAGGAGCGCGGCGTTGACCGACAGCCACAGCCCGTCCCACATCATCCAGCGGACATCGGTCCAGCCCGCCGCCATGGTGAAGAGGAGGTGGCCGGCGACGCCCAGGCACAGGCCCGCCAGCGGCAGGCGCAGGCGCCCGACGCCCGAGCCGAGCGCGACCAGGCCGAGCGGGATGAGCGCGCTGAAGAAGAGCGCGTTGCCGTGCCCGTCCGGGCCCAGGATCGACAGATCCCACGACGGCAGCCCGCGGGTCAGCGTGGACAGGACCGGCAGCGAGGCCAGCGCGCCCGACAGGTAGGGCAGGAAGAACAAGCCGCTGGCGCCGAACAGGACGCCAGCGCCCAGGCCCACCCAGCCGCTGGTCCGCGCGAGCGACGCGACCAGCGCGCCGCGGCGGCGGATCGAGAACGCCACCACGCCGGCCAGGAGCGCGCCCAGCGCCAGCTCGGCCGCGCCGGACTGGCCGCGCGCCTTCAGGATCGCCGCCTCGGCGTCGAGGATGCCGGCGCCGTAGTGCTTCTTGTCGAGCTGGCGGCCCTTCGGCGCCCGCGCGGTGTCCTCCATGATCTTCTCGACCGCGTCGGGCTGGGTCACGCCCTGGGCCACGACCAGCGCGGCCACGCCGGCCGCGTGGGGCGACGCCATGGACGTCCCCATGTACGCGAAGTAGTCGTCCTTGGTCGGGTCACCGATCACGATGGTGTTCTGGAGGACGCCATCGGGCTGACCGTCGCCGTTCTGATCGACCCGGGTGTTGCCGCCTGGCGCCGCGACGTCGAGCGCCGCGCCCCAGTTGGAATAGAAGGTGGTGGTCTCGTCGTACTGCGTCGCAGCAACCGCGACCGAGCCGGCGTAAGCCGCCGGATAGCTGACCTTGCCGCGCCCGTCGTTGCCGGCCGCGCAGATCACCGTGACGCCCTTGTCGTGAGCGTACTTGACCGCCTTTTCCAGCACCTTGCTGGGGAACCGACCGCCCAGGCTCATGTTGATGACCTGGGCGCCTTCGTCGGCCGCGTAGTGGATCGCGTCGGCGATGCCGGCGACCGAGCCGGAGCCGCGGCCCGAGAGGACCTTGAGCGGCATGATGGTCGCGTTGCGAGCCACGCCCGCCACGCCCACGCCGTTGTGCGTGGCCTGCGCGATCGTCCCCGACACGTGGGTGCCGTGGCCGTGGTCGTCGTTGGCGTGCTCGTTGTTGTCGACGAAGTTGTAGGGCTTGTGGAACTTGACCCCGGCCAGGTCGGGGACCTGGTGGAAGCTCTTGCCGTGGGCCTCGTAGGCCACGCCGGTGTCGAGCACGGCCACGACCACGCCGTCACCGCCGGACAGCTTCCACGCCGCCGGCATGTGGATCTGATCGAGGTGCCACTGGTAGCGGTACTTCGGATCGTTGGGGAAACCGGTCCAGGGATCCTCGGCGCGGTCCTGCAGCGGCGCCACCGCGGCGTCGATCGGCGAGAGCGCGTACATCGCGTCCGGCTCGGCGATCTCGACGTCGGAGCGGGCCTGGAGCTGGTCGATGATCTCCGCCTCGCGGGCCGGATCGACGTGGGCGCGGTAGAAGCGCTCGTCCTTCGACTGGCTGGAGACCAGGACCAGGTGGATACCGACGGCGGACTCGAGCTTGGCCACATCGGCGTCGCTCACGTCGTCGCGGAGGTCGACCAGGATGTCGTCCGGATCGGCCTCGGCGGCAGCCACCGGATCGGCGGCAGCCGTCACGTCAGTCGTGCTGTCGTCGGTGGTGTGCCCGGCGGGCCGGAAGAACACCCAGACGAGGACGACGGCCAGAAGGACCAGGAGCCACACGAGGCTCCCGCGTTTCTGTTTCCCGGGGATGCGCTCTTCCATACTTGGATCGATTATAGCGAGCCTTGGGAGAAGTGCCCGCATGCTGTCGCATGGCGGCCGGATGACGCGGCCCGCCGCGGCGCAGGGATTGCTCGACGACCGCTAGATGAGGATGATCACGTCCTCGTCGACCTCGACGCCGGGTTGCATGGCGAGCTGGGTATCGAGCTCACGAGTCTCGGTCAGCGTCTGGAGATAGTTACGAATTTCTGGCACGGCGGCGACGATCCGCTCGACGTAGTCCCGCGCCAGGTAGAGGACCGTCGTGGCGCTCGCCGCGGTCACCGTGGCAGAGGTCGGGCCGCCGCGCACAAGCGACATCTCGCCGAACACGTCGCCTGCTCGCAGGGTCGCGAGCGGGGTCGACGCGCCGTCGGGGCCGGTCGACGACACGTCCACCTCGCCGGCCAGCACCAGGAACAGCCCGCGCCCCTCGTCGCCCTGGCGGATGATCGCGGTCCCGGTGGCGACGTCGTGGGCGGTGAACCGGCGCAAGAGGTCGCGCTGCTGCGTGCGCGAGAACGGGCGGAACAGCGGATTGGTCACCATGAGGTTCGAGAGCAGGCGCTCGCGGGTGAACTGACTCAGCGCCGCGGCGACCTGCTCCAGCTCGCCGGCCAGCGCGGCCAGCGACTCGCGGGTGACCTCGAGCAGATCGGCCTCGCCGATCACCTCGACCGAGGCGCTGCGCGGGCGCGCGCTGAGGAGCGCCATCTCGCCGAAGATGGCGTTCTCGTGCAGGCGGGCCAGCTCTTTTTGCCGCCCGCTCTGCTCGGTGTCGTAGACCCGCACCTCGCCGGTCGCGACGAAGAAGAACGACTGGCCCGGCTCGCCCTCGCGAATGACCAGGTGCTTGTCGGGCACCCGGCGCACGCCGAGCGTTCCGAGGACCCGCCGGAACGCCGCCTCGCTCAGCTCGCTCAGGAGCGGGATCGGGTGAACTGCCTCCGGAAACTCGGCGTAGGCGTCGGTGCAGGTGCGGGCGCGAGTGGCGGCGCGCTGCAGATAATCCGGCGCGACCGGGGCGTGCAGGTTGGGGACCTCGACCTCGGTGATCGCGGCCGGCAGGTTGATGCGCGCGGCGAACTTGCCGACCAGCTCCGACTCGCTGCCGTAGCGGACGACCATGGCGGCGAGCAGATCCTCGTGCTCGCCGCCGAGCGACTCGACCACTCGCGCGACCACGACCGCGACCAGCGGATGGCCGGCCTTGAGCGCGTACCAGCCGACCGCGCGCAGCACCTCGATCGCGGCCGGTTGCTGGCCGAGCGCGGACAGGCAGTCGGCCACCTTGAGGCGCGCCTCGTAGTCGAGCGGCGCGGCGGCCACGATGGCGTCGTAGAGGCGAAGCGCGGGCATCGCTTCGCCTCGGGCGAAGAGACGCAGGGCGTGCGCCTTGACCTCGGCGAGCGCAGGCATATCACCGACGGTACTCGACGGAGGTGCGCCGGGACGTTCGATTGCGCACTTTTTATGCGAGACCTATATACTCCACCGACTCTCGCGGGAGCCCCCCCTTGAAACGCTGCATCCAGTGCCAGAACGATCTCCCCGACCCCGCGGCGCACTGCGTCCACTGCGGCGCGAGGCAACCGCCGGTGGCGACGGCGGCACCGGGCGCGCGCACCGTCATGGGCTACCCGGGCATGGCCAACGATGTCGCGCGGCAGAGCGGCGCGCCGGCGGCGGGTGGCAAGCCGGGCCGGGCCAACGTGGTGTCGGGATACGACGCGACCCAGCCGCTGCCCAATGATCGATTCCGCGGCGGACCGCCGCCCGGCGAGGGCGGCTTCGGTCCGCAGGGCCCACAGCCCGGACCCGGAGGCGCGCCGGATCGCCAGCGCGGCGGGCAAGGGTACGGCCCCCCCGGGATGAGCGCCGGCCCGTCGCCGGCCAACCCGTACCCGGGTGCCGGGCCGGGGTACGGATCGCCTCCCGGGCCGGGGCCAGGATTCGGGCCTCCGCCCGGTGACCAGGGATTCGGGCCGCCGCAGGGCGGGTACGGCGCACGGCAGGGGTCGCAGCCGCAGGGTTTCGGGCCACCGCCAGGCGACCAGGGATACGGCGCACGGCCGGGATCGCAGCCGCAGGGTTTCGGGCCACCGCCAGGCGACCAGTACGGCGCGCGGCCGGGATCGCAGCCGCAGGGTTTCGGGCCGCCGCCAGGCGACCAGTACGGCGCTCGACCGGGATCGCAGCCGCAGGGTTTCGGGCCGCCACCAGGCGACCAGTACGGCGCTCGACCGGGATCGCAGCCGCAGGGTTTCGGGCCGCCGCCAGGCGACCAGGGATACGGCGCGCGGCCGGGATCGCAGCCGCAGGGTTTCGGGCCGCCGCCGCAGGGCTATGGCGGGCCGCAGGGGTTCGGGCCGCCGCCGGCTGGATCCGGCTTCGCGCCGGTGCAGGGTCAGGGACACGGGCCCGGGCACCCGCCGCCCCACGCGTACGGCGCGCCGCCGCCGATGGGCTTCCATCAGCAGCGGCCCGAGACCGAGCTGGTCGCGCCGCTGCGCCCGCCCTACCTCGCGTCGGAGACCGGGCGGCGGGCATCGTCTCCGATGGAGCCGTGGGCCGAGTCGCTGAAGACGCTGATGCTGGTGTTCGGCGTGCTGCTGGTCGCCTGCTTCGTGGCGCCGTGGCAGGTACAACCGGGCGCGACCACCTTCTCGTGGTCGATCCTGTCGAGCGAGGCGTCGGTGGCGGCCAAGGCCATCCCGATCCTCTTCGTGGCGACCGGGGCGCTGGCGATCCTCCTCGGCGCGCTGCCGCTCAGCACGCTGGCGCGCGGCTTCGCGGCGGCCGGCATCGGGCTGGCGCCGATCGTGTACCAGGCGGTCGCCCCCGCGTTCGACTGGCGCAACCTCATCACCTTGATCGGCGCGGTCACCCTCGTGGCCGGGCTGCTGGTGCGCTCGCAGTACACCGGCGCGATGGCGGGGCGGCTCATGGCCACCATCGGAGCGATCTGCACGCTCTTGCCCCTGCTCATCTCGGTCGGCGGCGCGGTGCCGCTGGTCGAGATGTTCAAGGCGCTCGGCCAGGGCACCGGTCAGATGAAGGTCGCCACCATCATCACCCTGGTGCCGGTCGTCCTGGCGGTGCTGGCGTTCCTGGTCTGGCTGCCGCCGCCGGGGCGGGCCGGGGCTCATATCCTGGCCTGGCTGCTCATCGTGTGGCCGCTGGTCGCGTCCATCGCGATGTGGCTCCTGGGCGGTGACCTCGGCGCCAACCTCAAGGGCGGCCTCCACCTCATCCTCTACCTGCCGATGGCAGGCATGGCGTGGGCCGGGCTGACCGGCTACGGCGTCGCCACCGTGACCGGCAAGCAGCTGGAACACGCCTAGGCGCGCGAGGCCTGAGTGCGGCGCGAGCTCGAGATAGGCCGCACGGTCATGGGTCGGCCGATCATGGCGCTGCACCTGGCGCCGGTGGCGTATGCGGCGAAGCGGCCGCCCGCGCTGCTGTTCGGCGCGATTCACGGCGACGAGCCGCTCGGCGTCCACTGCCTCATCCAGCTGGTCGAGGAGATGATCGCGCAGCCGCCCGGGCGCGACGCGTGGATCATCCCGGCGCTCAACCTCGACGGCCTGGCCGCCGGCACCAAGAACAACGCCAACGACGTCGACCTCAACCGCAACTTCGCGGCCGCCAGCTGGGGCGGGCCGCGCAAGCCGGGCTACTTCGCCGGCACTCACCCGGAGTCGGAGCCGGAGGTGAAGGCGCTGGTCGAGATCATCGCGGGGAGCGGGGCCGAGCGGCTGGTCGCGCTCCACTCGCCGTTCCGCACCGTCAACTGGGACGGCCGCGGGCGCGAGCTGGCCGAGCAGATGGCGGCGCTCAACGGCTACGGCGCCAGCGGCGACATCGGCTACCCGACCCCGGGATCGTTCGGCTCGCGCTACGGGGTCGAGCTCGGGCTCGAGGTCGTGACCCTCGAGATCCCGTTCTGCGACGAGGACCAGGCCTGGCGGGAGAACCGGACCGCCCTGCGCGTGTGCCTCGATCTACCGGTCTGACGGCGCTCTGACCGCGCTCTGACGGCGCTCGGATCGAGGTCCGGCCCCGGGTCGCGGCGGCCTTCCCTTCCCTGTGACTTTCTGTCACGCTGCGCGCGTGACGGCGGGCGCAGCCATTCCATGGAGCGAGGTCCTCGAGCTCCAAGTCTTCAAGACCGCCGCGAAACTGATCGAGCGGCGCTGGGGCATGGGGCTGGGCTACGCCGACCGCGCCGGGCTGACCCGACCGCCGCGCGCGGTGCCCGGGCGCAGCCAGTGCCCCCTGGTCCAGGGCCGCGAGGTGGGCGAGCGCGCCTGTCAGGAGCACGCCCGCTCCAGCCTGGTCCGCCTGGCCGCGACCGACGGTGGACGCCCGCTCCGGCTCGGCTGCCACGCCGGCCTCGGTGAGATCGCCGCGCCGATCGTGGTGGACGGCGAGCTGTGCGGGGCGCTCCTTTGCGGCGGGCTCCTGCCCGAGGAGAGCGAGACCGCCCCGGCTCACGAGGCGCGCCTCAGCGAGCGCGAGCTGCGCCTGCTCCAGGACCTGATGGGCGAGATCGCCTCCGCCATCGCCGAGGAGCTGCACGGCCGGATCGACGTCGGCTCGGCCAAGCGCGATCTGGCCAGGGAGTACGTCACCCGCTACAGCTACGACGCGATCATCGGCCGCTCGCCGCCGATGCAGGACCTCTACCGCCTGCTCGACCGGGTGGTGGAGTCGGACGCGACCGTGCTCATCCAGGGGGAGAACGGCACCGGCAAGGAGCTGGTCGCGCGCGCGATCCACTACAACAGCGCGCGCAAGCACCGCCGCTTCGTGGTGCAGAACTGCTCCGCGTTCAACGACAACCTGCTCGACTCGGAGCTGTTCGGGCACAAGCGCGGCGCCTTCACCGGCGCGATCGCCGACAAGCAGGGGCTGTTCGAGGTGGCCGACCAGGGCACCTTCTTCCTCGACGAGATCGGCGACATGTCGCCGTCGCTTCAGGTCAAGGTGCTGCGCGTCCTGCAGGAGGGGACGTTCACCGCGGTCGGCGACACCACCCCGACCCAGGTCGACGTCCGCATCATCGCGGCCACCAACCGCGACCTGAAGGGGATGGTCGACCGCGGCGAGTTCCGCGAGGACCTCTACTACCGCGTCCACGTCATCAACATGGTCCTGCCGCCGCTGCGCGAGCGGCCCGAGGACGTCGACCTGCTCGCCGACCACTTCCTGACCGAGCACGCGCGCGGGCGGCGACCCAAGCGCCTGTCCGATGGGTGCCGCGCCCGCCTGCGCGCGTATCAGTGGCCCGGCAACGTGCGCGAGCTGGAGAACGAGATCGAGCGGCTGATCGTGCTGTCGTCCGACGACCGGACGATCGACGAGGCGGCGATCTCGCCGCGCATCCGCGAGGAGCCGCCGCCGCCGCCGGAGCGGGCCGAGGCGGCGCGCAGCACCAACCTGCCGGAGGCCGTGCACGCGCTCGAGCGCAAGATGATCGCCGCCGCGCTCACCCGCCACCGCGGCAACAAGACCCGCGCTGCCGGCGACCTCGGGATCTCCCGGCGCAACCTCATCCGCCTGGTCCAGCGCTACGGCCTGTGACGCTGGTCTCGGCCGCGCGCCGCTCGGTCGACTCGATCTCCTCGATCGCGGCGACCAGCGACTCCACCTTCCACGGCTTGGGCAGGACCGGGCGGCGCGCCTGCTGCACGAATTCCTCCGCCCGCGGGGTGAAGGCGCCGCCGGACAGGAACACCAGGCGCCCGACCAGCTCCGGCGCGGTCGCCTCGAGCTGGTGAAAGAGATCCACCCCGCTGAACTCCGGCATCATGAGGTCGCAGACCACAGCCTGATAGGTGCCCTTCAGCAGCTTCTCGAGCCCGAGTCGCCCGTCGGTGACCACCTCGGTCTGGAAGCCGCGCGAGCGGAGCAGCCGGCTCAGCGCGTTGGCCACGAACGGCTCGTCATCGATGACCAGGATCGACCCGCGCTTGGACGACCGGGCCGGCTCGGCGCGCGGCGCGACCGGCAGCGGCGGCCCGACCGTGGGCAGCTCGATGTACGCGGTGGTCCCCGAGCCCAGCCGGCTCTCGAAGCTGATGTGACCGCCGCAGCTCTCGAGGATCGTCCGGGTCACGCTGAGGCCCAGCCCGGTTCCCTTGCCCTTCGGCTTGGTGGTGAAGAACGGCGTGAACAGGCGGCCGAGCGTCTCCTGCGACATGCCGACCCCGGTGTCGCGCAGCGCGATCGACACCTTGTCGGGGCTGCGCCGGGCCACCTCGATGTGGATCTGGTTGCCGCTCGAGCGGCGGTCCTCGATCGCGTGCACCGCGTTGGCGATGAGGTGGATGAAGACCTGCATGAGGCGGGTCTCGCTGCACGAGACCCACAGGTCGTTCGGCACCGAGATGAGTAACTGGGCCGAGTGGCGGACCTCGTTGGCGAGGATCTTGGCGGCGCCGTCGAGCGCGCGGCGGAGCGGCACGTGGTTGGAGCCGGACGGATCGTCCTTCTGGCTCGCGTTCGTCATGCCGGCCACGATCGCGGCGATCCGGCCCACGCCGTCCTTCATCTCGGCCATGACCTCGCGCATCGCAGCGAGGTCTTGCGCGCCGCCCGGGATGGCCACCTGGTCGAGCCGCTCCGAGATCCAGTCGAGCCCTCCGGTCACCACCGCGAGCGGGTTGTTGATCTCGTGGGCCACGCCGGCCGCGATGCTGCCGATGGCGGCCAGCTTGTCGGCCAGGATGAGCTGGTTCTGCAGCGCCTTGCGCGCGGTCACGTCGCGCAGCGCGGCGATGTAACCGACCACCCAGCCCTGGTCGTCCTTGAGCGGGGCGGTGGCGACCTCGAACATCCCCTCCGCGTCGTCGGACAGGATGATCGGGATCTCGCCGGTCCAGTGGCCCTGGTCGGTGATCGCCCGCTGGATCTCGCTGACCCGGGCCCCGCCGATGAGATCGTGGAGCTGGGTCGGCGTGCCGGACTGGCGCCGCTGGAAGGTGGCCTGCGCCTTGGCGGTCCAGTCGGTGATGCGCCCCTCGAGGTCGGTCACGACGATCGCGTCGTGCAGGTTCTCGAGCACCCGGTTGACCCGACGCAGCTCGCGCTCGGCCCGCTTGCGCGCCGTGATGTTGCTGGCGCTGCCGGTGATGGAGAAGAGCTCGCCGGCCCGCACCGCCTGGGCGCGAACCGCCAGGCTGGTGTCGAACTGACCGCCGCCGCGCACGCGGACCTCGATGTCGACCACGGAGCCCGGCTCGCGCAGGGTCGCCATGGTCTCGAGCACGCGGGCGCGATCGTCAGGATGGACCAGCTGGATCGCGGCGGAGGGAAGCAGCGTGACTTCGTGCGCCGCCAGCCCGGTCACCTCGGCGAAGTTGTGCGACGCGGAGAAGCGGCCGGTCTGCGGCTCCCAGTCCCAGAGCGCGATGCGCGCGGTGACCAGGAGGTCGTCGACCTGGCGGGCGTGGCGCAGCGAGTCGCGCACGTACTGCATGAGGGTGCGGCCGATGCGGATGCGGTCGCCGACCCGGAGAGCGGACCGCTCGATCCGCATGCCGTTCAAGTAGGTGCCGTTGGTCGAGCCGAGGTCGATGAGCTCGACCTCGCCGGTCGGCAGCTGGACCAGCCGGGCGTGCTCGCGCGACAGGCTGTCGTCGTCGAGCCGGATGGCGGCGTCCGCGCCGCGCCCGATCACGATGCCTTCCGCGGTGATCGGGATCAGCTGGCCGATGGTGTCGCAGACGCTGCTCTCCAGCACCTCGAGGCACGGTTCGAGGTCGAGGGAGATGTTCGACGTGACAGTCTTCGCCTCAAGGAACCCCACGGAGTGAGTATCGGCCCCACCTGGTGACGGCTTGAGCCGGCTCGACCGCGACCGATCCGCCGGGACGCGCCCCTGTGCTCACCCCGACGGGGGGACGTCGCCGAAGGGGCGCTGGTGGCGAAACGTGAACCCGGCGCGGAGCAGCGCTCCTGGCACCGCCGGGCGCCCGGCCAGGAGGTACTCGGCCATGCCGCCGACCGCGAGGCGCAGCGCCGGGCCCGGCACCGGCAGCCACGACGGCTTCCCCATCGACTCTCCCAGCTGGCGGGCGAACTCGGCGTTGCGCAGCCGGCCGGGCGCGACCAGGTTCACCGGGCCGGCCAGCGCGGCGTGGTCGAGCGCGAACAGGTACGCGGCGAGGGCGTCGTCCAGGTGGATCCACGTCACCCACTGGCGGCCGTTGCCCAGCCGCCCGCCGACGTGGCGGCGAAACGCCGCCGCCCACTTGTCCATCGCGCCGCCCGAGCCGCCCACGACCAGGCCGGTTCGCATGAGGACCACCCGCAGCCCGAGGCCCTCCGCCTCGCGCGCCTCGGCCTCCCAGTCGGCGCAGACCCGGGCGAGGAAGTGATCGCCCGGGCCGGTGCTCTCGTCGACCTGGTCGTCGTCGTCCATGCCGCGCACGTCGACGTCGAGCGGGTAGTAGTCGATCCCGGAGGCGCTGACCAGGGCCCGCGGGCGAGCGTCGGCCGGGGCCGCGCCGATCGCCTCGACCAGGCGGCGGGTGCCGTCGACGCGGCTGTCGCGCAGGATCTGGCGGACGCGGGTGTTCCAGCGGTGGGTGCCGACCGGCTCGCCGGCCAGGTGGACCACGGCCGTGCACCCGCTCACCCGCGCCTGCCACGACCCGGCGTACTGCGGGTCGCCCTCGACGATCTCGACCGACGGCGAGCTGCCCAGGCGCTCGCGCGCGGTGGCCGCCTTGCGGCTGAGCGCGACCACCTGATCGCCGCGCTGGACCAGCGCCGCGACCAGCGGCTTGCCCATGAACCCGGTCGCCCCGGTGACGAAGATCTTGCTCACAGGATGGATGGCCTCCCCCGTCCGGCTCGCACCGGCGCGGCCAGGCGGGCGCGGACGAACGCGGCCGCCGCCGCGGCCGCCGCGGCCAGCTCGCTTCGCGCGGCCAGCTGGCAGGCGAGCGCGGTCGCCAGCGCGCAGCCGGTCCCGTGCACGTCCTCGCCGCCGGGGATCCGCGCCCCCTCGATCTCGATCACCTGACCGGCGACGGCCAGCACGTCGATCGCCGCACCGGCCGCCAGGTGCCCGCCCTTGACCAGGCAGGCCACGCCCTCGCCGGCCAGCGCCTCGGCGGCGCGGCGCATGCCGGCCACGTCGCGCACCTCGAACCCGACCAGCGCCTCGGCCTCGGCCAGGTTGGGCGTGATGAGGGCCAGGTGATCGCGCAGGAGCGCGAGCGCCCGGCGCGGCTCGCCCCGGTAGAGCGGCGCGCCGCCGGCGCTGGCCCGGAGCACCGGGTCCCACACCACCGGAGCCGCGGTCAGGCAGAGCGCCTCGGCCACAGCCTCGGTGACGCCCTCGTGGCCGAGCATCCCGATCTTGCCGGCCGCCACCTCGACATCGCCGAGCAGCGCGACCAGCTGCGCGCCGACCAGCTCGGCGGAGACCGGCTCGACCGCGCGAACGCCCTCGCTGGTCTGCACGGTGAGCGCGGTGACCGCGCCGACCGCGCGCAGCCCGTGCGCCTCGGCGACCCGCACGTCGGCCAGAAATCCGGCCCCGCCCGACGGGTCCAGACCGGAGACGACGAGCAGGCTGGGCAATCGGGTCTCCTGACCGGTCAGAGGCTACCCGTCGAACGCGGGCAACCCCGTCACGTCCTGGCCGACCACCAGCGTGTGGATGTCGTGGGTGCCCTCGTAGGTGTAGACCGACTCGAGGTTCAGCATGTGCCGGCCGCACTGGTACTCGTCGGTCACGCCGTTGGCGCCGAGGATGTCGCGCGCGGTCCGCGCGATCTCGCGGGCCCAGTACACGTTGTTGCGCTTGGCCAGCGACACCTGCTGCGGGCGCAGCTTGCCCGACTCCTTGAGCACGCCGAGGCGCCAGTTCAGCACCTGCGCCTTGGTGATCTCGTTGACCATCTCGACCAGCTTGGCCTGGACGATCTGATAGCCGGCGATCGGCCGCGAGAACTGCACGCGGGTCCCCGCGTACGACAGCGCCTCGTCGTAGCAGGCCAGCATCGCGCCGACCGCGCCGAAGCAGATGCCGAAGCGGGCCTGGTTGAGGCACGACAGCGGCCCCTTCATCCCCTCGACCCCGGGCAGGATCGCGTCCTCGCCGACCTCGCAGTCATCGAGGATGAGCTCGCTGGTCACCGACGCGCGCAGCGACCACTTGCCGTGGATGTCGCGCGCGCTGAAGCCGGGCGTCGTGGTCGGTACCAGGAAGCCGCGCACCACGCCGTCCAGCTTGGCCCAGACCAGCGCCACGTGCGCGAGCGAGCCGTTGGTGATCCACCGCTTGGTCCCGGTCAGCCGGTAGCCCTTCGCGGTCTTGACCGCGGTGGTGAGCATGCCGGACGGGTTGGAGCCGAAATCCGGTTCGGTCAGGCCGAAGCAGCCGATGATCCGCCCGCGCGCCATCTCGGGCAGGTAGCGCTCCTTCTGCGCCTCGGAGCCGAACGACCAGATCGGGAACATGACCAGCGAGCTCTGCACCGAGCAGAAGCTGCGCACCCCGCTGTCGCCGCGCTCCAGCTCCTGGCAGATGAGCCCGTAGGCGGTGGCGCTCATTCCGGGGCAGCCGTAGCCGGTCAGGGCCGAGCCGAGCAGGCCCAGCTCGCCGAAGCGGGGGACCAGCCGCGCGGCCGGGAACACGCCGGCCGAGAAGTGCTTGCCTATGTCGGGCAGCACCTCCGCCTGGACGAAGGCGCGCACCGTGTCGCGCGCCATTCGCTCTTCGTCGCTGTACAGCTCGTCGATGGCGTAGTAGTCGAGCTCGCGGAACATGAGGCCGACGGCGGTATACTTCCAAGCTGTGCGCCGCGCAACCACGGTCGTCCTCGCGCTCGTCGTGGCCCTGTCCGCCGCGCTCCTGGCCGGACCACTGGCCCAGAGGCCTGCCCACGCGGCCGGCCGCGGCGCCGCCGCGCTGGGCGCCGCCTACCGCGCGTTCGCCGACGGCGACTACCGGCGCGCGCTGACCCTGGCCCGCCGCATCGACCGCGGTCGGGTGGTCAGCAAGGACTACGTCGCCTACATGGTGGCGCAGTCGGCGTCCCTGGTCGGCGAGCCGGAGGTCGCGCTGGCCGAGCTGCGCGCGCTGGCCGACGACCGCAGCTCGCGCTTCCGCGGCTGGGCCAGCTGGCGAGCGGCCGACTGTCTGTGGCAGCTCGGCCGCATCGAGGACGCGCGCGCCGCCTACGCCGAGCTGATCGAGCGCGACACTCGCTCCGGCGATCCGGCGCTGGCCCGCTTCCGCCTCGCCGAGGCCGACGCGCGGGCCGGTCGGCGCGACGCCGCGCTGCGCGGCTTCACCACCGTGCGCATGCGTCACCCCGGCCACTCGCTCGAGCGCATCGCGACCGACCGCCTGTTCGAGCTGGGCGGCGAGGCCGCGGTCCAGCTCACGGCCGCGCAGCACATCGCGCGCGCGATCGCGCTCAAGGACGCCAAGAAGTGGGACCTGGCCGTCCTCGAGCTGCGCCAGATCCCCGACAGCGAGCCGGAGGCGACCCGGCGCGACCGCGACTTCTGGCTGGCAATGACCCTCTTCAAGATGCGCCGCCAGTACCAGCGGGCCAGCGACATCCTGCTCGGCCTGTACCGCCAGATGGGCGACCGCGCGGCCGAGGCGCTGTTCCACGGCGCCCGCGCCCTGTCGCGCGCCGACCGCGACGCCGACGCCATCATCTACTACCAGAGGGTCGTCGCCGAGTACCCGCGATCGGACTGGGCGGCCGAGGCTCAGTTCCTGTCCGGCTGGCTGGAGTTCAACCAGGGCCACTTCCGCGAGGCGCTGCCCCACCTGGCCGAGATGCGGCGCCGGTTTCCGAAGTCCAAGTTCGCCGACGACGCGCTCTGGTACACGGCCTACGCCCACTTCCTCCTGGGCGAGCGCGATCGCGCGCTGCCGCTCTTCACCGAGCTGGCCGGGCGCAGCGGCCGGCTCGAGGGCGGCAAGGGTCAGTACTGGCGCGCGCGCACCCTCGAGCTCGGCGGGCAGAAGAGCGAGGCCACCCGCGAGTACCGCGCGCTGGTCGGCCGTTACCCGCTGTCCTGGTACGCGCTGCTCGCCCGCGCCCGCCTGGCCGAGCGCGGTGAGAAGATCGGCCCGTTCGGCGACCGGCCGCGATCGTCCGACGCCGCGGCCGAGGTGGCGCGCAAGATCGATCCCAAGCTGGTCGCCGATCCGCTGATCCGCCGGGTCGACGAGCTCACCTCGGCCGGGCTCGGCGTCGAGGCCGGCGAGGAGCTGGCGCGCGGCGAGAAGGCGTTCCTCAAGCGGCGCGGGCGCGCGGCCGCCATGGCGGTCGTGCTCGACCGCTACCGCGAGGCGGGTAACTTCAATCGCCCGTGGGAGCTGGCCTCCTCGTGGGGCGGCAACGACGCGTTCGACGCGCCACCGCGCGGCCGGGCCCGCCTGTGGTGGGAGCACGCGCTGCCGCTCGCCTACCACCGCCTGGTCGACAAGTGGCGCCACCTGGGCGGCAGCCCCGACTACTACCTCTACGCGATCATGCGCAAGGAGAGCGGCTTCGACCCGCACGTCCACTCCTACGCCGACGCGATCGGTCTCCTGCAGATGATCCCGCCCACCACCCGTCGAGTCGCCCAGGCGGTCGGGCTGTCCTACACCGAGGATCTCCTCTTCGATCCGGAGCTCAACATCCGCACCGGCTCCTGGTACATCGGCCGGCTCCTGCAGAAGTTCAAGATGCAGGTCCCCCTCGGGGCCGGCTCCTTCAACAGCGGTCCGCGCCCGGTCATGCGCTGGATCGACATGTACGGGGATCGACCGATGGACGAGCTGGTCGAGCTGGTCGCGTACACCCAGACGCGCGAGTACATGAAGAAGGTGACCGAGATCTACGCCCGCTACCTCTACTTCTACCGCGAGAAGGTCTACGACCAGCCGCTCGCGGTGGACCGCGACTACGTCAAGAACGAGCTCATCTATTAGGCTATCCTTCCCGGATGGGAGGCGAGGCCGCGGCGGAGGGAGCCGGTGACGATGACGCCGTGCCGGTCGACGCCGCATCGGTCGACGCCGTGCCGGTCGACGCCGCGCCCGTCGACGCCGCGCCGGTGAGTGTCGCGGCCGGCGCGGTCATCGAGTGCCGCGGCGACCACCGCGCGATGGGCCGCGCCCAGGGCGCCGCGTGTCGCGCCGAGCTGGGCCGCATCGAGCAGGTGCTGCTCGCCATCGCGCTGCCGCAGAACCGGCTGGCCGGCGCGATCGGGCGACTGACTCCGCCACTCACCGCGGCGCTCGGGCGGGTCGGGCGCCGGCTCATGACCCCGGATCTGGTCCGGCTCCACCCCGAGCAGCTGGAGCGGATGATCGGCATCGCCGAGGGCGGCGGGATCCCGATCCATCGCCTCTTCGTTGGGCCGATGGTCGAGCTCACGCTCAATCGCGCGGCCTACACGACGCCGCCGCCGGCGGCTTGCACCGCGGTGGCGGTGACCGGTCGGCGCAGCGCCACCGGCGAGGCGATCATCGCCAAGAACTTCGACTACCCGCCGGCGTCGAACGCGCTCCACCTGACCCGGCGCAGCCGGCCCGGAGGCGCGCGGGTCGGCTCGCTCGAGGTGACCAAGGCTCCGCTGACCGGCAGCCACGACGGGGTCAACGAGCACGGCCTGGCGGTGGCCTACAACTACGGGCATTTTCGCGGGCGCGCGCGGGCCCGGATCAGCATCTCGGTGCTGGTGCAGGATCTGCTCGAGACCTGCCGCACCGTCGAGGAGGCGCTGGCCGCGCTGGGCTCGCGGCCGCGCTCGGGCGGCGCGCTGTTGATGCTGGCCGACGCCACCGGCGACCTGGCCTCGGTCGAGCTGGCGCCGGACTTCATGGCGGTCAGGCGGGGCGACGCGCTGGTCCACGCCAACCACGCGCTCACCGACGAGATGGCCCCGCGCGACGTGCCGCACGACGCGGTCTTGCCGCGCTGGATCTGGCCGGCCGAGCTGCGCGGCCGGCGCGTGCACGAGTCGAGCGAGCGGCGCCAGGAGCGAGCCGAGTCGCTGCTCTCGGACCTGGGCGCGGCCCGGCCCGAGGAGCTGGCCCGCATCCTGGCCGACCACGGCGAGGCCGCCCGCGGCGGCGACGACCACACCGTGTGCCGGCACGGCCCGTACTACAGCACCACCTGTGCGGTGGTCCTGCGCCCGCGCCAGCGCGCCATGAGCGTCCTGGTCGGGTCGCCTTGCACAGGCCGCTTCACCGACCTATCACTCTAGGCGGCGGTCCACCAGGACCCGGGCGAGACCCGGAGGAGAGACTCGATCGATGGCGAAGCTCAAGGGAACGGTGAAGAAGAACGACCTCGAGGGCGGCTTCTGGGAGCTCGTGGCCGACGACGGCGAGCACTACCAGCTGCGCGGCGCCGCGACGGACCTGTGCAAGGAGGGCCAGCGGGTCCAGATCGAGGGCGCGGTCGACAAGGGCGGCTTCGGGATCGGCATGACCGGCCCCTTCCTCGACGTGACCAGCTGGAAGCCGCTCACGTAGCCCGCCTGCCAGCGCCCGGCTGAGCCGCGCGCCTACGGCAGCTTGAGGATGACCTCGGTCCCCGACGCGAGCCCGCTGTCGGTCGGGCAGGCCACGACCAGCTTGCCGGCGTCGGCCGACTCGACCTTGCAGGTCGCTGCCAGCCCGGGATCCGACCTCGCCACCACGCGCGCCTCGCTGCCCGCATGCGACGTCCCGGGCGGCAGCGCGAAGGTCGCGCGCGGCACGGACTGGGCCAGGATCTTGGCCACCGGCTCGTCCTTCTTGACCTGGGCGCGCTGCTTGATCGCCGGCTCGACCACCCCGCCGATCGGCGCCTTGATGAGGAACTTGTCCAGCTCCTCGGTGTTGCGGTCGATGTCGCCCTGCTTGCGCTTGACGTTGGCCTCCGCCTCTTTCATCGCTTCCTTGTCGCCCTTGGCGGTGGCCTGATCGAGCTTCTCCTGGTAGCGGCGCTGCGACTCCTGCGCCTCTTTCACCGCGTAGTCCCAGCGCTGGTAGCCGTCGAACTTGGCGACCGGCGCTCCCTCGCTGACCTCGGTGCCGGCCGCGGCCAGCCAGGCGACCACCCCGAGCCGCGGAGCCTTGACCTCTTGCTCCTGGGTCGGACCGGCCTCGAGGGTGGCGGTGATCTCGGCCGGCGCCGGCTGCTCGGGCGTCGGCGTGGTCGCGCGCTGGCCAGGCTCCCCCTCGACCGCGTTCGGCGCGATCGGTGGAGCCGAGCTGGAGCCCTCGGCGACCTCGCCCTGGCGCACGAAGAACCACCAGTACGCGGCGGCGCCCGCGGCCGACAGGAGCAGGAGGACGACCAGGTAGGGCAGGAGCCCGCCGGAGCGGCGCGCCGGAAGCATCGGCTGCACCTGGCTGTCGCGCGCGGTCGCGCTGTGTCGCGCCGCGGCCGGACCCGGCGCATTCGGCGCCTGCCGCGCCGCGGCCGGGGCAGCCGACGCGACCGAGCTGCTGATCTCGGTCGGCGTGTCGGGCAGCACCGTCGGCGGCGGGGTCTGCGTGCGGCGGCCCGGCGGACGCGCGGCCGGAGCCGGCGCCGCGGTGCCGAGCAGGGTCTTGCCCAGCGCGGCCGACAGGGCCGGCGACGCCGAGCCACCCTCGGCCCGCGCGTTCAACGCGGCTGCCGCCGACGGCTGGCGGACCGGCTGGCGCATCGGCGCCGGCGTCTTCTGGTCGTCGAAGCCGTCGTCGTCGATGATCTCGGCGGCCGGCTTCTGCGCCTGCATCGCCCGCGACTGCCGCACCGCCTCCTTCACGTCGGCGGCGCGCACCGGGAGGTGGTCGCTGAGGTCGGTGGAGAGCTCATCGGCCGCGCGATCGCGCGGCAGGTCGAACGGCGACACCGCCGGGCGGCCGGCCGGGGGCGGGCGGTCGAGCGGCGCGGGCGGCTCGCTGGCAGCTCGCTGGCTCGCACCGGGCGCGGTCATCGACGGCGCGGTCATCGGCGGCGCGCTGCCGTCGAGATAGCCGAGGTCGCCGAGCGTGCTGATGACGGTGCGCAGCTCGTCGCTGCTGGGATCGACGCCGAGCTCGATCTTGGCCCAGTCGGCCAGCTCATCCAGATCGCGCTCACCGTCCATCGCGCAGGCGATGGCGTACTCCACCTCGTAGAAGCGGAACGAGTGGCCCGAGTCCGGATCGGTGACCTCGATGAAGCGATGGCCCGCTGCCTCGATGGGGCGCGAGACCAGGTCAGTTCGAAAAGACGGGCGATCGGTGGCGCTCAAGTGCCCCTCTCCTATCCACCGCGCTTGAGCTCGGTCAGGACCAGCTTGGCGACCGCCTTCAGCGTGTCGAAGACGCCGACCCCCTTGGTCGCGACGGCCTCGAAGCTCACCACCCGCTTGGGATTGCAGACCTCCTCGAGCTCGGTGGTTGGCGCCGCGTTGGGCAGGTCGCGCTTGTTGTACTGGACGACGTAGGGGATCTTGTCGAGGCTGTAGCCCTGCTCCTGCAGGTTGTCGCGCAGGTTCTCGAACGACTCGATGTTCGCCTCCATGCGCTCGATCTGCGAGTCGGCCACGAACACAACGCCGTCCACGCCCTTGAGGATGAGCTTGCGGCTGGCGTCGTAGAAGACCTGGCCGGGCACGGTGTAGAGGTGGAACCGGGTGCGGAAACCGCGGATCTCGCCGAGCGACAGGGGCAGGAAGTCGAAGAAGAGCGTCCTCTCCGTCTCGGTGGCGAGGGAGATCATCTTGCCCTTCGCCTCGGGGTTGGTCTTGTTGTAGATGTACTGGAGGTTCGTGGTCTTCCCGCACAGACCGGGCCCGTAGTACACGATCTTGCAGTTGATCTCGCGCTGCGCGTAGTTGATGAAGCTCATGGCTGGGCGCTAGTCATTGAACAGGTTCTCGATGTCGTCGTCGGTGATCTCGGCCAGGATCGACGGCGCCGACGCCGACTGACTCTTGCGCACGAGATCGTCGAGGATGCGCGTCAGCTCGACGGAAGCGCGCTTGACCCGCAAGCGGACCAGCCCGAGCGACGACCTCTGATCGAAGAGCACGACCAGGATCACCCGGCTACCCACGATGGAGATGTGGACGTTGGTCTTCTCCCCCTCGTGGAACTGCCCGGCGAACTCCTTCTCGGCCAGCAGGCTGGCGATCCCGCCGGTGGCCGCCACGTTGCCCGCGGTCAGCGAGGAGAGAGAGGTGACATCGAGAGACTCGACATCGCCCGCGGTGGCGATTGGCTGGCCGTTCTTGTCGATCACCAGCACTGCCTGAGCGTTCGAGTCGCGTTGGAGCTGATCGCAGACCGTATTGATCTGCTGGAGCTCCTCTTCGTACATGACGAGCTGGTTTGTCATCCGGCGAGGCTCCAGAACCTTGGCGAGGCCGAGGTCGCTCCGCGCGAGCTCGATCTAGGTGTGGGCCACCCTACCAGATGGCGCGGGATTCTTTCAAGCTTTCCGGGCTCCTATGCGGGGCGGATCGCGCTTTCGGCCGCCACCGCCGGAGGCGCAGCGGCTCGACGCGCGAGGCGCTGGAAATCCAGCCCGGCTCCCGCCGCGGTGCTAGAGCGGGGAGCGCCCGGCCAGGGCGCGCGCGATGGTGGCCTGGTCGGAGTACTCGAGCTCGCCGCCGACCGGGATGCCGCTGGCGATGCGGGTGACCGACACTCCCATCGGCTTGATGAGGCGCGCCAGGTAGAGCGCGGTCGCCTCCCCCTCGACGCTGGCGCTGGTCGCAACGATGACCTCCTCCACCCGCGGAGGGGGCGGCTCACCGCCTGGCTCGACCCGGCGGAGCAGCTCGGCGATGCGGAGATCCTCGGGGCCGACTCCATCGAGCGGCGACAGGAGGCCGTGGAGGACGTGGTAGCGCCCGGAGTAGTGGCCGGCGCGCTCGATCGCGTGCAGCTCGGTCGGCGTCGCGACCACGCAGAGCGCGGCCGGATCGCGGCGCCCGTCGCTGCACAGGTTGCACGGGTCGCGCTCGGTCAGGTTCATGCAGACCGAGCACAGCCGGATCTTCTCGACCACGTCGACCAGCGCCGCGGCCAGCTCGCGCACCTGCGACTCGGGCCGGCGGATGAGGTGAAAGGCCAGGCGAGTCGCCGTCCTCTCGCCGACCCCGGGCAGGCGGGCCAGCTCGCGCACCAGGCGCTGGATCGGGTCGGACACCGGGCTACGGGCCGCCGAGGCCGCCCAGCCCGCCGAGGCCGCCCAGCCCGGGGATGTTGAGGCCCCCGGTCAGCTTGGACATCTCCGACTGAGCCAGGGCGCGCATCTTGGTGACCGCCTGGTTGACCGCGGCCAGCACCAGGTCCTGCAGCATCGCCACGTCGTTCGGGTCGACCACCTGCTTGTCGATGACCAGCGCGACCAGGTCGTAGTGGCCGTTCACGGTCGCGCTCACCATGCCGCCGCCGGACGAGGCCTCGCAGGTCTTGGCGGCCAGCTCCTCCTGCATCCGCGCGACGTCGCCCTGGATCTTCTGCGCGGCCTGCATGAGGCCATCGAGGTCGGGCATTTTGAAGTCAGACATCGGTCTTGATCTCCTCGATGCTGGCACCGAAGGTGTCGAGCACCATCTTGGTCACCGGATGCTCGCGCGCCTCCGAGCTGCGGCGCGCGGCCTCCTCGCGGCGGCGATCGGCCTCGGCCTCGACCAGCGAGCGAGCCGAATCGCCCCCGCTGCGGTCCGACTCGGACAGGACTCGAACCGACAGGGTCACCGGCCCGCCGAAGTGCGTCTGCAGGAAGACGCCGAGCGCCTGCACGTTGCGCGGCTCGATCGCCAGATCGCCGACGATCGCGCCGGCCGGGAACCCGAGCTCGATCCCGCGCGAGTCCCAGCGCAGCACCACCGCGTGCTGGTACCAGCCGAGCAGGGTCAGCTCGCGAGCCGCCTCCAGCGCCGCCATCACCTCGCCCCAAGCGGCCAGCGGATCGGCCGGGGCCTGCGACGCCCCCGACCCGACCGACCCGACGACCGGAGCAGGGCTGGCGGGCACCGGGGCCGCGCCGCGGTCCGGACCCGGGACGGCGCTGCCGTTCGAGCCGTGAGCAGCGCTGCCATTGGAGCCCGACACCGAGCCAGACACCGAGCCCAACACCGAGCTGGACGACGAAGCACGCGGCGCGCTCGCCGCGACACCGGCACTCGATCGCGATCCGCGCGACCCACCGGGTTCCGGCCCGCGCGGCACGTAGGCCGGCCCGCTCGCCTCGGGACCGCGCGGCAACGGCGTCGAGCCGCTCCCCTCCGGGCCGCGCGGAAGGGGATTCGGCGCGCTCGCCTCGGGACCGCGCGGCACCGGCGCCACCGGGCCACGCGGCACGTACGTCGGTGCGCTCGATAGCGATCCTCGAGGCCCATCCAGCGACGCCGACATCTCGGCCGCCCAGGCCGAGCCCGCGCTGTATCCGACGTCGGTGCTCTCGCTCGACGCTCCATCGGCGACCGCGGGCGTCCTCGCCCCGGCGCTCAAGCCTACCCGGGCCGCTGCATCGAGCACGACCTCGGTCCCGACCGCGGCGCTCACGCTGGCGTCGGCGACGCCGGCAGGCGCCGGGATCGACGGGGCCGTGCTCGCGCTCGACGGGGCCGTACTCGTGCTCGACGGGGCTGCGCTCGCGCCCGACGGGGCCGCGCTCGCGTTCGACGACGGCGGCGACGACTTCGCCGCGCTCGCGCTCGCGTTCGACGACGGCGGCGACGACTTCGCCGCGCTCGCGCTCGCGTTCGACGACGGCGGCGACGACTTCGCCGCGCTCGCGCTCGACGGCGCTGCGCTCGCGCCCGACGCAGCCGCGCTCGCGCCCGACGCAGCCGCGCTCGTGCTCGCGCTCGACGGGACTGCGCTCGCGCCCGCCGAGGCCGCGCTCACGCCCGCCGCGCCCGCACTCGCGCTCGCCGCGCCCGCACTCGCGCTCGCCGCTGGCGGCGACGACTTCGCCGCGGTCGTCCTTCCTGCCGCGGGGGCTCGCCTGGCCCCGCCACCTCCCGTGCCTCCCCCCGCGCCGCCCCCGCCCGCGCCGAGCCGGCGCTCCAGCTCGGCCAGGCGCTCGATCAGCTCGCCGATCGGCGGCATGTCCTCGAGCGCGGCCAGATCGATGAGGGCCAGGTCGACCACGATGCGCGGCTCCGGGCTCTCGGCCAGGTCCTGGCACGCCCGCATCATCCGGTCGCACATCAGCCGCACCCGGACCGGCTCGATCTCGCGCCCCAGCCGGGCCAGCTCGCCCTGCTCCTCGGCCGAGCCCTCGAGGATCTTCGCGTCCACCTGGGCGATCGCGATGTCGTGCAGCACCCGGGTCAGCGCGCGCGCCACCTGGACCTCGTCCAGCCCGCGCTCGACCGCCGAGTCCACCACCTCGAGCGCCGCGCGCGCGTCGCCGCGGGCCAGCGCCTCGACCAGCGTGCGAACCAGCGCGCGATCGGCCACGCCCAGCACCTCGGCGACCTGGGCCTCGCGGATCTCGCGGACGCCGACGTAGGAGATGACCTGATCCGACAGCGACAGCGCGTCGCGCACCGACCCGCCCGATTCGCGAACCAGGAGGTCCACCGCGGCCGGCTCCACCTCGAACGACTCGCGCTCGAAGATCGAGCGCAGGTGCGCCGCCAGCCGCGCGGCCGGGACCAGCTTGAAGTCGTAGCGCTGGCAGCGCGACAGGATCGTGACCGGCACCTTGTGCGGCTCGGTGGTGGCCAGGATGAAGGTGACGTGCGGCGGAGGCTCCTCCAGCGTCTTCAGGAGGGCGTTGAACGCCTCCGTCGTCAGCATGTGGACCTCGTCGATGACGTAGACCTTCTTGCGCATCGCGGCGGGCTGGTACTTCACCGCCTCGGTCAGATCACGAATGGCGTCGATACCGCGGTTGGACGCGCCGTCCATCTCGTAGTAGTCGACCGCGGTGCCGCTGGCGATCGCCGCGCACGGATCGCACACGCCGCACGGGTCGGCGCCGGGGCCGCGCTCGCAGTTGAGCGCCTTGCCCAGGATGCGGGCGAGCGTGGTCTTGCCGACCCCGCGCGGGCCGCACAGCAGAAACGCGTGGTGGACCCGGCCGTGCTTGAACGCGTTGGCCAGGGTGCGCGTGACGTGCTCCTGGCCCACCACCTCCGAGAAGGTTTGAGGCCGGTACTTGCGCGCGAGGACGAGATACGACATGGCGGTGGCGTCGGCGAGCGGGCAAAAAAATAACGGGGGCGACTCGCGCCCCCGTTATAGCAAAGGGTGGCCCCAGGCACCCGCTCGGTCCGCTACCGTTGCTCCCTTCCGGGCCTGGCGGGGTTCACGGACGTTGCGTCACCCGGGACCATGAATCTTGACGAGGACCAGCGGCGGTCGTGCTGACCGTCGGTGGCGACTCGATCGGCGGAGAGGGCGGGATTCGAACCCGCGGTACCTTTCGATACACACGATTTCCAATCGTGCACCTTCGGCCTCTCGGTCACCTCTCCAGAGCGGGCTCGCCGGCTCGTCGGCGGAGCGCTCGGCTCCGCACAGCGGAGAGGGGGGGAGTCGAACCCCCGGTGGGTTGCCCCACACTTGATTTCGAATCAAGCACCTTCGACCACTCGGACACCTCTCCTTGGAACTTCACGGCCGGTCGGCCCCGCGCAGCGCCGAGAAGAACTGGCGCAAGAGCGCGGCGCACTCGTCGGCCAGGACTCCGCTCGTCACATCCATCCGGTGGTTGAGCCGCGCATCGGTCGGGATGCTGTAGAGCGTCGCCACCGCTCCCGCCTTGGGGTTGAAGCAGCCGTACACCAGCCGCTCGACCCTCGCGTTCACCAGCGCCCCGGCGCACATCGGACACGGTTCCTGTGTCACGTACAGCGTGCCCTCGACGCGCCAGTTGCCGACCGCCTGACTTGCCTGCCTCAGCGCTTCGATCTCCGCGTGGGCGGTCGGGTCGGCGGTGGCCTGGCGGCGGTTGCGACCGCGGCCAATCACCCGACCCTCTCGCACCACGACCGCCCCGACCGGGACGTCTCCATCCCGGCCGGCCTGGGCGGCCTCGGCCAGCGCCTCGCGCATGAACGGCTCGTCTCGTTCTTCGATGGCCGGGCTTCCGCCCGGCTCGACCTGATCGCGAGAGATCGTCACGGCGGATCCAAGAGGACTCGAACCTCTAACCCCCGGTTCCGTAGACCGGTGCTCTATCCATTGAGCTATGGATCCAGGTTACTCGCTTTCAGACTGCTGGAGCGGAGAGGGAGGGATTCGAACCCTCGGTGCAGGTTTACCCCACACGCCGGTTTAGCAAACCGGTACCTTCGGCCTCTCGGTCACCTCTCCAGAAGCGGCTCGCCACACCGTCTGGTCTCGTCATCTATTCGGTTGTCACGCGTTTCGTGCCTGGCGGAGGAGGAGGGATTCGAACCCCCGGAGCTTGCGCTCGGCGGTTTTCAAGACCGCTGCCTTCGACCACTCGGCCACTCCTCCGGACCTCTCCGGAGGCTCAGTATCCGGGCGAGTATAGGGATCGGCCGCCGCTTGTAAAGTCCTCTCGCCCAAAGTCAGACACGCCGTCGTCGCCAGAGCTCGACCGCCGCCACCACCCCGGCCACGCCCAGCATGGCCGCCCCGATCTTCGGCGACCAGGCCAGGGCCGGCCGACCGAACAGCGCCGCGCCGCGGACGGCCAGCTCGAGCCCGCCGAGCGTCAGCACCCCGGCCCGGAGCGTGCCGCCGACCAGCTGGTCGAGCTGGCGCACCGACGGTGTGCTGGGCCAGCGCCGCCGCAGCGCGCGGACCAGTCCGAAGGCGAGCCCGCCGGCTCCGGCGACCGCGACCACGCCGACCAGCCAGCGCTCGGTCGCGGACAGAGCCGGGGCCGCGCGGGTCAGCGAGACCAGAGAGCCGAGCAGCACCGCGAGATAGAGGCCAGCCGCGAGCGCGGCCGACACCACCAGCACGATGGCCAGCGGACGCGCGGTTCGCGCCCACTTGACGATCTCGTCGGCGATCGCGCTCGACGCCGCCGCCACGGTCGAGCCGGGCGCGAGCCCGGGCTTTCCCGGCTGCGCGCCGTCGGCCCCGGGTGAGCCGGTGTCGAACGCGGCCAGCTCGGCCTCGAGCAGGGCGGCGCTGCCGGGCCGGTCGCGCGGATCGCGCGCCATCGCGTGCTGGATCACCGCCTCGATCCCGGGCGGGATGGAGGGCTCGATCGAGCGCGGGCGGGCGGGCTCCTCGTGCAGCAGCTTGACCAGCGGGTTGGTCGAGGTGTCGCCGGCGTACGGCGACTGTCCGGTCAGCATGCGGTAGAGCACCGCGCCGGCCGCGTAGATGTCGGCCGGCGGGCCGGCCTCGGCCGCCTGGGCGGCCTGCTCCGGGGCCATGTAGGCGGGCGTGCCGACCACCGCGCCGGTGCTGGTGAGCTCGCGATCGCCGGTCAGCTTGGCCACGCCGAAGTCGAGGATCTTCACCACCAGGCGGCCGCCGTCGCCGCGGCAGAGGAACACGTTCGACGGCTTCAGATCGCGGTGGACCACGCCGCAGGCGTGCGCGGCGGTGAGCGCACGGCAGATCTGGCGGACGATCGGGATCGCCTCGGTCGACGACATGACCGGGGTGCGGCGCAGGTACATCTGGAGGTCCTCGCCGTCGAGCAGCTCGGCCACGATGCACGGCCGGCCGTCGGCGGTGCGCTGGATGTCCATGACCTGGACCACGTGCTCGGACTGGATGCGGCTGGCCGCGCGCGCCTCGCGCTCGAAGCGGGCCAGGAGCTCGGTGCGGCGGGCCAGGTGCTCGTGGATGACCTTGATCGCGTAGCGGCGGTCGAGGAAGAGGTGCTCGGCCTCGTACAGGCGGGCCATGCCGCCCTCGCCGAGCACGCGCGCGATGCGGTACGAGCCGCCCAGGATGGCGCCGACCAGCGGATCGGTGTCGTCTCCGGCCGCGGTCTCGCCGAGCGGGGTCGCGTCGCGCGGGCAGACCGCGTAGTCGGCCGGGAACCAGCCGCCGCACTTCGAACACTGTCGGCCGGAGGCGCGGGCGCGCGACTCCGCCATCACGGTCGCGTCGTAAGCCGACGGGGCCGACGGCGTGGGGTCGCGCATCTGCCGGGAGAGTACCGCCATCGCCTCACCGCCTCCACGGCGAAGGGCGGCAGCGCGCCGCCGGTGCCGGGGTGAGTCGAGATCTCAGCGATCCGGCGCATCCGGCGGCCGTCCCTCGTACTCGTCGAGGTAGGGAAACTTGCGCCTGCGTCCCAGAGTCAGCTCGAGCAGCGCGACCACGGCCAGCGCGCCCCCCACGCCGAGGAAAGGCCTCAGCTCGTGCCAGTCGGCGCCTCCTCCGGCAAGGATCTCCTCCTCGGCACGGATGGGAAAGACGACGTACTCGATGAAGAGGAACGCGACGCAGACCACCGCGCCGATCGCGACGAAGCGCGCGTGGCGCTTGTTCTGCCAGCGCGACTCGGCGCCGCGGAGCACGTCGCGGCGCGCCCATCGCGGAGGTTCTGGACCACGTCGTTGCCGCACCCGTCGCAGCGCGCGTCCTCGGCCTGCCGATGGGCACACCGTGAGCAGGCGAAGTCCATGCGCCGAGGCTATCGCGCAGGCCCCCGGTCGGCGACCCCATCGGCTCGCGGTCGACCACGCGCGAGGCCCAGCATTTTGATAACCTGTTCGGCTAGTTGAGGCCGGCGGCGCACCCGCGCTTAACCCGTCCTGCAAACCGCGGGTCTTCCTTGTGATGAGCGTCGCCCTCGCCGTGCCTCTGGAGATGCGAAAGCGCGCCGCTGCGCGCGCGGAGGAAGAGGCGGGCGATGCGGCGTCCGGTCGCGAGCGCGACGCGGCTCTGATCGAGCGGTTCCGGACCGGCGACCGCGCCGCGTTCGAGGAGCTGGTTCGGCGCCACCAGCGATCGATCTTCTCGCTGGCGCTGCGCTACGTGCGGGTCGACGCCGACGCCAAGGACCTGGTGCAGCGCACCTTCGTGAAGGCGTACGGGGCGCTGAACGGGTTCCGGTCAGAGGCGAGCTTCCGCACCTGGATCTACCGGATCGCCATCAACCTCTGCCTCAATCACCTGCGCGACCGACGGCGCGAGGAGGTGCGCGCGGAGCTCGGCGAGGCGGTGCCCGCGCCACAGACCGGCGGGGTGCGCGCGCTGCTCGAGCGGGAGCGCGGGGCGCGCCTGCGCGACGCGATCGCCGAGCTGCCGCCCAAGCAGCGCATGGTGCTCGAGCTGCGCGTCTACGACGAGCTGCCGTTCCGCGAGGTGGCCGAGCTGGCCGGTTGCAGCGAGAACTCGGCCAAGGTCAACTTCCACCACGCGGTGAAGCGGCTGCGATCGATCCTGGCGGGAGGCACGCCGTGAGCGGCGACGGCCGCGGCGACCGGCGCGCGATCGAGCTGCTCGCGATCGAGCTGCTCGCCGCCCACGCGTCGGGTGGGCTCGACCCCGCCGAGGCGGCAGAGGTCGAGGCGCACGTCGCGGCCCACCCGGAGGCGCGCGCCGAGCTGGACGCGATCGCGCGCGTGCTGGCGGAGGTGCGCGCGGCGGAGCCGCGGCCGGAGCGCGAGCCGGACTGGGACGCGATGGCGGGCGAGATCCGGCGCGCGTGCTTCGACCAGGAGACCTCGCGTCGATCTCGCGCCGGCCGGCTGGCCGCGCTCTTGCCGGCGCGCTGGCGAGCAGCTCCGTTCGCGGCCCGGCTGGGCGCCGCCGCGGCCGGCGCGGCGCTCGTGGCGCTCGCGATCGTCGCGCTGACGCGCCCGGGTCACCCGGATCGATCGGATGGC
>Ga0193753_10000284_pt1 | contig 50512 bp, 37 predicted proteins | sample H1c2metaG_FD_144925 | JGI IMG/M metagenome (GOLD analysis project Ga0193753, IMG submission 144925) | Soil microbial communities from a riparian zone of the East river system, Colorado, United States - H1c2 | ecosystem: Environmental > Terrestrial > Soil > Riparian zone | place: USA: East...
GCCGGCGCGCTGGTACAGGCGGAGGAGAGAGAGCCCCCGTCCGGCCACGCCGCAGCACAGGCTGGGCGATCGATCGGGGTGCTCCCACGCGGCCCAGGCGGCGCGCTCGGCCAGGGCGAGGTGACGCGCCTCGCCGGACACGTCGTGGGCGAGCAGCCACAGGTGGACGTGCCCGGCGCTGCCCGCGCACCAGCCTGGCGCGTCGTCGGGGGTTCGCTCGACCACGGGAGAGCCGGGCAGCGTCCCCGGCCACGACATGCCGCGCCCGGCCGGCCGACCCAGCGCGGCGAGCTGGTCGAGCTGCTCGCGCACCGACGGCGGCGAGCGCGTAGAGCAGCCCGGCCCAGCCGTGCGCGAGCCCGAGGTGTGGCATCCACCCGGCTCGCGCGAGGTCGGCGACCGGCTCGACCGCGCGCGCGAGGTCGGCGGCGCGATCGGCGACGAAGCCGCGCAGGAGCGCCTGGCCGGCCGCGGACAGCCCGCCGGCCTCGAGCAGGACGGTCCCGACCAGGAGCGCGCCGGCCCGCCCGGTCGCGAGATCGATCGGCACCGACGCGCCCGACGAGGGCTCGCCCGACGAGGGCTCGCCCGACGAGGCCAGGACGAAGCGCTCGACCTGTTCCCTCTGCATGACCGCGTCACCGCGCGCGCGCGCGATCAGCGCGGCCACCGCGTGGAGGCCGCCGATCGAGTGAAACGGGGACACCGCCGCGACTCGCTCCGGCGTGATGCCGCGCTCGGCGCTGGCAAAGGCGCGCGGATCGCCGGCCGCGTCCAGGCTGCGCGCCGCCCACGCGTCGGCCAGGGCGAGGAGCGGACCGTCGCCGCGGATGCCGGCGACCCGGTAGGCGAACCAGGCGACTCCGCCGCCGCCGCTCCACACCGACGCGATCGGCGGCGATGGCATGCCGCCGGCAAAGAGCGGCGAGCCGACCATGATCCGGGCCAGCGCGGCGCCGACTCGATCGAGCGAGGCGACCGCGCGAGCCGGCCGCGCGGCTTCTTCCCCGGGCAGGCCGACCACGATCAGCGCGCGGCGAAACGCGGCCACCGACTCGAACCGGCGCGCCGGCTGCTTGCGCAGCGCGCGGACCAGGATGCGCTCGACCTCCGGCCACGGCTCCGCCCCGCGCCGCGCGAACGGCAGCGGACGGGCGTGCAGGACCTGGCGCATGAGCTCGTCCTGCTCGGCGCGGAAGTCGACCGGGTGGCCACCGGCCAGCATGCGGTAGAGAAGCACCGCCAGCGCGTACTGGTCGCTCGCCGCCGACGCCGGCGGCGGCATGCGCCCGGCCAGGAGTGCGCGCGCCGCGCCCGGATCGCAGTAGTAGCCGACCCCGGTCCGCGCCGCGTGGCGATACGGGCTGTCCGGATCGAGCAGGCGCGAGGCGCCGAAGTCGATGAGCGTGATCGAGCCGTCGGCGTCGGCCAGGAGGTTGCCCGGGTGGACGTCGCCGTGGATCACGCCCTGGGCGTGGAGGAACTGGTACGCGGCCAGGACGCGGCGGCAGAGATCCAGCAGGGCGCCGCGCCCGCGCGCGGTGGGCAGGCCGCGCAGCTCGTCGGCGACCGCCGCGATCGACGTGCCCGGGCGCCACTCGGCCGCGATGTACGGCCGGCCGTCGATGGCGCCGGTGGCGACCAGCGCCGGGGCGTAGCGCCCGCCCAGGCGGGCGAGGATCGCGGCCTCGCGGTCGATGGCATCGACGCCGGCGACGAGCGGCCCCGCGCCGGCGGCGCTCGGGTCCGGCCGGTGGATCTTGAGCGCGACCAGCGCGCCCTCGGCCGAGCGCGCCTGGTAGAGCTCGGTGTCGTCGAGCAGGTGGACCAGGCGCAGCACCTCGAAGCCGTCCAGCTCCTGTCCGGGCGCGAAGCTGGGCTGGATGCCGCCCTGCTCCTCGCTCCCCTCCGGCACCAGCAGGCCGCTGTGGCAGAAGCGGCACAGGATGGCGAACGCCTGGTCGAGGATCGGCTCCGGATCGGCGCCGCGCGCGCGGCCGAACCGCAGCACCGCGTCGACCAGGCGCGAGGGGCGGCGGAACTCCTCCAGCAGCGCCGCGGTGGCCGGATCGACGATGCTGGCCGGGCGTCGGCTGCGCGGACGCGCGACCGCGAAGTCGCCGTCGTCGCACTCGAGCGAGGCGCGGACCCGCTCGGACAGCGCGGTGACCGGCAGGATGCGGAGATCCGGCTGCAGGACGAAGCGGGTCTCGCGGATGTCGGTGATCGACGCTAGCAAGAGGTGCTCTCCCCGGTGGAGGTGGTCGAGGTCGGAGGCGGCGCGTCGTCGCCGGCCGCGGTCGCGCCGATCGGCGCCCAGGTCGCGGTGTCGACGCCGTGCAGGCGCACCCGGTCGAGCGCGAACCGCCACGGCGCCACCGGGCCGGGATCGTGCCGCGCGTGGAGAAGCGCGCGGGCCAGCTCGTTGGCGACCCACAGGCGCCAGCTCTCGGTGCCGCGCCACGGGATCATCGCCTCGTCGACCGGAGGATCCATGCCCCACGACAGCATCCCGTCGGACGTGAGCTCGGCCGAGAACGGCACGCCCTGGGCGCGCAGCCCGGCCAGGCGCGGCGCCAGCGCCGCCGCGGTGCGCTCGAGGGCGGCGCGGCCGTCGAGGTACACGACCATCTTGTCCGGTCGCAGGAGGCCGCGCAGGCCCACGCCGATCTTGAACGCGGGCGCCCCCAGCTCGACCACGCCCTCGAGCGCGGCGCGCAGCGCCGGGCCCATGTGCTCCGGGTGCGGGCTCACGTACAGCTTGTGCGACAGCCGCGCCGGGTCGCCGACGGCGCGGTCCGGCCGGTGCCAGGCCAGCCAGCCGCCGTGCCGCTGTCCGTCGTAGTCGGCGTCGAGCAGCGCGGTCAGCGGGGCGCGCGGGCCGAGCCCGAGCGCCTGCTCCGCGTGGGCCTCGTCGCCGAAGCGCGACTCCCAGCGCGGGTGGAGCGGGACATGATTGTAGGCGTACAGCCGGTGGGCGAGCGCGTGCGCGTCGGTCAGCGGCAGCGACTCGCCGTAGCGGAGCGCGTCGAAGGAGAGCCGGACCAGCCGGCCGCCCGGCGCGGCCTGGTCGTCGGCGGCTGACGGCGACGGCCCGAACAGGAGCGGGTGCGCCGCCGGCCCGGCCGCGAACCGCCCGGCCGACTCGATCTCGAGCACGCCGTCGAGGACGAGCCCGGCCACCGCCGCGAGCGCGGCGCTGGCCTCGAGGTCGGCGGCGGGCAGGACGGCCGGCTCGGCCAGCGACTGGACCAGCCGCGCGGCCTGGTGGTCGACCAGCTTGACGCTGAGACCGGGCACCGGGTCGCGGCGGACCAGGACGCCGTAGAGCTGCGGCTCCTGCTCGAAGCTGGCCACCGCGCGCCGCTCGTCGGGGCCGAGCTCGGCGAAGCTGTGCAGCGCGAAGGCGCGGCTGCGGCGCAGCCGCGCACCCCGGATGGATGCTTTCAGCATGGAAGCCGCCGGCGGGCGGGTGAGCCCCGGCGGGATCGTCGTCGGCTCAAGAGATGCCCTCGGTCACCCTCCGGGCTCCGTCGGTCACCGCACGCCCTTCATCCCGCGCAGCTCGGCCAGCGCGCCCTCCAGCTTGTCCTCCAGCATGCGGACGTCCTCGGCGCTGCGCGGGGTGAGCGCGGCGTCGGCCACCTCGGTCGCCTTGAGCGCCTCGCGCAGCTGGACCCGCAGCTGGCCCAGGTGCGACGCCTTGAGCACCGCCACGTTGCGGTGGACGATCGGCGTGATCGGGGTCGGGATGGTCTCCAGCGACGAGCCGCCGCAGTTGGGATCCGGCATGGCCACCCCGCCGCCCTGCATCGCCGCCACCACCACCGCCCGCCCGATGTCGAGCGCGACGCGATCGATCGCGTGGGTCAGCGCGGCGGCTCCGTCGTCGTCGGCGCGGGCGACCAGCTCCTTGCTGGCCGACTTGAACTCCTCGAGCAGCGGCCGGTTGGCCGCGACGAGGACGTACGGCGTGATCGGCGTCGGCACGGTGGCCGACACGTCCTCGCTGCACAGGCCGGCGCCGCCGTGCGGCGATCGCTCGGACAGCACATTGATCATCAGATCCTTCACCTTGAACACGGGCATCGACTGTCTCCTTGGTTCTCTTCGGGGGCCGGGCGGTCCCCTGCCCTGCCCGGCAATGCCGGGTCTGGCCGGTCCAGCGCAGCGGCTGCGCGCGCGGCAATTCGCGCGCGCCGAGCCACTTCGCTCGCGGCGTCGCTGGGTAGTGCGGGCCGGGGCCCGCGCGTTTCACCGGATCGGGGCCAGCTCGCGGCCGGCCTTCCGGACCGACCCCGACCTCAGCCGTCCTGGCGGCGGCCGCGGACGGACGGCGACCCGTCCTTGTCGTACGAGACCGCGATGTCGATCGGGCGACAGCAGACGGTGCAGTCCTCGACCGACGTCCCACCCTGTTCGTCGAGGGTGATCTCGGTCGGCTCGCCGCAGTACGGGCAGCTGAGGTCCAGGGAGTGGAGCTCGGTCGACGGCAGCTCCGGCTGCGCCGCGTTCTCGAGCGCATCGCGCACCGCGGCGGTGGCGGGGGCGTCGAACGTGCAGAGGATGATGAGCTCCGGCTGCTCGCTGCCGTCGATGTGCTCGCGGATGGTGGTGACCGCCACCCGCGCGGCCCGGTCCAGCGGGTAGGCGTAGATGCCGGTCGAGATCATCGGGAACGCGATGGTGCGCGCGCCGACGCCCTCGGCCAGCGCGAGCGAGTTGCGGTAGCAGCTGGCCAGCAGCTCGGCCTCGCCGTGTCCGCCGCCCTGCCACACCGGACCCACGGTGTGGATGATGTGGCGCGCTCGCAGTCGGTGGGCGCCGGTCATCACCGCCTGCCCGGTCTTGCAGCCGCCGAGGATGCGGCACTCGTCGACCAGGGCCGGACCGGCCGCGCGGTGGATGGCGCCGTCCACCCCGCCGCCGCCGAGCAGCGAGCTGTTGGCCGCGTTGACGATGACATCGACCTCGAGCCGCGTGATGTCGCCCTGGACGACCTCGATCCGCTCGAGCGCGTCGACGTCGGCGGTGGGCATGATCGGATGATAGCCGCGCGCGATCCCTTCAGCGAACTTCTCTCCACCCCGCCGGGGTCATTCACCGGCGAATCCCGCGCCGCTCCCGTCGACGCGGTCGAAATCGAGGAGGATGAGGCCGGATTTTCGGATAGGGTCAACGTGGATGGGTGGATGGGATCTCGACGCGATCCTGTCGCGCCAGCAGCGCGAACGCGAGCGCGGCGGGGCGACGCTGTCGGTCCTGCCGCTCGCGCCGGCGATGGCGCAGGCGGCCTGGGCGAGCTGGGCGGCCCGGTTCGGCGCGCTGGTCGCGGCGCCGGCTCGCACCGCGGAGGAGGCGTTCGCCGCGCTGGTCCAGGCGGTCCCGCGCGAGCGGCTGCTCGACGCCTCGCGCGCGGCGCTCGGCGCGGCGATGGGGCTGGCAGCGGAGGCGGTCGACGCCGCGGTGGCCTCGCGATCGCCCGAGGAGCGACGCGCCTGGCTGGCGGACCTCGGCGCGGACCGTCCCGAGGCGCGCCTGGCCGGGTGGGCGATCGCCTGCCGGGTGGACGGACGCGAGCTGGACGGCCATCCGCCGATGGCGATGGAGGAGGCAGCCCGCGCGGCCGCGATCCTGGTCGGGCCGATCGCGGTGCTGCTGGCCGTGCCGCCTCCCCTGCCCGGCGGCGACGTGTCGATCGATGTGCTGGTGGAGGCCGCGCGCTCGGCGGCCGCGGTGTGCGCCGCGCTGCCCCGCCAGCCGGTCGGCCTGGCCGCGCCGCGCGCCGCGATCGAGGCCTTGCTCGCGAGCGGCGCGGAATCGGCGTCGATCGCGCTGGTGCGGCAGGGGTTCATCACCGGGCCGGGCGAGGCCGGCGCGAGCGCGGCGGGCGGCCAGGGCGGGAAGGTCCTGCGCCTCCCGCTGGGACCGGCGCGGTGGCGCGAGGCGGCGGCGGCGGCACCCTCGTCGTCGTCCTCGTCGTCGTCCTCTCCGGCGCCGTCACCGTCGCCCTCACCGTCACCGTCACCGACGAGGACGCCGGTCGGCCCGGCCGCCCGGCGCACCAGCGGGAGGAACGGCGGACGCGCGGCGTCGGCGACCGAGGTCGCGCGCATCGCGGCGATCGAGACCGGCCCCGGCCAGCCCACCGTCGCGGCGACCAAGACCACGACCGAGGCCACGAACGGCGCCATCGCCGGCGCCATCGCCGGCCGTCGAGACCGGGTCGGCGCCGATGCCGAGGTGTCGGCATCCGAGGGACGCAGCGACCCCGAGCGGGTGCTTCACGCCGCGCTCGAACGCGACGCGCGCACCCGCGGTCGCTTCGTCCTCAACGGCCGGCTCGCGATCGCGTTCGGCAACGGGCCGATCGAGGTCGACCTGCTCGCGGCCGAGAGCCGGGTCGCGGTCGAGATCGACGGCTGGTTCCACTTTCGCGGCCCCGACGACTACCGGCGCGACCGCCGCAAGGACGAACTGCTGCAGCGCGCGGGTCTGCTCATCCTCCGGTTCCTGGCCGAAGACGCCACCGGTCGGACCGATCTCGTGGTCGACGCCATCGCCCAGGCGATCGCGGCGCGCCCGCGCCCGCGCCGGTCCACGCCGCACCGCAACCGCCCACCGCACGAGCCAAGAACATGAACGAGACCGCCGCAAGTCCCGACGCCCGCCCGAGCGACATGACCGGACCAGTCGAGCTCGACCGGCTCTCGATCCTGATCCTCGGCCGCCTCTCCAGCCGCAAACCGCCCAAGAAGGCGCCGTCCCAGCGGGACGTCACCGTCGATGTCGGCCGCCTGGCCAACCGGACCGGGACCGCCGCCGAGTGGGGTGCGCGCGTCGCCGCCGCCCTCGACGAGCTCACCGCCGCCGGGCTGCTCGAGCGCCGGCCGCTGCGCCTGACCGACGCCGGGCGCGAGGCGCTGCGCGGCGCCCTCGGCGGGACCAGGCTCCCCACCTGGGACGAGCTACCCGAGCTGCTCGCGGCCCACGCGCTCGGGCTCGAGCCGGGCTCGGCCGGCGCGCGCACCGCGGTGAAGTCGACCGAGAACCTGTCGGCGGCGATCCTGGCCCGCCGCTTCGGGGTCGCCGATCAGCGCGGGCTGGCCGGCGTCATCGACGAGGTGGCCGCGCGAGCGCTCGACATTCCGTCGGATCGGCTCAACACCGACCGGCTGCGCGCGCGGGTCCTGGCCCGCCGCCTGGGCGTGCCAGAGCGGGCCACGATGGACGAGATCGTCGACCAGATCATCACCGACCGGCTCGGGCTGCCGGCCGGAAAGGTCGACTGGGTCAAGCTGCGCAAGACCCTGCTCGCCCGCAGCGGCGGGGCGTCCACCTCGGGTGAGCCGGTCCAGGTCGCCGCGCGCATCGCCGCGGCCACCGTGCGCTCGCCGCGGGCGGAGAAGCGGGCGATGCTGGCCGGCCTGGCCCAGCGCTGGCTCGACGGATCGCCGCTCGCCGCCGAGGAGCCGCCCGATCCGGACCAGCCGGTGATCCAGCCGGTCATCCAGCCGGTCATCCAGCCAGACGCGGCCGCGCCGACCCGGACACCGACGTCACTGCACCCGACGCCGCTCCCCGCCGTCCCGCCGTCGACCCCGCAGCCGACCAGACCCGGCCCGGCCGATCCGACCTCGTTCGCGAGCGGCGTGCGCCAGGCCGCCGCCGAGACCGACGGCGACGGTCGGTTCGGCGATCGCCGGGTCTTCATCGCCGCGCTGTGGCGCCGGGTCGCGCGCGCCGACGGCCCGCTGACCGGCATCACCCTCGACGACTTCAAGCGCCGCCTGCTCGAGGCCAACCGGGTCGGCGAGCTGTCGCTGGTCCGCGCCGATCTGGTGGACGCGATGGAGCCCACGATTGTGGCCGAGTCGGAGATCCGCGACCTCGGCTCGAGCTTTCACTTCGTGCTCGACGACTCGCGCGGCTGACCTCGGCCTGGAGGCGGGACATGAGCGAGAGGGTGCGTCTCGACAACACGCGGCTGCACGCCGACATCACGCACATCCACGCCCTGCTCAGCCGGCTGGCCAGCGGGGCGAGGGGCGCCGAGCTGGCCCGTCGCGCGCGCGAGGCCGCCGACGGCAAGCTGACCCTGCCGGCGCTGGTCGGCCTTGCCCTTCACGCCGACTGCCTGCGCGTCATCCACGCGGCGGCCAGCGCCGACGGGCGGATCACCGATCAGGAGATCGAGGCGCTCCACGAGTTCCTGTACAGCACCGCCCGCCAGTACGCGAGCGTCCGCCGCGACTACGCCGGCCTGCATCCGCTCGACGACGAGCGAGCGAGAGAGTTCCTCGAGGCCTACGCGGTCGACACCGGCGCGTTCGGCAACCGCCACCGCGCCACCACCTGGCTCGGCCTCGACCTCTGCCGGCGCGCCGCCGCGCTGGGTGAGCCGGACGCCTACGACCGCTACGAGCGGATGATCCTGCGCCTGTGCGACGAGTCGATCCGGATCGGCGGGGTCGACCTCGGCGACCCACGCGGCAAGGCCCGCCTGGCCGAGATCCACGGCCTGCGCGCCCAGCTCGCCGCCGACGGACGCGGCGCCAGCACCACCACCGAGGTGGATCGGCGCATGGAGGCGTTCCTGACCGGCCGGCGCGTGTTCACGTCGACCGAGCAGGCCGCGTCGGTGTTCGAGGAGGACCCGTTCGACGTGGTCTCCGTGCACGAGTCGGCGCGCCTGGCCTTCGAGCGGCTGCTCGACCAGGCCACCACGCCGGCCGAGCACCTCGATCGCGGCCGCATGCTGCTCATCCTGGGCGACTCCGGGGCGGGCAAGACTCACCTCCTGCGCGCCTTCCGCGGCCACGTCCACGACCGCGCGTCCGGCTTCTGCGCGTACGCCCAGCTCCAGTCGCGCGCGATCGACTACGCCCGCTACCTCCTCGCCCACGTGGTCGATTCGCTCGAGCACCCGTACGCGGTCGGCTCGCAGGAGTCGGGGCTGGTCGAGCTGTCGAGCGGCCCGGGTCGGCTGCTCGGCGATTCCTTCCTGACCGCGATCGAGCGGCTGCGCGACGGGACCTGGCCGGATCCCGAATCCCTGGCCGACCACGTCAACTCGCTGGTCGACGTCCTCCTCGACCAGCCGGACCTGTCGCGCTTCGACCCCGACCTCCTGCGCGCGCTCCTCTACGTCCAGCGGCGCGAGCCGAAGGTCACCGCGCGCGTGGTCAAGTGGCTGCGCTGCGAGGACATGAACGCCTACGACCGGCGCTGGCTGGGCGGGATCATCCCGCGAACCGGACCGGACGACGCGATCAAGATGATCGAGCAGCTGGCCCGGCTGGCGTTCGTGACCCAGGGAGCGGCCTTCGTGCTGATGGTGGATCAGGCCGAGCTGGCCGGCTTCCACGAGGAGGCCAGCGCGTCGTTCCGGCGGGCGATCGCCACCCTCCACGGCGTCACGACCACGGTCCCGTCCGCGGTGGCCGTGATCGCCTGCCTCGACAACCTGTACGACACGACCCGCCCGATGCTCACCCGATCGGCGGTCGACCGCCTCGAGAGCGATCCGCCGGTCCAGCGCCTGACCTCGAACCGCACCTACCCGGAGATCGAGGCGATCGTCTCGCGCCGGCTGGAGTGGCTGTACGCGGGCGCGGGCGCCACGTTCCGCCCGGCTCAGCCGACCCACCCGTTCTCGCCCGACAGCCTGCAGGCGTTCGCCAACCGGCGGACGCGCGACGTGCTCGACCACTGTCATCGCGCTCAGGAGGCGAGCAGCGCGGCCGGTCACTTCGTCGACAAGGTCGACGAAGAGCGGCCGTTCGGTCCGGCTGGCGGCCACGACCCGGCCGAAGCCATCGAGGCCATCGACGCGATCGCCAGCGGCTGGAACGACGCGGTCCACGCGCCGGGGCTCGACATCCCCGACGAGGAACCCGCCGTGCTCGAGCTGCTCGCGCGCGCCGCCCGGGCCTGCCGCGAGGAGATCGACGGCCTGGAGATCCGGGTGAAGAGCGCCCGGGATCGCCTGGAGATCGACGTCACCCTCGGCCAGCGCCAGGCCGCCCTCCTGGTCGCGGTCGCCAACAGCGGCTATCAGGGCGGCGCGTTCAGCCGGCAGGTCAAGTCGCTGCGCCAGGACGCGGGGTCCGCGCGCTCGCCGGTCATCGTGCGCACGTTCGACTTCCCGCGCGGCGCGCGCACCGACGATCTGCTCGCCGAGCACCTGCGCCAGGGCGGCCGCAAGGTGCTGGCCCCCGAGACCGCGCTGCGCGCGCTCATGGTCCTCGGAGACTTCGCCTCGTCGCACCCACCCGAGCTGGTCGCTCGCTGGCGGCGGCGCGATCAGCCGATCGCCAGCCTGCCGGCGGTGCGCGAGCTGTTCGACCTCGACGCGCTCCTGCCGTCGGGGTTTCCGTTCGACGGCCCGATCTCGAAGGACACCGAGCGCGACATCGTCCCGCTGCCGCCGATCGTCCCTCCGGCGGAGCCGGCCGCCGAGCTGGTCGCGGCGCCGCCACCGACCGGCCAGGACATCCTCCTCGGCGAGGCGGCCGCGTTCGAGGGTGGGCCCTCGACGACCCCGGTCGCGAAGCTCGCCCGCCACGTGGCGATCCTCGGCACGTCGGGCAGCGGCAAGACCACGCTCGCCCTCAACCTGATCGAGCAGCTGGTCGAGCGCGGCGCCTCGGCGGTGCTGGTGGATCGCAAGGGCGACCTGGCCGGCTATGCCAGGCCCGACTGGTGGCGCTCGATCGACGATCCGGTCCGGCGCCGGCGGGCCGCGGCGCTGGCCGGCTCGATCGACGTCCGCCTGTTCACCCCCGGCAACGCGGGTGGGCGACCGCTCTCGTTCGGGGTGGTGCCGCACCTCGACGGCGTTCCGGTCCACGACCGCGTCCGCCTGATCCAGTACGCCACCTCGGCGCTGGCCTCGATGATGCGCCTCCGCGCCGGCGCGAACGACAACGCGCTGCGCGCGATCCTGTTGCAGGCGATCACGGTCCTGGCCGAGCGCCGGGCCCCGGCCAGCCTGGATCAGCTGGTCACCATGGTGGCCGAGCGCGACGATCAGCTGGTCTCTCGCGCCGCGCGCTACAACGATCGCCTGTTCGAGCGCCTGGTCCAGGGCCTGGAGACGCTGCGCCTCGGCGAGGCCGAGCTGTTCGATCCCGGCGCCGAGGCGCTGTCCGGCGAGCTCCTGCTCGGCCGCGCGGCCGGAGGCAAGATCCCGTTCAGCGTGGTCAGCACGCGCTTCCTGGGCGACACCGACCGGGTCCAGGCCTGGGTGGCCCAGCTCCTGGTCGAGCTGTATCGCTGGTGCGGCAAGGCGCCGTCGGACGAGCTGCAGAGCGTGCTCCTGCTCGACGAGGCCGATCTGTACGCACCGGCCGGGATGGTCAACCCGCCCAGCAAGGGACCGCTCCAGGACCTCATCAAGCGCTCGCGCTCGGCCGGCCTCGGGCTCCTCCTGGCCAGCCAGAGCCCGGCCGACTTCGACTATCGCCTGCGCGACCTCATCACCACGTGGATCGTCGGCAAGATCGGCGACAAGCGCTCGGTCGAGAAGATGCGTCCCCTGTTCGAGCGCCGCCCGCAGGTGGCCAGCAAGCTGACCCAGCTGTCCGAGGGAAACTTCGTCGTCCTGCAGGAGGCGATCGTCCAGGAGATCCGCCGCGAGCCGTCGCTGCTGCGCACCGATCAGCTGCCCGACACCGAGATCCTCGCCCTGGCCCGCGCTCAGCGACCGAAGTGATCCCGCCCCCCGCTCGCGCGCGGCGACGGGCGCGGCGGTCCGTGGTATGCGGCCGGGATGGCCTCGCGAGAGGACGAGTGGCTGTGGGGGTGGGACCCGACCCCCGGCATCGTCTCGGTCTGGGCCGAGCCGGACGGGCGCGCGTTGGTGTGGCGCCGGCTGCCCGGTCAGCCCGCGCCGGTGCGCGAGGAGGTTCGCTTCCGGCCGTGGATCCTGCTCGCGTCGCTGGATGACCTGGCCCACGCGCGGCCTCGTCCCGACACCGACGGCGAGGGTGACCACGGCCGCGGGCGCGGCATCACCTACCGCGAGCTCGACGGCCCCGGCGAGCTGCGCTTCCTGGTCAGCGCCGACGATCTTCGCAGCCTGACTCGCTCGGTGCTGCGCGGCGCCGAGCGCCGGCTTCGCCGCCCGCTCTCGTCGATCCGCGAGCTCGGCCAGGCCGAGGTGCTCGCGCTCTCGCCGGAGGAGCAGTACCTGGTCGGGTCCGGCCGCAACTACTTCCGCGAGCTGCCGTTCGATCAGCTCCGCCGCGCTCAGCTCGATCTCGAGACCACCGGCCTCGATCCGGACGTCGATCGCGTCTTCCTCATCGCGGTGCGCGGCACGTCGGGCGAGGTCGATCTCCTCGAGGCGGCCGGCACCGACGACGCAGCCGAGGCCGACCTCCTGCGCCGCCTGGTGGGCTGGATCCAGGCCACCGATCCGGACGTCATCGAGAACCACAACCTGCACGGCTTCGACCTGCCGTTCCTGGTCCGCCGCGCCCGGCTGCTCGGGGTCGCGCTCGGGTTCGGGCGCGCCGGGGCGCCCGGCCTGCGCGAGCGACCGGCGGCGCGCGGGGCGGTGGCCGGCTCCACCGACGGTGCGGCGGTCCGCCGGGTCCGCTTCACCACGCCCGGCCGCGAGCTCATCGACACGCTCGACGCGGTTCGCCGGTATGACTTCGCGACCCGCGACCTGCCCGGTCACGGCCTCAAGGCGGTCGCTCGCCACCTCGGCCTGGCCCGCGGCGCGCGCGAGCACATCCCCGGCGTGCTGGTGCACGAGGTCTACCGGCGCGACCCGGCCCGGGTGCGGCGCTACGCCGCCGACGACGTCCACGAGGCGGCCGGGGTCGCGCGCATGCTGGGCGGCTCGGCCTTCGCGCTCGCCCGCATGGCGCCGCGCCGCTACGAGCGCCTGGCCGACGCCGGGCCGGCCACCGGCGTGCTCGATCCGCTGCTGGTCCGCGCCTACCTCCGCTCGGGCGCCGCCCTCCCCGCCCACCAGCCCGGCGACGGCACGCCTCACAGCGGCGCCGCGCTGCACCTGTTCGCCGCCGGCGTCGCGCATCGCGTGGTCAAGGCCGACGTCGCCAGCCTGTATCCCTCGCTGATGCGCGAGTACCGGATCGGCCCGCGCCGCGACCGGCTCGGCGTCCTGCTCGCCCTGGTCGACCGCCTGGTCGATCAGCGGCTGGCCGCCAAGGCGCGGGCGCGCGCGGCCCCGCCCCGCTCACCCGAGCGCTACGGCGACGAGGCGCTGTCGGCCGCGATGAAGATCGTCGTCAACTCGGCGTACGGCTACCTCGGCGCGGTCGGGCTCACCCGCTTCGCCGACGTCCACGCGGCCAACGAGGTGACCCGGCGCGGGCGCGAGGTCCTCGCCCTCATGTGCCGCGAGCTGGCCGGCCGCGGGGTCACCCTGCTCGAGGCCGACACCGACGGGGTCTACTTCGCGTCGCCGGACGGCTGGAGCGAGGCGGACGATCGCCGCGCGGTCGACCAGGTCGCCGCCCTCCTGCCCGCCCAGGTCCACCTCGAGCTCGACGGCCGCTACGCCGCCATGCTGTCGCACGAGCCGAAGAACTACGCCCTGCTCCCCTACGACGGGCCGCTGGTCCTGCGCGGGGTCGCGTTTCGCTCGAGCCGGGCCGAGCCGTTCGGCGAGGAGTTCCTGCGCCGGGCCATCTCGCGCCTCCTGGTCGGCGACATCGCCGGCGTGCAGGCGGCCTACGTCGACACCGTCATGGCCCTGCGGCGGCGCGCGCTCCCCACCCACGACGTGACCGCGCGGGTCCGGCTCAGCAAGTCGCCGGCTCAGTACCTTGCCCAGCGCGGCGAGCGGCGCGAGCTGCCCTACGAGGCGATGCTGACCGCCGGCCGCACCACCTGGGCGGCGCGCGAGCGGGCCAGGGTCTACCGCGCGGTCGGCGGCCGGGCCGGGCTCCTGGTCGACATCGATCCGGACGCCGACGACACCGCCGGGTCGGGCGCCGTCGCGGCCGGCGCGGCCGCCGCGGCCCGCTCACCCGGCGACCCGCGCGACTACGACATCGAGTACTACCTGCGCGTCCTGCGCGAGACGTTCGCCGCGCGCCTGGTCCGCGCGTTCACGCCCGACGACTTCGCCGCGGTGTTCGCCGACCCGCGCCAGCCGTCCCTGTTCGCGCCGCGGCTGAGCGATGTGCGCGCCGTCCTGACCGTGCTCGACGATCCGGTCGCGCTGCCGACGTAGCGGCGCACGACGTCCATCGCCATCGCGATCACCTCGTCTTCGCCTTCTCGCGGGCGCGGTCGAGCCGGTCCTTGTAGGTCTGCAACCGCGGGTCCCCGTTGAGGGCGGCGTTCTTGACCGCCATCTCGTGGCTCTTCACGGCGCCGGCGAGGTCGCCCTTCCGCTCGAGCGCCTCGCCCAGGCTGTCGTGCACGTTGGCCGACTCCGGGTGAAGCTCCGAGTTGCGGCGGAGCGCAGCGACCCCCTGGTCGACCTGCCCGGCGGCGAGCAGGCGGTAGCCGAGCGCGTTCAGCGCGTCCTCGGGGACGACCACGGTCATGCGAAAGCGCGCCGACAGAGCCGCGTAGTGGGCCTCGACCTCGGCCAGCGAGGCGGGGGCGGCCGGTGGCCCCCAGCCGGCGAACACATGCTCGAGCCCACGATAGACCGCGCGGTGCACGATGCTGCCGTGATCCTCGGCCGGCATCTCCTCGAACAGCCAGCGGAACCCGCGGGGAGCGCGAGCGGTCAGCATCCGGGCATAGGCGCGATTGCTGCCGGTCATGTCGTCCGGCTCCTTCCCGACCGCGAAGTAGAGCACCCGATCGAACGCCGGCCGCGTCGCGAGCACCGACTCGGTCCGCTGCCGGATCGGATCGCCGACCCAGGCCAGCGAGGGGCTGATGCCGATGGTGGCGTCGAAAAGGTCGGGCATCTGGTTGAGCGCATGGATGGCGAACAGCCCGCCCAGCGAGTGGCCGATCAGCACCCGATACCGGGCCGTCGGATAGGCCGCCTCCACCGCCGGGATGAGCTCCTTGGCCAGGAAGACCAGGAACCGGTCGGCGCCCCCGCTCGTGTCGGCCTCGCTGACGTGAGTCGGAGTGAAGTCCCGCGTGCGATCGACGTTGGCCACCCCCACGACGATGACGCGAGGCATCCGCCCCGTCTGCATGAGGAACTGCACCAGGCCGGTCACATGGTGGAAGTGAGCCTCCCCGTCGAGCAGATAGACCACCGGATACCGCGAGTCCGGTCGCTCGGGCGGCGGCCGGTAGATCAGCAGCGTCCGCGCCTCACCGAGCACCTGCGAGCGAAGCACCATCCGCTCGCCGATGACCACCCCGCCGCCATCGGCCCCCGCCGCGGCCGCCGTGATCGGGGTGGGCGCCGCGCCCGCCGCCTTCCCGCCATCGCCGCCCGCCGCGCAAGCGGCCCCCAGCGCGGAGCAGAGGATCCAGGAAACCACGCCGCTCGACCAGGTCCTCATGGCGCTCCCCACCGGTGGGCCTCCACCTTACCAGGGCCGCCCGCGCGCCACCCGCTAACCGTCGATGGCATGCCACCGGCGGAGAGGCGAACCTCCGGCGAGAGCTACCGCGATACCACGAGCCAGGTCAGCTCGGTGATCCCCACATCCGGATCGGTCACCGCGCTGGTGCCGTCGGTGCGACCGGGGACCGGATCCGAGAAGTGACCGTCGATCTCGCTGATGGTCCGGAAGCGCACCGCCGTGTCGGGCGGAAGGTCGGAGGGGACCCGCACCGCGATCGGCGACGAGCTCACCGCCGCGAACGGATGGAGCGCGTAGACCGCGACGATCTCCTCGTCCGCGATGACCAGGAGCGAGCAGACCTGCGACGCGGGGACCAGCCGGGCGGCGGCGTCGACCAGCGTGTCGCCCACCCGCGGCGTCAGGTCGGCGCGACGCAGGGTGAGCTCGAGGCCATCGCCCGGCGCCAGCGTCTGGGGATCCTCGGTGGGCTGTCCGATGAGGACGCCCTCGGGCAGGAGCGGGGCGTGGAGCGGCCCGACCTCGACCAGCGCGTCGGAGCCGATCGACACCGGGCAGAGCGCTGCGCCCCGACGCGGCTGGCTGGAGACGTCCTCGAGCGTCTTGAGCGCCACCGACGCCGGCGGTTCGATCGGGAAGAAGAAGGAGCCGTCGGCGCCGGAGGTCCCGTAAAGGCAGACCGTCGACATGCAGGCCAGCACCTGCTGGTTGCCGAGGATCTCGTCCTCGTCGCCCTTCAGGATGCCGGCCAGCCCGGGGCCGTCCGGTACGACGCCGCCGCCATCCGGCGCGCTCGCGTCCGGCGTCGGCGACCCGGCATCCGGGCTGCCGCCGGTGTCGCCGCCGTCCCCGCCACCCCCGCCGCCGCAGGCCACGAGCGCGGCAAGCGCGGCGAGCAACGCCGCGGGCCTCATCGTCCCGTGCCTCATCACTCGGCCAGCAGCTCCTCGATCTTTGCGGTGAGCTCGTCGGGGTCGTACTCGCGGGCGACCAGCCGGATCGTGCCTGTCTTGTCGACCAGGATGTCGAGCGGGAACGGATTGAGCCCCTCGAAGTTCTGGGTCAGCGCGCCGTAGGTGTCGGTCCCTTCCTCCAGCCCCGCCGGATAGGTGATGCCGAGGTTCCGGCAGAAATCTTCCACCTCTCCGATCTGCGCCACGTCGTCATGTGCGTTGAGAACCACCACGTCCAGTCCCTGATCGCGATACCTCTGCCAAAAACGATCTTCGAAGTCTGGCAACTCCAGACTGCAGAGTGGTCAAAAGGTGGCGAAGTACCCCAGCAACAGGACCTTGTCCTGCACCTGCGAGCTCGACCATGGCTCACCGTCGAGCAGCACCGCCTGGGTGTCGGGCAGCTTCTGGCCGACGCCCAGCCCCGGCTGGTTGCCGACCAGATAGACTGTGCGGAGCGGGGCCGCCGGATCGTCGGACAGGATCTGGAGATAGCCGACCTCCTTCTCGTCGACGGTCGGGTTGAAGGTGATCGAGAGCTCCCCGCTGGCGCCCGGGTCGAGCCGCATCTGCCGGGGCTCGACCGTGTACGGGCCGTACACCCAGCTGTTCACCAGGGTGAGCGGCGCAGTGCCCTGGTTGGTGACCTCGAACGGGAGGGTCTCCTGGGTCTGCCGCGGTACCCGACCGAAGTCGGTCAGCATGAAGGTCTCGGGCAGCCGGATGTTCGGCGCCTGCCGCTCCGGGAACAGGTGATACGAGTGAAGCACCCACCAGCTGCCGATGAAGATGTCCTGGCCGCGGGCCGCGATGCCGAGCACTCGCATGGTCGGATCGGGCCGATCGGCGTCCACGATGTCGGCGTCCGGCTGCGGGATGCGGACCGCCCCGAGGAAGCGCGGGCTGGCCGGGCTGGAGACGTCGTAGACCCGCGCGTCGTCCCAGGCCGCGACCGAGAGGAATCCACCGGAGACCGCCACGCGCAGCGCCGAGCCGGGCATGGAGGCGCGGCCGATCACGACCGGGTTGGCGAGATCCGAGACGTCGACCACCGCCACGCCGGCAGAACCGGCCGCGACGTACGCGATGTCTCCCTCCACCACGACGCCGCGCGCCTGGCCGCCGGTCGCGACCTGGCCGAGGATGGCGGGGTTGGCCGGGTCGGTCCCGTCGACGGTGACCAGGCCGCCCAGGCTGTCGGCGACGAACACCGCGCCGTCCGGCCGCGCGAACACGCCCCACGCGCTCTGGAAGCCGATCGCGGTTCCGACCCGGGTCAGGTTGTTGGCCTCGTCGCGCTGGTAGACGCCGAGCCCGTCCTGCTTGAGGCCGACGAAGACGTTGCCGTTGGCGACGTCGATGCCCTCGTAGCTGATGCCCGGCTCCTGCAGGACCGGGATCTGGACCGGGGCCTCCGGATCGGTGATGTCCCAGCCGCCCAGGAACGCCGGGTTCCTGATGTTCCCTCGGTGGGTGGTGTAGACGATGTTGGTGACGGTGTCGTCCCAGGCCAGGTGGATGCAGCCCGGCTGGCGCTCGTCGCCAGGGATGGTGTGGGTGAGGCCCTGGGCCAGGTACTCCATCGCCTGCGGATCGGTCGTGTCGACCACGCCGAAGGTGTAGGCGCACTGGAACAGGAGGTTGTCGTCGCGGAGACGGACCTCATCGACGTGCAGGTGGTTGATGTCACCCTGCAGCCGCTGCAGCTGGACCAGCGGGCTCAGGAACGAGCCCGGCTGGAGATCCGGATCGTCCGGCGGATCCGGCACATCGTCGCCGGTCCCGAGATCATCGGAATCGTCGCTGGGCGGCCCGAGGTTGTCGCCGCAGGCAGCCGCCAGCGAGGCGGACGCGAGCAAGAGCAGGGCGAGCCAGTGCGGCCCTGCGCGGCGATGGCGGCGACTTCGGTCGGAAACCATCATCGTGTACACCCGTTTCTCCAGCGATCGATCCAGTGCGTGCGAATACGGCGAGTGGATGCGATGCTATCATGGCGCACGCTGAACCGGCCACGTCGGCGCGGCGAGACTGACACTCGGCACAGGCGATCACGATGAGCGTACTCCGTCCCCTTCTCGCCGCGGCCCTCGCGATCGTCGCCGGCTGTGGTGGCAGCGGTGGCCAGCCGCCGGAGACCGAGATCCTCGAGGACATGGAGTTTCCGGCCTTCCTCGGCGGTGAGACCGGTGGCGATCCGGTCTCGGTGCACCTCGGCGACTACTCGGCCGAGAGCATGCCGGGCACGCGGATCCTCATGATCAGCACGGCGGCCGGGTGGTGTGCGCCGTGTATGCGTGAAGCGGAGGCGATGTCGGAGTTCGCGGCAGCCTACGAGCCGCGCGGGGTCGCCATTCTGACCGGCGTCTTCCAGGACCAGAATGGCAATCCCGCCAGCGCTGATTTCGTCAAGGCATGGGTCGACAACTTCTCTCTCTCGGTGCCGGCTCTCATCGACGAGTCGTTCCAGCTGAGCAAGTACGTCGATGTCAGCGTCATGCCCACCAACATCTTCGTCGACGCCGAGACGCTCGAGATCCTCGAGATCGCCACCGGGGCCCGGACCGGCGACGATCCGATGCAGGAGTACCGTGAGCTGCTCGATTTCTACCTCGCGGAGTAGCGCGCGCGCGGCCCTCGCCCTCGCCGCGAGCCTCCTCGCAGCCGGATGCGGTGCGGTCGCTGGCGACGCGGCCGAGGCTGGCCGCGCGAACCGTGGCGCGCCCGACTTCGCGCTGCGCGACCTGACCGGGAAGACCGTCCGGCTCTCGGATCACCGCGGCGAGGTGGTCCTGGTCAACTTCTGGGCCACCTGGTGCGTGCCGTGCGCGGCAGAGCTCCCCCACCTTGAGCGGCTGTACCGGAAGTACCGCGACCAGGGGTTCGTCGTGCTGGCGATCTCCATGGACGGGCCGGAGAGCTCGGCCGAGGTCGATCCGCGCGCCCGCCGCTACGGCCTGACCTTTCCGGTGCTCCTCGACGAGGAGACCCGGGTGGTGGGCACCTACAACCCGAAACGGACGGCGCCGTTCACGCTCCTCATCGATCGCGACGGCGCGGTGGCCAGGACGCGAGAGGGGTACCACGCCGGTGACGAGGTCGCGGTCGAGGCGGACATCGCGGCGCTGCTCGCGAACAAGCCCCGATGACGCGGCCGGCCGCGGTCCTCGCGGGGCTGATCTCGATCCTGTCCACCGCCTCGGCGGCTCGCCCGGCTGCCGCGCAGCCGCCGGCGAAGTCACCCGCGCTCGCGGGCGACGCCGGGCCCGGGCTCGAGCTACCGGTCGACGTCACCGCCAGCGTGAGCGCGGGCTGGCACAGCGACCGGGACTACGGCGACGTCTTCGGCCGGATGAACCTGTCCCGGGTGTGGGAGGCCTGGCAGGCGTCGCTGCGCCTCGATACATCGACCTTCCTCGACGCGGGATCGGAGGCGGAGGCGGAGGATCGCTACACGGTGGAGAAGGCGGCGGTCGGCTGGACCGGCCGCTCGCTCGAGCTCACCGCCGGCGACGCCTACGTCTCTTTCGGCCGCGGGCTCGGCCTGTCCCTGCGCAAGCTCGACGAGCTCGGGATCGACACCACCCTGCGCGGCGCCAAGCTGCTCCTGCACCGGGGCGACGTCGCCGGCACGCTGGCGGTCGGCTACGCCAACATCAACAACGTCGACGAGGCGACCGGCGCGAGCGTCGACGACCCGTACGATCTCGTCGGCGGCGCCCAGGGCCAGCTCATGATCGCGGACCGGGTGAACCTGGGCGTCTACGGCGCCGCGGTCGCCTTTCACGACTCCCTCGGCCTGGTCCCGACCGATCGCTACACCGATCGATCGATGCAGGTCGGCCTCACCTTCGACGCGCCGCGGGCCACCCGCCACGTCGGGTTCTACCTCGAGGCGATGGGCCAGGCGGTGACGACCGAGCCGGACGCCGAGCACCCGCGCGGCTTCGGGCTCTACGGCACCGCGACCGGATATGCGGGAAGGGCGACGATCCTGTTCGAGGGCAAGGCGTACGGCGAGCTGACGCCGCTGCGCCCGGGCCTGGACGAGCCGGCCTTCGACGCGGTCGCCTACAACAGCCCGCCGACGGTGGAGCGCGTGCTGCAGACGATCGAGAATCCGGCCGCGGAGATCGCGGGCGGCCGGCTGCGCGTGGACTGGACCTTCTCGCCCGCCCTGCTCGCCTACGTCAACTACGGCGGCTTCCGGGACTGGCACGGTTACGCGGATCCGTCGTCGGGCGAGATCGTGACCGGCATGATCCACGACCCGTACGCGGGGCTCGAGGCGCGCTGGGACGACGCCCGCTCGTGGGCCCTGTTCTCGGCCGGCTGGCGGGTCGTGATGCTGCAGGGCTCGGGCGAGGCGGTCAGAGGAGACGGCCATGTCGAGCTCGACGTCGCCCAGGCGCTCGACCAGCGCTGGAGCCTGACCCTCCACGCTCTCCACGAGGAGCTGGCCAGGCACGAGTCGGCGATCCTGGACGAGCGGTTCCGCCAGGGAACCATCACCGCCGGGTTCCGGCTGCAACCGTCGCTGACCGTGGCGGCAGGCTACGACTACACCACCGAGCCGACCCAGCCGCGGCGCGACTACCTGAACGGCACCATCGGCTGGGACTTCACGCCCTCGTCCAGCCTGAGCCTGCTGGCCGGCGCGAACCGCGGCGGCCTGAAGTGCGTCTCGGGTGTGTGCCGGGTCCTACCCCCGTTCGAGGGGGTCAAGCTCAGCGTCACCCTGCGCTTCTGAATCCGAGGCCCACGCGCACCCCGAAAAGAAGAGGAGCCGGCGACGATCGCCGGCTCCTGTCAGCGTCCCGGTCCGGTCAGGACCTGGACGGGTTGGTCAAATGACCCGAACGTTCTCGGCGCGCGGCCCCTTGGGCCCCTGGCCCATGTTGAAAGAGACGCGCTGCCCGTCGGTCAGGTCATCGAAGTTGCTGCCCTCGACAGCTGACATGTGAAAGAACACGTCCTTGCCGTTGCCAGCATCGATGAAACCAAAACCCTTGTCCGTGAGACGCTTGATCGTACCTTCAGCCATCTGTATCCCGCTTCCGTTATTCGCTTTTGCTCTTGTCACCACGCCGGTGCGCCCGAGCTCCACGACGCTTTACTGCAACCCCTTCTTGTGACCCATCGGGGCCCAATAGTACAGGGGCGATTGTCGAATCTGCCCAAGAAGGCCGCTCGGTCCCGCCCAATGACTCAGAAGTGCCAGGGGAAACCCGACCAGTCGGGTGCCCGCTTCTCGAGGAAGGCGTCGCGCCCCTCGGCCGCCTCATCGGTCATGTAGGCCAGCCGGGTCGCTTCCCCGGCGAAGACCTGCTGGCCCACCAGCCCGTCATCGATGGCGTTGAACGCGAACTTCAGCATGCGCTGGGCGGTCGGGCTCTTGCTGCAGATGCGGGCCGCCCACTCCAGGGCGGTCCGCTCCAGATCCGCGTGGGCGACGACGGTGTTGACCATGCCCATCCGGTGAGCGTCATCCGCGCTGTACTCGCCGCCCAGGAAGAAGATCTCGCGGGCGAACTTCTGACCCACCTGGCGGGCGAGGTAGGCGGAGCCGAACCCGCCGTCGAAGCTGGCCACGTCGGCGTCGGTCTGCTTGAAGCGGGCGTGCTCCCGGCTGGCGATCGACAGGTCGCAGACCACGTGGAGGCTGTGGCCGCCGCCGGCAGCCCAGCCGGGGACGACGCAGACCACCACCTTGGGCATGAACCGGATCAGGCGCTGCACCTCGAGGATGTGGAGCCGCCCGGTCCGACCTGGATCGATCTCCCCGGCGGTGTCGCCGTCGGCGTACTTGTAGCCGTCGCGCCCACGGATCCGCTGATCCCCACCCGAGCAGAAGGCCCAGCCGCCGTCCCGGGTTGACGGGCCGTTGCCGGTCAGGAGCACGCAGCCCACCGCGGTGGTCATGCGCGCGTGATCGAGGGCGCGGTACAGCTCGTCGACCGTCTTGGGTCGGAAGGCGTTGCGCACCTCGGGGCGGTGGAACGCGATGCGGACCGCGCCGACGTCGACCGCGCGGTGATAGGTGATGTCGGTGAAGGCGAAGCCGGGGACCTCGCGCCAGCGTGCGGGATCGAATAGCTCGGAGACCATGGTGGCCCCGATGTCATCACGTTCCCGCTCGAGCGGAAAGCCGATCCTCCGGACGCGGAGCGGCGCGGCACGATCCCGAACGGACCCGTGCCGCGCCGGATGACGCTGCGAGCGCGGTGAGCGCCCTCTCTACAGAGTGCCGACGAAGGCGAGCAGCGCGTTCTGCAGGGCCGACGGGAGGCCAGCGAACTGGTCGGCCGCCGACTGGCCCTGGCCGGCGTGGGCCAGGATCGCCTGGCTCACCGTGGTCGCCCGACCGTCGTGCAGGTAGGCCACGCGGAAGCGCGCGCCCCACAGCGGCGAGGTGCGCATCTCGCGCGCGCCGGTGCCGCCCTGAACGATGCCGTCCCCGAGGCTGCCCATGTCGTGGAGCAGGAAGTCGGAGTACGGGCTGAACGTCTTGTGGTCGAGCGCCGCGATCGCGTTCGAGCCGGTCACCAGGGCCGGGGTGTGGCAGTTGGCGCAGCCGATCCCGGCGAAGACGCCCGCTCCGATCGCGGCCTGGCCCTCGACCGGCAGCGCCGGAGCCGGCGCCAGGAACGTCATGAAGGTGGTGAAGTTGTTGAGCGCGGTGCCGTCGTCCTCGGGATCCGGCGCGGGATCACAGCGCGCGGTCAGCTCGCAGTCGCCGTTGAAGCACGACTCGGTGGGGAAGACCGGGTTGGTGATTCCCATCTCGTTGAGATAGGCGTCGCCCGAGAAGTCGGCGATCGAGGCGACCTGCGCCTTCCAGCCGAACCGTCCGACGTCCTGCTGCCCCGTGGCGAGGTTGGTCACGAGGCTGACCCGGCCCGCGGTCTCCGGCGTGAGCTCGGCCTCAGCCGCGGCGAGAGCCTGGAAGGCCACATCGGGCACGTTGTCGATGAGGCCCAGGCCGAACAGCGGCTGGGTGAGGCGCCCGGCCGTGGTGTTCGCCTCCGCCGGGATCGTCTCCTGCGCGAACGAGACCCCCTCGCAGCCCGGGATCTCGACCGGCCCGATGCCGGACAGCTGCTGCAGCGAGCCGCCGAACTGGGACAGAGGATCGAAGCTGCCGTCGGGGCCGGTGAAGCCGTAGCGGATCTCGACCAGCGCGGTCGAGCTGGCGCCGCCGGTGGCGGGTGCGTCATGGCACACGCCGCAGCCGGTGTTGTTGAAGACCGGGCCGAGGCCCTCGTCGGGCTCCTCGACCTCGGCGAAATCCTCGCGACCGACCTCGAAGGCAGTGAGCTGCTCCGGGGTCAGGCCAGGGAGCGCGTCCCCCGCCGCAGCAATTGACTGAGGATCATCATCATTGGTCGCAGAGGCTGAGCCTAATTCTCCTGGATCCGATTCAACGTCGGACATCTCGGTGCCACAGGCGCTCGTGAGCATGAGTGCCAGTGATGCCGAAAGAGGCAGAAAGGTCCCCGGAATGGACATGGTTCCTCCTCGGTGCCCCGTCGAGGGGCGTTTGTTTGGCCCCCCTTTTAGTTCATGAATTCAATACACAGAATGGTAGTTCATATACGACATCCATATAGTTGAAAATGCCATTCGGTCTCGCGGTGCCGGGCCAGCAATCGAGCTTCTGCGACTCATCTCGAGGCGACGAGCCTGCAGGGATCGACCCGCGACGAGCAGGGGCCGACGAGGTCGGACGTGGATCGCGCGACCTCGACGGCCCGCGTCACCGGATCAGGCCGGGGTATGGGCGGCGGCGAAGGACTCGCGCGTCGACAGCGCCTCGAACGCCCGGCTCAGGTTGCGGCACTTCTCCATCGCCGCGGCCGCCTCGGGAAACATCCGCGCGGTGGCGATGATCGGAGCGACGAACAGGTCCGCGAGGCTGATCGCGTCGCCGGCGATCCACTCGCTCTTGCCATAGGCGGCGTCGAGCAGGCGGAGATCGCGCTGCATGGCCGGGACGTTCTCGTCGATCACCGCGCGGTTGGGCGGCTCGCTGCGCAGCCCGGGCACGATGTACTGCAGCGCGTAGTTGCGGATCGCGTGGTCGTAGACGTAGCAGTTGATGGCGCTGATCCACTGCTCCATCACCGCGGCCTGGCGCGCCCCGGTCGGGACCAGGCGCGGTCCGTCGAAGGTGGCGTCGAGGTAGCGGCAGATCGCGCTGGTCTCGATCAGCTGCAGGTCGCCGTGGCGGAGGATCGGCACCCTCCCCCATGGATGCTGCCTCGTGTGAGCCTCGGTGCCCATCTCGAGCGGCTCCAGCCCGTGGGTGACGCCCTTCTCCTGACAGCAGATGCGCGCGGTGCGGACGTAGCTCGATTGCCACGGCCCGATGAGAGTGACCTGGTTCATGTTCCTGTCTCCTTTGTGGCTGACAGGAAGAGGTCGAACGACGCCGGCCCGATCGACAGCGCGCCGCGAAAAAAGAGGAACCGCCGGGCGCGTCCTGCCGGTCGGCCCGTTCTCCGGTACGGTCCCGGGATCACCGATCTCGACCAGCTGCGGTTCGACCACCGCTTCACCGCCGGCCTGCCGGCCGATCCTGACCCCAGCAACCGGGTACGGCAGGTGAAGGCCGCGTTCAGCCGCGTCCTGCCGGCGCCGGTCGCGCGGCCGGTGACGCTGGCCTGGTCGCGCGAGGTCGCCGAGCTGCTCGGCCTGGCCCCGGAGCTGTGCGACTCCGACGACTTCGCCCGGGTCTTCGCCGGCAATCGGGTGCCGCGCGGGGCGGACCCGTTCGCGGCGAACTACGGCGGCCACCAGTTCGGCAGCTGGGCCGGCCAGCTCGGCGACGGCCGCGCGATCGCGCTCGGCGAGGTGCTCGACCGCGACGGCGGGCACCAGACCCTCCAGCTCAAGGGCGCCGGACCGACCCCGTACTCGCGCCGGGCGGACGGGCGCGCGGTGGTCCGCTCCTCGGTGCGCGAGTTCCTGTGCAGCGAGGCGATGCACCACCTGGGCGTGCCGACCACGCGGGCCCTGTCACTGGTCGCGACCGGCGAGCCGGTCGTGCGCGACATGCTCTACGACGGCAACCCGCGCCCCGAGCCGGGCGCGGTGGTCTGCCGGGTCGCGCCGTCGTTCACCCGCTTCGGCACGTTCCAGCTGCCGGCGGCGCGCGACGACCTCGAGCTCCTGCGCCAGCTGGTCGAGCTGACCCTGCGCACCGACTTCCCGCACCTGGCCGGCGGCGAGGCGCCGCTGGAGGAGCGGATCGCGCGCTGGTTCGCGGAGGTGTGCGAGCGGACCGCCGCGCTGGTGGTTCACTGGATGCGGATCGGCTTCGTGCACGGCGTCCTCAACACCGACAACATGTCCATCCTCGGGCTCACCATCGACTACGGCCCCTACGGCTGGCTCGAGGGGTTCGACCCCGGCTGGACGCCGAACACGACCGACGCCGGGATGCGGCGCTATCGCTACGGCGCCCAGCCCGAGGTGGCGCAGTGGAACCTGGCCCAGCTGGCCGGCGCGCTGGTCCGGCTCACCCGCGACGCCGGGCCGCTCGAGGCCGCGCTCGACCGCTACGCCGACGTCTACCACGAGCGGTTCCACGCGATGATGGTCGAGCGGCTCGGCTGGGGTGCGGTCGACCACGACGCAGGCGATGACGCCCGCATCGCCGAGCTGTTCGCGCTCCTGGTCCGCACCGAGAGCGATCAGGTCATCTTCTTCCGCCAGCTCGCGCGCGTGCCGGTGGATCCGGCGGCCGACGACGCCGCGCTCCTGGCCCCGCTGGCCGGCGTCTGGTACCGGAGCGACGAGATCGCCGGCCCGCTGCGCGACGACCTGGTCGCCTGGCTGCGCGCCTGGGGCGGCCGCGCCCGCACCGGCGGGCTGTCCGACGACGAGCGCAGGCGCCGCATGGACGCGGTCAACCCGCGCTTCGTCCTGCGCAACTACCTGGCCCAGGAGGCGATCGACGCGGCCGAGGCGGGCGATCCGTCGCGCATCGGCGAGCTGCTCGACGTCCTCCGCCGGCCCTACGACGACCAGCCGGGCCGCGAGCACTTCGCCGCCCGCCGCCCCGAGTGGGCACGCAACCGGGTCGGCTGCTCCATGCTGTCCTGCAGCTCCTGAGCGCGCCGGCTCGCGCTACAGCCCTGACGGCTGGCAGGGCGCGGGCGCGCCGCCGAGCTCGTCCACCAGATCGCGGTAGCTGTCGAACCGCCGGCCGGCCTGGCCCTCGTCGTCAAAGGCGAAGAAGAATCGGTTGCCGACCGGCTGAACGTCGGCGGCGTCGTAGGCCTGCGCGTCGGTCGCGGTGTTGCCGAACGAGTAGGCGGCGACGTGGCCGCGCTCGGTCAATGCCTGGCCGAGGTCGGCCGACTTGAAGGCAGCGGCGTCACCGCCGATCGCGCCGATCCCATCGGTGGTCGTGTGGACCAGGCCGGGCGGGAAGCCGTTCACGGCCAGGAGCTCGCGCGTTCGACCGACCAGGAACTCCGGCCGCGCGGTCAGGTAGAGCGGCAGGTAGCCGCGGCCCGCGAGGGCGGTGAGCGCCTCGGCCGCGCCGTCGTTGACCGCCGGGAGCTCGCCCTCGAGCAGGGCGATGAACTCCTCGTTCTCGCCGACCGTCAACGTGCCGTCCACGTCGCTGACGAACACCTCGATCCCCTCCGGCACCACCTGGATGAAGAGGTCGGCCCCGGTCCGATCGCCGGCGACCGACAGGTGGACACGGTGGCGGCCAGGTCCGAGCGCGCGGCCGGCCGGGACGTCGAAGTAGATCCGCCCGCCGGTATCCGGGACGCCCTCGACCGCGGCGTGGTCGTCATCGCGGGTGGTGAGCGCGGTGCCGAGCTGCTCCCACGCGCCGCCGCACCCGCGCAGGAGCCAGACGTCCACCTCCTCGTCCTTCAGGTCCTTGTCGACGACGCCGTACGCGACCTTGCCAATGATGGCCTGCGCCTCCCCCTCCCGGAGCAGAAGGTCGCGGCCGCGATGGTTGGGAAACCCGGTCCCCACCACCACCTCGGACAGGGTGTGGCGAAAGTCGCGGGGGGGCCCGAGGTCGGGAAGCGGCGCGTCGCACGCCGGAACCGGCGGACAGATGCGGCTGGTGGCGCCGCCGTCGTCGCCGTCCTCGCCCCCGCCGACGCCGGCGCCGTCGTCGGGGCCGCGGCCGTCGTCGCTGCCCGACCCATCGGCCGGGCTGCCGCGGCTGCTGTCGCTGGCCCAGAAGCCCCCGCCGCAGCCGAGGGCGCCTGCCAGCGCGAGGATCAGTGGGGGCAGCCGGTGTGGAGCAATCACCTCACCCGCCAGCTCGGATCGTCGAAAGGTCACCATGTTGTCGCCGTTTGCTCCGGTTTGGTCGCCGGATCAGAGCGTCGAGCAAGGGACATGCCTGGCCCAGGGGCCGGGCGCGCGGTCTCAGGCGACGGCCAGCACCCCGGGCGCCGGATCGCCGCGCCAGGTCGAGGCCCACGAGATGAGCTTCGGCATGGGCACGGGTCGGCAGAACAGATAGCCCTGGGCGACCTCGCAGCCCAGCCTGCGCAGGAGCGAGAGCTGCTCGTCGGTCTCCACGCCCTCCGCGACCACGCGCATGCGCAGGCGACGGCCGATCTCGATCGTCTTTTCGACCATCACGAGCGCGCTCTCGTCGCTGCTGGAGTCGTTGACGAACGAGCGGTCGATCTTGAGCTCGGAGGCGGGGACGCGCCGCAGCTGATCCATCATCGAGTAGCCGGTCCCGAAGTCGTCGATCGACAGCGCCATGCCCTTCATGCGGATCCGGGTCAGGATGTCGAGCGCCGAGGACAGCTCGCGCATGAGGCCCGACTCCGTGATCTCCAGGATCAGGCACGAGATCGGGAGTCCGGACTGCAGCGCGATGTCGACCAGCTTCTCGGGAGTCTCGAGGTCGTGCAGCGAACAGGCCGACAGGTTGAGCGACAGCTTGAGCGGCAGCTGGAGCGGCCCACACGCGTCGCACAGCGTCCGGAACTCGGAGGCAGCCAGCTCGTAGATGAGCCAGGTGAGCGGATCGATGACGCCGGTCGCCTCGGCGATGCCGATGAACGAATCGGGGAAGATCAGGCCGCGGCTGGGATGGCGCCAGCGCACGAGCGCCTCCACCCCGACGAAGTCTCTGGTCACCAGCCCGATCTGGGGCTGGTAGTGGACCTCGAACTGGTGGTCGCGGATCGCGTCGGTGAGCTCCTCGCGCGAGACCGGCGGCACCGCCGCTGCGAGCGGCGAGGATGGCGCGGCCGCGGCCGGAACGATCTTGAGGAGCGCCTCGAGATCGACCGCGCGGATCGGCTTCTGGACGTGACCGCGCACCTGGAGGCCGAGCGCCTTGGCGAGCACCGCGGCGGAGGTCAGCACCCGGAGGTCGAAGCCGCTCATCAGGATGATGCCGGCCCGGTGGCGTGCGCGCGCGAGGACGCGGAGGAGCTCGATGCCATCGGCGCCCGGCATCACCAGGTCGAGCATGATGAGATCGACCGGCTGCCGGAGCGCCTCCTCGAAGCCCTGGGCCTCGGTCACCGTGGTGCAGCGATAGCCCATCCCGTCGGCGACCGCCGCCAGGAACTCGGCGAAGTCGGGCTCGTCGTCCACGATCAACAGGTGGGGGCGCTCGAGGACGTGCGGGTCTGCGCTCATGGTCTGCTCCGATCCCGACGATGTCGTTCGGCTGTTCACGCGGCATGCTCCTCGGTGGCGGCGATCGGAGCGGCGAGGGCGTCGATCACGCAGCGGGCGAAGGCCTGCTTCAGGTAGGGCTTGTTGATGAGAGGGCCGTCGGCGCGCAGCTGGCTTCGCTCGGCCAGGGCGCTCGACGGAAAGCCAGAGCAGTAGACGACCTTGAGGTCGGGGTAGCGGGCCCGCAGTCGCGCGGCCAGGGCCACCCCGTTCAGTCCACCCGGCATCACCACATCGGTCAGCAGCAGATCGAGGTGCGGCTGCTCCGCCGCGATCTCGAGCGCGGACGGGCCGTCGGTGGCGTGCAGGACCTGGAAGCCGAGCTCCTCGCAGTAGCTCACCGCGATCTCCAGGAGATCGACCTCGTCATCGACGACCAGGACGATCGGCCTCGCGCCGCCCTCCGGGAGCATCGCGAGCGGCGCGGTGGTGGACACCGCCCGGGCCGGCGCTCCCTCCTCGGCCAGCGGGAGGCAGATCGTGAACGTGGTCCCGACCCCGAGCTCGCTGTACACGCGGATGTTCCCGCGCGACTGCTTCACGAAGCCATACACCATCGAGAGGCCGAGCCCGGTGCCCTTGCCGCGCGGCTTGGTGGTGAAGAACGGCTCGAACACCTTGCCGATCGTCTCCGGCGACATGCCGTGGCCGGTATCCGATACCGTGATCTTGATGTAGCTGCCGGCGGCCATCTCCCCCGCGTGGACCGGGCCGTAGTCGCCATCGAGGTGCACCAGCGTGGTGGCGATGGAGAGCTTTCCGGCTCCGCCGGTCATCGCGTCGCGCGCGTTCAGCGCCAGGTTGAGGAGCGCGCTCTCCAGGCCGGACGGGTCGACCGTGGCGCTCGGCAGCTCTGCCTCGAGCCTGGTGACGATCCGGATCTCCGGTCCCAGCGTGCGCGGCAGCATCTCGAGGAGCTCGCCGATCATCTGGTTCACCTCGGTCGGCTGCGGATCGAGGTGTTGACGGCGGGCAAAGGCGAGCAAGCGCCTGGTCAAGTCCGAGCCGCGCATCGCCGCGCGCTGGGCGGTCCGGACCCGGCCGCTCGCGGTGACGTCGCTCGCGACGTGGCGCTCGAGCAGATCCAGGTTGCCGACGATCACGCCGAGCAGGTTGTTGAAGTCGTGAGCGAGGCCGCCGGTGAGCTGCCCGATCGACTCCATCCGCTGGCTCTGCTGCAGCTGTTGCTCCATGGCCCGACGCTCTGTCACGTCCCGCCCCACCACGATGAGGTGGCGCGTCTGGCCGACCTGCACGGGGCTCGATCCGAGCTCCATGGGAAACCGGGTTCCGTCCTTGCGGACGCACTCGGCCGCGACCGCGCGGCGGTCCAGCCCGGCGGCGGCGGACAGGTCGGTGGTGACCGGCAGCGCGGACTCTGGAAACAACACCCGCGCCGACCTTCCGATCAGCTCGTCGCGCTCGTGGCCGAACATGAGCTCGACCTGCGAGCTCACCAGCTCGATGATGCCCTCGTCGTTGACGATGACCACCGCGTCGGGGGCCGCCTCGAGCACCGTCGACAGAAACGCGCTGGTCCGGGTGGCCGCGCGTCGCGCCTCCTCGCGCGACCTGAGGTCGCCCTGGATCGAGCGGATGATCGACCAGACCAGCCACGAGCTCATGAGGAGCAGGGCGAAGCAGGCGGCCACCGCGATCGCGGCGGCACGGCGGGCCGCGCCGGCCCGAGCCTTCAGCACGGTGTCGAGGACCGCGAACGTCGAATCGCCCAGGGCGGACTGCGCCTCGATCGCCTCGGTGATGGCCGCGAAGTACGCCACCGCCGCCATGCGCCGACCGCCGGCCGCCACCTCCACGAGCGAGCTGAGCTGCTCGAACCGGGCGCGCGCGTCGGTCATGCGCGGCCCGAGCGCGACCAGCACCGACGGATCGACCTCGCCGGCGCGCTGGATCTGGATCATCCCGGAGTCGAACATGCGGCGGGCGTTGGTCAGCGTCGCTGCCAGCCACCCTCGATCGTCGGGCGAGGTCGTGGAGCTCGCAATCACGTTCGTTCCGTACCCGCGCAGCTCGCCGATGAGCTCGATCACGAGCGGTAGGCGCCGCAGCGCCGCGACGATGAGGTTGCGGGCGACCGGGTCCGCGTCCAGCGTCATCGACGAGACACTGACCACCTCGTCGAGGAGCGCCAGCTGGCCCTCGATGAGCGTCGTGTGCCGCTCGAAGCTCTCCCGGCCCGACACCTCTTGCCGCACCACCGCGACCCTCAGCGATCCCCATCGCTCGGCCACATCGAGGCGCAACCGGCGGATCCGCGGCGTGCTCCACCGCCCGGTCGCGTCGAGGGCCTCGCCGAGGAACTGGTCCACCTCGACCTGCTTCCACGCGCGCCGGTCCGCCAGCTCCGGATCACCGGCGAGCATCCCGGCCGACAGACCGCGGTGCTCCGCGGTCAGCCTGGCCAGCTTCAGCAGCGCCGACGCCGCCGGCAGGGCCGACATCTCGCCCCGCGCGACGCGATGGTCGCCCCATTCTCGGGCGATGAACGCCAGGCTCGAGGTCAGCACCAGGACGAGGAACAGCGCGCCGATCCCCGAGACCCGCTGCACGACGGTGAGTCGCGACAGCGCGCGGACGATCCCGGTGCTCGTGCGGGTCAGGCGTGTCGGCATGAGGAAACTCGGCGCAAGATCGAGGTCACACGCGGTGAGGTGGTCCACCGCCCTGCTGTTCCTTCGGCCCATCCAGGGACAAAGTTGAGGTGGGTCCCCCACCCCGGGTAGGTCCTCATCCCACTGCAATCCGCCTCGGAGCAGGTGGCGATCCGGTTACACAGGCGGCGCGCGGCGGAGGTCGTCGCGTCATTCGGCGAGGCTCGGGTGGCGCGATCGCGGTTGGTCGCCTAGGTTTGCGCTGACACGATTGCCCGCGGCTGACCGCTGCGACCACCTACGGGGGAATCGATGAGCGATGACGGTTCGTTCAAGCCGCCGCCCGACCGACGGTCCTGGTTCACTCTGACGCGCCGCCGGTTCCTGGCCGGAACCGGGGTCACGGTCGCTGCCGTGACGCTGGATGGGTGTCGGCATGGCGATGCACCCGGGACGGCCCATGGGTCGGCCGCGGTGCTCGGCCCTGGGCGGGTTCCGATCACGTTGCGGGTGAACGGGGCGGAGAAGCGAGTGTCGGTCGAGCCCCGCGCGACGCTGGCGGACGCGCTGCGGATCGAGCTGGACATGACCGGCACCAAGATCGGGTGCGACCGGGGGTCCTGCTCGGCCTGCACGGTGTGGCTCGACGGGACTCCGGTCTGTTCTTGCATGACGTTTGCCCTGGACGTGGATGGCCGGGCGGTCACGACGATCGAGGGGCTGGCCCGCGGCGGCGCGCTTCATCCGGTGCAGGAGGCGTTCATCGAGCACGACGCGATGCAGTGCGGCTTCTGCACCCCCGGGATGGTCATGAGCTGCGCGGCGCTGCTGGCTCGCAATCCGTCGCCGAGCCTCGACGATGTCAGGTCGGCGACCAGCGGGAACCTGTGCCGGTGCGGCACCTATCCCAACGTGTTCGAGGCGACCCTGGCGGCGGCGCGGGCGAGCCGCACGGCGAAGGGAGGCTGAGATGGCCGGCGAGGAGAAGCGGCGACTTCCGGTTGGCATCGTGTCGCCGGATCCGCGGATTCCGGGGGAGCTGACCCAGATCGAGCGGCCGGTGGCGGCCGACGAGCCTCCGACCTGGCCGGTCAACGCGAAGCTGTCGGTGATCGGCAAGCCGACGCCTCGCATCGACGGCCGGCTCAAGGTGACCGGGGCCGCCCGCTACACGGCCGACATCAACCTGCCCGGCATGCTGTACGCGCGCATGGTGCGCTCGCCGCACCCGCACGCTCGCATCCGGTCGATCGATACGTCGGTGGCCGAGCGCGCTCCGGGGGTGCGGGCGGTCTACGTGCTCGATCACCTGCGCGACGGGGCACAGCTGAGCGATCCCTCCAAGGAGCTGAAGTCGCGGTTCCCGGTGGTCCGCTACGCGGGGCAGCCGATCGCCGCGGTGGCCGCGACCACGCCGGCCGAGGCCGACGACGCGGTCCGGCTGGTCCGGGTCGACTACGAGACGCTGCCGTTCGTGGTCGATCTCGACGAGGCGCGAAAGGCAGGCTCGCCGCAGGTCTTCCCAGGACCGGCCAACCAGGGCGGCTCCGGCGGAGGTGGCGGCGGGGCCAAGGGAGTGGCGCAGGTCGGCAACGTGCGCGGGCCGTCGCGCAAGGGTGCCATCGACTCCAGGAAGCCGGGCGACCCGGACAAGGGCTTTGCGCGGGCGGCGGTCGTGGTCGAGGCGACCTACCGCACCCAGGTGCAGACACAGTCGGCGCTGGAGACCCACGGGGTGGTCGCCGACTGGAAGCCGGACGGGCTGACGGTGTACGCGTCGACCCAGGGGACCGCGTCGGTCCGCGACGAGCTGGCCGAGGTATTCGAGCTGCCCAAGGCGCGCATCCGGGTGGTGACCGAGTTCATGGGCGGCGGGTTCGGCGCCAAGTTCGGCATCGGCAACTTCGGCGTGCTGGCCACGAATCTGTCGAAGAAGGCGGGCGCGCCGGTCAAGCTGATGCTCGATCGCCGCGAGGAGCACACCTCGGTCGGCAACCGGCCCAGCTCGTTGCAGCGGATCAAGATCGGCGCGGCCAGGGACGGGACGCTGACCGGGCTCTACCTCGAGGTGTACGGCACCGGCGGGACCGGCACCGGCGCGGGCGCGGCCCGGCCGGCCCAGGGCATGTACCGCTGCGCCGAGCTCATGACCGAGGAGTACGACGTCTTCACCAACGCCGGCCCGCTGGCCGCGTTCCGCGCGCCCGGGCATCCCCAGGGCGTGTTCGCGCTCGAGCAGACGATCGACGAGCTGGCCGAGAAGCTCCACATGGATCCGCTCGCGCTGCGCGACCGGATCGACGTCGACCGGGACCCGGACAGCGGGAACGGCGACAGCCAGGCTCGCCGGCTCGAGCGCCGCATCGGGGCCGAGAAGATCGGCTGGTCGAAGCGGCGGGCGCCCGGGGCCGACCGCGGGCGGATCAAGCGCGGCGTCGGCGTGGCCCAGTCGATCTGGTACCGCTTCGTCGACCTCGACTCGGCGTGCGAGGTGCGCATCCTGCGCGACGGTTCGGTCGAGGTGCGCTCGGCGGTGCAGGACATCGGCACCGGCATCCGCACCGTGCTCGCCCAGGTCGTGGCCGAGGAGCTCGGCCTCGAGCCGGCCGACATCACCGTCCGCATCGGCGACACCGCATATCCGCCCGGGCCCGGGTCGGGCGGAAGCACGACCACCGGCTCGATCACGCCGGCGGTGCGCAACGCGGCGTTCCGCGCGCGGCAGGCGTTCGTCGCCCAGATCGCGCCGTCGCTCGGCGCCCAGCCCGACGCGATCGCGCTGCAGGGCGGCAAGGTCGTCGCCGACGGGGCGCGCTCGGTCGGCTTCCGCCAGGCGGCCGCGAAGATGCGCACCGAGCAGGTCACCGGATCGGCCCATCGCTCGGACGACTACGGCGGCTGGCAGCAGTCGAGCGCCGGGATGGGAATCGGCGGGTACGGCGGGGTGCAGTTCGCCACCGTCGCGGTCGACACCGAGACCGGCGTCATCAAGGTGGAGCGGGTGGTGGCGGTGCACGACTGCGGCCGCCCGATGAACCCGATGGGCCTCGAGAGCCAGGTGAACGGCGGCGTGCTGCAGGGCATCTCGTACGCGCTGTACGAGAACCGCGTGCTCGACCGCGGGCGCGGGCTCATGCTCAACCCCAACTTCGAGCAGTACAAGATCCTGGGCGCGCGCGAGGTGCCGGCCATCGAGGTCCTCTTCCTCGAGCAGTACCGCGGGCGCAGCTCGACCGACGCCGGCGGCATCGGCGAGCCGGCCATCGTCCCCACCGCCGCGGCGGTGGCCAACGCGGTCTACAACGCGATCGGCGTGCGCGTGCGCGAGCTGCCGATGACCCCGGCCCGGGTGCTGGCCGCCCTGGCCGGCAAGGAGTCGCCATGAACCGCTTCGAATGGGTGAATCCGGCGTCGGTGGAGCAGGCGGTGGCCGCGCTCGAGCCGGGCGCGGTGATCAAGGCCGGCGGGGTCGACCTCATGGATCTGCTCAAGGAGCACCTGGTCGAGCCGAGCCGCCTGGTCAACCTGCGCGCGGTCCGCGGCCTCGACCACCTCGCCGACGGTGACGACGGGCTGCGCATCGGCCCCCTGGTCACCCTGGCTCGCCTTGCCGACGACGCCGCGGTGCGCCGCCGCTACCGGGCGCTGGCCGACGCCGCCGGACACGCCGCCACCCCGCAGATCCGCAACGCGGCCACGCTGGGCGGCAACCTGCTCCAGCGCCCGCGCTGCTGGTACTTCCGGGCCGAGGCGTTCGTGTGCCGCAAGAAGGGCGGCGATACCTGCTTCGCGATCGGCCCGACCGGAGAGAACGCATACCACGCGATCTTCGACAACCAGATCTGCGCCGCGGTGCACCCGTCGTCGACCGCCGCCGCGCTGCTCGCGCTCGGCGCCCGGCTCCGCATCCAGGGCCCGCGCGGCGCGCGCGAGGCGCCGCTCGAGGGCTTCTTCGTCTCGCCCGGCACCGACGTCCGGCGCGAGAACGCGCTGGGCGACGGCGAGGTGGTCGCCGAGATCATCGTGCCGCCGCCGGCGCGCGGGCTCGGCTCGGCCTACATCAAGCAGGGCGAGAAGGAGTCGTTCGACTGGCCGCTCGCCGAGGTCGCGGTCGCGGTCGAGCAGGACGCGGGCGTGTGCCGGCGCGCGGCGATCGTGCTGGGCGCGGCCGCGCCGGTGCCGTGGCGGGCGCGCAAGGCGGAGGCGGCGCTGACCGGCAAGCGGATCGACGAGGCCGCGGCCGACGCGGCCGCGCAGGCCGCGGTCGACGGCGCCACGCCGCTGGCCCAGAACCGGCACAAGCTGCAGCTGTTCCGCATCATCGTGCGGCGGACCATCCTGGCCGCCGCGGGGAGCGCGTCATGACCGGATCGCGAGGCCGACACTCCGCCCTGCTCGACGCGCGCGCCGGCGCCGACCAGGACGCGCCTCCGGTCGTGTGCCGCAAGCTGCGCACCAAGCTGGCCTTCGGCGCGCTGGAGGGGTCAGAGGACTGGCGCCACGGCGAATCGAGCACGGCGGTTTACTGGTGCCTCCGCACCATGGAGACGGTCGGCCCCGACGACTCGTTCTCGCACCCGCACCACTGCCAGCGCGGACGCGCCTGCTTCACCGCGCCCGACGGCGACGAGCTGGTGGCATCGGCCGATCGACCGCCGAGCAACACCAGGTCGACCTGAGCCAGCGCCCGGGTCCCGCCGGGCGCCTCGCTCGTGCGGGTTCCGTCATCTTCCTGAGCGAACCAACCCGGCGGACGTGACAGCGAGACATGTCTTCAGCATATGGTCGGGTAGCACCTCTGAAGGGAGAAGACATGGAAGCTCGGATGACCCACCCCCTCATGCTCGTTCCCGAGGCGATGAAGGCCCTCATCGCCCTCGGCAAGTCCGCTGACAAGGGCGGTGTGCCGGCGCCGACGATCCTGCTCGTCCACCTGCGCGCCAGTCAGATCAACGGCTGCAGCCTCTGCGTCGACCTGCACTCGCGCGAGCTCAAGGAGGCCGGCGAGAAGGACGAGCGCATCTTCTCGGTGTCCGCCTGGCGGGAAGCGCCCTACTTCACCGACGCCGAGCGCGCCGCGCTGGCGCTCACCGAGGCAGCTACCCGGCTCAGCGACCGGTCGAACGCGGTGCCCGACGACGTCTGGGAGGAGGCCGCCCGGCACTACGACCAGCAGGGGCTCGCCAGCCTGACCATCGCGATCGCGACGATCAACGCCTGGAACCGGCTCAACGTCACCACCAGGCAGGTCGCCGGCTCGCTCCCGCGCTGATCCCCACGCGCGAGGAATACTCGCTTCACCCGATCGCGGATGAATGGGCGCAACGATGGCGCGCACGGCGATCTGCTCGCTTGACTGGCGCGCCTCGCGGACCAAGCTGCCTGCATGCCCGACAAGATCCAGCGAATCACCCCGTTCCTGTGGTTCGACAACCAGGCCGAGGCCGCCGTGAAGCTCTACACGTCGGTCTTCGAGAACTCCCGGATCGTCGCCACCACTCGCTACACCAAGGGCGGCGCCAAGGCGTCCGGCATGCCCGAGGGATCGGTCATGACCATCGCCTTCCAGCTGGACGGACAGGATTTCACCGCGCTGAACGGAGGCCCGCACTTCAAGCTCAGCGAGGCGATCTCGTTCGTCATCAACTGCGAGTCCCAGGAGGAGATCGATCGCTACTGGAAGCGCCTGTCCGAAGGGGGAGACCCGAAGGCGCAGCTGTGCGGCTGGTTGAAGGACCAGTACGGCCTGTCCTGGCAGGTCGTCCCGGTGGAGCTCCAGAAGCTGCTCGTCGACCCCGATCAGGAGAAGGGGCGAAAGGCGATGCAGGCGGTGCTCCAGATGAAGAAGATCGACCTGGAGGCGCTGCGCAAGGCCGTCTCCTGACGTGACTCGATCGCGGATGCGCGCCCGGCCGCCCCGGGCTCGCTCCGCCGCGGCAGCAACCGACGGCTGTGTGAGCTGAGCCCGCTCGCCGGACCGGCGACCACCGGCCGATTGCCGTCGAGCCGGCGCGGGGGAGAGGCCCCCAGGTGGTGGCTCGGCCACGGTCCACTCGCGTGGACGCCGCGCGGACGCGCGCGGCTCCGCGCAGCTCCGAGCAGCGCGGCCCGCTCAGCTCGAGAGGCGATCCATTCCCGCGGATCGGCGCCGGTTCGAGCGGACACCGGGATCCGAGCAGCCCTGCGCGACCGGTCGAGCGCGCGGCTCGCGCGGCCCCTGGCGCGAGAGCTGCACAGGGCCTGGACCGCGTGTAAACGTTTACAAGGAGCGTCCGATGAAGACCCGAGGCGGTGGGATCCTGGCGGTGCTGTGGATGACCGGGCTGTGCACGGCGGGAGGCGGCTGCGCCCAGACGGCCGAGCCGGAGCCGGAGACCGAGACAGCCGAGAACTCGGTCGGCGACGCGGTCTCGTTTCTCACCAACCAGGAGGCGTACAAGGTGGCGACCGGGATCGCCTCGCTGGTCGGTGGGTGGCCGCAGCAGGCCGCCGGCATCATCGGCAACATCCTCAACCTCGCCGGCGTGATCGGGACCTTCGGCGGCGAGTCCGGCATGTCCAGCGCCATCAGCGCCCAGCTGTCCGCGATCCAGCAGCTGACCGAGGAGACCCTCTCGGCCGTCCTGGTCGGGGACGACCTGTCCCGCGAGCGCGAGTCCCGCGCGATCGTTGAGGAGGGAATCACCTGGGTCCAGGCGGTCCGCGACGACCTGGCCACCGGCCGGGAGATCGCCGGCGAGCTGTCGACGCCCACCTTCAACGACCTCAACCAGTCCACTCGCTTCGCGGTCGACACCCTCGCCGGCGGCGAGTACTGGCAGCGCGCCTTTGCCGCCAGCGTGGTGGCCGGCGACTGGACCCTCGGCACCGAGGTCCGCCCGCAGCCCTCGAACGGGCGCATCTTCGAGCACCGCTCCATCCTGCCGTTCTACATGCACGCGGTCGCGGCGCGGGTCACCGCGCTCGGCATCATGGATCCGGACTTCGCCGCGAGCGGCTTCTTCAGCGGTGAGCTGCAGGGCTACGCCAACTTCCTCGAGGGCAAGCTCGCCACCATCGAGGGTGGCATCGCCTGCGGGTTCGTCGGCTACTACAAGAAGGGCTGCGACAACCAGGGCCGCCTCAAGGCCATCTGCGCCGACATCTACACCAACGAGACCGCCGAGACGGTCAAGGACGGGCAGATCAGCTTCAGCCTGGGCTGCTTCGACGAGGACACCGTGATCCCCCCCGACACCACGTCGGATTTCCTGGCCTGGCCCGAGTTCGACGACCAGTTCGCCAGCGGCCTCGACGACGCCCGCCAGAAGCTGCGCCAGCAGCTGGCCCTCTTCGAGGTCCGCCACATGATCGACGACCTCGAGCGCATGGCGGCCAACGCCCCGGACCTGATCCGGCCCGACACGCTCCAGCTCATGAGCTGGGGCTTCGCCGACCTCGGCCGCGCGCTCCAGCTCGACGGCAGCGCCGTGGTGCTCGGCGACAGCAACGACGCCGGCCAGGCCGCCAACCAGATGTGGTCGTACGACGCCTTCACCGGCCGCATCTGGCACGCCGGTGAGTACCTGGCCGGCCGTGGCTTCAAGTGCCTCGACGCGCAGGGAGACGGCGGGACCCGCCTCGGCAACGTGGTCGTCGGGCTGCGCGGCTGCCTGGTCGACGCCCAGGGGCGGATCCCGCCCCAGCAGCGCTGGACCTTCAACTACCAGACCGGCATCCTCCTCAACGGCAAGGGCCGCGTCCTCGACGTGATGTCGGGCGACCCGAGCGTCGGCAACGGGGTCTGGCTGTGGGACGAGAACTTCAGCCCGGCCCAGATGTGGGGCTGGTGAGGCCGGCCCTCGACGAGATGACGGTCGGCGCGGTCCGACGACCAGGGGAGGCGCGATGAAGACGGTGGTGCACAACCCGGCGACGGGCATCTATCCGGCCACGGGCGACTACGTCCACGCCATCGAGGTGCGCCAGCCCGAGCGCATCCTGTACGTCGCCGGCACGATGGGGCTGGACGAGCGCGGCGCGGCCGGAGCGACGCTGGCCGCCCAGCTCGAGCTGGTGTGGGCGAACCTTCGCGCCATCCTGGCCAGCGCCGGCATGACGGTCGACAACATCGTGCGGCTCACCAGCTACCTCCGTGACGCCGCGTACGCCGATGAGAACTCCAGGGCGCGGGTGGCCGCGCTCGGCGGACGCGCCGTGCCGACCACCGCCATCGTCGTGCAGACCCTGGCGAGCGACTGGCTGGTCGAGATCGAGATCGTCGCCGCCGCCTGACTCGCCGCCACCACCCGATCCGTGGGTCGTCGAGCGCGTGATAGGTTCGGGCGATGAGCGGCGAGGTCGGCGAGGTCAAGGCGACCGCCAGGGACGTCGCGCGCTGGCTCGAGAACTGGCACCAGGAGATCGACAGCGCGGTCCAGTACCGCGCCATGGCGACGGGCGAGAAGAACGAGCAGATCGCCGACGTCTACCGCCGGCTGGCCGCGTTCGAGGACAAGCACGCCGACTTCTGGGAGGCGCGGCTGCGCGCCGCCGGCCGCAACCCCGGACCGCGCCGGCCCAGCGTCCGCGCGCGGGTGCTGGCGTGGATCGCGCGGCGGTTCGGGGCCGGCACGATCCTGTCGACGATCGCGGCCGGCGAGTACGCCCAGCGCAACGACTACCTCGCCCACCCGGAGACGCGCGGCACCGGGATGACCGAGGACGAGCGCATGCACGCGCGCGTGCTCGCCAGGGTCCTGGCCCGCACCCACGGGCTCGAGGGCGGCGCGCTCGCCCGGCTCGAGGGGCGACACCGCAACGTGGGCGGCAACGCGCTGCGCGCCGCGGTGCTCGGCGCCAACGACGGCCTGTGCTCGAACCTCAGCCTGGTCATGGGCGTGGCCGGGGCCAGCGCCGATCACCGCGTGGTGCTGCTGACCGGCCTGGCCGGCCTCCTGGCCGGGGCGCTGTCGATGGCGCTGGGCGAGTGGGTGAGCGTGACCAGCGCGCGCGAGCTGGCCGAGCGCGAGATCCGGATCGAGAGGAGCGAGATCGAGGAGAACCCGGGTGAGGAGCGCGAGGAGCTCCAGCTCATCTACGAGTCCAAGGGCCTCGCCCGGCAGGAGGCGAGCGATCTGGCCACGTCGCTGATGAAGGACGAGAACGCCGCCCTCGACGCGCTCGCCCGCGAGGAGCTCGGCATCGATCCGGACCAGCTGGGCGGCTCCCCGTGGACCGCCGCGCTCGCGTCGCTGTTCCTGTTCGCGTTCGGCGCGATCATCCCGGTGGTGCCGTTCATGGTGATGGCCGGGCCGCGCGTCCCGCTGGTCAGCATCGCGGCGGGCGGCGTCGGCCTGTTCGCGATCGGCGCGGCGATCTCGCTCCTGACCGGCCGCTCCATGCTGTGGTCGGGCGCGCGCCAGCTCCTGCTCGGCTTCGCCGCGGCCGGCACGACCTACCTCATCGGGCGAGCGATCGGCGTCGCGGTCGGCGGGTGACGAGCAGACCGGCCCCGGGCCGGTCGCTGCCCTGCCCGCCCGCTACGCCGCGGTGCCGGTGTGGCGGAGCGCCACCATCGCCACGATGGCAGCCGCTGCCGCGACCACCGCGCAGATGGCCACGGTCGTCTCCAGCGAGCCGGTGAACGCATCGCGCGCGGCCGCGAGCAGGCGGGCGCCGGCCTGATCGGGCAGCCGCTCGGCGGCTGACACCGCGCCGCCCAGGGTCTCCTGCGCGGCGCGCCGGGCGTCGGACGGAATGCCGGGCAAGCTGGCCGCGCCCATCGCGCCCCGGTAGAGCGCGGCGCCGAGGCTGCCGAGCACCGCGATGCCGAGCGCGCCGCCGAGCTCGGCGCTGGTCTCGGACATGGCAGCCGCGGAGCCGGCGCGCTCGGGCGGAGCCGCACCGACGACGAGATCGGTGCCGAGGGTGAACACCGGCCCCAGGCCCAGGTACACCATCGCCGAACCGACGACCATGCCGGCCAGCCCGGTCTCGCCCACCCGGGTCAGCGCCGCGAAGCCGACCGCCGCCAGGCCGAGGCCGGCACCCATCACGAACGCGGGGCGGACGCGTCGCACGATCACCGGCGCCAGCATCGATCCGGCGATGACCCCGATCGATCCGGGCAGCATCCACAGGCCGGCCGCGAGCGGCGACAGCCCGAGCACCAGCTGCAGGTACTGGGCGATGAAGACGAAGGTCCCGAACACCACCAGCGTGGTGACGGTGAACGTGGCCAGCGACACCCGGAAGGCCGGCACGCGGAACAGGCGCAGGTCGATGAGCGGATCGGCCAGCGTCTTCTGCCGGCGCACGAACGCGACACCGACGGCGAAGCCGGCCGCGATGGACAGGACCGGCACGACGCCGAGCCCATCCCGGGCCCAGACCTTGAACCCGAAGATCACCGCGAGCACGGCGACGAGCGACATCGCCGCGCTGATGAGGTCCATCCGTCGGGCGCCCGGATCCCGGTACTCGGGCAGGAGCCAGGGCCCGAGGACGAGCAGGAGCAGCATCGGGGGGACCGCCAGGAGGAAGACCGAGCCCCACCAGAACTGCTGCAAGAGCGCGCCGCCCAGCAGCGGGCCGAGCGCGCCACCGACCGAGAAGCTGGTCGCCCACACCCCGATCGCGACGGTGCGCTGCCTCGGATCCAGGAACATGTTGCGGATGAGCGACAGGGTCGAGGGGGCCAGCGTCGCCCCGGCCACGCCCAGCACCGCCCGCGCGGCGATCAGCGCCGCGGCGCTGGTGGCGAACGCGGCCAGCACCGAGGCCAGCCCGAACGCGCCAGCGCCGATGAGGAGCAACCGGCGCCGCCCGATGCGATCGCCCAGCGTGCCCATCGTGATGAGCATGCCGGCGACCAGGAAGCCGTAGATGTCGACGATCCAGAGCAGCTGGGTGCTGGTCGGATGCAGCTCCTCGCTCAAGCGCGGCAGCGCCAGGTTGAGCACGGTCAGGTCCATCGAGTAGATCAGGCAGGGCAGCGCGATCACGGCGAGCCCGATCCACTCGCGACGCCCGGCCCGGGAAGCATGCTGTGCAGAGGTCATCGGAGCCGGCTTCGCAGCCGGTGGCCGCGTCCCCTGCACTCTCATGCCGTACCCCCAGCCCCAGTCAAGCAGCCGGCCGATCAGAGCTGCATGCCGATCGCCAGACCGGCGCGGAGGGCCGGGCGCAGCTCGGTTGCTCGGCCACCAGTAAGAGCCCCGACCTTCCGCGGACCGATCGATGCCGACGCTCCCGTCGTCGGCCGAGTGACGCGCGCATTGTTGCCGGCGTCCGATGCGGGCGTCACCGCGCGCCAGTAGTCTTGCGCAAACTCACGGGAGGGATCGCATGCGCCGAGCTCGAGTTGTCCTCGTCATCGCTGCGCTGTGCACGGCCGCCGCTGCCCCGGCCGGATGCACCGCCACCGACATCGAAACCGCCGACGGCGTGGAGTCGACCGGCCAGGTCGAGCAGGCCAGCCACGGCCACCACCGCGCTCTCAACGTCCAGGTCGGGCCGCGCCCCTACTTCCTGGTCGACGACATGGACGAGGGCTGGTTGAAGCAGAAGCTGCAGTCGTGCGCGGAGAAGCCCTTCGAGCGGAGCGACTTCTCCATCGCCCACCGCGGCGCGGGCCTCGAGTTCCCCGAGCACACGCGCGAGTCCTACCTGGCCGCCGCGCGCATGGGAGCCGGCATCCTCGAGTGCGACGTCACCTTCACCCGCGACCGGCAGCTGGTCTGCCGCCACTCGCAGTGCGACCTCCACGCCACCACCAACATCCTGGCGGTCCCCGAGCTGGCCGCGAAGTGCTCGCAGCCGTTCACGCCGGCCGATCCTGCCGCCGGCACGCCGGCGTCGGCGCTGTGCTGCACCAGCGACATCACGCTCGACGAGTTCAAGAGCCTGTGCGGCAAGATGGACGGCACCGACCCGACCGCGACCACGGTCGAGCAGTTCATGGACGGCACGCCCTCCTTCCGGACCGACCTCCACGCCACCTGCGGCACGCTCATGACCCACGCCGAGAGCATCGAGCTGTTCGACAGCCTGGGCGCGAAGTTCACCCCCGAGCTGAAGGCGGCCAGCGTGCCCATGCCGTTCGAGGGCGACTACACCCAGGAGGAGTACGCCCAGCAGATGATCGACGAGTACAAGGCCGCCGACATCTCGCCGCGCCGCGTGTTCGCCCAGTCGTTCAACCTCAACGACGTGCTCTACTGGCTGGCCCACGAGCCGCGGTTCGGCCGGCAGGCGGTCTACCTCGACGACCGCGTCGACCAGCCGGGCGGCTACGACCGGGCAGTGGCCGACATGCCGGCCCTGGCGGCGCAGGGAGTCCGCATCGTCGCCCCGCCGATGTGGGCCCTGGTCACGCTCGACGCCGACGAGCAGATCGTCAGGTCCAGCTACGCCGACGCGGCCAGGGCGGTCGACCTCGACCTCATCACCTGGACGCTCGAGCGCTCCGGCCCGCTCGCCACCGGCGGCGGCTACTACTTCCAGTCGGTCACGGGAGCCATCGACAACGACGGCGACGTCTTCACCATGCTCGACGCCCTGGCCCGCAAGGTCGGCGTGCTCGGCGTCTTCTCCGACTGGCCGGCCACCGTCACCTACTACGCCAGCTGCTTCGGACTGTGAGCGGGCCGCCCGTCAGAAGCGAAGCAGCGCCGCGACGCCGGCGTGATCGGACGGCCACAGGCGCGGCTCGGTCCGGGTGCGGAAGATGGGCTGGTCGCCGATCGTGTAGGCCAGCACCGGGAACGCGAGCGTCAGGTTCCTGGTCCACATGAGGTCGATGCGCTCGAACAGACGCGAGTCGGGGTGGGCCAAGACGACGTCCTGGCAGCAGGTCAGGCCAGGAGCGTCGTGGCCGTCGCGCTCCGACCACACGTCGGTGTATCCCTGGGCCGCCATCGCCAGGTACGAGGTGCCCTCGCCCGCCGGGGAGTTGAAGTCTCCCACCACGATGGTCGGCAGCGCCGGCTCGTGCTGGGTCGCGAGCAGCTGGATCAGCTCCGCGACCTGGCCGAGCTGGGGCTGACTCGTGTCCGGGACGCCCTCGATGAGCGGCTCGAGGTGCGTGCTGACGAAGCGGAAGGTCTTGCCGGCCACGGTCGCCACGACCGCGACCGCGTTGCGCCTGACGAACGTGTCCGGGATGGTCGGGATCGGCAGCGCCGCCGCATAGTGGATCGCGAACAGCTGGGTCGCCGGCACCCCGGCGCGGCGCAGGATCACGTCCGAGAACTTCACCCGCACGTCGGTGAGCTGCGGGACACCGTCGACCACCCCGTCGAAGCGAGGCAGCTCGATGTCGGTCCCGATCTTCTCGACGACCACCTCGTATGTCTGGCCGCGGCGCGCCAGCTCGGCCAGTAGCACCTCGAGGAAGTCGACGTACTCGTCGGTCGCATTCGGCGTCGTGTTGCCGAGCACGGTGTCCGACGGGAACTGCGTGAACACCCGGGTGACCTCCTGCAGGGCGACCAGGTGGGGCCGGACCAGCGCGATCTCGCTCGCGATGGCGGCCATGCGATCGGCCGGTCGGTTGGCCACGAGATCGGCGAAGCCCGCCGCCGCCGCGAACGGGATCTGGTCGGCCGGCGCGGCGATGATCGGGAACACATCGAGACCGACGTACATGTTCTGAGTGATGACGCGGACGCCGAGGTCGTCGAGCGTCAGGTCCTGGAGGGCTTGCGTCACCTCCGGATCAGGGTCGCCGGAGGCGCACCCGGCGACGAGAGAGGCGAACAGGAGGGGCGATAGCAGAGAGGGACGGATGCGCATGTTCAGGCGACTCCTTGGGCGTGAGTGAGGGCTCTCTGTCTTCGGAACGCGAGCCCCCCGCGACGGCACCGAAAACGTGAAGCGACCAGCCGGAGTCTGGTCGGCGCCCCACGCGCCGGCGCGCGGCAGGCAGACGTCGCCGTCGATTGCCAGATCACCGGCGCACGTCCGCGACGGAGCTGCCGGAGGCAGCGATCTCGATCGCGCGAACCGCGTCAGGCGATCAGCGTGTGTCCCCTCGACGCATCGCGAGCAGCTCGCTCACGGTGACGAAGCGAAACCCTCGCCGGGCGAGCTCATGGATCACGCCCGGCAGGGCCGCGCGCGACGAGTCGCGGCCGGCGTTCATGACGTGCATCAGGATGATCGACCCCGGCCGGACCTCGGCGGCCACCTGCTGCACGATCCGCGCGGCGCTCGCGCCCGGATCGGCGCTGTCGGGCGCGACGTCCCAGAGAACCATCGTGCGGTCGGTCTCACCGAGCAACCAAGGCAGGGCGACCAGCCGCTTGCCGTTGGGGGGCCGGAACTGAATCGCACCGCGCTGACCGGCCCACCGGATCTCCGCATCGGTCCGGTCGAGCTCGCCTCGCATGAAATCGAGCGAGCGCCCGATCATGCGCCGGTGACTGTACGAGTGATTCCCGAGCTCGTGACCCGCCGCGACGATCGCCCGGCCGACCTCGCGATGACTGGCCAGCTCGCGACCGATCACGAAGAACGTGGCCCGCACGCGTTCGGCGCGAAGCACGTCGAGGATCTGCTGCGCGTGATCCGGGCTGGGCCCATCGTCGAAGGTCAGCGCCACGACGGGCTGCGCGGTATCGACCCGCCGGATCGCGTCCCCGACCAGCTGAAATGAGACCGCCTTGCTGATCCGCCACGCCGCAAACCCGCTCATCGCGACCCCCGCGGCCACCGTGATCGCGAACCGAAGCCAGCGCCGCCAGCGCCGGACTGGCGGTCCGCGCAGCGCGCGAAGCAGGACCAGCAAGATCGCCGCGATCAGCACGGCACCGGCGAGAACGACGGCGATGTCGATCACATCAAGCCAACGCGAGACCCCGCCCGCGCATTCCAGGCACCTCCATGAAGAAAGGGTTGATGGGTGCCATCGCGCGCGGTCGACCACCCGCAGCGTGACGTGCCGAGGAAGGCGCACCGCGAAGCGCTCGCGAGTCCCGTGCGCGACCCTGGTCGCCCCGCGGCCGCCCCGCGCCCCGCCACCACCCGCCCTGCCCGGCCGGCCGGCCCTGCCGGCGAGCCTCTCGAGGATCGCGAAGGCATGAACGCCCGCCATGTCGGACGGCCGCCACCCGCGTTGCCGGATGATTCTGGGCGGGGTTTCGGATGACCCGTGCGGGTGATGGTGAGCCAGGCGGCCGCGGCACATTCGTGCGCGCGAGGCCGAGGTGAGCCCCGCCGACTGGTCGCGACCGCCGATTCGCACCGTCTCACGGTGGAGGGCGCGTGCCGGGATGCCGATCAACCCGGGCGGCATCCACCACGGCGGGCTTGCGTCGCGAGGCGAAGACGTGGAGGCGGCGCTTCCATCCCGTCGAGGTGGCCTAGAGCAACCCGAAGGGCCAAGGGCCCTAACCGAGGCACGTGCCCGTCATACAGGCCGACGACTGGCTCGCCGAGGTCGACGCGCTTCGGGCCTCCTCGGTCTCCGGCGTGGCGATCGAGCAGCTCGCGCGTCACCTCCACCAGGGAATCGAGCCCGCTCTTGCCAGGCGTGCGTTCAAGCTCGGCCGGGCAGCTCGCCGCGGTCGAGCAGGCCGCGCCGACGCCAGCCAGTGGTGAGCAGCCAGACCGTCGCCCGGGCGTTCGGCCGAGGCTCCGCCAGGAGCTCCCGCTGCCACCCCTCGCGCGGCTGCAACGGTGTCGTCCACCCGTCGAACCAGAGCCCGCTCGAGCACGGATCGAGTGCGCGCCCTGGCGCGGCCGAGCTGGATCGGTCGCGGCGCTGGGCGGCGTGGTGGCGGTGGTTGAGCAACACGTAACGAAGCGCGAGCCGGACCTCGGTCGGCGTCCGGAGAGAGCGCGCGTGGTACCGCTCGCCAAACAGCCTACCCCGGCGGCCGAGCGCGCGGTTGAGCCGGCGGGCCAGCCGAACCTCGAGGCCGATCATCCCGCGGGTCAAGCCAGCCGCACCGCCAGCCTCGACGATGAGGTGCAGGTGATTCGACTGCACGCTGAACTCGACCACGCGGAAGTCCGCCCGATGCCCACCGGCGAGGATCGCCGCGCGCACGATCCGCATCGGCCGATGACGGCGCAGCGACCCCACCCCGTCGACCACCCGCAATGTGACGTGCTGAGGAAGGCGCGCCGCGAAGCGCTCGCGAGTCCCGTGCGCGACCCTGGTCCGCCCCGGCGGCCGCCCCGCACCGGGCCGCCACCCGCCCCGCCCGGCCGGCCTCCGAGCCTGATCGAGCGTGAGCTGAGCCGAGCGCCGCGGCCGCCGCCACCGAGCCGGCCTGGCCGGCGAGCCTTCCGATGATCGCGATGACATGGACGCCCGCCATGTCGGACGGCCGCCACCGGTGTTGCCTGAATGATTCTGGGCGGGGTTCGGATCGGCGGTGCGCGTGGATCGTGAGCCTGGCGGGCGAGGCACATTCGCGAGCACGGGCCGAGGGTGAGCGTGCACCTGCTGGTCGCGACCGCCGGTCCGCACCGTCTCACGGTGGAAGTGGCGCGCGCCGCTTGCCGATCGATCCGGGCGGGATCGAGCGGGGCAGCCTTGAGTCGCAAGGCGAAGACGTGGACGCGGCGCTTCATCCCGTCGACGTAGCCATGGCCGGCCGAGGCCACGTGGCCGTCATGCAACCCGCAACAGAACCAACCCCGAGTTCAGTCCTCAACCGGATGACATGGACGCCCGCCATGCCGGACGGCCGCCCACCGGTGTTTCCGGATGATTCTGGGCGGGGTTTCGGATCCGCCGTGCGCGTGGATCGTGAGCCTGGCGGGCGAGGCACCTTCGTGGGCACGGGCCGAGGGTGAGCGTGCGCCGATTGGTCGTGATCGCCGATCCGCCAAGGCCTCACGGTGGCGGTAGCGCGTGCCGCGATGCCGATCGACCCGAGCGGGGCATCCACCACGGCAGGCTCGGGTCGCGAGGCAAGGACGTGGACGCGGCGCTTCGTCCGGTCGAGGCAGCCAAGAACGACGCGACGGGGCCAGCCGAGGCACATCGCCGGATGATTCTGGGCGGGGTTTCGGATCGGCCGTGCGCGTGGATCGTGAGCCTGGCGGGCGAGGCACATTCTTGAGCGCAGGGCGAGGTGAGCCATGCGCCGACTGGTCGCGACCGCCGATCCGCCCCGCCTCACGGCGGAGGTAGCGCGCGCCCGGGATGCCGATCGACCCGAGCCGGGCATCCACCACGGCCGGCTCGGGTCGCCAGGCAAGGACGTGGACGCGGCGCTTCGTCCCGTCGAGGCAGCCGAGAACGACGCGACGGGGCCAGACGAGGCCACATGGCCGGATGATTCTGGGCGGGGTTTCGGATTGGCCGTGCGCGTGGATCGTGAGCCTGGCGGACGAGGCACATTCTTGAGCGCAGGGCGAGGTGAGCCATGCGCCGACTGGTCGCGACCGCCACCTGGACGTCCTGCAGGCCGCAACAGAACCAACTCGAGATCACCCGTGAGGAGAAGCGGCTCGTCCTCAACTGACAAGTCGTCGGCTCCAACCGTAGCTCTCCTACCGTAGCCTCGGTTGGCCGCCCTTCGGGCCGCCTCGTCCGGCGCTCTCAAACCGCAGCCTCGGTTGGCCCTTCGGGCCGCCCTCGTCCGCCTCGCTCAAACCGTAGCCTCGGTTGGCCCTTCGGGCCGCCCTCGTCTAGAACGTGAGCCGGAACAGAGCCCCGCCCCCGCTCCGCGCCGCCGCGGTGATCGCTCCCTTGTGGATCAGCATGACCTGGCGGGCGAGGGCGAGGCCGACGCCGGAGCCGTCGGCTTTGGTTGTGAAGAACGGCAAGAAGATCTTGTCTTTGATTTCGTCGGCGAAGCCGGGGCCGTTGTCGGCGATCTCGATGACGGGGCGGCCGCGGTCGGAGACGCCGCCGGCCAGCCAGACTCGGGGCTCGGGGCTGGTCGCGGCGGCGTCGGCGGCGTTTCGGAGGAGGTTGATGACGGCCTGATCGAGGAGGCTCTCGTCGGCCAGGACGCTCAGGCTGTCGGACGGCTCTCGCACGTGTAGCGCGACCCCGCGTCCGGCCCACTCGGCCTCGAGGAGGCGAGCGAGGCGGTGGAGGTAGTCGCCGAGGGCGAGCGGGCGCAGCAATGGCGGCGGCATCTGGGTGAGCTGGCGGTAGCTTCTGACGAAGCGGAGGAGGCCGTCGCTGCGGCGGGCCAGGGTGCGGACGGCGTCGCCCAGGTCGACCATCATTTCTTGATCGAGGTCGGGGTGGCGCTCTCGGACGTCTTTCACGATCTCGTCGGCGGTTCGGGCCAGGGAGGCGATCGGGGTCAGGGAGTTCATGATCTCGTGCGAGATCACGCGGACCATGTCCTGCCAGGCCGATAGCTCGTTGGTGTCGAGCTCGCTCTGGATGTCTTGCACCGAGGTGAGGCGCTGGGTGGCGCCGCCGACCGTGATCTGGGTGGTGCTCAGGATGAGGTGGCGCTCGAGGCCGTCGAGCTCGGTGCGGGTGAGGGTGCGTCCGCCCGGCTGGCTCTGGGCGACGTCGCGCTGGAACGCCGCGCCGTAGACGTCCAGCGCGGCCAGGCTGGTCTTGCTCGAGGCGTCGAGGAGGCGGCGGGCGGCGCCGTTCAGGAGCTCGACGGTGCCGTCGGCGTGGATCGAGAGGAGCGCGACCGGGACCTGCTCGACCAGCGCCTCCAGGTAGCGCCGGCGGGCCTCGTCGGTGATGCGGGCCTGGCGGAAGCGGATCATCGCGTCGTCGAACGCCTGGTTGAGATCGCGAAAGCCGGAGCCGAGCTGGCCGAACGAGAACGACTGCTGGAAGTCGTCGTAGCGGATCGCG
>Ga0193753_10000285_pt1 | contig 50429 bp, 44 predicted proteins | sample H1c2metaG_FD_144925 | JGI IMG/M metagenome (GOLD analysis project Ga0193753, IMG submission 144925) | Soil microbial communities from a riparian zone of the East river system, Colorado, United States - H1c2 | ecosystem: Environmental > Terrestrial > Soil > Riparian zone | place: USA: East...
GACGAAGACCAGGTCGCCGCCCTCGCGCGCGACCAGATCGATCTCGCCAACCGGCGAGCGCGCGTTGCGCTCGACGATCTCGTAGCCGCGCGCGCGCAGGAACGCCTCGGCGCGATCCTCGCCGCCGCGGCCCTTGGCGACGGTGCTGTCGGCGCGCACCGCCGGGTTGGTCGGCTCGGCGGTGCGGCCATCGATGTCGTCCGCCGCGGTCGGCGGTGCGGCGGCGCCCGCCTCGGGGTCGGCTGGCGCGGGCGGGCGCAAGGCGCGCCCGGCTACTTCTTGGCCGGCGCGGGCTTCTTCTTGGCCTTGACCGGCGGCTTCGTGTCCGACGCCTTGTCGGTGGCGCGAGCTGCCTTGCCCTCGGCCTTCTTGGTCTTCTTTTCCTTCTTCGCCTGCGTCTTGGTGCGCGGGCGGTAGGCGACCGCGGGCTGGCCGTCGACACCTTCGCCGGCCTCGCCGGCCGCCGCGATCTCGGCGGCGCGCGCCTTCTCGGCGTCCTCGGCGACGCGGTTGCGGTCGTAGGCGCGCTCCTTGATGCGAGCCGCCTTGCCGCTCAGGTCGCGCAGGTAGTAGAGGCGGGCCTGGCGGACGCGGCCGCGCGACAAGATCTCGACCGACGAGACGTTCGGCGATCCCTCGGGGAAGATGCGCTCGACCCCGACGCCGTAGGAGACCTTGCGGACGGTGAAGCACGCGCGGCTGCCGCTCGCGCCCTTGGCGCGCGCGGTGACCACACCCTCGAACGCCTGCAGTCTCTCCTTCTCACCCTCGCGGATCTTCACTTGCACCCGGACGGTGTCTCCGGGGCGAAAGTCGGGCAGGACGTTCTTGCGCGCCTGCATGCGCTCGATCTTCTGGATGAGTAGGGCGGGCTGGGACATGTCTTCTGGGTCTCCGGAGAAGCTGAGTTCTGCCAGATTTCCGCTGGTTCCGTCAAGCGCCGGTCCCGAACAGTCTGTCGAGAATGACGGCGGCGGCGGAGCGGACCGAAAGGTGATTGAAGGTCGGATGTCCCGAAACCGGGGCAAGCATGTAATCTGCCAAGGAAATCGCCCGATCGGCCAGGCCGTGACCGGTCCCCAGCAGGAGCGCGATCGGCCGCCCGGGAGTGACCTCGGCCAGGACCCGGCGCAGCTGTTCGTAGCCCAAGGTGGGGGGCACGCCCACCCCGGTATGGAGCCGGGCCGAGGTCGCGATGACCAGCGGCGGCGCCCCGCCATGGCCGGCGGCCAGCTCGGCGAGCACCTCCTCGATGGAGGAGCGCACGTCGACCGCGGAGAGCGCGTGGCCGCGGTGACCAGGCGCCGAGCCGACGGCGAGGGCGGCCATCTCCTCCAGCCACGTCTCGATGATGTGCGCGATCTTCTCGCGCTGCAGCGCGACCGGAGTGATCGCGATCGTTCCGGCCAGGCCGTAGGTGGCGGCCGAGCGCGCGATGTCGTGGATGTCGAGGTTGGTGACCGAGCTGGTCACCTCGGCGCCGGTGCGATCGAGGACCGGGTAGTGCGCGAGCAGGAGGGTGACCCGCGACGCGGGCAGGATGGCGGGATCGCCGGCGGCCAGCGCGAGGTCGGCGCCGACCAGCGCGCCGCGGCGGAGCAGATCCGGGCGACGGGCGGCGGTCCGGCGCAGCGCCTCGCGCCGGCGCCAGGTCCGCACCCGTTCGTGGTGCCCGGCGAGCAGGGTGTCCGGCACCGCCAGGCCGCGGAACTCGGGCGGCCGAGTGTACTGCGGATACTCGAGGGTGACGCCGTCGGAGAAGGACTCCTCCTCGGTGGAGGCGCAGTCGCCGAGCACGCCGGGGACCAGCCGCGCGACCGCGTCGATGAGGGCGAGCGCGGCGATCTCGCCGCCGGACAGGACGAAGTCACCGAGCGACAGCTCCTCGTCGATGGCCAGGCGCGCCACTCGATCGTCGATGCCCTCGTAGCGACCGCACACCAGGACCAGGTGGGGCAGCGCGGCCAGCTCGCGCACCCGCCGCTGATCGAGCGGCGCGCCAGCCGGGCTGAGCAGGATCCGGTGCGCCGCCCCGCCCTCGTCGCCCGCGGGCGCGGACGCGCGCTCGATCGCGGCGACCAGCGGCTCCGGCTTCATGACCATGCCGGGGCCGCCGCCGTAGGGCGCGTCGTCGACGGTGCGGTGACGGTCGGTGGTGAAGTCGCGCGGGTTGACGAAGTCGACCTCGACCAGCCCGGCGGTGCGGGCCTTGCCGAGCAAGCTGGTGGCCAGCGGCGACTCGAACAGCTCGGGGAACAGCGTGACGATCGAGACCCGCATGGTCACCGGCGGCGGAGTGGGTCCTCCGGCAGACCGTCGGGCGGGGCGACCACGACCCGGCGGGCCTCGAGGTCGATGTCGATCAGGAACTCGTCGGCGACCGGCAGCTGGCGCTCCACCTCGCCGTGGTGGATGACCAGGCGGTCCTGCGCGCCCGGCTCGATCGCGGCGATGACCCCCCACGGAGTCCCGTCGCCCAGCTCGACCCGGCAGCCGACCAGGTCGATGAGGAGCACCTCCTCGTCGTCCAGCTCGATGTCGCCGCGCGCGACCGCCACTGTCTGGCCGCGCAGCGCGTCGGCCTGATCGCGATCGGCGACTCCAGCCAGGCGGACCAGGTAGGCGCCGCCCGGGACCGGGCGCACCGAATCGATCTCCATCGCCACCGCGCGCTCGCCGATGAAGAGGACCGTGGCCCCGTCGAGCGCGGTGGAGCCCGGGTTGTGCAGGACCACCCGCACCTCGCCGCGCACGCCGTGAGCGCGCGCGACGGCGCCGATCTCGACCCGGTCCTCGGATCCCCCGGCCGCCGGTCGCCTCACCGCGGCTCCCGGGTTACTCGAGGATCTCGACCAGGGTCCGCTTGCCGGTGCGCGGCGCGGCCGCGCTGACCACCGAGCGAATCGCGCGGGCGGTCTTCCCGCCCTTGCCGATGATCTGTCCGAGGTCGTCGTCGCCGACCTCGATCTCGTAGACGTCGGCGTCGCGCTCCGCGACCAGCGACACCACCACCTCGTCTGGCTTGTCGACCAGGTTGACGGTGAGGTAGCGGATGAGCTCCCCCAGGTCGGCGGAGGAGCTGGTCTCGCGTCCGGGCGCGGGCATGGGCTGCTACGCCTTGAGCGGCGGGGGCGGCGTGTTGGTCTTGACCAGCGACCGGAGCGTGTCGCTCGGGCGAGCACCGGTCGCGATCCACTTCGAGTAGCGCTCGAAGTCGAGCCGGAAGTCCGGCTTGCGCGGATCGTAGTATCCGAGCTGTTCGATGAAGCGGCCGTCGCGGGGAGACCGCCTGTCAGCCGCCACGATGCGGTAGAAGGGCTTTCTCTTGCTGCCCTGGCGGGCGAGTCGAATGCAGACCGACATCAGGCGGCGCAATCTACTCGGGGGGTCCGGGGGTGTCAAGCGTGCTATACGACGGGCAATGCGCCCGGCCCGAACGGTCCCCCCCAGGGCCTCGAACCGCGTGACGCCTCGGGCCAGGATCGACCCGCCCGGCCCGCACCCCCGCGGTGCCCTCCTGGCCCCTCCCCTCGTGTTTTCCAGCCTGTGCGCGCTGCTCCTTGCCTGCGGCACCGGCAACGGGAAGGGCAAGGACACGGGCGCCGGCGATGGCGGCGAGAAGGTCATTCTGTTCATCACGACCGAGATGAAGGGGACCATCGAGCCGTGCGGATGCAACAGCGACCCGCTGGGGGACATCGCCCGCACCATCGCGCTGGTCGAGCAGGCGCGGCGCGGCCCCACCCCGGTGGTGGTCGTGGACGGCGGCTCGCTCCTGTTCACCGAGCCGAGGGTCTCGGGCGAGAAGGCCGCGCCGGAGCGGCTCAAGGCCGAGTTCCTGGTCGGGATGTTTCGCGACCGGCTGGCGGCCGCGGCGATCGGCCTCGGCCCGTTCGACCTCTCGATGGGGCCGGCCGCGGTCCAGCCGCCCCGCCAGGCCGCAAACCTCCGGCCCGGATCCGGCGTGGCGACCGAGCCGCCCAAGCTGGTCCAGGCCGGGCGGGTCAAGATCGGGATCTTCGGGGTGGTGGCGATCGGCGCGCTCGGCGATGGGACGTTGCAGATCGATGACCCGGTGCCGGTGGCGCGGGCGGCGGTGGCCGACCTGCGCAAGCGCGGGGCCGACGTGGTCGTCGCGCTGGCCCACATGACGCGGAAGGATGCGCGCGACCTCGCGCGCAAGGCGAGCGGGATCGATCTGGTGGTGGTCGGGCAGAACGCGCCGGCCAACCCGGCCAGGCTGGTCGAGGCGCCCGAGCAGGTGGACGGCGCGTGGCTGGTGCAGCCGGCCGATCGCGGGCAAGTGGTGTCCCGCATCGACGTGACCCTGCGCGCCGGCGGCGGCAGCGGGCCGCGGCTGGTCGACGCGATCGGTGAGTCGCGCGCCCAGGTCGAGCTGGTCTCGCTCGCCAGCCAGGCCGCCGACCTCACCGCCGAGCTGGCAAGGTGGAAGAAGGAGGCCGGCGCCGACCGCGCGTTCGTGGCCGAGAAGGAAAAGGAGCTGGCCGCGATCGCGGCGGAGCGCGAGCAGCTGCGCACCACGCCGCTCAGGATCCCGGAGCACGGCAGCTGGTTCACGCTGAGCCAGGTGCGCGTGCGCAAGCGGCTCGCCTGCGACAGCAAGGTCGTGGCCGCCAAGACCGAGGTCGATCGGCTGAGCGGACAGGCCAGCCTGGAGGCGGTGAAGAAGGCCGGGCCGCCGCCGGCGCCACCGGCCGGCAAGCCGAAGTACGTCGGCATCGAGGAGTGCGAGTCGTGCCACCAGGCCGCGGTCGACTTCTGGCGCAAGACGGTGCACGCGCGGGCCTGGAAGACGCTGACCGACCTCGGCAAGGATCGCTCGTTCGACTGCGTCGGGTGCCACGTGACCGGCTGGGACGAGCCGGGTGGATCCAACCTGGCCTTCAACGAGCCGCTGCGCGACGTCCAGTGCGAGGTCTGCCACGGGCCGGCGTCGCTGCACGTCGACGCCAATGGCAAGGAGAAGGTGAGCTCGCTGGTGCGCAAGACGCCGGAGGACCGATGCAAGGGCTGCCACAGCGAGGATCACTCCGACACGTTCCAGTACGACGCGTACCTCCGCGACGTGACCGGGCCGGGGCACGGCCAGGCGCTGCGCGCGCAGCTGGGCGACGGCCCGACCGGACACGCGCTGCGGGCGGCGGCGCTGGAGAAGGCCGGCCGCGAGCTGGGGCCCGGGTGCCAGAAGTGAGGGCGCGTGACGTGAGGACGCGTGACGTGAGGCCGGCGCGCTGGCTGGTCGCGATGCGCGGCGCCGCGCTGGCGCTCGCGGTCGCACTGGTGGCCGGGGCGAGCGCGTGCGTGTCGTCGCGCCGCGCGCCGGAGCCGGTGGAGCCGGTGGTCACGCGGCCGCCGGTCAGGCACGAGGCGCGCCCGGTGCGGGTCCTGCGCGGCAAGGCGGTCTGGTACGGCGGCAAGTGGCACGGCAAGCGGACCGCGTCGGGCGAGCGCTTCAACAAGCGCGCCATGACCGCGGCGCACCGCACGCTTCCGCTCGGTACCCGCATCCGCGTCATCAACCTCGACAACGATCGCTCGGTGATCCTGCGGGTCAACGATCGCGGACCCTACGGTCGCGATCGCAGCCGCATCATCGATGTGTCGGAGGGTGCGGCGCGGCGGCTCGGCTTCTTCGACCGCGGCTGGACGCGGGTGCGGATCGAGGTGCTGGCCGACTCGCCGTCGCGGCGCGCGCGCGACGCGCCGGACGGCCGGCGGCGACGGTAGCGCGGCCGCGGCGCAGCAAGCGAAACGTGGCGCAGGTCGCGTGGCGGACGGCTTGCCGGGCCCTGGCATTGCCGGTGCCTGGCGCCCCTGGCAAGATGCCACCCGTGGTCGTCGCCAGCCCGCATGCGCCTGCCCTGCTCGAGCTGCGCGGCGTGCAGAAGAGCTACGGCAACGTGCACGCGCTGGTCGGCGTCACCGCGGAGATCCGCGGCGAGGTGATCGGGCTGCTCGGCCCCAACGGGGCCGGCAAGTCGACGCTGCTGAAGTGCATGCTCGGGCTCACGCCGCACGCGGGTGAGGCGCGCGTGCTCGGGCTGTCGGCCGAGAGCGAGTCGTTCCGCATCCGCGATCGAGTCGGCTACATGCCGGAGCAGGACTCGTACCTGGCCGACCTGACCGCGGTCGAGCTGTGCGCGTTTGCCGCCGAGCTGAGCGGGCTGCCCCGCAGCGAGGCGATGCAGCGCGCCCACGCCGCGCTCTACTACGCCGGGCTGGAGGAGAAGCGCTACCTCAAGGTGGAGGGCTACTCGACCGGCATGAAGCAGCGGGTCAAGCTGGCCCAGGCGCTGGTCCACGACCCCGAGCTGCTCTTCCTCGACGAGCCGACCAACGGGCTCGACCCGCGCGCGCGCGAGGAGATGCTCGAGCTCATCCTCGATCTCCCGCAGCGGCGCGGCTGCGCGATCATCCTGTCCACTCACCTGCTGCCCGACGTCGATCGGATCTGCGATCAGGTGGTGATCATGCACCGCGGCAACATCCGCTTTCACGGGACGATCGAGGACCTGCGCCGCGGCGGACCGGTCGCCGACGCGCGCGCGCACGTCTACGACGTCGAGATCAAGTCGGGCGAGGACGAGTTCGCGGCGGTGCTGGCGCGGGCCGGTTGCGAGGTGGAGCGCAAGCCTCCGCGCCGGCTGGTCGTGCGGCTGCCCGAGGGGACCGACTCCACGCTCCTGTTCCAGCAGGCCAGCGCGATCGACGCGCAGATCCGCCACCTCGAGCCGAACCAGGACTCGCTCGAGGAGGCGTTCATGCGCGTGGTGGGCGAGGCATAGGGTCGATGCCGCTGTCCGGACAGCACCCGGCCGGGCGCGCCGCCGCCGCGATCCACGACCTCGGCTACAAGCGCTACCTCGGCAACCGGCGGCCGCAGTCGACCCGCTGGCGGGTGCTGGTCAAGAACGTGGTGACCACCTCCTGGCGCGGCTGGTGGCGCATGAAGATGTGGGTGATCGGCTGCGCGGTCACCACGGTCGCGATCGGCGTGCCGATGTACATCTCGCGCGACCGGATCTTCGAGGAGCTGGTCCGCCGCGGCATGACCGTGCGCTGGTCCGACGCGCTCCTGCCGCTGTCGTTCCGCTTCTTCCCCTGGTTCGCGTTCATCCTGGCCGCGGCGGGCGCGGCGGGCGCGGTGGCGCGCGATCTGCGGGCCGGGGCGTTCGAGTTCTACTTCTCGCGCCCGGTCCGGCCGATCGACTACGTGCTGGGCAAGGTGGTCGGCTCGGCGATGGTGGTGTCGACCGCGCTCCTGGCCGGGCCGTTCCTGCTCTCCCTGTTCCGGGTCGGGCTGGCCCGCGACCTCGACGAGGTGCTGCCGGCGCTGGCCCTGGTGCCGCGCATGCTGCTGGTCGGCATGCTCGGGTCGGTGGCCTACGCGGTCGTGGCGCTCGCGTTCTCGTCGATGTCGACCCGGCCGCGCATCACCACGGCCATGTGGGCGGCGTTCTATCTCCTGTTCGGCAGCATCGCGGAGGGGCTGGCGTTCGCCCTGCGCACACCGGACCTGGCCGCGATCAGCCTGCCGCGCGCGGTGGAGGGGTTCGCGTTCGGCCTGTTCCAGGTGAGCGTGCCCCCCGGCTTCGGCCGGCTGACCCCGGGGATCGCCGCGTCGTACGGCGCGCTCCTGGCCTACACCGCGGTCGGGCTGATCGTTCTCCAGATCAGGGTCAAGCGGGCCGAGCGGGCCGGCCTGGGGGGCGGGTAGCGATGGCCGACGTGGCGGTGCAGCCGGCCGTCGAGCCGGCGGTGAAGCAGGCGACTCAGGCGGTGGTGCAGATCGACGGCTGCTCGAAGTGGTACGGGCACGTGCTCGGCGTCTCGGAGGTGAGCTGGACGGTGCGCGGCGGCATCGTCGGGCTGCTCGGCCCCAACGGGGCGGGCAAGTCGACCCTGATGAAGATGATCGTGGGCCTCTTGCGACCGACGCGCGGACGGGTCGCGGTGTTCGGCCAGGAGCCGTCGCGGTCGCCGGACGCGCGCCGGCGGATCGGCTACTGCCCCGAGCACGAGAACCTGTACGACGAGCTGACCGCGCTCGAGTGGGTCACCTGCATGGCGCAGCTGTCGGGCGTGCCGCGCGCGCGGGCCCGGGCCGACGCCGAGCGCGCGCTGGTCGAGATGGGGCTCCAGGAGTCCCTCAAGCGGCGAGTGCGCGGGTTCTCCAAGGGGATGCGGCAGCGAACCAAGCTGGCCCAGTGCCTGGTCCATGACCCCCAGCTCCTGATCCTGGACGAGCCGCTGACCGGGGTGGACCCGATCGCGCGGGCCGAGATCGTGGACCGGATCCAGGACGCGGCGGCGAGCGGCAAGACGGTCATCGTGTCGAGCCACGTGCTCTACGAGATCGAGGCGCTGACCGAGGAGATCATCGTCATCTATCGCGGGCAGGTGCTGGCCGAGGGGAACATCTACGAGATCCGCACGCTCATCGACAAGCATCCGCACCGGATCCGGATCGAGTGCGACCGACCGCGCGAGCTCGGCGAGGGGCTGGCCGGTGAGGACCACGTGGTCACGCTCGCGTTCGAGCGCGCGGCGGTGGTGGTGGAGACCGCCGAGCCAGACCGCTGCTACGACCGGATCGGCAAGGTCGTGCTCGAGCGGAAGATCCACGTTCGCGGGCTGACGTCCCCGGACAACAACCTCGGCGCGGTGTTCGACTATCTCACCGGCGGAACCGCGCGGAGCGTGGGCGGATGAGCGGCGGCGCTGGCGGCGGCGGGAACGTGCTCGGCGGACTGGCCGCGACCTGGCTGCAGGGCGGGTGGACCGCGCGGCGGCTGCTGCGCGGACGCATGCTCTGGGTGGCGGCGTTCTTCGCGCTGGGGCCGATCGCGTTCACGGTGCTCATCGTCCAGAGCGGGCACACCGCGAGGTGGGAGGAGCTCTTCGCCCCGCTCGCGCTGCTTTGCGGCCTGGTGCCGCCGCTGTTCACCGCGTCCACGATGGCCGAGGAGATCGAGGACCGGACCTACACCTATCTGTGGTCGCGGCCGCTGCCGCGCTGGACCGTGCTGATCGGCAAGCTGGTCGCCACGGTGCCGGTGGCGGCCGTGCTGCTGTCCCTGACCGCGCTCATCTGCTATCAGCTCGGCCAGAGGGGAATCTCGCCGGATCATCCATGGCCGTCGGCCGCGGCCGGCCGCGCGGTCGGCGCGGTGGCGCTGGCGGCGCTGGCCCTGTCGATGGTGGCGGGCGGGCTCGCGGTGATGATGCCGCGCCACGGCCTCGGCGTGGCCTACGCGTACCTCTTGGTCCTCGACCTGCCGCTCGGCTTGATGCCGTTCTCGATCGCCAACCTCAGCATGTCCCATCACATCCAGACCCTGGGCGGCGTGCGTGGGACCGACCCGAACGCGTCGATCGGCGCGGCCGTGCTGTGGCTGGTCGGGATCGGCCTGTTCTGGCTGATCCTCGGGCTGTGGCGGATCTCGAAGTCCGAGTTCGCCAGCGGCGAGAAGTAGCCCGCCGCTGGCCTGTCGCGGTCAGCGTTTGCCGGCCATGTCGACCAGGACGCGGAGCGACTCCTCGACCCACACGTCGCGGGAGAGGTCGTCCTTCCACGCGTCGAGCCGCGCGCGCACATCCTTGTCCTGGGTGGCGGTCACCGGAGCCGGCGCCCCGGCCGCGGCGACCACGTCGACCTCGAACAGCGGCTTGTGCTCCTTCAGCTTGGGGTCGGCGGCGTCCTGCGCGGCCTTCTGGCGCTCGCGCTCGGCCTTCCACGCGCTGCGCTCGAGCGGCTCGCGGGTGTCGTCGCGCTGCTCGCGCAGGATCTTGCCGAACGCCTCCACCTTGGCGAACACCGGGCTGGCCTTGACCCGCTCGCGGCTGGCCGCCGCCAGCGCCTGGACGTTCCAGGTGTGCGGCGTGCGCGCGTGGGCCAGCTCGGCCACCGAGCTCCACGGGATCGGGTGGAACAGGGTCCGCTCGCCCGACTCCACGAACGACGCCGGATCCGGCAGCGTGACGTCCGGGACCACCCCGCGGAGCTGGGTGGACGCGCCGTTGACGCGGAAGTACTGCTGCACGGTGAGCTTGAGGACGCCGAGCGAGTCGCGGCCCGGGGTGGGCGCGATGCGATCGAGCTCGACCACGCCCTGGACCGTGCCCTTGCCGTGGGTCGGGCCGGTCCCGACGATGACCGCGCGCTCGTAGTCCTGCAGCGCGCCGGCGACGATCTCCGAGGCCGACGCGCTGAAGCGATCGACCAGCACCACCGCGTTGCCGGTGAACGCGACCGACGGGTCCTCGTCGGACAGGACCTCGAGGCTGCCCTCCGCGTCGCGCGCCTGGACGATCGGCCCCTTGTCGACGAACAGACCGGAGATGTCGCGGGCATGGGAGAGCAGCCCGCCGCCGTTACCGCGCAGGTCGACGATGACGCCGGACAGCTTCTTCTTCTGGAAGGCGGTCAGGAGCGCGCGGACGTCGTCGGTGGCGTTGCGCTCACCCGGCTGACCGGCGGCGCCGATGTCGCCGTAGAACCCGGGCAGGTAGATGTAGCCGACCGGATCGGCGTTGCGGCCGAGGTCGAGCACCGCGCCGCGGGCGTAGGCCGCCTCGATCTTGACGACGTCGCGGGTGATGGCGATCGACTGGATGTCGCCTTCGGCCTTCTTGACGGTGAGGGTGACGACCGTGCCCTTGGGGCCGCGGATCATCTCGACGACCTTGTCGATCGGCATGTCGGTCGCGTCGACCGCCGCCTTGCCGGTCTGGGTGACCGAGATGATGAGGTCGCCGGCCTCGAGCTTGCCCTGGGTCCACGCGGCGCCGCCGGGGACCAGCTCCTGCACCACGATGTAGTGATCGCGCTCGCCGAGCAGCGCGCCGATCCCCTGGAGGGTGCCGGAGATGGCGATGTCGAAGTTCTCCTTCTCGGCCGGCGCCAGGTACTGGGTGTGCGGGTCGTAGACCGCGGTGATCGCGTTCAGGAACTGCACGTCCGGCTCGAGCGGCTCGGGCGTGGCCAGGCGCAGGAAGCGAGTCTCGTAGCGGGTGGCCAGCTCCTTGCGCGCCTTCTCCTCGCGCGCCTCCGGGGTGGTCGGGATCGACGCGAGCGACTCGGCCGCGGCCTGCTCGGCCCTGGTGTCCTTCTTCTCGCCCTTCTTGCCGCCCTTGTGGTCGCTCTTCTTGCCGCCCTTGTGCGCGTCCTTGGCCTCGAGCAGGGACTCCATCTGCTGGATCCGCTCGAGCGCCTGCAGGGTCAGGACCGATCGCCAGCGCTCGCGCAGCTCGTCCTCGGTCTTGCAGAAGTCGAGCTTCTTCGGGTCGGTCTCGACCTCGCCGGCGACGGTGAAGTCGATCGGCTTGGCCAGGATGTCGACCACCATCTTCGCGACCACCTGGCGGCGCTGGGCGGCCACCGCCGAGCCCTTGCGCGCGAGCACCAGGTCGTGAGCGCGGAGCTCGTCATCCATGCGGCTGGCATACGCCGTGAGCGCGGTGACGTGCTCCTGGAGGAGGAGCAGCTTGGCGCCGTCGAGCTCCTCGAGGTACTTGGGGAATGCCTCGGTCGACAGGGTGTCGTCGATCGGACGGCGGAGCAGGTGCCGGGTCGACAGCAGCACCGACGAGACCTCGGCCAGCGTGCGCTCGCGCGGGTCGGCGGCGATCTGCGGCAGGTTGTCGGTCGGCGCGCTCGGCTCCGGCTTCGCGGCCGGGCCGGCCTGGGCCTGGGCCGCCGCGGTGGACGGCGGTGACGTGCAGGCCGCCGACAGGGCCAGCGGAAGCAACCACGGGCCGATGGCTCGGGGTCGAAGGCGGGTCGGACGGCTCGGCGAGGGCATGTCAGGGCAGCGTGCCACGCCGACCCGGGCACGGCAAACCGCGGTCTGGGCGGGCGCGGAACGGGCCGGAACGCCTCGATCGAGGATGGCCGCTCACCCCGCGGGAGGGCCGCTGCCGGAGGCGGCGCGGGCGGCGCGGCGGGCCACCGCGGCGCACAGTGCGTCGTGGACGTCGGGGAGCAGCTCGGTCAGCGCGCCGCCGATCGCGCGGTCGAGGCCGGCGCGATCCGCGCGGGGCCGCTCGGCTTCGACCGGACCGATCGGCCGGTGAGCGATGGCGGCGAGCGCGGCGCGGGCCGCGCCGGCGGACGGCCCCGGGCCCCGGTCGGCGTGGAGTCGGCGCGGATCGAGGACCGGCAGGTGGGCGGCGTCGCCGACGGTCCACTCGAGGGCGCCCTCGCCGAGAGATGCTCGCCCCAGCGCCTCGAGCGCGAGCGCGGTGAAGGTGGAGTTGAGCACCGCGGCGAGCAGCTCGAGGTCGACGCCCGGGCGCGGGTGGAGCGAGTAGAGCCGCTGATCCGCGACGACCGGCCCGGGCGCGAAGCGCTGGACGAAGCGGCCGGCGTAGGCCTTGGTCAGAAACAGCCGCGCCGGTCGGGCCGCCAGCGCCCACCACGCCGTGCGCGCGCGCAGGGTCGGCCGCTCGGCCGCGCCCGCGTGCGAGGCGATGTAGCGGCGCGCGGCGGGAAACCGGGCCAGCGCGTCGACCCCGGCCGGCGCCACCAGCGCCACCGTGGGCAGCGCGCGCGGGTCGACCGCGATCGTCTGGCTGCCGGCCTCTCGAGGCGAGCGGAGCAGCGGGGCGAGCAAGGCGGCCTCGAGCTCGAGCGACGCGGCCCGGTCGCGAGGGAGATAGAAGATCTCGTTGGCCCCGCTGGTCACGCCGCGGCGGATCTCGACCAGCTCGCCCAGCGGGACCAGCCGCTCTCCGGCGGCGCGAGCAAACTCGAACCACGCGGCCGGCGCCCGCAGAGCCTCGGCCCACGACCGCGGCGAGTCTGCCGGCGCCCGGCGCACCTCGGCGACCGCAACGAGATCGTGCGGTCCGCGCACGCGCCGCGCGGCGACCGCGGTCGGCACCCGCAGTCGCGCGACTGCGACGGTATCGGTGCCGGTGCCGGTGGGCTCGGGCCGCGGCGGGGCGGCGCGCTGGCTCGAGCGGACGGGGTGGCCGCGGTCGGCGGAGCGCTCGAGGACCAGGATGATCGTGTTGACCGCCGCGTCGTGGAACCAGCGCTCGGCGGGTGCCTCGATCAGCGCCTCGACGCGGCCGTGGCGCTCGATCAGGCGCCAGAGCGCGTCGGCGTAGGTGGCGTCGAGGAGCGCCGACGACACCACCAGGGCGGCGCGGCCGCCCGGCCGGCACAGGCGCAGCGATCGCGCCACCACCGACGCGGCCAGGTCGGCTCGCCCGATCAGGCGCTGCCGGTCCACCGCGGATAGATCGGGCCAGTCCTCGGCCAGACGGCGCTCGACTCGCTGCTTCTGGTCGCGATCGAGCCGCTCCTGCCTGACGTAGGGCGGGTTGCCGACCACCGCGTCGAAGCCTGGCTCGCCGCTGCCGTCGTCGCCGGCGCCGCGCTCGCCGATCGCGCCGGCGGCCAGGTCGAAGAGATCGGCTCGTCGCACCGTCGCGCCGGGCACCGCCGCGCGCGCCGCCGCCGCGGCTGCCGGATCCAGCTCGATGCCGACCAGGCCGCCCTGCCCCACGCCGGCCGCGGCTGCCCGGGCCAGGAACACGCCGTCGCCGCACGCCGGATCGAGCACGCGGAGCCGGGCGCGGGCGACGCCGCCGGGCGGCAGGGCCATGGCCAGCGCCAGGTCTGCCACCTCGGGCGGGGTGAACCACTGCCCGAGCGCGAGGCGTCGCGCGGGCTGGTGAAGCGGGGACACGAGCCGGACGCTATCACCCCGCGCCCACCCCGGGCGCCGCCTCGGCGCCGCCTCGCCGCCGCTCGCGCCGGCTCAGTCGATCGACGGCTCGGCCAGGATCGCGTCGAGCAGGTCGGGATCGATGTTCGCGCCGGAGATCACCACCACCGTGGTGCCGGTCCGCGCCGGGGTCACCGCCCCGGCCAGAAATCCGGCCACCCCGACCGCCGCGGACGGCTCGGCGATGACGCCGACCTCGCGGTAGAGGAAGCCGACCGCGCGGCGGATGTCCGCCTCGGAGACCAGCGCGATCGACTCGACGTGGAGGGCGCAGATCCGGTAGGTCCGCTCGCAGACCGCGCCGGCCAGCGCGTCGGCCACGGTCGGGCCGCCGCGGTAGTCGATGAGCGCGCGACCACCGGCCAGCGAGTCGTGCATGGCGCAGTTGGCGGCCGGCTGCACGCCGATCACGCTCACCCCGCGCGGCGCCAGCGCCGCGGCCAGGCCGGCCACCAGCCCGCCGCCGCCGATCGGCACCACCACGCGGGCCAGCTCGGGCACCTGCTCGAGCAGCTCGGCGGCCACGCCGCCGCCGTTGCCGGCGATGACGTCGTCGTCGTCGAACGGCGACACGAAGCGCGCCCCGCGCGCCCGGGCCAGCTCGCGCGCGGCCTGCTCCGCCTCGTCGTAGTCGGCGCCCTCCACGACCAGCTCGGCGCCGAGGGCGACGATCGCCGCGCGCTTGACCTGGGGCGCGGTCGCGCCGACGACGGCGGTCAAGCGCACGCCGGCCCGCCCGCACACCAGCGCCATGGCGGCGCCGTGGTTGCCGGCCGACGCGGTCACCACGCCGGCCGCGCGCTCGCCGTCGGTGAGCGCCGCCACCGCCGCCGCGGCGCCGCGCAGCTTGAACGAGCCGGTCCGCTGCGCGCTCTCCAGCTTGAGCACCGCGCCGCCCAGCCGCGCACCGGCCGCGCCGCCCGGCGCGACCAGCGGAGTCCGCCGGATCACGCCGTCGCCAGCGACGCGGCCAGATCGTAGTCCGACCCGTCGGTGACGCGCGCCTGCACCAGCTCACCCGGCCGGGCGCTGCCGTCGGCCAGGTACACCGAGCCGTCGATCTCGGGGGCCTGCCCGTACCAGCGGCCCTGCAGGAGCAGCTCGCTCTCGTCGGACACGCCCTCGACCAGGACCTCGATGTCGCGCCCGACCAGCGCCTGGTTCTTGCGCCGGCTGATGCCGCGCTGGATCTCCATGAGCCGCTCGCGCCGCTCGTCGGCGACCGCGGCCGGCACCCGGCGCGGGAGGATCGCCGACACCGTGCCCGGCTCGCGCGAGTAGGTGAACACCCCCACCCGGTCGAGCTCCTCGGCCTCGACGAAGCGGCACAGCCCGTCGAACATCTCGTCGGTCTCACCCGGGTGACCGACGATGAAGGTGGACCGCATCACCAGCCCGGGGATGCGCGCGCGCAGCCGCTCGAGCAGCGCGCCGGTCACCCGCGAGCTGTGGCCGCGCCGCATGATCTTCAGCATCTGATCGTCGATGTGCTGCAGCGGCACGTCGACGTACTTCACCACCTTCGGCTCGCCGGCGACCACGTCGATGAGCTCGTCGCTCCACGCGCTCGGGTAGGTGTAGTGCATGCGGATCCAGCGGAGGTCGTCGACCCGGGCCAGGCGGGTGAGGAGCTGGGCCAGGGTCGGCTTGTCGGCCAGATCGGCGCCGTATCGGGTCAGGTCCTGGGCGACCAGGTTGACCTCGCGCGCGCCCTCGGCGACCAGGCGCTCGACCTCGATCGCCACCGACTCGATCGAGCGGCTGCGCTGCGGGCCGCGCAGCTTGGGGATGATGCAGAACGAGCACGGCCGGTCGCAGCCCTCGGCGATCTTGACGTAGACCGAGAAGCGCGCGCCGGTGATGACGCGCGGCGAGGTGTGGTCGTAGAGGTACTCGGGCGTCTCCGACACCTGCACGATGGGCAGCGTGCGCGGGCCGCGCGCCGGGGCCGGGCCCCCGCCACCGACGATGTCGGCGATGCCGGAGAAGTCGGCCGAGCCCAGGATGTGGTCGATCTCCGGGATCTCGCGGGCCACGTCGTCGGGATAGCGCTGGGTCAGGCAGCCGGTGACGACCAGCTTCTGGCAGCTGCCGCGCTCCTTGAACTGCGCCATCTCGAGGATGGTGTCGATGCTCTCTTCCTTGGCCGCATCGATGAAGCCGCAGGTGTTGACCACGATGACCTCGGCCTGGTCCGGCGCCGCGACCAGGACGTGCCCGGCCTGGGCCAGGGACCCGAGCATCACCTCGCTGTCCACCCGGTTCTTGGGACAGCCGAGCGACACGAAGTAGACGTTGCGCGGGGATGCAGCCATGCGGAGCAGGCCGGAGTCTGCATTCCGGGCTCCAGCGTGTCAATCGGGCGGTTCGGGGTCAGTCGCGCTCGGCGAGCGACGCCGGACCGGCCAGGATCAGGAGTGCTTCCGCGGCGGTGACCCGCGATGCCTCGTCGGCCTCGCCGAGCGCGAGGTCGAGCGGGGCCAGGTCCACCTCCATCTTGAGGCGGCGCAGCCACAGCGCGGCCTGCACCCGCATGGCGTTGAGGCCGAGCTGGGTGGTGAGCGGCGGCCCGGCCGCGTCGTCGCCGAGCGCGGCCAGCGCGTCCGCCGCGCCGACGTTGTAGCGCCGGTCGGCCAGGATCTTGTGGAGGGCGGGCGCGACCGAGCGGTCGCCGGCCCGACCGAGCGCCACCTGGGTCCGCATCCGCACCTCGGGCGTGCTGCGCTTGTCGGTCAGCTCCGCGCGCAGCACCTTCAGCCCCTCCTCGTCGCCGAGGCGGGCGAGCAGGCCGGCCGCGCCGATCCGGTGCTGCTCGACCGAGAGCATCGCGCGCAGGGTCTTGCGCCCGGAGTCGTCGCCGAGCTGGAGCAGGCTGCGCGCCGCGTCGAGGCGGACGTCGCGCCGCTCGTCGCCGAGCTGGCTGCGCAGGCTCACCCGCGCCTCGCGGTCTCCCGCCCGCGCCAGCGCGTAGGCGATCTGGATACGGCCGAGCTGGCTCGGCTCCTCGCCGAGCAGGCGGCGGAGCAGCGCCAGCGCGCCGGCGTCGCCGGTGCGGGCCAGGGCCTGGGCGGCAAGCCGGCGCACCCGGGTCGACGGCGAGCCCATGAGCGACCGCAGCTCCGCAGTCGCCGCGTCCATTCGGGCGGCGCTGTCGCGCGGGGTCGCCGCGGCGCCAGCCTCCGGTGCGCCGGCCACCCCGCCGGGGCGGTTGGGACGCGCGGTCGACGCGGCCGCCATCGGCGCCCGGCGGGCCGCCGCGCCGCCGGCGCCTGCCTCCGGCGCCTCCGGAGCCTCGGGCGCGCCGGAGCCGCCCTCGTCGGTCGCCTGCTCCGGCCCGCCGATTCCCCCGGGGAGGAACCCCTCTCTCACCAGCAGCGCCACCCCGCCCGCGAGAATCAGAAGACACACCACCAGGATCGGCGCGCGCGATCGCCGCCGCCGCGGCAAGCGCGCGCCGCGCTCGTCAGGCTCGACGTCGAGGTATTCGCGCGACGACGGCAGCCTCGGGCGCTGGCCGGTCCTGCCCGCCGGCGCGGCCGGCCTGGCCGCGCGCGCCTCCGCGGCCCGAGGCTCCGCCGCGGCCCGAGGCTCCGCGGCGGCCCGAGGCTCCGCGGCGGCCCGATCCCCGCGCGGCGGCGGCGCCTCGACTCGCGGCGGCTCCGGCCGCGCGCGCGGCGTCTCGATCCGCGCCGGCTCGGTCTTCGCCGGCTCCGACGGTCCACCCTCCGGCCGCGCCCCCCGCGCCTCCGCGGCAGCCAGGTCGGCGCACTCCGCCGAGCAGAACGTCACCACGCGAGCTCCCCGGATGCGCGCCACCGGCGCATGCATCGGGTCGAGCGCCTTGCCGCAGGTCGGACAGGTCTGGGTTCCGCTCACGTGCTCACGGGAAGGCGAGGACCGCGTCCTCGCCGTGCTTGGCGATCAGCTCGTCGATGTAGCGCAGCGCGAAATCGCGCCGCTCGATGATCGCGTGGATCTCGCCCTTCTCCAGCAGCGCGACGAACGGCTCGATGTCGCGCGAGACCGCCTCCTCGACCGCGGCCTCGTCGACCCCGCGCAGGTGCTCGACCAGGCGGCGCGAGAACCGCTGCGACCGGCGCAGGTACGCGCGCACCCGGCTGTGCCCGTTGCCGTCGTTGCCAAACGCGAGCGTGTTGTCGAGGAACACCAGCACCGTCTGATCGAGCGACGCCTTGATGTTGCCGCCCGACCAGCGGTCCGAGTTGTTGATGACGAAGTCGAACAGGAGCAGGTTGCTCACCTGCGCGGCCATCGACAGCGAGGCCGGCGGGATGTCGCCGCCGATCGTGAGGTAGCGCTTCCAGGTCACCACCCCCTCGGTCGATTCGATCTCGAAGCCGTCGATGCGGGCGGTCTCGAGCTGGGGGACCCAGAAGGTGAGCTCGCCGAGGACGGTGGTGCGGCTGTCGCGGTCGGGCACGATCTCGGCCAGGAAGCGGGCCCGGTCGGCGCGCGCCTCGGGCTTGAAGTGATCGCCGATCTCGGCCACCTGGAAGCGGCGGCCCACCGACGGTGGCACCGTGTTCAGGCCGAGCAGGCGGTTGATCCGGTACGCGGCGATCTCGCGCCGCGGCTGCGACTGCAAGTAGATCTGGTTGGGCTTGCACGCCGCCCGACCGCCGCTCTCGAAGTCGATCCGCAGCGACAGCGACGAGCCACCGCGGTTGACCTTGACCGCCTTGACCGCCGAGTCGCGCAGCGGCGCGAGCAGCTCCTCGTCGCTCAGGCCGAGGAACTGGCCGCTCCAGGGCGGGAGCTCGCGGGCAGGCTTGCCGTCCGCGGCGGGCTGGCCGGCCGCCGTCTCGCCGCCGCCGGCAGCTCGGTCGGTCGCCGCGCCGCTGGTCGCCGCGCCGCTGGTCGCCGAGGCGAGCGCCTCGCCGGTCAGCCCGGCCTGGACCGACGCGCCGTTCGGGCCGCGCTCGGTGCGGGACAGCTCGGTCGCGCCGGCCACCTCGCCCGCGGTCGCCCCGCGCAGCTCGGCCACGCCCCAGATCGCGGCCGCGGACAGGCTCGCGGCCACGACCGCGCCGACGAAGAGCTCGATAGCGACGCAGCCCCGGAGCCGCACGGCGGCAGAATATCACGGGGCTGCCGCGGCGGCCCCGCGGTGCAGCGTTTGTCGAACCCCCTGGGGCACTTGGCGGGGGATGCGCCCGCACAAAATTTCGCCCGGCGCCGCGCTGCGTATATAGATGGGTATTGCAACCCATGATGGCGGACCCAGGCACCCTCCAGAGCGCACGGTCTCCCACCGTCGCCTGCGCCACCTGCCGTCGGCCGATCGCGCCGCCCCAGCCGCGCTTCCGCTGCTCGGTCTCGGCGTGCAACGCCGGTCGGCTCAAGCTCCGCTTCTGCTCCGCCGCCTGCTTCGATCGCCACGTACCGACCGCGAGACACCGCAGCGCCACCTGCGTCGAGGAGCAAGCGGGCTGCTCATGAGCCCGGCCGGGTCCATGGAGCCGGGCGATTTGCGTCGCTTGGAGCCACTGTGCCACCATCGGCGCCGATGAACCGGATCGTCGTGGACGCGATGGGAGGCGACAGCGCCCCCGAGTCGATCGTGCGCGGCGCGGCCGAGGCGTCGCTGTCGCTGCGCGACGCCGAGATCATCCTGGTCGGCGACGCCGCCCGCATCGGCAAGGTGCTGCCCCAGGTCCGCCACGACGGCGGGCGCGTGCGGGTCCACCACGCGTCGCAGGTCATCCACATGGACGAGAAGCCGTCGGAGGCGATCGCCGCCAAGCCGGACTCGTCGATCGCGGTCGCGGCCGGGCTGGTCGCCGCCGGTGAGGGCGAGGCGCTGGTCTCGGCCGGCAACACCGGCGCGTGCGTGCTCGCCTGCGCGCGCACCTGGCGCCTCTTGCCCGGCGTCAAGCGGGCCGCGCTGGCCGCGGTCTACCCGACCGAGCTGCGCCGCGGCGAGAAGAACGACCCGTTCTCGCTCCTGCTCGACGTCGGCGCGACGATCGACGCCAGCGCCGACGATCTGGTCGCCTTTGCCCTGATGGGCGCGGCCTACGCCCGGATCATCTCGCAGAACGCGCGCCCGCGGGTGGCGCTCCTGTCCAACGGCACCGAGGCGGGCAAGGGGCCGCGGCCGGTGGTCGACGCGCACGCGCTCCTGCTCGAGGCCACCGACGTCAACTTCATCGGCAACGTCGAGGGGCTCGACATCCCGCGCGGCGTGGCCGACGTGATCGTCTGCTCCGGCTACGTCGGCAACGTGGTCATCAAGATGCTGGAGGGCGTCTCCGAGACCGTGGTGAGCCTGGCCCGCTACGCGTACAAGGAGAAGCTGCTGTGGCGGGTGGCGCTCATGATGCTGTCGAGCGGCATCCAGCGGCTCAAGGACCTGACCGACTGGGAGCAGTACGGCGGCGCGCCGCTGCTCGGCTTCGAGAACATCTTCATCAAGGCGCACGGCCGCTCGGGCCCGCGCGCCCTGGCCAACGCGGTGCGGGTGGCGGACAAGGCGCTGCGCAGCGACCTGTGCGGCGTCATCTCGAGCGGGCTGGCCAGCTTCGCGTCGCGCGCCGGCGCCCACCCCGATCTCCCCAGCGCGACCTCGGCGTAGCGACGCCCCATGGCGGTCAGCGCGACCCACGTCTTCCGCTGGGACCTCGACAAGACTTACCTGCGGACCGAGTTCGACACCCTCCGCGATCTGGTCAAGTCGGCGTTCGAGACCGCGCAGGACAAGCAGGCCTACCCGGGCGCGCCGGCGCTGCTCCGCTCGCTGCGGCAGAGCCCGGAGCACCGCATCTGCCTGGTCAGCGGCAGCCCGTCGCAGATGCGCAAGGTGCTGGCCGCCAAGCTGGCGCTCGACGGGGTCGAGTACGACGAGTTCGTGCTCAAGAACAACCTGCGCAACATCGGCCGGCTCCGGCTGCGCGCGCTGCGCGCCCAGGTGCCGTACAAGCTGCCCGCGCTGCTCGAGAGCCGGCTCGGGCTGCTCGGCACGCCGCCCGAGACCCTGTTCGGCGACGACGCCGAGGCCGACGCGATCATCTACTGCCTGTACGCCGACATCCTGGCCGGGGTGGTGAGCCAGGGCGAGCTCGAGCGGGTCATGGAAGCGGCGCGCGCGTACGACGACCAGACCGCGCGCACGCTGGCGCTGGCCGAGCGGGTGCGGCGCGGCGACGCGGTGGGGCGCATCATGATCCACCTGGACCGGCGCTCGCCGACCGCCGGGTTCGCGCCGTACGGCGCCCGCCTGGTCCCCATCTATAACTACTTCCAGGCCGCGCTGATCCTGTACGGGGACCGGGTGCTGACCGCGCAGCAGGTGCTGTTCGTGGCGCGCGAGATGCTCGACTCACCCGAGCACGAGATCCCGACCCTGGCCAACTCGCTCCAGGACCTGGTCCGGCGCGGTCGACTGCCCCGCGCGATCGCGCTGGAGCTGGCCGGCGAGGTCCAGGACGCGGCGGCCGGCGCGGCCGATCGCGACGGGCGGCGGGTGGCGGAGGGGATCGCGGCGGCGTTCCACGACCGCCTGCGCCACCTGGGCGGCGCGCCGCCGCTCGAGCAGCCGGAGACCAGCCCGCGGCTCGACTACGTCGAGCTGGTCGACGCCGAGTTCAACAACCGGCGCGGCGGACGCAAGCGGCACCGGGCCTGACCGGCGGCTCCAGGCAGGTTCGCGCCGGGCCATCCGGCTCGAGCTCGACCGCGCGGCCCACTGCGCTCGGGATCACGTCGCGGCCGGCTGGCGCCTCCGCGTCACCCGGCGCGTCCGCATCGCCGGCGCGCCCGCCGCGTCGTTGCGCGGTCCCGGGCCCCGTGCGATCGTCGCCTGATGGAAGGAGGAGCGCCTTCCGCCCGGCTGATCGCGCTCTCGCGCAGCGGGCGGCACGTGGTGATCCGCCGCGCCGACGGCGCGCGCCTGCTCGACGGCCTCGAGACGGTCGACGCGCTCGGCACCGCCCCGCGCCGGTCCCTGCCCTGCGCCGGGCTCATCGACTTCGGCTGCGTCGGCGAGGAGATCTGGGTGGTGGCCAGCGGCATGCTGCGCCGCCACGACCTCGACCGTGCCGAGGATCTCGACGCCGGCTTCGCGCTGGGCGAGTCGTCCGGCGTTCTGCGCCCGGCCGCCGGCGACGGCGATCCGAGCGCGCTCTGGTTCGGGCAGCGCCGCCTGCTCCTGCGCGCGACCGACACCGGGGTCGAGATGGACGACGTCAGCGACGAAGCCCCGCCCGACGGGTTCGCCGCGGCGGTGTCGAGCCGGCGCCTCCTGGTCGCGCGCGGGCGCGAGCTCAGCGTCAGCGATCCGGGCCGCGGCCAGCTCGGCTCCACCGCCCTGCCCGGCGGCGATGGCATCGTGGTGGCCGGCGGCGCGCTGTTCGGAGGGCGCGCGCTCGCCGTCCTGTCCGGGGTGAACGGGGTCAGCGCGTTCGACGTGGTGCGGCCGGGCGGCTCGCTCATCCATCACATCGAGCTGCCGCGCAGCGGGCGGTGCGCGCTGGCCGAGGCGCGCGGGCTGGCCCTGGTGGTGAGCGCCGGTGGGCGCCTGCTCGCGGTCGACCTCCGCTACGGGCGCGTGCTGGGCGACGAGGCGGCGCCGATCGACGTCGCCGATCTCGCCATCGACGCCAACGCCCGCTTCGTCACCCTGGCCGGCTACCGGCGCGAGGGCGGCCAGCTGCGCGTCCTCCACATCCCGTACACGGATCTGTTCGGGGTCCGCCGCGGCGTCGCGCGACCGGATCCCGGCATCGACGCCGGCGTGGTCGAGCCGTCCGCCGCCGCCGAGCCGACCGGATCGGCCCCGGCCCAAACCGGCACGCCGCGCCTGGACCCGGCCGACGCGGCCGCGCCGGAGCCGATCCCGGACGTCCCGCTCTACGCGCTCGGCTCGCGCGCGCGCCGGATCAACGCGGTCACCCCGGCCGGGGCCCAGCCGTACGAGTCGCCGGGCGAGCACCTGGCCGACACCCTCGAGCTGGCCGCCGCCTGGGCCGCCCGCGCCATCGCCGACGCGTGGGACAGCGGCCGGCTGAGCCTGCCCAACGAGGACCCGCGCCCGTTCCAGCGCGAGGTGCTCGCCCTGGTCGGGACCCGGCTGGGCGGGGCCGGCGATCTGCTCGCCTCCGCGGATCTGCGCGTCGACGACGCGGCTCGCCGGGTCGCCCGCCGCGCCCAGGCCACCCTCGCCGCCGGCCGGCCGCTCCCCTTCGTCGAGCTGGCCCTCGAGTTCGGCCTGTCCGACATGGCCAGCAAGGTGCTGGCGGTCGCCGCGGCGCCGACCCTGCGCGGCGAGATCGCGCGCCTGTACGGCGTGCTCGCCAACGACGAGGGCCGGCCGATCTGCGACCGCTACCTGGTCGAGCTCCTGCTCGGCGGCCAGGACTTCCACCTGCGCAACCAGGTCGCCGCCGAGCTCGACGCCGACGCGCCGCTCATCAAGTACGGCCTGGTCCGGGTCCTGCCGATGAGCGGCGACCAGTACCTGTTCGCGCCGATCACCGTCGAGTCGGTGCTGCTCGCCCGCCTGCGCGGCGACCCGTACGCGTCGGGCGGGGCCAGCTCGATCGCGGTCATCCGCCGGGCCGACCGCGCGCTCGCCGACCTCGCGATCCCGCACGACCTCAAGCGCGAGATGGTGCTGGCCCTGGCCGAGCCGACCCCACCGGAGCGCTCGGTGCGGCTGGTCCTGCGCGGTCGGCCCGGCGCCGGGCGCACCACCACGCTGGCCGCGCTGGCCGCGCGGGTCGGCAAGCCGCTCACGATCATCGACGCCGAGCTCCTGCCGCGCGGCCGCATCCTGGCGCCCGCGCTGCGCGGCGAGCTGCGCCTGGCCCTCCTGCGCGGCGCGGTGCCGTGCGTGTGCGGCATCGAGCTGGTCGACCGCGACGACAACGAGGGCACCGAGCACGTGCGCGAGGTGCTGCGCTCGCACCCCGGACCGATCGCGTTCCGCACCAGCCCGGAGCAGCGGGTGCCGCTCGACCCGGGCTTTCTCGACTTCACCCTGCCCTCGCTCGGCGAGGGCGAGCGGTTCGACTTCTGGCAGGAGGCGCTCATCCGGCGCCAGCTCGACACCACCGGCGCGACCATGCTGGCCGCGCGCTACCGGGTCGGCCCCGGCACCATCGAGCGGGTGGTCTCGCAGGTGGCCGCGCGCCTGTCGCTCGAGCGGCGCGAGGAGGTCGACGTCGCCGAGGTGCTGGGCCGCTCGGCCCGCCAGCACATCGACGTGCGGCTGGGCAAGGTCGCCACCCACGTCGACCGTCTGGCCCGCTGGGAGCAGGTCGCCCTGCCCGACGACGTGCTCGACAGCATCCGCGAGTTCATCGGCCGGGTGAAGCACCGCCGCACCGTGTACGAGAGCTGGGGCTTCGAGAACCGGGTGGCGACCTCGCGCGGCCTGGTCGCGCTGTTCTACGGCCCGCCCGGCACCGGCAAGACCATGGTGGCCGGCCTCATCGCGCGCGAGCTCGGCCTCGACCTCTACCGGGTCGACCTGGCCCGCATCACCTCGAAGTGGATCGGCGAGACCGAGAAGAACCTGGCCGAGGTGTTCGACGCGGCCGAGGACGGCCAGGCGCTGGTCCTGTTCGACGAGGCCGACTCGCTGTTCGCGAAGCGCACCGAGGTGAAGTCGTCGGTCGACCGCTACGCCAACCTCGAGGTGAACTACCTGCTCCAGCGGCTCGACAGCTTCGAGGGGGTCGCCATCCTCACCACCAACCTCGAGGGATCGATCGACAACGCGTTCAAGCGGCGCATGACCCTGCGCCTGGCCTTCCCGTTCCCCGACGAGGACATGCGGGTCCGGCTGTGGGCGGCCCACATCCCGCCCGAGGTCCCGACCGTGGGCGACTTCGACTTCCCCGACCTGGCCCGCCGCTTCCCGATGTCGGGCGGCTACATCCGCAACAGCGCCCTGCGCGCCGCGTTCCTGGCCGCCCAGGAGGCGGTCGCGCTGTCGCAGGAGCACCTGGTCCGCGCGATCCAGCTCGAGTACCGCGAGCTCGGCAAGCTGTCGACCGGCGGCCGCATGGAGTGAGCCGGCGCGCTTGACAGGTCGACTACCGCGATAGTACTACCATGGTAGTTGAACGACCTCAGGAGGACTTCATGCGCTCGGCAGTGACAATCGCGCTCGCGGCGGCGGTGACGTGGGCAGCTGGCCCGAGGGTGGCCGAGGCCCGGTGCAAGCCGGACTCCGCCGCCCGGGTGGTCCAGCCCCGCGCGGTCGGCAGCTTCCACGAGATCGGCATGAGCGCGCCGGCCGAGCTCATCGTGAAGCAGGGCGCGCGCGAGTCGCTGACCGTGCGCGCCGACCGCCGGGTCCTGCCCTACCTCAGGACCACGGTGCGAAACGGCCGGCTCGAGCTCGACCTCGACAGCGACGCGGCCGGCAACCGGCTCGAGTGCGTGAACGAGATCGTCTTCGAGGTCACGGTGGTGAACCTGTCGGCGCTGGAGGTGTCCGGCGCCGGCTCGGTCGTGATCGACGGCCTGCGCGGAAAGCAGCTCTCGCTCGATCTCGGCGGCGCCGCCAGCGTCAGGATGGACCGCGCGGCGCTCGGCGGCCTCGACCTCACGATGTCGGGCGCGGTGAAGGTGAGCGCGTCGGGCCAGGCCACGCGCCAGAGCGTGCACATCTCCGGCACCGGCCACTACCAGGCCGAGCGGCTCGCGTCCCAGACCGCGGTGATCTCGATCAGCGGCACCGGCCACGCGCGCGTGATGGCCGCCCGGGAGCTCGACGCCAGCATCAGCGGGGTCGGGAACATCGAGTACGTGGGCAATCCGCGGGTCAAGCAGTCGATCAGCGGCATGGGCTCGCTCGCCCGCGTCAAGCGCTGACCCGCGCGCGCCCGGGCCGGGCCGTCGTCACAGGCTGCAGAAGCCCTGGCCCTCCTTCGGGTAGCGATAGAAGCCGGCGAAGCACATCTCGCGGTTGGTGCTATCGCCCCAGCTGACCGGGCCGCCGGTGTCGTTGTCGTAGGTGCAGGTCACCTCGATCGTGTCGCCGGCGGAGATCTGGTGGGTGGTCGGATAGTTGATCTGCTCGGTGAAGCGGAACATCTCGTCGTGGACGACCTCGCCGCCCACCTCGATCTTCATGTGCTGCCCGAGCTTGTGCATGTGCGGCCACCAGCTCAGGACCGTGGCGTCCTGGTTGACCGGACAGGAACCGAAGATCTCCTGGGTGCCTTCGCCCATGGTGAAGCCGATCGGTCCGGCCATGGTGAACTCGGCCTCGGTCTCGACGGCGGGCACCACCTTGACCGCCACGCCCGAGGTCCCGCTCAGGTCGAAGTCGGTCGCGTTGAAGGTGTGCACGTTGAGGTGGATCTGCTGGCCAGCGGCGACCCGCAGCCCCACGCCTTCCGGGAAGGTGAAATCGTCGGTGCCGACCCCCGAGGCGTACATGAGGACGGTGCGATTGTCGCCCACGTCACAGCCGTAACCGTTGGAGTCAGGCCGGGTCGGCTCGCCGACGCTCAGCACGGTGTGATGGGTGCCGTTGGGGGAGATGGTGCGGAAGCTGGAGACGATCACGTCCTGGTCGACCGTCAGGTCGGCGCAGAAGTAGCGGTCGGGCGTGGGGCTGTCGGGCGGCGGGAGGGTCCAGCTGGTGGTCAGGAGCGCCTGGTAGCCGTCGATGACCGCCGCGTCGGCTCCATTGCCGTCACCGTCACCGTCGCCGTCGCCGTCCCCATCGCCGTCCCCGTCACCGACGGAGGCGTCCTGGTCGGCACCGTCCCCGGCGTCGATCGAGCCGGTGTCGTCGTCGTCATCATCGCCGCCGCAGGCGGAGGTCGCCGCTCCGGCACCGACCAGGAGGCAGGCAGCGAAAAAAGATCGCGCTGACAGAAATCGAGTCTTCACGGTGCACCTCGAGGCCGGCTGGCCCGACTATAGGCATCGCTTCAAGCGAGGCCCCCAATGTCCCACGGACTGACTCACGAGGTATGGCCAGCGTTTGCCCGGCCCGGGCGAATGGTGGTCCTTCTTGCCGCGGGCCTGCTGTGCGCCGCGGCGCCCCATGCGGTGGCGGCGCCAGCCAGCGATCCGATCATCCTGGAGGCGCGAACCGGCGAGCAACCGGCCGACACCGCGAAGCTCCTGGCTCCGGTGCTGGCCGAGCTGTCGCGCAGCGGCTTCGCGGGGCCCACCGCGGTGGGGGGGCGCCTCGACCAGTCCCTTTCGCGGTCCAGCCGGTCGCTGAGTGACGCGGAGGCGGCCGAGGCGGTGCGCGCGATCGAGCACGGTTACAAGGAGTTCCTGGCCGGCAAGTTCGACGCCGCCATCCAGGAGATCGAGCGCGGCCTGGGCGTCCTGCGCGCGGCGCCGGCCTCGCTCATCGGAAAGAACGACCGGCGCGACGCGGTCATGCGCGGCCTGCTCGGGCTGGCGCTGGCCAACAAGCGGCGGGGCCGCGAGGCGCAGGCGACCGAGGCGATGAAGGAGCTGGTGCGCAGCTTCCCCGACCGCGAGGTGAGCTACAAGGCGTACGGTCCCGAGCCGCGCGAGTTCTTCGACGCGGTCCGCCAGGACCTGAGCGGCGACGGCAAGGGCTCCATCGCGGTCGACCTCGACGACGACCGCACCGTGGTGTTCGTGAACGAGCGCTACGCCGGCACCGGCGACGTGGCGGTGGCCGACCTCTATCCCGGCACCTACCGGCTGTTCCTGCAGCAGGGAAACGCATCCGGGCGGATCCACGAGGTGGTGGTGGAGCCGGGCGCGACCACGGCGGTGAACCTGTCGTGGCAGCTCGACGCGGCGCTGCGCACCGACGGCGGCGCGGCGCTGGTGTTCGACGACGAGGCCGCCCGGCGCGATCTCGAGGCGCGCTTCGCGGTCCGGCTCGCGCGCGGGCTCGGCGCCCCCAGCGTGGTGGTGCTCGGCATCCGCGAGAACCGCGGGCGCCGCTCGGTGGTGGGGGCGTTCTACACCGCGGACTCGACCCGCCCGCTGCGCAGCGGCGCGGTGGCGGTCGAGCCGGTCGCGCCGGGGCGGGATCGGCTCGAGGCGCTGGCCCGGCTCCTGGCCGGCGACGACGCGGCGGCTGCGCTGGTGGCGACGCTGTCCGACGACGGCGCGGCGGCGGGCGCCAGCCCGGTCAGCGGCAGCCCGGGCGCGAACCTCGGCGACGATCGCGGCGGCGGCGGCCGGCCGCTCCGCACCTGGAAGTGGATCACGCTCGGCGGAGGCCTGGTCGGGATCGCGGGCGGCGCGACGCTCATCGCGCTCCACAAGCCGGAGCCGGATCTCGGGCCCGGCGACGCCCGCTCGTACTCGCGCAACACGCGCACGGCCGGCATCATCACCGCCTCGGCCGGCGCGGTGCTGACCGGCCTCGGGGTCTACTTCTTCCTGCGCGACCGGAGCGACCGGCGCGAGACCGAGCGAGCCCCGGGCGCGGACACCGCGGCGCTGGTGCCGGTCGACGGGGGCGGCGCGGCGCTGGTGGTGAGCGGCCGCTTCTGATCCGCGCGGGCGCTCAGGTCGGCCCGGCGGGGGGCTTGAGCGCCTCGTCGACCAGCTGCTTGATGCGGGCGGCGTCGACCCGGCCCTTGTGCTTCTTCATCACGGCGCCGACCACCCGGCCGGCGCTCTTCGGGTCGACGGCCCCGCCCATCCCGGCCAGCGCCTCGACCACCGCCGCGCGCGCCTCGTCGTCGCCCATCTGCTGGGGCAGGAACTGCTCGCAGAAGCCGATCTCGAAGTCCAGCTCGGCGATCGGCTCGACCCCGCGCTCGCCGACCGCGGCGAACTCCTCGCGCGCCTTCTCGAGCGACTTCTTGTAGGCGGCGATGACGTCGCGGACGACCTCGTCGTCGACCTCGCCCTTGAAGCTGGCCGCGGTGCGCCGCTCCATCACCTTGGTGTTGATCATGCGGATCACGTTGGCGGTGCGCAGATCCTTGGCCTTCATCGAGGCGGTGAGACGGGCGCGCAGGTCCTCTTCGAGCGACATGGGCTGAATCTACCCCGCGAACGCGCGCCTGGCTCGAACCGGACCGCTCAACGCGCCGACCCCGCGGTGAGCGCCTCCAGGATCTGCACCGGCGCCGGCCCGGCCGCCCCCGGACGCGCGGCCGGAAAGAAGCGCGCCTCGGCGAAGCCGGCCGACAGCAGCGCGCGCCCGGCCTCGCCGGAGTCGCCGAAGTGGAAGTGCACCCGCCCGCGCGCGAACAGCGAGACCAGCGCGGCGAAGGCACGCGCGCCGCGGACGCGCTCCATGTCGTCGCCGAGGTGGAGGTCGCTGAGGTAGAGCCCGAACCGGTGGCGCTCGAGGACGCGCGCGAAGCGGGCCCACATCCCCTCGACCGCGGCGCGGTCGAAGTAGTTGAGCAGCCCCTCGGTGATGATGGCCAGGCCGCGCGACGGATCGAAGAAGCGAGTCGCCACGTCGACCAGGCTGCCGGGGCCGTCGTCGGCCAGGGCGTCGATCTCGACCACCAGGTGGTGGGCGCCGGGCGGCTCGCCGGCGCGAGAGAGGGCCTGGCGCTTGCGGCGGGCCATCGCCGGCAGGTCCCCCTCTATATAGAAGAGGTCGTGCGGGTGGCGGCGGGTGAAGCGGAGGCCGCGCGGCGACAGGCCGGCCGCCACCTCGAGCACCTGCTGGACTTCGCCGCGCTGGATGGCGAGGTCCAGGCGCTCGTCGATCGCGCGGTGACGGCCGAGCAGCACGTCCTCGAGCGCGGGCCCGCCGGCCAGCCGGGCGGCCCGATCGAACGGCGAGAAGGCGGCGACCAGGAGCCGGCCGGTCCGGGTTCGCAGCGCCGGATCCCCCAGCCCGTTCCGGTACCAGACGTAGCCGGTGAAGTGCGCTGTCGGACTGATGCGGGCGCTTCCGGCGCGCTTTTCGGACATGACCATCCACCATGGCAGAAGAAAAACCAGCTCGACACCTGAACGGAGGATCAGTACACTTCAATCATCATGCGTCTCGCATGCCTGCACCTCCCCGCCCTGCCCCTGCAGGTCGAGGTGCGCGTCCATCCGGATCTCCTCGGCCGCGCGGTCGCGGTGCTCGGCTCCGGCGACCACCCGGCGGTGGTGGCCTGCTCGCGGGCGGCGTTCGAGGCGGGCATCCGGCCCGGAATGAGCCCAGGTCAGGCGCGCCTGCGAGCGGATGACCTGGCCGTGGTGACCGGTTCTCCGGGGCGATGGCGCGACGAGGTGATCGCGCTGGCCGAGGAGATCGGCGCGCTGGCCCCGGGCGGCGACGGGCGCGGCGTGGATCTATCGGAGGCGCTGGACGGCGAGCAGGTGATGGCGAACGCGGTCCTGTTCGCGGAGATTCCCACCGGCCAGCGCAGCGAGCGGTTCGGACGACAGCTGCTCCAGCTCGCCGCGGCGCGCGGCTATCGCGGGCGGGTCGGGGTGGCGTGGGATCGATTCACCGCGCGGGCGGCGGCGCGCATGCGCGACGAGGCGCCGGTGGTGGTGGTGGCGCGCGGCGGATCGGCCGAGTTCCTCGCCCCGCTGCCGCTCGAGCTCCTGCCGCTGCGCGACGAGGTGCGGGCGCTGCTTCGCGCCGCCGGAGTTCGCACGCTCGGCCAGTTCGCCGCGCTGCCGCCGCCGTCGGTGGGCCGACCGGTCGACGGGGTCGACTATCAGGGGCTGGCGCGCGGCAACGGCCCGAGCGAGCTGGTCCGGCAGCCGGCGCTGCGCGCGCGGCGGGCGGCGCTGCCGGCCCGGTCGGGGCGCGGGCGGCCGGCCGAGGATGGACGCCAGCTCCGCCTGGCCGAGGCCGACGACGGGCTCCAGCTGCGGCTGGCCGGCTGACCGGCCGAACTCAGGCGATCAGCGGGACGCCGAGCGCCGCGGCGTGGTCAGCGTCCGGTAGACGTCGCGGCGCGGGACGCCTCGCTTGACCAGCTCGCGCGCCTCCGCGAGCTTCCGATCGATGAGGGCGCGGAACTCGTCGACGGTGCCGACCGCGATCGGCGCTCCGTTGACGAAGAAGGTCGGGGTGCCGTGCACGCCGAGTCGGGCTCCCTCGGCGGCGTCGGCCGAGACCAGCGCGGCGCCGCGGCGGCGATCGAGCGCGAGGCGGAAGCGGGCCACGTCCATGCCGATCTCGGCCGCGATGCCGTCGAGGGCGGCGCGATCGAGCGCGCCGTGGGAGGCGAACAGGCGCACGTGCATCTGCCAGAACTTGCCCTGCTCCGCCGCCGCCGCGGCCACCTCGGCCAGCCGGCGCGACTCCGGGTTGTTGCCGAGCGGCAGGTGACGGAAGACCAGGCGCAGGTCGGCGCCGTAGTGCTGCTTGAGCTGGGCCAGGAACGGCAGCACGCGGGCGCAGTAGCCGCACCGGTAGTCGCCGAACTCGACCAGGGTGACGAGCGCGTCGTCCGGACCGAGCCGCTGACCCGGCGCACCGGCGCCGACCGCGTAGGTCGTGGCCGGGTCGAGCTCCGGCTCGGCGACCTGATCGGCGCCCGACGCGATCGGCCCGATCTGGCGCAGCCCGCCCGCGACGACGCGCTGGTAGACCTCGGCGCGCGGCACCCCGCGCCCGACCAATGCCCTGGCCTCGGCCCGCTCTGCCTCGACCAGCGAGATGAACGCGCCGAGCGAGCGCGCCCCGAGCAGCGGCCGGCCGTTGATGAAGAAGGCTGGCGTGCCCGACACGCCCAGCGCGCTCCCCTCGCGGTCCTGCGCGCGAACCGCCGACCGGAAGCGCGCGTCGTCGAGGTCGCGCCGGAAGCGAGCCAGGTCGAGGCCGACGTCGCGCGCCGCGCGCTCCAGCTCGGCGCGATCGATGCGCCCCTCGGCGGCGAACAGGCGATCGTGGAACGCCCAGAAGCGGCCCTGGGCGCCGGCCGCCGCGGCCGCCTCGGCCGCCGCGGTCCCGTCCTCCGGATCGAGCAGGCTGTGCCGGTAGACCACGCGCAGCTCGCCCGGGTAGAGCCGCTCGAGCTCCGCCACCGTCGCGCTGGCCAGGCGGCAGAAGCGGCACTGGAAGTCGGAGAACTCGACCACCGTCACCAGCGCGTCGGCCGGGCCCCGCGCCGGTGCGCCGTCGATCGGCACCCGGTAGGTCGCGCTGGCGTCGAAGCCGACGTCGCCCAGGTCGCGATCCTCGTCACCCCCGGCGCGGGCGGCGGCCGGCGCGGCGGCGACGAGGCCGAGGCAGAGGCCGGCGCCGAGGAGCAGCGCATGCAGCGGGCGCCGCGGTCTCGGATGCGTCACCTCGAGACGATAGCAGAAAGAGATCGATCGTCGGTGCTCGCGCGTCGCGTGCTATACCCATCAAACGACACGGGAGAGGTGCGTATGGATCCGCGGAGCGGCGCGCAGCGGGATGTTGCAAGACTGGTCGGACCCCGGATGCCGGCCGATCACGGACTGGCCTCCCTCGGTCTCATCATGCAGCTGGTCGGCTCTTTGTTCGCCGGCTACATGTCGCTGCTCGCCATCTTCCCGATCTTCGCCGGCACCGCCGGCGGCTACCTGACCGTCTTCCTCATCGGCGCGTTCGGCGCGGTGCGCTCGCTGTTCCACCGCTCGGCCGGCACCGCCCTGCTGTACGGCTCGCCCGGCGGCGTCTTCCGGCCGATCTACGTCTACGCCGGGGTGTCCGCCGCGCAGACGGTGGCGACGCTGCTCCTCCTCAACGTCGATGCCGGCATCCCGATCCAGGTCGACCTGACCATCGCGCTCGCCCTCATGGTCTGGCCGGTCGTGCTGCTGGTGCTGGTCAACCGCCCCGAGCTGCGCGAGCTGGCCGACGACGACGCGCTGCCGGTCGCCGAGGACTTCGGCTTCGAGGGCTCGGCGGCGCTCATGGTGCTGCTCGGTCTGTTCGGCGCGCTGGTCGCGCTGTTCGCCGTGTACAGCAGCTTCAGGCTGTTCGGCTCGTCGCTCGGCGCCCAGGGCTTCCTCGTGGTCGGCGTCCTGGCCATGCTCCTGGCCCGCTCGATCATCCACACCATCGCGGGCGTCAAGGGAACCCGGGGCATCGACTCGGACGGCGCCACCGAGGCGGCGGCCCGGTACTTCTCGTTCGGGGTGGTCTCGTCGGTCATCGCCGGCGGCGCGCTCCTCATCCTCTTCTTCAGCATGCCGGGCATCGGGCTCCAGCCGGCCATCCTGCTGCTGGGGTGCGCGGCGGTCTACCTGCTGCTGGCGTGGCCGCTGATCCTTCGCCGCTTCTACACCGAGCGGAACTTCAGCGCGCTCCTGTCCGGCGCCGAGGGGCCCAGCTACCGGCGCGCGCCGGACGCTGGCATGACCGCGGTCGGCTGGCTCCTCCTGTCGCTCGGGGTGGTCCAGCTCAGCCTCACCCTGCCGGCCGCTCTGACCGGCCTGGGCGCTCTCAGCGGGGCGCTGCGCGCGCTCGACCCGCTCAACACCGGGGTCGGCCAGATGGCCGGCGGAGACCGCTCGCTGTGGTGGTCGGCCGGGATCGCGCTGGCCCAGGTCTGGGCTGGCCTCGAGCTGGTCCGCATGACCGATCGGTACCGCCTGGTGGCGACCATCTACGGCGCGATCGCCTCGGTGATCACGCTCTACCTTATGTGGCCCGAGCTGCGCGAGCTCGAGCAGCTCGCCGCCTCGAACGGCATGGGCGGGTTCGGCTCGACGGCGAGCTACTTCCGCATGGCGATGAGCCTGCTCCTGCCGATTGGCACCATCATGCTGGCCAACCGCAAGCTGATGCCGGCGGCCCAGGCGCAGTTCCGCAGCTCAGTCGGCGAGTGAATCGGCCCAGCGCGCGGCCAGCGCCTGCGACCGCGCGCCCCGCCCCTCGCAGTCGAGCGCGCGCTCGTCGTCGCCGGTGATCGACAGCCGGACCAGCAGGTGATCCGGCGGCAGGACCGCGAAGCGATCGCACCACTCCACCGCCAGCACGCCGCCCGCGCCCCACAGCTCGTCGAGCCCGATGTGATCGAGCTCGGCCCGGCGCTCGATGCGGTAGAGATCGGCGTGGAACAGCGGGACCCGCCCGCCGTGCAGCTGGTTGAGGATGGTGAAGGTCGGGCTGGTCACCCGCAGGTGGTCGGGCAGGCCCAGCCCGCGGGCCAGCCCGTGCACGAAGCGCGTCTTGCCGGCGCCCAGCTCGCCGATGAGGCCGATCGCATCGCCGGGGCCGAGCAGGCCACCCAGCAGCCGCGCGGCGCGCTCGGTCTGGTCGGGGCCATCGAGGACGTAGCCGCGGATCGCCACCGCGCGACCCTACCGCGTCGAGTGTCGTCCGTCACCGCACCTGGGTGGGGCACGGACCCACGTCGGCCCTTGTGGCGCCGCGAGCCCCGCGGTATGTCCGCTTCATGTCCCCTGCGCGCTGGCTGGCTCTCGCGCTCGCGATGACGTCGGCGGGCTGCGCCGCCGACCGTGAGCGGACTGTGCAGCCGCTCCCCACCCGCGACACGACCCCGCCGTTTCGCCGGCCGGGCCCGCCCCCGACGGCCGTGGCCAGCTACCGGATCGACGCCGCGCTCGACGCCGGAAAGCACTTCATCTCCGCGACCCAGACCCTGACCTGGCGCAACACCGGCAAGAGCCCGGTCACCGCGCTGCCGTTTCACCTCTACCTGAACGCGTTCAAGAACGACACCTCGGTGTTCATGCGCGAATCGCGCGGACGCCACCGCCGGGCCACAGCGTCCCGCCACTGGGGCTGGATCGACGTCAAGTCGATCCGGGTCGGCGGCGGCGCCGAGGTGGTCGCGCGCGCGCGCTTCTCCGGCCCCGACGAGACGGTGCTCGAGCTGCCGCTCGATCAGCCGATCGCGCCGGGCGGCACGGTCGAGGTCGCGATGAGCTTCGACGCCCAGCTGCCCGAGGTGTTCGCGCGGACCGGCTTCAAGGGCGACTTCCTCATGGTCGGGCAGTGGTTCCCGAAGATCGGCGTCCGGGTCGGCCAGGCCGGGCACGAGGCGTGGCACTGCGAGCCGTTCCACGTCATGAGCGAGTTCTTCGCCGACTTCGGCAACTACGACGTCTCGCTGACCGTGCCCGACACCCACGTGGTCGCGGCGACCGGGATGCTGGTCGGGGTGCGCGACAACGCCGACCCGACCCGGACGCTCCAGTACCGGGCGGAGTCGGTGCACGACTTCGTGTGGATGGCCGACCCGTTCATGGAGACGATCTCGGCCCCGGCCAGGACCGCGTACGGTCCGGTCGAGGTCCGGGTCTACTTCCGCCCCGAGCAGCGCGCGTTCGCCGAGCGGCACCTGGCCGCCGGCATCGGGTCGATCGAGCAGTTCAGCCGGCTGCTGGTGCCGTACCCGTGGCCGCGCATGAGCATCGTCGATCCGCCGCCCGACGCCGCGTCCGGCGCCGGCGGCATGGAGTACCCGACCCTGGTCACCACCGCGGGCGACAACGCGTTCCTGGCCGAGGGGGTCCGCTTCCCCGAGTTCGTCACCGTCCACGAGGTCGGCCACAACTGGATGCAGGGCATCCTGGCCACCAACGAGGTGGACGAGGCGTGGCTCGACGAGGGGATGAACGAGTACGTGGACGGGCTGGTGATGAGCGCGATCCACGGCACCACCGCCGACATCGTCGACTGGAACGGCCTCCACGCCGGCTACTACGCGCTGCACCGCGCCACCGACGGGGGCTACGCGCGCATCCCGGAGCCGACCGCGCAGCGGTCCTACCAGTTCTCCGACGCCGAGGCGTACGGAGGCGCGACCTACGGCAAGACCGCCACCCTCATGCGCACCCTCGAGAACGTGGTCGGCAGCCAGCGCTTCCTCGCCGCGCTGCGCGGCTACGCCGAGGCGTTCGCGTTCGCCCACCCGACCGAGGCGGACCTGCTGGCCGCGCTCGAGCGCGGCGTCGGCGAGGACCTGGACTGGTTCCTCGGCCCGGCGCTGCACCAGCCGGGCAGCGCGGCCAACCTGCAGGTCCGCTCGATCCAGTGCCGGCTGGCGCGCAAGCCGCAGGGCGTGTTCGGGCGGGGCGCCGAGCGCCGGGTGGTCGACAGCGAGCCGGCGGCCGATGCGGCAAGCCGGTGCGACATCGTGGTCGAGAACCTCGGCCGGGTGCCGGTCCCGGTCGACGTCGAGATCACGTTCGCGGACGGAAAGAGCGAGCGCAGGCGGTGGGACGACCGCGGCGCCGGGCCGCGCTGGCAGCGCTTCGAGATCGAGCACCCGACCCCGGTGGTCGAGGTGGTCATCGATCCAGACGACAAGGTGCTGCTCGACGACGGCGGCCTCCGGCGCGGGATGCGCGTGGTCCCCGACCCGGCCGCCTCCACGCACGCGGCCGCCCACGGCCAGTCCTGGACCCAGACCGCCATGCAGCTCCTCGGCCTATGACCAACCAGAGCGAAAAAGACGGCGACGACGACCAGGTCCCCGGCGGCGAGGACGCGCCGCCGCGCGATGCCGCCAACGAGTCGATCGGCAGCGCCAGCCGCTCGATGGCGCCGCGCCCGTCGCTGATCGCGCTCCTGCGCGCCGGCCTGCGCGCGCTGCGCCGCTACCCCGGCCTGGTCGCCGCGCTGTACCTCCTGCAGGTCGCGCTGTCGGCCGGCGCGGCGCTGATCATGGTGACGGTGCTGACCCGAGCGTTCGGCGCCCGCCCGATGTTCGACCGCGCGATGGAGGGCGACCTGGCCGCCCTGATCGCCTGCTTCTCGGATCCGGGGGGCGCCCAGGTGCTGGTCGGTCTGGTCGCGATCGGTGCCGGCGCGGCGATGGTGTACGGCGCGCTGTCCTGGTTCCTGTCGGCCGGCCTCATCGCGGTGCTGCTCGACACGCCGTCGCGCGGGCGCGAGGTGGTGCGCTGGTTCGGCGCCGCCGGGGCCTCCAACTTCTTCCCGTTCCTGCGCCTGGCGCTGTGGGCGCTGCTCCCGACCGTGCCGGTCGCGCTGGTCGCGGCCGGCGGGCTGACGTGGGTCGACGCCCACCTGGGCCGCGCGCTCGACCTGCCGAGCTTCCTCGGCGCGCTCGCCCTCGGCCTCAGCCCGGCCCTGGCGCTCCACTGGGTGGTGGCCGCGGCGGTCGACTACGCGCGCGTCGACCTGGTTCGCCATCCCGGCCTGTCGTCGATGCGCGCGCTCCTGCGCGGGTTCGGCCTGCTGGCGCGGCGCCGGCTCGCGCTGGTCCACACGCTGCTCTACGGCCTGGTGTTCATCGCGGCGACCGTCCTGTCGACCTGGATCGGCATGGGTGGCCTGGTGCCCGGGCTGGCCGCGCTCATGCTGGTGCGCCAGGCGGTCGGGCTGACCCGCTTCGTCGCCCACGTCGGGCTGATCGCCGGCCAGGTCGAGCTGGCCTGCACCACCATCGGCACGCCGCTGGCGCGTCGCCGCTGAGCTGGCGGGCGCTGGCCGCGCCGCTCACTCGTCGGCGAGCAAGACGCCCGGGTTGAGCAGGCCATCCGGGTCGACCGCCCGCTTGGCCCCGCGCAGGGCCAGGGCGAACGGCTCGGGCCGCTGGCGCTCGTACCACGGGCGGTGCATCCGGCCGACCGCGTGGTGGTGGGTGATGGTCCCGCCGTGGGCCAGGATCGCGTCCGACGCGGCCGCCTTGATCGCGCGCCACTGATCGAGCTGCGCGCCGGGCCGGCCGGGCCCGATGAAGGTGTAGTACGGGGCCGGGCCGTCCGGGTAGACGTGGGTGAACCGGCACGACACCACGCCGGCGCCGCACTCGGCGCGCAGCGCGGCGCCGACCGCGCCGACCACCGCGGCGTGGAGCTCGTCGAAGCGGCTCCAGGTGCAGGCGGTCTCGAAGGTGTCGACCACGCAGCCGAGGCTCACCAGGGTGTTGAACAGGTACGGCGCGTCGAGGAAGGCCGCCCGCCATGACCCGGCGGCGTCGGTCCGCGCGCCCTTGCCTCCGGCCTCGCCGTCGTCGGAGAAGCGCGGCTCGCCGGTGCCGCCCCGGCCGCGCGCGATCTCGAGGGCGCGCGCCATCCACGGCTCGAGCGGGTGATCGGCCGACTCGAAGCCGATGAGCAGCACGCTCGAGCCGTCGCCGACCACCCGGTGCAGCATCGCCTCGGTCGGGTCGAGCAGGCGACAGTTGGCCGGGTAGAGCTCCGACTGGGCCAGCTCGCGCGCGGCCTGGACCGCCGCGCCGAGGTCGCGGAAGCGCATGCTCGCGCTCGCCCGCCAGCGCGGGCGCGGCCGGACTCGCATCCACGCCTCGGTGATGACGCCGAGGGTCCCCTCGGAGCCGAGCACCAGCCGGTCGGGGCTGGGCCCGGCGCCCGACGCGGGCAGCCGGCGCGACTCCCAGATCCCGCGCGGGGTCACCATCCTGACCGACTCGACCAGATCGTCGATGTGGGTCTGCAGGGTGGCGAAGTGGCCGCCCGCTCGAGTCGCGATCCAGCCGCCCAGGGTGGAGAACTCGAACGACTGGGGGAAGTGGCGCAGGGTCATGCCGTGCGCCGCCAGCTGCGCCTCGATGGCCGGCCCCAGCGCCCCCGCCTGGATGCGGGCCGCGCGCGACACCGGGTCGACCTCGAGCACGCGGTCGAGCCGGCCCAGGTCGACCGAGATCGCGCCGGCATGGCGGTCGCCGATCTCGGCCTCGACCCCGGAGACCACGCTGGTGCCGCCGCCGAACGGGATGAAGGCGAGCTGGCGCGCGGCGCAGAAGTCGAGCAGCGCCCAGAGCGCGTCCTCGTCGCGCGGGAACGCGACCAGGTCGGGCGCCGGCTCGAACCGCCCGGCAAACCCGCGCACGAGGTCGCGGAACGAGCGGCCGTAGGTGTGGCGCACCCGGTCCTCGCGCGCGTCGGACACGACTCCGGCCAGCTGGGCCGGCACCGCCACCCGCGGCGCGGCCAGCTCGATCTGATCGAGGCGGGGCGGCTCGCCCAGCTCGAGTCGAGCGCCGCCCAGGAGCGCCGACACCATGTCGCCGGTGGCCCGGCGGGCCGCGTCGGCCGGGAACGCGTCGGCCCATCCCCAGCCCCAGAAGCTGCGCTCGCGCATCTGCCGAGTCTCGACCGCGGCTAGGCGCCCAGCTTGACCAGGCAGCTCTCGGCGCTGCTGCCGGTCACGTCGGACGGCTTGGCCTCGACCTCGACCGAGCTGACCACGCCGTCGTCGACCACCAGCGCGGCGCGCTTGCCGCGCACGCCCATGCCGGCGACCGCGAGATCGATGTCGAGCCCGAGCGCGCGGGTCAGCTCGGCGTTTCCGTCGGCCAGCATCGTCACCGCGCTGGTCGCGTTCTGCGCCGTCGCCCACGCCCGCATCACGTGGGCGTCGTTGACCGACAGGCACGCGATCTCGGCGACGCCGCGCTTCTTGATGTTCTCGGCGTTGGCGACGTAGCCGGGCAGGTGCGAGCTGGAGCAGGTCGGGGTGAACGCGCCCGGCACGCTGAACACGACGACCTTGCGGCCCCCGAAGAAGTCGTCGGTGGTCACTTCATCGACGCCGCTGGCGGTGACCTTGCGGAGCTTGAGCGAGGGAATCTTCTGCCCGACCTGGATCATGGCTATCTCCTGGTGAGAGGGGGCTCAGAGGACGATGCGATCGAACCGGCTGAGCTCGTGAAACGCGTCGAACCGGGCCTGGATGGCCGCCGGGGTGAGGTTGCGCAGCCCGTCGAGCGAGAACTGCTCGACCGCGAACGAGGCCATCACGCTGCCGTAGATCATCGCGGCGCGCACCGTGGCCGGATCGAAGCGCCCGGCGTAGGCCAGGTAGCCCATGAACCCGCCGGCGAAGGTGTCGCCGGCGCCGGTCGGATCGCGCACGTCCTCGAGCGGCAGCGCCGGCGCGGCGAACGCGCCGTCCTCGTGGAACAGGAGCGCGCCCGAGTCGCCGCGCTTGATGACCACCGAGTGCGGACCCATGCGGCGGATCGCGGCCGCGGCCCGGACCAGGTTGTGCTCCCCGGCCAGCTCGCGGGCCTCCTCGTCGTTGAGGAGCAGGGTGTGGACCCGCTTGAGGGTGGCGATCAGCGAGGCGCGGTGCCCGCCGATCCAGAAGTTCATGGTGTCGGCCGCGATGAGGCCGGGGCGGCGGACCTGCTCGACCACCTCCAGCTGCAGCGCCGGATCGATGTTGCCGAGGAAGACCATCTCCGCGGCGCGGTGCGCGTCGTTCAGGTGGGGGCGAAACTCGGCGAACACGCCGAGCTGGGTGTCGAGGGTGGTGCGGGTGGCGAGATCGTCGGCGTAGCGCCCGACCCAGCGGAACGTCTTGCCCGGGCGCCGCTCGACGCCGCTGGTCTCGATCCCGCGCGAGCGGAAGTACTCGAGGTGCTCCTCGTCGAAGTCGTCGCCGACCACCGCGACCAGCGCGACCTTGCGGGTGAAGTACGACGCGGCCACCGAGATGAACGAGGCCGAGCCACCCAGGAGGTCCCGCTGCATCCCGGTCGGACCATCGATGTCGTCCACCGCGACCGAGCCGACCACCAGAACCGAGCGATCCGCAGAGCTCATGACAGGTACTTCCCGATGATGGGGGCGAGCCGCTTGCGCGTCTCGGCCGGGATCTTGGTGCGATCGGTCATGATCGCGTTCTCCAGGGCGCGCGAGGCGATGCAGTCGTGGGTGGCGGGGATCTTGCCGACCACCTGGGCGACGATCTGGCGGGCCAGCGCGGCGTTCTTGCGCACCGTGGCCACCACCGCCTCGACGGTGACCTCCTCCTCGCCCTCGTGCCAGCAGTCGTAGTCGGTGGACAGCGCCAGCGTCGCGTAGCTCATCTCCGCCTCGCGAGCCAGCTTGGCCTCGGGCAGCGCGGTCATCCCGATCACGTCGACCCCGAGCTTGCGGTAGATGTTCGACTCGGCGCGGGTCGAGAACTGCGGCCCGTTGATGACCATGTAGGTCCCGCCGCGGTGCACGCGCTCGCCGTCGCCGACCGCCTTGACGCGGTCGCTCGCTGCCTCGTACAGGAGATCGGCGAGCACCGGGCTGACCGGGTCGCCGAAGCTGACGTGCGCGGCGATCCCGTCGCCAAAGAACGTGCTGGCGCGGGCGTCGGTGCGATCGAAGTACTGATCGACCACCACCAGATCGCCGGGGCGGATATCGACCCGCATCGAGCCGACCGCGCTCAGCGACAGCAGCCACTCCACGCCCAGCGTCTTCAGCGCGAAGATGTTGGCCCGGTAGTTGACCTCGTGGGGCAGGATGCCGTGGCCGCGGCCGTGGCGGGCCAGGAACACCACCTGCGCGTCGCCCAGCTGGCCGCGCACCAGCGCGTCCGAGGGCGAGCCGAACGGCGTCTCGACGCGAACCTCCTCCACGTCGCGGAGGCCGTCGAGATCGTAGATGCCGCTGCCGCCGATCACGCCGATGACGCGATTTCCCATGGGTGCGGCGCGGTGTACCATTTCCTCTGGTGCCCTTCAACTCGAACCCGTCGGTGGACGAGCTGGTCACCGCGGGCCGCTACGCCGAAGCGGCCGGGCTCGCCGCCGCCGCCGGAGATGCCGCGCGCGCCGCCGACCTGTACGAGCGGATCTGGGACTTCGCCGCCGCCGCCGCCAGCGCGCGCGCCGCCGGCGACCTGCCGCGCGCGCTGCGCAACGCGATCGACGCGCGCGACGAGACCCTGGTGCGCGAGGCCGCCGGCGCGCTGGCCGGCGCCGGCGACGACGGCCGGCGCTCGGCGCTCGAGGTGTTCGCCGGCCGCCGCCGCTTCCACGAGGCCGCTCAGGTGGCCGAGGAGCTGGGCGAGCGGGAGCGCGCCGCCGACCTCTACCTGCGCTGCCACCGCGACCTCGATGCCGCGCGCGTGCTCGGCGATCTCGGCCGCGACCGCGAGGCCGGCCGGCTGTACGAGCGCGTGATCGAGCAGGCCGGCTCGCCGGAGGAGGTGAGCGAGGCCCACCTCCGGCTCGGACTCTTGCTGGCGCGCCGCCTTCAGCACGAGCAGGCGGTCCGCCACCTGCAGGAGGCCGCCCGCGGCGCCGACACCCGCGCCGCCGCGCGCCGCGCCCTGATCGTGGAGCTCGCCGCGCTCGGCCTGCGCGACGCCGCCCGCGACGTGCTCCTCGCCGCGCGCGCCGACGATCCCGCCCTGCCCGCCCTGGTCGACGATCACCTGCGCGCGCATGCGCCGGCCCGGCGGCCGGCGTCCGGCAACGAGCCGGCCGATCTGGTGGCCGGCCGCTACCGCCTCGACGGCCTGCTCGGCCAGGGCGCGACCGGGCGGGTTCATCGCGCCACCGACGAGGTCACCGGGCGCGTGGTCGCGCTCAAGATCCTGTCCGGCGGCTACGCGCGCGGCAGCCCGCCGTACGAGCGCTTCGCGCGCGAGGCGCAGGTGGCCGGCTCGCTCCGCCACCCCAACCTGGTCGAGGTCCACGACTTCTCCGCCGACCACGGCTACCTGGTCATGGAGTACATGGTCGGCGATTCGCTCGATCGCCGGATCGAGCGCCGCATGGGCCTGGGCGCGATCCGCCGGCTGGTCGGCGACGTGCTCGCCGCGCTCGAGGCGGCCCACCGGCGCGGCGTGATCCACCGCGACATCAAGCCGGCCAACATCTTCTTCGACGCGCGCGGCACCGCCAAGCTGGGCGACTTCGGCGTCGCCCACCTCCTCGACCTGGGCCAGACCCAGACCGGCGGGCTCATCGGGACGCTGGCCTACATGTCGCCGGAGCAGATCACCGGCGCGCCCCTCACCGTCGCCGCCGACCTCTACTCGTTCGGCGTGACCCTGTTCGAGTGCCTGACCGGGCAGCTGCCGTTCCTCGGCCCCGACTTCGTGGCCCAGCACCTGGGCGAGCCGCCGCCGGCGCCCAGCCAGGTGGTGGCGGACCTCGACGCCGGCTGGGATCCGCTGCTGGCCCGGGTGCTGGCCAAGGATCCGGAGGCGCGCCACGCCAGCAGCGACGAGCTCCGCCGCGAGGTCGCCGCGGTGATGGCCGGCGCCGAGTCGGGCCCGCGGACGCTGTCGTTGCCGCGCCCCCCGTCCGCCGCGGCCAGGGCGGCGCGCGCGCGCGCGCCGGAGCCGAGCCGACCGATGCCGGCCGTGCGGGCCGACGACGACGAGGTCGGACCGCGCTACCGGTTCGAGACGCCGCTCGGGCGCACGCCGATCTCGGCGCTCAGCCGCGCGGTGGACGCCGCGCTCGATCGCTCGGTGATCGTCGAGCGCTACGACGAGGGCGCGCTCGACCCGGTCACCGAGCGGCGACTCTACGCGCTGGCCAAGAGCGGCGGCTCGTTCCTCCAGCGAGTCCTGTCGTACGACCGGCAGGCGCGCGTGGTGGTGTACGAGGCGCCGGCCGGCATGCCGCTCGGCGATCGCCCGGCCGGGGCGATCATCGAGCCGCTGCGCGCCGCGCGGGTGCTGCGCCGGCTGGCCCGCGCGCTCGCCCCGCTGCACGACTCGCAGGCGGCGCACGGCGCGCTCGGCCCGACCACCGTCGTCGTCGACGAGCTCGACCACCCGACCGTCCTGGTCAGCGGGCTGGGCGCGGCCGCCGGCGGCGCGACCCCGGGCGCCGACGTCGCCGCCATCGCCGCGCTGGTCGCCGGCCTGGTCGGCGCCGAGAGCCGCACCCTCGACGGGCTCATCGCGGCGCTGACCCCGGACCTCAGCAACCCGGAGCGCGCCGCGATGCGCGCGATGCCCGCGTCGGAGTCGGGCGAGGCGCTGCACGCGCTGGCCGACGCGCTCGAGATCGCGCTGCTGAAGTCCGCCTCGCGCCGGCGCAGGGCGACCGGATGACCGCGCGGTCCACGTCGGCGCCGGGGCCGGCCATCATCGACGTCACGATCGTGTACGTGGAGATGTGGGGCCGCCCGGACGCGCCGCCCCGCGCCGCCCCGCGCGCGGACGTCAGCGTGGTGCGCGCCCACAGCCCGACGGTCTCGTTCTACCGCTACCTCTACAACGAGGTCGGCGGGCCGTGGCTCTGGTACGAGCGCCGCCGCATGAGCGACCGGCGCCTCGCCCAGCTGGTCCAGGACCCGGCCATCGAGGTGCAGGTGCTCCAGGTCGGCGGGGTCCCGGCCGGCTACGCCGAGCTCGACCGCCGCACGCCCGGCGAGATCGAGCTGGCCTACTTCGGCCTGGTGCCCGACTTCATCGGCCGCGGCCTCGGGGCCTATTTCCTGGCCTGGGCCGTCCATCGGGCCTGGGACCTGGCCCCGCGCCGGCTCTGGGTCCACACCTGCTCGCTCGACCACCCGCGCGCGCTGGCGACCTACCTCGGCGCCGGCTTCGCCGAGTACTCGCGCGAGACGGTGCAGATCCTCGATCCCCGCGCCCTGCTCGACGCGCTGCCGCCTGCCGATTGACGACTAGTGCACCGCCGCCGATATGGCGTCAACGAGGCGGTGTGGATCGCCGTCGAGCGCAAGGCGCGACGACGACGGGCTACTCGCCGTAGCTCGAGGAGTTGCAACGCAGCGATCGGCGGTGAGGCGCACCGGATCGTTGATGTCATATCGGCGGCGGTGCACTAGCTCAGGAACGAGCGGTAGACGTACCAGCCGGCCCGGCCGATCGAGAAGACGCCGTAGCAGATCAGGGCCACGCCGACGATCCTGGTCAGGATCACCGTCTTCTTGCCGAGCAGCTTCTTGCCGTGGTCGGCCAGGTACGCGACCGTGGTGAACCAGAACGCGGAGCCGCAGCCGATGCCGATCGCCGCGGCCATGCCCTCGCTCTGGTTGGCGTCCGACATCGCCGACCCGACGATCACGACCCAGGTGATGAGCGTGGCCGGGTTGAGCAGGATGAGCGCGAGCCCCATCCCGAAGCCGCCCCAGAAGTACGAGCGCCCGACCAGGTCGGACTGTCCGGCCACGCCCGGGTCGACCGGCTGGGCCCGCACGGTCAGGATGCCGTAGATGATCAGCACCACCCCGCTCAGCGTGTAGAGGATGGGCGGCACGATCGCGTGCGCGGTCAAGAGCTGGCCCAGCCCGAGGATGCCGAGCGATGCGTACAGCAGATCGGCGACCGCACCGCCGAGCGCGACCGCGATCGCGCGCCGCAGGTGATGGCGATACGCGGCGTCGATGATCGCCACATTGAGGGGGCCGATCGGCACGCCGGTCACAGCACCGAGCGCGGCCCCGATGAGGAAGTAGGTCAGCAACGGAAGCCCGGACCGTAGGGTATAACCTCGATGTGCAGGCCAGCGTAACCTGGATTGGCCACGCGAGCGCTCTGGTCGACCTGGGTGGTGAACGCGTCCTCATCGATCCGCTGGGTCGCCGCCGCTGCCGCGAGGCGGGCGAATACCAGGCGATCCTCATCACGCATGCCCACGTCGATCACCTGAACCGGTGGACCCTGTCGTCGCTCGATCGCTCGGCCCGCGTCGTGGTCCCGCGGGGCGCGGCTGGCCTGGTCGCCGACCTCGGCTTCGCCGATGTGCGCGAGGTCGAGCCGGGCGACCAGATCGCGGTCGGCCGCCTCGACATCGCCGCGGTGCCGACCCGCCACGACCCGGGCCGCTGGCGCAAGGGGGATGGCCCGACCTGCGCCGGCTACGTCATCACCCGGAACGGGCTGGCCGTCCACCACGCGGGCGACGTGGACATGTCCGACTTCTCGGTGTTCGAGGACCTCGGCAAGCAGTACCGGCTCGACGCCACGCTCCTGCCGATCGGCGGCCTCTTGCCGGTCTGGTACTACCGCTGGCGCAAGGCCGCGCTCGACCGCGGCATCCACATCGATCCCGACACCGCGCTGGCGATCGCCCAGCGGATCGGCGCTCGCGCCATGGTCCCGGTCCACTGGGGAACCGTGCACCTCCGGCTGGGCCCGCCCGGCGCGCCGCGCCGGCGCCTGGAGAAGGTGGCGGCGACCGGGGGCGCGGCCGATCTGGTTCGCGTGCTCGGGCATGGCGAGGCGCTGAGCCTCACCGATGCAGATGGTATCTGAGGGCGCCGTAGAGGCCGAGGCCGCAGGTCACCAGGCCGATGATGGATCCGAAGATCTGATCGCGCCACACCGCGGGGTCGGCCGCGGCCGCCCTGCCCGCCCGCGACAGGTTCTTGCGGAGCAGGTAGATGTCGCGCGCGCCCCAGCCGACGCAGATGCCGACCGCGAGCGCGGTCACCACCCACATGAACAGCTCGTGCGAGACGATCACGCCGCCGCCTCTTCGCGCCCGGCCGGTGCGGCCGGCACCGGGTCGAGCACCATCCGCTTGGCGTCGTGGGCGATGATGACGGCCATGAGGGCGGCGCAGGTCCACGCGAAGTAGGCCGGCTCGAACCCGGTCACCCCGAAGCCCGACAGGTACGCGGCCAGCGCCACCACCCGCTCCATCGCGTAGGACCGGTAGTTGGAGGCGCGGCCCAGGCGCCTGGCATAGATCGCGCGCAGCGCGGTGTTGAGGGTGCCGAGCGCGATGATCGCGATGACCGGCACCCACGGCAGCTTGCCGTACACGGCCAGGACCACGGTGAAGAAGCCGTAGCAGAGCGCGTCGGTCACCGCGTCGAGCAGCTCGCCGAAGCCGGACGTGCAGTGGAACGCGCGCGCGACCGCGCCGTCGAACAGGTCGAGCACGCCGCACACGACCACGGCGATCGCGGCGAGCTGATAGTCGCCGTTGTCCAGCCAGTAGACAAAGGCCGGGAGGGTGAGGTAGCGCGACGCCGTGACGGCGTTGGCCGGGTTTACGTAGTCGTTCACCGCGCTGGGCCCGCGCTACCCGTTGCGGAGGCGCGCGCCGAGCGCCTCCTCCGACTCCGCGTCCTCGACCAGCGCCGCCCCCGGATCCACGAACCGGTAGCGCTTCCAGGCGAACACGACCCGCTGCATGAGCGAGAGGTGCGACATGACCGCCACCGCCCAGATGCCGGCCAGGCACGGGCGTGGATCGTGAAGGAGCGCGGTGAAGAGGACACCGGTCCCGAAGTAGATGAGGAACTCGGCCGAGCCGAACAGCCCGACCACGTCGATCGGGTGGCCCATCTTGCCCTCGACGCGGAACACGTCCTGCTGCGACTCGGCGTAGATGGACAGCTTGGCGATGACGTTGCAGAGCGAGCCGGTGATCCCGAAGAACAGCACGATGAGGACGTGCGGGTAGTCGCTCGACAGGTAGAGGCAGGCGCCTCCATAGATGATGCCGAGCACCCAGCGGTCGGTGATGTCGTCCATCACCGCGCCGAAGGTGGAGCGCTGGTTGCGGCTGCGCGCCACGAAGCCGTCGATGTTGTCGATGAGGCCCCGGGTCAGGAGCAGCGCCAGCCCCGGCCACCACCTGCCGTACAGGAACATGACCGCGCAGGCCAGGCCGACGAACGCGCCCAGCAGCGTCCAGTGATTGGCGTGGAGCGGCAGCCGCGCGACCCGGGACACGAACGGGTAGATGACCCGGTCCAGGTGCTTCCGGATGGCGAACAGGTTCATGGCCGCGCGCTCCCCCGGGTCGTCTCGAGCGCGCGCGCCAGCGCCGCCACGCAGGCGTCGATGTGCAGGCGGGTGACCGTGAGCGGCGGCTGCAGGCGCAGGACGTTGCCGAGCGGACCGCTGACCGTCAAGAGGATCCCGTCCTCGTGCATCGAGTCCTTCACCCGGGTGACGTCTTCCTTGGCCAGGACCTGCTTGGTCTTGCGGTCGCGGACCAGCTCGACGCCGCCGAGCAGCCCCTGGAAGCGGATGTCGCCGACCCAGGGATCCTCGAGCGCGGCCACCGCCTGGGTGAAGTAGATGCCCATGGCCGCCGCGTTCTCGCACAGCTTCTCGTCGATGACGGTGTCGATGAGGGCGCAGCCGGCAGCCGCCGACACCGCGTTGCCGGCCGAGGTCGGCGTGGTCCCGCCGAAGAACTTCGCGACCACCTCCGAGCGGCAGAGCACGCCGCCGAGCGAGCCGACCCCGCCGGAGATCCCCTTGCCGATCGACATGAGGTCGGGCTCGAGGTCGTAGTGCTCGGCGCCGAACATCTTGCCGGTGCGGCCCAGCCCGGTCTGGATCTCGTCGAGGATGAGGAGCAGGCCGCGCTTCTTGCGGATCTCGTCGGCGCGCGCCCACCACTTGGCCGGCGGCGCGATGCCGCCCACGGCCTGGGCCGACTCGGCGACGATCGCCGCGGTGGTGTCGGCGCGCGCGTCGAGCCGCTCCTCCCACTCGTCCAGGCACTGGGTCTCGCAGCTCTGCTCGTGCGGGCAGCGATAGCAGTACGGGTTCGGCAGCTGGTAGGTGTAGTCGCCGAGCGGGACGCCGCTCGAGTCGCGGTACTTCTGCGACGCGCACGCCGCCAGGGTGCCGAGGGTGAGCCCGTGGTAGGCGTTGTCGAGGTAGGCGATGTCGGTCTTGCCGGTGTACTGGCGCACCATCTTGAAGGCGAACTCGTTCGCCTCCGTCCCGCCGGTGGTGAAGAACACGCGGTCGACCGATCGGGGCGAGAGCTGGACCAGGCGCTCGGCCAGGTCGACCACCGGCGGCGTGGTGTGGCGCCCCGACACCTGGGTCACCTTGCCGAGCTGCTCGGTCGCGGCCTTGACCACGCGGGGGTGACAGTGGCCGGCCTGGTTGACGAAGTAGCCGGACGTGAAGTCGATGAACTGCTTGCCGTTCGCGTCGGTGAGCAGGCAGTCCTTGGCCTCCACGACCGGGACCGGCTCGCCGGTGCCCGACCACGGCCTCAAGACGTAGCGACCATCGCGGCTCACCAGATCAGGGGCAAGCGACGGCTTGTCGGGACTCTCTGGGCCCTTGGGGCTCTTGGTCGAGCTCATGCGCGGATGCAGTATAACAGCCGCCGGGGAGCGCGGTCCGTCCCGATCATCTCGAGCGTCATCTCGAGCGCAGGCGGTTCACGCGGCGATCTCACCACCGGAGCCGCTCGCCGACTCGGACGCGAACTCACCTCGGGCCGGATCCCACACGCGCAGCGATTCTCCGACCAGCGCGGGTCGCCCCCCGAGCGCTGCGCCCTCGGCGACCTCGTAGATGCGGTAGCGCGCGCGCCGCTCCGGGTTGTCCGCCTCGTAGGTGCCGGACTGGATGCCGCGCACCGCGACCAGGACGCCGTCGGGGCCGGGCAGCGCGGCGCGCAGGTCGAGGTGCTCATGGCCGTGCACGACCAGCTCGGCGCCGGCCGCGGCGATGACGTCGGCGAAGCCGGCCCGGTCGCGCAGGCCGCGCACCACGCTGCGCGCGCGCTCACCGGCGGGTGGGTGATGGATGGCGACCAGCCGGAAGCGGCCGTCGAGGCGAGGGTCGACCAGCGCGGCGCGCAGGCTGGCCAGCTGCTCCTCTCCCACTCGCCCCCACGCGGTGAACCACGGCGTGGTGAGGCTGGTCGACAGGCTGATGAGCGCGAGCGGCCCGCGCACGCGCACGACCGGCCAGCGCTGGCCAGATTCCCAGCCCTGGTCGGGGCGGTTGTACTCGTCGAAGTAGGTCGAGAAGTACTCGGCGCCGCGCGCGACGTAGGCGTCGTGGTTGCCGGGCAGGACGGTGATCCGATCCGGGCCGAGCTCGATCCCCTCGAACAGGCGGCGGGCGAAGCGGAACTCCTCCTCGAGCGCGAGGTTGGTGATGTCGCCGGTGACGATCACGTGATCGAGCGCGGAGCGGTTGAAGTCGGCCACCATCGCCTCGAACACCTCGGTGTGGTGGTGGCGGCCGCGGTTGGCGAGCAGGTTGAGCCCGCCGATCCAGCGCTTGTTGGCGAAGTCGAGCGCACGCGCACCCGCCAGGCTGAGCAGGTGAAGGTCCGAGCAATGAGCGATTCGCATGGCTGAGCTCCGCCGCCGTTCTACAATCAGGGCAGAGCATACGAGGTGGCCGATGGAAGGGAAACCACGGATCCGACCGGCCGCGGTGGCCGGGCGCTTCTATCCGGGCGAGGCGAGCGCGCTCGATCGTCAGGTCGCCGCGCTGCTCGCCGCCGGTGAAGCCGCGGCAGCGTCCCCGCCGGCGCCGGCGGTCGCGATCATGGCCCCGCATGCCGGCTACATCTATTCGGGTGGCGTGGCCGGTCGAGTCTTCGCCCGCGCGCTGGTGCCGGAGCGGGTGATCGTGCTCGGTCCCAACCACACCGGGCTCGGCCCGCGGGTCTCGGTGATGGCGGCCGGGCGGTTCGCCCTGCCCGGCGGCGACGTCTCGATCGACGAGGAGCTGGCTGCGGCGGTGCTGGCCGAGGTGGCCGGCGCCGAGCCGGACGAGGACGCCCACCGCTTCGAGCACTCGATCGAGGTGGAGCTGCCGTTTCTGCGCGCGCGCCAGCCGCGGGTGCGGATCGTGCCGATCGTGCTGGGCGGGCTGTCGGAGGCGGAGGCGATCGGCCTCGGCGAGGGGCTCCACCGCGCGATCGCGCGGGCCGGCGGTGGCGCGCTGGTGGTGGCGTCGAGCGACATGAGCCATTACCTGCCCGACGAGGAGGCGCGCCGGGTCGACCGGATGGCGCTCGAGCCGCTGCTCGCGTTCGATCCGGCCGGGCTCTACCGCGCGGTGCGCACCCACGACATCTCCATGTGCGGGTTCATCCCGGCGACCGCGGCGCTGGCCTACGCGCGGGTGGCCGGCGGCAAGCCGCCCGAGCTGGTCGCCTACGCCACCAGCGGCGACGCCAGCGGGGATCGCGAGCGCGTGGTCGGCTACGCCGGCGTGTTCATCGGCTGAGCCGAGCCGCGCCGCGTGGTGAGCCCCGGTCGGCGGCGCCGCCAATGGCGACCGCGGCGCATGGCCACACCGGTACCGCCGCGTCACACGGGCGGGAGGTGTTTGCGGCGCAAGTGCCGTGAACACGCGCGGCACGCACCGTGCAAACTCTCCCACTCAGAAACCGAACC
>Ga0193753_10000286_pt1 | contig 50399 bp, 44 predicted proteins | sample H1c2metaG_FD_144925 | JGI IMG/M metagenome (GOLD analysis project Ga0193753, IMG submission 144925) | Soil microbial communities from a riparian zone of the East river system, Colorado, United States - H1c2 | ecosystem: Environmental > Terrestrial > Soil > Riparian zone | place: USA: East...
GCAAAACCTCTTTCAACTCGTCTGGACGCGCGAACGCAAGGACCGGAACATCGACGCCCTCTTCGCGCCAATCGAGACCGAGTTGTTCGCCCATGCGCTCGAGCGATACCACTTCTCGAACAATCGCTGCGATATCGATGGCTGACGCGCGTTGGCGCTCTTCGGGCGCGGCGCCGTAACGGCTGAATGCGCGCGCGATCTCGTCGAGCCGGTCGATTTCAGTGAGAATCTGATTGACGTTGTGCTCGAGGACGCGGTCGAAGTCAATGCGTGAATCGGCACGCGCGCGACGCAGATGCTGGACGCCGAGACGAATGGGCGTGAGCGGGTTTTTGATTTCGTGGGCGACCTGCCGCGCCATTTCTCCCCAGGCCAGGACTCGTTGGGCGCGCGCTAATTCCGTGACGTCGTCGAGCGTGACGACCGCGCCGCCTCGAGCGAGACGCGTGAGCGTGCCGCGCAACTGATGTTGTTCGAGCGACGCCTCGAACCCCTTTTCATCCTCGTCGGATTCGAGAAACTGTGCGACGAGCGCGGCGAAGTTCGGCGCGACTTGTTCTCCAAACGGCGTGCCCGGCACGAACGGCGCGTCGAGCAGTGACTCGGCGCGCGGATTGGCGAGCGACACTTTGCCGTCGGCGTCGACTGCGACGACACCGCTGGCAACATTGCGGAGCACCGCCGTCGTTCGGCGTTGTGCTTCTTCGAGCGCGCTCCGGCTGGCGTTGAGATCGGCGGCCATGCGGCGAAAAGCACTGAACACCGGGCTGAATTCGACGATCGGCTCCGTCTCGAGCGGGAGTGTGCGCGCGCCGCCGGCAATCAGGAGCGCCGCTTCGCGAAGACTGCGGATGGGTCGAGCGAGTTGACGTCCGGCGATCCCGCTCAGCCAGAGCGCGGCGATCGCGCCCACCGCCGTGGCGAACAACACCAGGACGCCGAGGTCGCGACGTCGCCGCCCGAGGGACAGCTCGTCGGCGCGGGCCGGTGCGGCGATGACCGTGAACGGTGCGTCCGGGTGTGGAAAGGCACGATAGCCGAAGAGCGTGCCGATGTCGTTCACATTCTCGAGGAGCGTACTAGTTTCCTCATCGCGCACCGCGAGATTGAGCTCCACGTTTGGGGCGAGAAAGCGGCCCAGCGGCGCGAGCTCGGCGAACAACGGATCGCTCGCGTCGATGAGCTCACCGCCGCGGTACAGAAGGAGTGGGGTGGCGAGACGCTCGCTTTCTGCCGGTAGCCACAGCGGACGATCCGGTGGCCGCGACAGCGCGCGCAACGTCTCACTCACGAGGAGCTCGCGCGACCGCGTGGCGTCGGCGGCGAGCTGTCCGTATGACCACGTGCCGAAGGCAATCGCCGGAATCACGAAGAACCCGAACAGCGCGACCGACAGCCGCGCGCGATAGCTTCGTCCCCACGTTCTGCGGCGCGCGCGCAACCACCGACCACCACCGCCGTCGGCAATGACGCTCGCCAGCCACAGCAAACCCACGATGCCGAGGTCGAGAAGTACGAGCAGCGCGCCGCGCTCGGCGAGTGCGTCGGGCGGGCGCAATTCCACCTCGACGTGCACCGGTGTCGTTCCGGTCCCTGTGCGCGCAGTGCCGTCGCCGTGCAACTCGCTCCCCTCTCCCCGGCGCCACACAAGTCTGGCTGTCGGTGAGTCCGCAGGACCGCGCTCCCTCAGACGAACAGTGTACGGCGGCTCGACGTCTGCGTCGACATCCAACCCGAGCAGGCGCGCGAATGGATCCATCTCGAACAAGCGGCTTTTCGGTGCGAGCACGACGGCCGTGACGCCGTCGATCGATGGCGCCGCCATAACGAGATCGACCGCCGTGTCTGTGGGAACCGCGTCAACGACGACCGCGCCCGTTTGCCGCGCGAAGGCGACGAGGCGCGCCATCGCTTCAACCGGAATCGGAATGTGCGTCGATGACGCGAAACCGGCGACCGGACCAGAATCCGTTGGCCAGGCGAAGAGCGCGATCGGATTGCCCGCCGCGGCGATGTCTGACGCGACAAAATGTCGGAGCAGCGATTGCCTCGTCGTGGGCGCGGGCTCGTCGCGAAGGCTCGCGCCCAATCGTTGCAGCAGCGCGACCGCACCGGAGTCGATCTGACTGAGCCCAGCGAGATCGCGCTCCGAGGCTTCGACACGTCCTCTCGCCGTGCGGCCCCAGACCAACGTCGTCGCACCCAATGCCGCAACGGCTGACGCACTCAAAATGATGAATCTCGAACGCCGGCTGAGTGCGAGCATGACGATCGCGCCGACCCACAGAAACGTGTACCACCACGGCCAGCGCCCCGGGGCCTCCCACACGGGCGGCGCGAGAACGGCCGCGATTGTCGCGGCAACCGGCGCGACCCACGGCGACAACCCGCGTCGCGGGCCGAGGGCCGCCGAGCCGGCAGCCGCGCCGGCGAGCAACACTGAGACGGCCGCGAGAAAGAGTGGAATTTCCCAAATCAGCCAGAGTGAGGCGTCGACGCCGTGCAAGGGAATTTGTATGCCGCGGGCGAGCTCCCGCAGAAGAAATGGCCCGAGCCCGGCGACGAGCAAGATTGTCGTAACGGCTCCGAGCGGCGATACGCGTCGCGCCTGGCGTCGAAAGACCGCAAGAATCCCCAGGAGGACGATCGCGCTCGTCGTCGCGAGCGCCCCGGCATTTCCGGTGAACGCTCCGCCCTTGGGTGTGAAATACACCGCCGGGTCGAAGAGACGCGTGAGGTTCGAGTACTGGTTGAGCGGAACGAGCGCGGTGCACGCGAGTCCGACGCCGAGTGCAGCGACGCGTTGTGACAACGTGCGCGTCCCTCGCCACACCCCAATGATGAAACACGCAAGCGCAAGCAGAAACGCCAGGCCGGCTCGCGCGCGAACGCGTTCGGTGATGCGCTGGGCGACCTCACCTTGTGCAAGCGGCGCAGCGCGCACGTCGAACACACGGTGTGCGCCGAGCGTGTAGCGCAGCACTTCCGCGCTCGAAGACGAATCGATCGGAAGACCAAAGCTGAAGCCGCTCAACCCAGTCTCGGCCGCAATACGACGAGTCAGAGGGGCGGAGAGATTGTCGGCGGGAGGCGCGGCGTCGAGCAGCGCGACGGCGGTGGCAAGCGTGTCACCGCGGCGCACGGCCACCTGAAGTGCGAGATAGAACGACGTGGCCACGACGGACGTGCCTTCGCGAAACCAATCGACGCTGGGGCGGATGGATCCCGCCCACGCCAACGCGCTGTCCCCGTGAAAGAGCACGACGCCACGTTCGTCCCGCCCGCCGACGAGGTGTGAGAGGTCGGTGAATGCTTGCGTGCGATCCTTCGACACGTCGAGCGCTTTGCGCGCCGCGTCGGTGGCACCTCGCAACGCGTCGTCGAATGCCGTGTGCAGCGCCGAGAGGCCGGCGACCGTGCTCCGGTATCGCCAACCGTCCCAATCATGTTGGATCTGCCACAGACTTCGCTGCGCTGGAGTGGCAAAGGCGGTGGCAACGGCGAGCAACGTGGAGGCAGAGATCGCCCACCACCGCTGCGCGCCAACGATTTTTGTCGCGGCCATGAACGCCGCAACGGTGGCAATGATCAACGGGACGAGATACTCTACGCTCGGCGCGTGCAACCACTGGCTCGCCGAGAGGAGAGCAACGCTGGCGATGATGGCCCACCAGGTCCATCGCGCCGGACTCCGTGGCCGATTGAATCCGTCGCGAGCGTCTCGAACCGCTTGATCCGCTTGAACCGTTTGAACCGATCGTTCAGCTGAAATGAGTCAGCCTCCCAACGGCGTGAAGACGCCGCGTCGCTTGAAAGAGATGCGGCCGACCGACGTCGCCGCGCTCATCGAGCGCGATGCCCGTTTGATCGTCCCCGTGGGCACGTGCGAGCAACATGGTCCGCACATGCCATTGGGCGCCGACACGATTATCGTCGAGCGGCTGTCGTGCGACCTGTCGGCAGATTTCGGTGTGCTGGTCGCGCCGACGGTCGAGTACGGCGTGAATGTCGAAACCGAGCGTGGTTTCGCAGGCAACGCATCGGTGCGCAAGAAAACGCTGCACCGAATGCTCAACGATTTGCTGGACACCTGGGAGGCAACGGGCATTCGCGAGTTCATCTTGCTCACAGCGCACGAGCACGATCCGCACCTGGAAGCGATGTCGACAGTCATCACCTCCGGCGCGAGGGTGCGTGTCGTCGACATCTTCGGATTGGATTTCAGCGACTTTCTCCAAGGGCAAACCGAGCCGATGCACGGTGACGAGGTCGATACTTCGTTGTTGCTCTATATCGCGCCGCAACTGGTCAACATGGAGTTGGCTCAGGATTATATGATGTCCCGCAACGAGCTGCGACGTTATCGGCGCGGTTGGCTCAAGGTACCGCGGGCGAGTCCGGGTTCGATCGGCCGCCCCACGTTGGCAAACCCTGAGAAGGGTCGTGCATTGTATGAACGCATCTACTCGCGGATCCGCGACCGCGTTTTCGTGGCCCCCCAGGCCGAGCCCTGAACCTCACGGGCTGGGCCGGGTACATTACCCCATCATGCACCCGCGTTCCGTTCGTTCAGTCCTCCCGCTGTTGGCCCTCCTCGGCGCCGCGCCTCTTTTGGCGCAGGCGAGAATCATCGATGAGGGGACGTTCAACATCGCCAAGACCGGCGCAGCCCCGCACACCGAAAATTTTAGGATTGTGCGGGCGGCGAACGGCCTGGTCACGGCCAACGGAACGGTCCTGGCGGGAACCCAGCAGATCAACTCGTCGCTCACGACCGATTCGCTCGGCACGCCGGTCGAGTATAAGCTGACGATCATCGAGGGACGTGCCAAGACACTCATGGTGTCGGCAACGGCTCGCGGGGCGCGTCTCGCGACAGCGACATCCAGTCAGGGCGGCGACGAATCGATGCGAGAGTATCCGTTGGCCGCGGGAAGCACGGTGATTCTGGACGGCGGCCTCGTCCACCAGCTGTATTTCCTGTCACTGGGCCACCGCGCTGGGACCGTGCAGGCGATCGAGCCGCGCGGTTCGCGCATGGGAGCCGTCGCGCTGGCGGCCAGCGGTCTGGAGCCGATCGACGTCGGCGGCCGGTCAGTTACCGCGACCCACTACTCGCTCACCGATCGTGGTGTGCGAACCGAGTTCTGGGTCGATGCGTCGGGCCGTTTGCTGCGCGCGACCATCCCGTCGCAGGGCCTCACGGCGTCGCGCGAAGAGCCTCCGAAGTAAATTGCAGGGTTAGAGAAGCCGCTCCGCACGGCTGAGCTACTGAAACGACCTGAAACCCAGGTCGTCCCATGACCGTATGCCACGCAGACCCCATCCATAGGATTCCCTCCATGCGTTCGTTGAGGCTCGTCGCGCTTCTGGCGATCCCCGCTCAGATGGTGCTTGGACAGCAGACCCCCTCCACGCAAGCCGGCTCCCTCACGCTCGACGAGGCGATTGCCACTGCCCAACGCAACAATCCCGGGTTTCTCCAAATCAAGAACAACGTTCGGAATGCCGACGCGCAGGTTCGTACGGCGTTTGGCGCGCTGCTTCCGAGTGCTTCCGGCAATTTTAGAACGAACTACCAGCAGGGCGGAACCCAGTACGTGCAAGGTGTCGCACTGCCTGGTCAGTCCGATTCCTATAACGGCGGTTACTCGGTCGGCATCAACTACAACATCAACGCGGCCCTCGCGTATGGTTCGCGGTACGCGAAAGCGAACCGCACTGCCAGCGAAGCCGACGTCACCAATCAAGCCGAAGTGCTCCGCGCCTTGGTGACCAATCAGTACATCGTTGCACTTCAAGTGGAGGCGCAGGCCGCCCTGCAAGATTCGTTGCTGCAGACCGCGCAGGGCCAACTGGATCTCGCCAACGCCAAGATGAAGGTCGGCGCTGGAACGATCCTCGAGGTTCGCACCGCGGAAGTCGCGGTAGGTCAGTCACAAGTGAATTCGCTGACGCAGCACAATCAGGCGCAGATCGAGAAGCTGAAATTGTTCCAGCAGATGGGCGTGCCTGCCGACATGAGTGCCAAGCTCACGACGCCGTTCACAGTGTCGCAGCCCACGTTCACGTTGGATTCGCTGCTCGGCCTCGCTCAGCGCGTGAACCCAGATCTCGCAGCAAAGAAGTCTCGAGACGCGGCGGCGCAGACCAACGTGAAGCTCCAGAAAACGCAGTATCTCCCGAGCTTGCAGCTCAGCACCGGCTACGCCGCCCAATCGTTCGGCTACGCCAATTCTGACATTCTGGCGTCGAGTGCGGTCGCACAGGCCGCGGCGTCTCGTCGCAACTGTTTGACGACTGACTCGTTGCGGGTCGGCGCAGGCCTGTCTTCGGTTCCATGCGGTCCCGGCACCCTGACAGCGCAGGAGTTGGACGCCGTTCGCGCCTCAAACAAGCCGTTCAGCTTCCAGAAGGCGCCCTACAGCCTTTCGGCGTTCGTCTCGATTCCGATCTTCAACAACTTCACGCGCGAAGCCAACCTGGAGCAGGCGAAGGTGACGCGGGACAACGCGCTCAACGACCTGCGCGCGCGAAGCCTCCAACTCACGACGGACGTCACGCAGGGCTATCTCAACCTCGTCACGGCCGCCAAGACAGTCGAGCTCCAGACCATGATCGCCGGCAAGGCGACGGAAGAGCTGGCGTTCGCCGAGGAGAGCTACAAGGTCGGAGCCAAGACCTTCCTCGACGTGACGACCGCGCGCGGGACCTACGAACAAGCACTCATCGCACGCGTCAATTCCATCTACGAATACCACAAGGCGTTCGCCGCATTGGAAAACGCGGTCGGCCGTCCCCTCCGCTGAGGAATAGCAACCATTATGGGCAAGAAAGGAAAGTGGGCGATCGGCGTCGTAGCTATCGTCGCGGTGGGATCAGTTCTCGGCATGAGCGCGGCGAAGCGTGGCAACAAAGCCGTCGAGGTGCGCTTGGAGGCGGTGCAGAAGCGCGACCTCGTCGCGTCCGTCACCGCGAGCGGCCAAGTTCGCCCACAGACCAAGGTCGATGTCGCTTCGGACGTGAGCGGCAAGATCATGAAACTGGCTGTGAAAGAAGGCCAGATGGTGACCGCCGGCCAATTCTTGCTCCAGATCGATCAGTCGCAGCCGCAAGCAGCGGTCGAGCGTTCCGAGGCAGTTGTCGCGTCGACGAGAGCCCAGCTCACGCAGTCGCAGGCGAGCCTCGATGGGGCGCAGAAGAACTATGACCGCTCTGCCGCGCTGAAAAAGGCAAACGCACAACTGATTTCCGACGAAGCGGTGGAGCAGCTCAAGACGGCGGTCGACGTCAACAAATCGTTGGTCGAGGCAGCAAAGCACTCGGTAGACCAGGCGACGGCGTCCCTCAACGACGCCAAGAGTGCGCTCGCGAAGACGACGATTTATGCGCCGATGTCTGGGCGCGTAACGCGCCTCGCCGTTGAGCAGGGCGAAACGGCGGTCCCGGGCACGTTCAACAAGGACCAGGCCACGTTGCTGACCATCAGCGACATGTCCACCCTGGAAACGCGCGTCAAAGTCGACGAGACCGACGTCGCTCGCATTAAGCTCGGCGATTCGGCGCAGGTTCAAATTGACGCGTTTCCCGACACGACGTTCATCGGCAAAGTCACCAAGATCTCGAATAGCTCGGTCAAGGCCGCAACCGCGACCACCGACCAGGCAGTCGACTACGAAGTCACGATCCAGCTATTAAACGCGCCAAAGGACACGAGACCGGACTTTTCCGCGACGGCCAAAGTGATCACCGACAAGCGCACCAGCGTGCTCTCCGTCCCGATCATCGCCCTGACCGTCAGGGAAAACCAGGCGATTCAGGCCGGTGACACGGCGGTCGGCCTCGGAAAGGCCAAGCCGACGAAGGAAATCGGCAAAAAGGATGTCGAAGGGGTGTTCGTGGTCGGGGCCGACAACAAAGTGACCTTCCGGGCCGTAAAAGTAGGTATCGCCGGTGAAAAGCACTTCGAAATCACCGACGGTCTCAAAGACGGCGAAAAAATCGTAGCGGGAACCTACCAGGCGATTCGCGAGCTGAAGGACGGCGCAGTGGTGCGCGAGACCAAAGTTGACGCGAAGAAGCCGACCCCGGGGACCAAGTCGTGAACCCACAAATCGTAGAAGCACCGCTCGGCGAGACCGCCGAGCGGCAGGTCGTAGTAGGAAAGGCGGGGGAGGCTCCTGATCCCAAGTGGGTCATCGTGACGCGTGGCATCAAGCGCGAATACGACATGGGCGGCGAAGTCGTGCGCGCCCTTCGTGGAGTCGATCTGGCCATCGGTCGCAACGAGTACGTCGCGATCATGGGCCCGTCGGGCTCGGGCAAATCGACGCTCATGAACATCATGGGCTGCCTCGGTACGCCGAACGCCGGTGAGTATTGGCTCAACGGCCAGATGGTGTCGACGATGACCGACGATGCGCTCGCCCGCGTGCGCAACAAGGAAATCGGGTTCGTCTTCCAGACGTTCAACCTGCTCCCCCGCGCGACCGCGCTGCACAACGTCGAGCTGCCGCTGGTGTACGCCGGCGTCGCATCGGACGAACGGAAACGCCGCGCCAAGCACGCGCTCGAAAAGGTGCAGCTCGAGAATCGTATGGATCACCGTCCGAACGAGCTCTCCGGCGGTCAGCGCCAGCGCGTGGCCATTGCGCGTGCGTTGGTGAACGATCCGTCCATGCTCCTCGCCGACGAACCGACGGGGAACCTCGATTCGCAGACGTCCGAAGAAATCATGCGCGTCTTCGAGACGCTCGCGAGCTCCGGACAGACAGTCGTCATGGTGACGCACGAGCCCGACATTGCCGCGCATGCGCGCCGTGTCGTGGTACTCAGAGACGGACTGATTTCCACCGACGAACGGCGCGAGTCGTTCGCGGCGCGTCTCGGCATGTAGGCGTCGTCGCGCTGTAACCTTCCACTCGGCTCACTCGTAAAGAGGCGGGTGGCGAGCGGTGCGAGGCAACACACGCCTCCTCCCCCGCCACTCGCCTTTCTCACTCTCATACGCTGAATGCTGCAATTTTTTCAGGCCGTCCTCATCGCGCTCGAAACGATCCGCGTACAAAAGCTGAAGAGCTTTTTCACGGTGATCGGCGTGACCATCGGCGTGACGTTCTTGATTGCCGTGGTTTCGATCGTCGGCGGGATGGGGCGATACATGAAGGACGATCTGGTCGGCAAGCTCATTGCCGTCAATTCGTTCAGCCTTCGCCGCCAGCCCGATTTTCAGATGGGCGATGTGACGCAGGATCAACAGCGCGAATGGCGCCGGCGTCCCCGCATCCAGGACATCGACGTACCGCCGGTCGCGGCAGCGCTTCCCCCTGAAGTGTTGTGGGCCGTCGAGAGCGGCAACAACCTGCAGGTCGAGTCGACATACGGTTCGCCGAAGCAGATGCAATGCTCGACCGTCTCGTCGGACTGGTTCACCATCAAGAAGATGGGTGTGTCCAAAGGGCGGTTGATCGCGCCGCAGGAATACACGATGGGCACGCCGGTCGTCGTGATCGGACAAGATGTTGCCGACCACTTCTTCCCGAACCTGGAGGCGGTCGGCCGACAGCTCCGCATTCAAGACATTCCGTACACGGTCGTTGGCGTCGCTGAGAAGCAAGGCAGTGCGTTCGGCATGTCGCTCGACAAGTTCGTGATCGCGCCGGAGAAAGCGCCGCTCAATCGCTGGGTGAATCCGCACGGCGTGATCGACGCGATGATCGTGCAGGCGCCGACCGAAGCCGGGATGATGGACGCGATGGAGTCGGTGCGCGCCGTCATGCGCGCGCGGCATAAACTGCATCCGACGCAGCCCGACAACTTCGCGATGGAAAACTCGGCTACGGCATTAGAGTTCTGGAACAAGTTGCAGGGCTACCTCGTGATCGCGGGCGTTGCGCTGCCGGCCATCGGGCTGGTGGTTGGCGCAATCGTGATCATGAACATCATGCTCGTCGCCGTCTCGGAGCGCACTCACGAAATCGGCATTCGCAAATCCCTCGGCGCACGCCGCCGCGACATCATGAATCAGTTTCTCGTCGAGTCAGCCACACTCGCAACGTTTGGCGCGGCGCTCGGTGTCGCGCTCGGGATCGGGTTCGCCAAGTTGATCGCCGCCGTGTCGCCGTTGCCGGCCGCGGTCGAAGTATGGTCGATCTTCGTGGGCGTGGGTGTTGGCGCGGGTGTCGGCATTCTCGCCGGTATCTATCCGGCCAGTCGCGCGGCGCTTCTCGATCCGATTGCCGCCATGCGGCAGGAGTGATCGAATGGGCCAACTTACCATACGCGCGTACGCATTGCTCGAGGGAGTGGCGATCGCGCTGGAGTCGCTTCGGTCGAATCGAGTTCGCGCGGCACTGACCATCCTCGGCGTCGCCGTCGGCGTCTTCGTGGTCGTCGTCATTTCGGCGGCCATTCACGGCATCAACTCGAGCGTGGCCAAGGATTTCGAAAAAACCGGGCCGAGCACGTTCTTCCTCAGCCGTTTCCCGCTCAGCTTCGAGGCATGCGACGGGACCGACGACACGTGCAAATGGCGGCACAACCCCAAGCTGAGCATTGCCGACGTTCGCGCATTGGGAACGCTGTCCACCGTTCGCGCCTCCGCCGCGCAACTCGGTCTTGGCCGAGAGGTGCGGTACAAGGATCGTGTGCTGAGCAGCACGCAGGTAATCGGCTACACGGCGAATTGGACAATTGTGGACGGCGCCGGCGATCTCTATCCCGGCCGCAGCTTCACGGAATCCGAAGAGTTGAATGGCTCGCACGTCGTCGTGATCAACGATGAAATGGCGACGCGTTTGTTCGGTGACTCGGATCCGCTCGACAAAGTCGTGTCGATCGGCGGTGTGCCATTTCAAGTGATCGGCGTCTATCACTACGAAGCAAGCTTCCTCAGCGGCGGCAATCGCCCGCGCGCCATCGTTCCGTTCGAGACGGCGACGCGTTCATTGAACGCGTCGCAGAACGGCATCGGAATCGCCATCGTGCCGCGCGCCGACGTGACGCGCGATCAAGCGCAAGACGAAGTGATCGCCATGATGCGTGGACGCCATGGTCTTCGTCCGAGCACCGACAACGACTTCGCGATCATCACGCAGGACAAATTGTTCGAGACGTACAACAGGATCTTCGGGATGTTCTTTCTCGTGATGATCGTGTTGTCGGCAATCGGATTGCTCGTGGGCGGCGTCGGCGTCGTCGCGATCATGATGATCTCGGTCACGGAGCGCACCCGCGAAATCGGCGTGCGCAAAGCGCTTGGCGCGACGCGAGGAACCATTCTTTGGCAATTCCTCGTCGAAGCCGTGACGCTCACCGGCATTGGTGCGGTGATCGGTCTCATGGCCGGTGGTGTCGTGTCGGTCATCATTCGTAGTGTGACGCCGATTCAGGCGTCGATTCCTCCCCTGGCGATCGTGGCCGCGCTCGGCGCGAGCGCGATCACCGGGGTCATATTCGGCATGTTGCCCGCCATGCGGGCGTCGCGACTCGATCCGGTGGATGCCTTGCGGTACGAATAGTCCTTCTCCCGCCCCCCAATGCCACTCTTCGAAGCCGTTCGGCTCGCGTTGATTCAGATCCGCGTGCAAAAGCTCAAGAGTTTCTTCACGCTGCTGGGAGTGATGATCGGCGTGATGTTCCTGATCGCCGTGGTGTCGATCGTCGAAGGAATGGGGCGGTACATGGAGGACGACTTCGCCGGCCGTCTCCTCGGCGCAAACACGTTCACGCTTCGCCGCTATCCGTGGTTCGGTAACAACACGACGCGCGCGGAATGGCAGGAGTGGCAACGGCGTCCGCGCGTCTACGCTGCCGACGTTGCGTTCGTCCGCGGCGTGCTGCCGCCGGGTACACGCTGGGCGATTGAAAGCCAGTCGGGCACGAACGCGTCCACTCCGTACGTGCGACCGCGGCAAGTCGAGATACACGCCGTCGACGGCGAGTACTTCACGATCAAGAAGTACGATCTGACGGCCGGTCGGACGATCGCGCCGCAGGAGTATCAACTCGGCACGCCCGTGGTGGTGATCGGCGACGAGGTCGCCAAGTACTTCTTTCCTGATCTGAGTCCGGTCGGGCGTGAGCTGCGTATCGGTGGCATTCCGTATCAGGTGATTGGCGTCATCGAGCATCAGGGAACGCTCTTCGGGCAGTCGCTCGACAAATTGGCGATCGCGCCGTTCAACTCGCCCATGCACCGTCTCACGAATCCGCGCGGCGACATCGGCGGCCTGCTCGTCCAAGCGTCCACGTCGATGATGATGGATGATGTCATCGAGATGGTGCGCGAAGCGTTGCGCGCGCAGCGGCATCTGCGCCCCGGCGTGCCGGACAATTTCGTCATGGAGACGTCGGCATCGGCGCTGGCGTTCTTCGAGCGAATCAAGGGCATCATGACGATCATCGGCACCGCGCTCCCCGGCATCAGCCTCATCGTGGGCGGCATGGTGATCATGAACATCATGCTCGTGTCGGTCGCCGAACGAACCCATGAAATTGGGATTCGCAAATCACTCGGGGCGCGCCGGAAGGACATCCTTCGCCAATTCCTGATCGAGTCCGCGACCTTGAGCACGATCGGCGCCATGGTTGGAATCGTCCTCGGCATCGTCATCGCGAAAGTCATCGTCGCCACCCTGCTCGGCACGGTGGTCGGCATCGTCTCGGGCGTGTATCCGGCGCGGCGTGCGTCGTTGCTCGATCCCATCGAAGCCTTGAGGCACGAGACATGAGGATTCTCGCAAGAATCGCGCACGCGCTCGAGGGCGTCACGATCGCCCTCGATTCCATTCGCGCCAACAAGAGCCGAGCGGCGTTGACCATTCTTGGCGTCGCGGTGGGTGTGTTCGTCGTCGTCGCGCTGTCGTCCGTCGTACGAGGCGTCAACGAATCGTTTGCCCGCGACATCGCCGCCGCAGGTCCGACGTCGTTCTTCGTGTACCGGCGGCCCGTGAGCGGATTTCAGAGCTGCGATCCGTCCGACCCCAATTCCTGCCCCGAGCGGCGCAATCCGGCCATCACCAACGACGAGGCCAACGGGATAGGCGATCTGCCGGCGATTTACGCCGTCACGCAACACGTCGCGGGCGGAGGGACGTTCAAGTACAGAGATCGCTCGCTCGGCGCCGGTATCGAGTATTACACGGCGAATTGGACCGACGTCGACGGCGGTGACATCTACCCCGGGCGCAGCTTTACGTACTCGGAGTACACGGGCGCCGCACGCGTGGTAGTGATCAACGACAAGCTCGCGACATCGTTGTTCGGCAACTCGGATCCGCTCGACAAGCAGATTTCCATCGACGGACGCCAGTTCACGGTGATCGGATTGTATCACTACACGGCGAGTCCCATGGGCACGCCGACATCGGCGGGCGGCGGCGATTCGCCCAAAGCAATCATTCCGCTCGAGACCGGCCGGCGACACATGAATTTGTGGGTGCGCGGAAACAATCTCATCGTAAAGCCGCGCGACGGTGTCAAAGTCGAGGATGCGGTGGACGACGTCACCGCGTTCTTGCGCGGCCGGCGTGGCCTGCGCCCGAGCGATCGAACGAACTTCGCCGTCCTCACGCAAGACAAGCTGCTCGACGTCTACAATCAATTGTTCGGGACCTTCTTCGTCGTCGGCATCGCGTTGTCGTCGGTCGGACTCCTCGTCGGCGGTATTGGCGTGATCGCCATCATGATGATCTCGGTCACCGAGCGCACGCGCGAGATCGGTGTGCGCAAAGCGCTTGGCGCAACCCGCGGAACCATTCTGTGGCAGTTTCTGGTGGAAGCCGTGACGTTGACCGCGTTCGGCGCTGCACTGGGACTGGTGCTCGGCATCACGACGTCGGTGATCGTCCGGACAGCATGGCCGGCCATCCCTGCGTCCACGCCGATCTCGTCGGTGATCTCCTCTCTCGTCGCGAGCGCGTTCACGGGGATCGTGTTCGGGATGCTGCCGGCAGTGCGCGCGGCCCGCCTCGACCCGGTCACCGCGTTGCGCCACGAATAGCCGCGACTTGTAAGTCCGCACGTGTAGCATCAAGGCCGCTGTATATTTTGGCGTATGGCGCAAACCGAATCGATCGACCTGCTCGCCATCGCCGCGCATCGCGACGATGTGGAGCTCACGTGTGGCGGAACCCTCGCAAAGGCTGCTCGCGCCGGCCATCGCACCGGCATTCTAGATCTGACACAAGGCGAGATGGGCACGCGCGGCTCGGCGGAGTTGCGCGCCCAGGAAGCGGAGCGAGCGGCGACGGTGCTCGGCGTTTCGGTGCGCGAAACACTCGGGCTCCCGGATGCTGGCATCGTGAACGAGCCGCAGACCCGTGAAAAGCTCGCCCGTGTCATTCGACGCCTGCGGCCGAAAATCGTGATCGCGCCGGCACTCGAAGGCCGGCACCCGGACCATCGCATTGCCGCACAGCTCGTGCGCGACGGCTGCTTCGTCGCCGGCCTGGCGAAGATCGCCCCCGACCTGCCCAAGCACCGTCCGCTCAAGATTCTCCACTGTCTGGCGTATCGACAAGACTTTGTCCGGCCCACATTCGTCGTCGACGTGTCCGACACGTTCGAGATCAAGATGGAAGCGATCCGGTGTTTTGAATCGCAGTTCTCAGGCGAAATTCAAGCCGGTGAAGTGTACCCGAACGGCGAGCCGCTGGAGGACGTCGTCCGTCACTACGGCGCCTATTATGGAACACTCATTCGTCGTCCGTATGGCGAACCGTTTCTCACCACGGAGATGATGGCCGTCGACGACGTGCTGTCGCTCGGAGTATCCACCTTTTGAGCGACGACGCCGCTTCAGTCACCTACGGCTCATATCTCGCGCTCGACGAGCTGCTACAACTCCAGCGCCCGCGATCGCAGCCGGAGCATTCGGACGAGCTGTTGTTCATCATCGTACATCAAGCGAGCGAGCTCTGGTTCAAAGCGATCCTCCATGACATCGACGGTTTGATCGCCGCGCTCGAAGCCCACGATGCTGGTCGTGCACTTTGGTCGGTGCAGCGTGTCAATGCGTTAATGCGCATCGTCTCGGCCCAGCTGTCGTCACTCGAGACGCTGCCTCCACAGCACTTCGCGCAGTTCCGCGGATTCCTCGGCACGTCGAGCGGGTCGCAAAGCATTCAGTTTCGCGCCGTCGAGGCCGCATCTGGCCTGCGCGACGAACACTTCATACGCGCACTCGAGGAGCACGGCGACGTCCCCGAGCTGGTGAAACGCGCGCTCGACCGCCCAACGCTGCAGGCGCTCTACCTCACGGTCCTGGATGCCGCCGGCGTCACGCTCGAAGACCTGTATCTCGGCCCCGGCCCTTCTCTGCTCTTCTTTCTCGCCGAAGCCTTACTCGAGTACGAGCAACAGTTCGCGCAGTGGCGCTTCAAGCATGTTCAGTTGGTGGAGCGGGTCATCGGTCCGTCGACCGGAGGCACCGGCGGCACCCTCGGCTCTCGATACCTGCTCCGCACCATCGACCAGCGCTTCTTCCCTCAGCTCTGGGAAGTGCGGGCGAAGTTTTTCGGCAAGTGAAGGGCGGATTCGGGGGAGCCAAAGGCTCGACTCGCCCCTATATTTGATAGCTATGCCCGACCCCATTTACCTCGACCACGCGGCGACCACGCCGGTACGACCCGAGGTTCTCGAGGCAATGTTGCCGTACTACGGCCCGCGCTTCGGAAACCCGTCCAGCGTACACCGCTGGGGTCGTGAGGCGCGGACGGCGCTCGACGAGGCGCGCGAGCGCGTTGCCCGATGCCTCGGTGCGACGGCCGACGAAATTTGCTTCACCTCCGGCGGCACCGAGGCGGACAATATCGCCATCCTTGGCGCCTGGCGCGCTCGTCACGGCCAGGGCAGAAACGCGATCGTGACCACGCCGATCGAGCACAAAGCGGTGATCGCGTCGGTGCATCAAGCGGCGCGCGAAGGCGCCGAAGAGCGGCTGTGCGACATGACCGCGACCGGCGTCGTCGACGCCGACTCGTACGATCGTTTGATTCGCCCCGACGCCGCGATCGCGTCCGTCATGTGGGTGAACAACGAAATCGGAATCATTCAGCCCATCTCTACGCTTGCCGAGCGCGCGAAAGCTGACGGCGTCTTGTTTCACACCGACGCCGTACAGGCGTTCGGTAAGATCGTCATCGACGCGAAAGCGATTCCCTTCGACATCCTCACGGTGTCCGGTCACAAGATCGGCGCGCCAAAGGGCATCGGTGCCGCATTCATTCGCCGCGGGACTGTGATCGAGCCACTCTTTCACGGTGGGGCGCAAGACCGCGGTCGCCGGCCAGGCACGGAGAACGTCGCCGCAGTCATCGGATTCGCGTGCGCCGCGGAGATCGCGGTCGCCGAGCGCGAAGAGGAGTGGGTGCGACTCGAGCGCATGCGCGATCGTCTCGAGCGGGCGATTCTCGCGCGCATTCCTGACGCGGTCATCCACGGCCGCGGCGGTCCTCGCGCCCCACACATTCTGAACGTCTCCGTTTCCGGCACGGACAGCGAGTCGATGCTCATGGCGCTCGATCTGCGCGGCATCGGCTGCTCGGCGGGCTCGGCGTGTCAGAGTGGAAGCATCACGCCGTCGCACGTGCTGAGCGCGATCGGTGTGCCCGACGACGTTGCCGCGAGCGCAATTCGTATGAGCATTGGCGGCCTGACGACCGACGCCTGCATCGAACGCGTCGCCGAGGTGTTTCCTGCGCTCGTAGAGAAGGCGCGAGGCGTCGCGCCTGCGGCCCGTCCGGCGCGCGCGAGTTGATCGTGAAGGAGCGCGTGTTGGTCGCCATGTCCGGCGGCGTGGATTCATCGGTCGCCGCCGCGATGCTCGTCGAGCAGGGCTACGACGTCGTGGGCGCAACGATGAAGCTGTTTTGCCACGACGGGGATCTTCCCGATCGGCCGTGCTGCTCCCTCGACTCGGTCAACGATGCGCGGCGCGTGTGTCAAACGCTCGGCGTTCCGCATTACGTGCTCAATCTCGAAAGTGCATTCGGCCGCGACGTGGTCGATGATTTCGTGAGTGAATACTCGAATGGCCGCACGCCCATTCCGTGCGTTCGCTGCAATACGTTCACCAAGTTTCGAGATCTCTTGGTCAAGGCCGATGGCATCGACGCTCGGTGGATCGCCACCGGGCACTACGCGCGCGCAACGAACGGCGAACTGTTTCGCGGACTCGATCACGGCAAAGACCAGTCGTATTTCCTGTGGGGTATCCAGCGGTCGGTGTTGAGCCGCATGCTCCTGCCCGTCGGATCACAGACCAAGGCGGAGACGCGCGCCGTCGCGCACCGTCTCGGCCTCGAGGTGATCGCGGAGAAACAGGAAAGCCAAGACATCTGCTTCGTGCCGGACGGCGATCATACGAAGATCATTCGCCAGCGCCTCGGGAGCGATGCGCCTGCGCTATCGCCGGGGCCATTCGTATTGTCTGATGGCACCGCGATCGGCAGTCACGACGGGTTCGCGCGATTCACGATCGGCCAGCGACGCGGACTTCCGGGAGGATTCCGCGAGCCGATGTTCGTCGTCGCAATTCGGCCGAGCGATCGCGCGGTGGTCATCGGTCCGCGCGAGGAGCTACTCGGCCGCGGCGTCGTGGCGCGCGAGGTCAACTGGCTCGTCGATGCGCCGAGCATTGGCGCGCACGTCGAGCTCCAAGTTCGCCATCGCGCGAAGCCCGCGCGCGCCGAGGTCGTTCGGCTCGACGGTGCCGAGGTGGAGCTCGCGCTCGACGAGCCGGTGTCCGCGATCGCGCCCGGACAATCGCTGGTGGTCTACGACGGCGAGCGCGTGCTCGGCGGAGGAATCATCGAGCGAGCCGCCGGCCAACGCGCGCCGTTGCCGGTGCGGGCGGCCTAGCCCCCGGGCGTGTGTCGGCGCCGGCATCATCGCGCCGTGCGATGGGCGAATCGTGGGGCAATCGGCGAGCGCCGTTCGCCACGGAATCCGCAGAATGGGCGGACGTTCGCGGAATAGTTCGATGCGCGTGAAAGCTCCACTCGCAACGAGCCCGGACTGATTTTTGGAACCGCCGCTCAGGCGGAGTCGCGTGACATCCGAGCGGTGGTCAAAAAAAATGGATGACAGTACGCCACGCGGAAGTCTGCTTCGTTGCAATGAAGCCATTCCGTGCTGTTCCGCATGCTCCGCGGATTCCGTGTTCGATGACGTTCACAGCTTGCCCCGCCATTGGCCCAACGCACGACGCGCGACGCCTGCAGACCCTCAATACTTCAGGCCACTCGCCTCGGCGAATTCCTTCATCGCCTTCTCTTGCTCTTCGGTGAGTTTGTCGGGCACGCTCACGTCGACCTGAACGATCAGGTCGCCCGTGCGATCGTCCTTCGTGATTCCCTGATTCTTGACGCGGAATCGTTTTCCGCTTGGCGTGCCCGGCGGAATCTTGATCGCGATCTTTTTGCCGTCGAGCGTGGTCACGCTGATCTTCGAACCGAGCGTCGCCTGCGCGATGTTGATCGGCACCGGCGCGATGAGGTCCAAGCCCTCGCGTTTAAAAAACCGATCGGCCTCGATCTGAAAAGTGATGAGCAGATCGCCGGCGGGACCGTTGCGCAGTCCGCGCCCGCCCTGCCCCTTGAGACGGATCTTCGTGCCCGTATCGACTCCGGTCGGCACGGTGATCATCACTTTCTTCTGAACCCTGACCTCGCCGGCACCACCGCACGTGGGGCAGCGCTCGCTCGGAATCGTTCCCTTGCCCAAACACATCGGACAGGGGCGCTGCACCGCAAACCCGCCTTGGCCAAACGAGATTGTTCCACGCCCTTGGCATTCAGGGCATGTTTGGATTTTTGCCCCAGGGGCCGCGCCGTTGCCGTGACAAGTAGCGCATTCCTCGTTCACCTCGAGCTCGATCGGCACCTTGCCGCCCAGCGCGGCGATACGGAACGGAATGGTGAGTTGCGCCTCGACGTCTTGCCCACGTTCGGGGCCGCGTGCGCGCGCGCTTCCACCGGTCTTCCCAGTCGGTCCATTGCCGAACATTGAGCTGAACAGATCGCCCAGGCCACCAATGCCGACGTCGCCGAGATCCTCGAAGCGAAAGGAGGCTCCGCCACCGGGGCCGGTGCCGTAGGTGCCGGATGGAGCTCCCTGTCCGCTGCGGCGTGGACCGCCGCCAAAACCACCAAACGCGCCCAACTGGCGCATCTGGTCGTACTGCTTGCGCTTGTCGGCGTCCCCCAAGGTCTGATAGGCCTCGGAGATCTCCTTGAAGCGCTCAGCAGCTTTGGGATCGCTGGCGTTTTTGTCCGGATGGTGCTTGGCGGCAAGTTTTCGGTACTGCTTCTTGATCTCGTCCTGCGTCGCCGACGCAGGCACGCCAAGGACCGCGTAATAGTCCCTCGTCTGAGCCATATCGATCAGTACGTGTTCAGCCGTTCCACTGCTTCACGACAACACGCGCTGGGCGCAAGAGTTGGCCGTTGAACAGGTAGCCCGCCTGATAGACACGCGCAACGACGTGGTCGTCTTCCGGCGACAGCGCCGGTTCCGTGGCGACCGCCTCGTGCAGGGTCGGGTCGAACGACTGGTTCACCGGATCGACGATCTCGAGCCCGGCGTTCGTGAGCGTCTTCAGCATTTTCTTCTCGACCATCTCCACACCTTGCACCACGGTCACCGCGGCGTCGACCGACGCAGGATCGACATGCGCGAAACGGGAAAGATCGTCGAGCGGATCGAGGAGCTGCTTGACGAGGTCAGCGTGCGCACGCGACACCAGCTCCGCGCGCTCACGGCTGGTGCGCTTGCGAAAATTGTCATACTCCGCGGCGAGGCGAAGATAGCGTTCCTGTTGGTCCTTCAAACGGCGTTCGAGCTCTCCAAGGAGGCCGCTGGCCGCGCCACCGGGGTCGCCACCAAACGATTCGTCCGGAGTGTCGGCGTCGCGCGCAAAGGCGTCCTCCGGCTGGGGGTCGCCCTGTGAGGGGTCGAATTCGCTGTTGTCGCGATGCTCCATGTGCCTGAATACGTGCGGGAAACAGGTCTGGCCCGCTGAGGTACGCATGCGGGCGACGATACTCAGTGAATGTTCGCTGCGACGCCATCGGGGTGCAACGGCTGTGCCCCGTATCGCTGCCGGAAAGGCAGGCGCGATACATCAGCCGCCAGGCACCAATCGCTTTCTCAAGAGCTCCAGCGTCCATTGCGCCGATCGCGCGCGGATCTCCTCGCGATCGCCCCAAAGGCGAAACAGTCTTGTCTGAACATCGCCGCGAACGTCGGTCCCAACCCAGACAGTGCCCACGGGTTTCTCGTCGGTGCCGCCGCCTGGACCGGCAACGCCGGTGATCGCCAGCCCGACGGTAGCATTGGTCACGCTGCGCGCGCCGGCTGCCATCTCGCGCACCACTTCCTCGCTCACCGCTCCGTGAGCGGCCAGAGTGGCGTCTTTCACTCCGAGCATGTCTCGCTTGATGTCGTTGGAATACGCGATCACTCCGCCCAGGACGACGTCGCTCGACCCAGGGATGGCGGTGAGTCGCCCGCCGAGCAATCCGCCCGTGCAGCTCTCGGCCACCGCGATCGTTAGTCCTTGTGCGCGACAGAGGTCGAGCACGACGGCGGCGAGGTCGTCGTCCTGCTCGCCGTAAACCCATTCGCCCACGCATTCGCGCAATCGCCCGGCCGCGGCGGCGACCAACGCGTCAGCCTCCGGGGGTGCGACGTCGCGCACGGTGAGCCGCAGGTCCACGCCCGAGATCGACGGCAGATAGGCGAGCGACACGCCAAGTGGTCCGCCGGGGATTGCTTCGATCCGGTCGGCCAACAGCGACTCCGCGACGCCGGTTGTCCGGATCGTGAGCGACCGCACGACGGTGTCGGCGGCGACGCGGGACTGGAGCAGCGGCACCAGCGTGTCGCCCAGCATTCCACGCATCTCGCGCGGAACGCCCGGAAGCATCGCAACCCAACGGCCGCGTTCATCCTCGAGCCAGATACCGGGCGCCGATCCATGATTGTTCTTTAATTTTGTCGCGCCGTCGGGAATCATGGCTTGATTCCGATTCGTGGCGGGAAGCTCGCGGTTGAACCGCTTGAGCCAGCGGTCGGCCATCCATGCAAGATGGTCTTCGTCGAGATGCATTCCGCGGCCGAACAGCGCGGCGATCGACTGCTTGGTGAGATCGTCGGACGTGGGCCCCAGTCCGCCGGTCGTCACGACGGCTCCGGTTCGGTCGAGTGCTTCGCCGACGACGCGAGCAATCTGTGCGGGCTCGTCGCCGACCGTCGTGCGCTGCACGATGTGCATTCCGATGGCGGCGAGTGCGCGTGCGAGGTGCGCTGCATTCGTGTCGATGGTAAATCCGAGCAGCAACTCGTCGCCGATCGTGATCAGCTCGATCGCCTTGGTACCGGCGCCGACGCGCGACGAAACCGGCGTTGCCTGTGCGACCGACACGCGCTACTTGCTGGTCGGAGACGCGAAGATGCTGCCGAATCCGCGCAGATACAGCGCGAGCGAATAGAGCGTGAGCACGACAGCCGCCACCATCGTGAGCATGCCGACGGTGCCGTTCAGCAGCGCGAAGTCATGCCACCGACCGTTGTTCCAGCCTTGCGCTGCGGCCAGCGTCGCGGCGAAGAACCAACAGTACGCGGATCCCTGCCAGACGAGTTGAAACGCGGTCTTCCACTTGGCCGGGCCAATGGCGGCGATGACAACGCCTCGGCGTTTCGCGGCCTGGCGGAAGACCGTCATGAAGATCTCGCGACCCAGAACGATCGCGACAATCCACGCCGATAGCCCAATGGTGCCGATGGGCGTGATGAATGGATGTTCGGCTGCGAGGAGATACATCGGGACGAGCGTGCCTAAAAGCAGCAACTTGTCGGCGAGCGGATCGAGCAGGCGTCCGAGATCCGTCTCCTGCTTTCGCGAGCGCGCGAGATGTCCGTCGATGAAGTCGGTGATCGCCGCGACGGTGAACAGGATGAACGCGGCGAGCCGCAGGCCGACCGAATTGGCGAACGGCAGCACCGCGATCAGCGGCGTGGCCGCGATGCGGCCCACGGTCAGCGCATTCGGCAGGTTCACCGCATTCACCGCATGCCTCAGGCGAGCGACTTCAATACCAGTTTGCTCACGGCCTTGAGCGTGTCGAATACGCCCTCGCCGGTGACCGCGACCGCTTCGAAATACTGCGCGCGCTCGATCCACTCGCCGGAGGGCAGTTGCTCGATGAGATTCTCGCCGGCGTGATAGGGATCAGGCGTGACGCGCGACTTCGCCGCATCCGCAACCTCCCAACCCGGATTGAGCGACGTTTGGAGATCCTTGATCGGCGACGCGTTCGGCAAATCGCGTTTGTTGTATTGAATCACGAACGGCATCTTCGTGAGGTCGTACCCGTACTCCGCCATGTTGTCGTAAAGATTCTGCATCGCTTCCTGATTCGCTTCCATGCGCTCGAGCTGGGAATCGCCGACGAACACGATGCCGTCGACGCCCTTGAGAATCAACTTGCGGCTGGCGTTGTAATACACCTGGCCGGGCACCGTGTAGAGATGGAAGCGCGTCTTGAAGCCGCGAATCGTCCCGAGATCGACGGGCAAGAAATCGAAGAACAGTGTGCGCTCGGTCTCCGTGGCGAGCGAGATCAGCTTGCCGCGAGTGTCCGGCTGCACTTTGCTATAAATGATTTCGAGATTCGTGGTCTTGCCGCCCAACCCAGGACCGTAGTACACGATCTTGCAGTTGATCTCGCGCGACGCGTAGTTAATCATCGACATGGCTGTCGTCCCCTATTGAAACAGCTTGTCGATCTCGTCGTCGGCACCGGCGAGAATATTGGGAGTGGCGGCGGTCCCCGCCGTGCCGCGCGAGAAGACCTGCTGAAACAGTTGCGTGAGCTCGAGCACGACATGACGCATTTTGAGTCGGACAAGGCCGAGTGTCGTCCGGTTGTCGAACAACACGACGAGAATGACTCGCCGCGCGACGTCGGCGAGGTACATCGACTCCTTTTCCCCTTGATGGAACAGGGAGTTGAAATCGTTCTCACCAATCAGCTTGGCGAGTTGGTCGTTGGCGCTGAAGTCAGCGGCCGCCAAGGTCGAGAAAGCGGTGGGATCGAAGTTGGGTTTCTCGCCAACGGTGGCGACCAGTTGTCCTGTACGATCCACGAGCAAAGCGCAGCGCGCGTTGGAATCGGTGAGAAAGGTCTCCAACACGCCCGTGATGGCGCCGAAATCGTCCTCAGTGAACGACCAACTCGCTGACCCAACCGGCATCGCGATCCTGTCTTAGTCGAGGTGGGAGTGCATGCGACGAAGGACTCGCTGACCCCGCCGGCGTAACGCGGAATCGCGCTCCCAGGCAACATACTCGGTGAGGAGTCGCGCGGTATCGAGCCCAGGCTGCCCACTCAGATACCCGAGCGCGGCGAGGCGCTTGACCGGGCTCCGGCTGAACAGCTCGCGGCGGGAACGCTCGATTTGCGCGCTCCAGACGACGGCTCCTAATATTAGACCGCCCAGGAACCCGATCGCCACCGCGGTACCATGTTGCCGGCTCGGACCGAACCTCACATCGCCCTCCGCGCCGAAAGCGCCTGCGCGATCGTGACGCCATCCGCGTACTCGAGGTCGCCACCCACCGGAAGTCCGCGCGCGATACGCGAGACGGCAACACCGCTCGGAGCCAACTGGCCTTGGATGTACAACGCTGTGGCCTCGCCTTCGAGACTGGGGTTGGTGGCAATGATCACCTCGCGAACGTCTCCCTGAGCGTCGATTCGGCCAAGGAGCGCGTTCACCGTCAGATCGTCCGGCCCGATTCCATCGAGCGGCGACAAGCGGCCTCCCAAGACGTGATACTGGCCGCGGAATTCGCCCGCTCGCTCGATCGCGCCGATGTCCGACGCCTGCTCCACCACGCAAATCGTGGCCGGGTCGCGACGCGGATCGCGGCAGATGGCACAGAGGTCGTCGTCGGTCCAGTTGAAGCAGCGACTGCACGCCCTGATCCGCTCACCCAACGTCAGCAGCGCCTCGCCAAGACGGCGGGTTTGGTCCGGCGGCTGGCGAAGCAGGTGATAGGTGAGCCGCATCGCGGTCTTTCGACCGATACCCGGCAGACGCGACAGTTCGGTCGCGAGATCGTCGATCGCCGACATCCGTTGTTGTTCGAGGCTAGAACGGGAGCTTGAACGGGAGTTGCAGGCCGCCAGTCAGCTTGCCCATTTCGTCCTGCGCCGTTTTCTGCGCCTTTTGCTGCGCGTCGGAAACGGCGACGACGATCAGGTCCTCGAGCATCTCCAAATCAGTTGGATTCACGACGCTCGGATCGATTTTGAGCTTCTTGATTTGGCCGGTTCCAGTCACGTCGGCAACGACCATCCCACCGCCGGCTGACCCAGTCACCGTGATCTGCTGAAGCTCATCCTGAATCTGTTTGAAGCGCCCCTGCATCTCCTGCGCTTGCTTCAGGATGTTCATGAAATCTGGCATCGCTTGTCGTGAATGGTGTAAGTGTGAAAGCTACCGCTCGGCACGCCCTGGGCAAGCGACACGCCACTCCCGTCGTTTTGGTCGCGCGAGTCGTGTCAGTCGACGACGTCGAGATCGAGCGCGTCGATCGCGGCGTTCAACACCGGATCGCGCTTTCTCAACGACGCGATGCGATCGGCGCGAACCATTTCTTCAGTCAGGCGTTTTGGCGCGGCAACCGGAGTCTGCTCGTCACGCTTGAGATCCACGCGCGAAACACCCACAAACCACTCGCCGAGCAGCGCAACGATCTCTGTACGACCGGTGCTGATTGCGTGTGCGTAAATGTCGTTGGGCTCGTCGAGCTCGATCGTCACCACTCCGCCGGCGGTGACGGCCAGCGGCGATGAATGCTCGAGTGCCGTCGCGAGCATCGGCTTGCCGCCGGAACGAAGACGCTCGACAAGCACGTCCCAGCGCCCGGTGAGTTTCGCCAAGTCGAGTACGTCGACGGCGACGTCGGTCAGGACGCGAGGCTGAGCTTGCGGCGCGAGTTGTGTCGCGGCCGAAGGTGTCGGTCGAGCCGCGACGGCTGGACGCGACCCGGAAGTCACGGAGCTCACCGAACTGACCGAGCTCACAGTGCTCGCCGAACTCTCGGCGCGCGGCGCGGATCGCGTGTCGGATTTTGGCGATGCTCCTGAATTGCCAGCAGCGCTCGCGCTAAATCCGCCCGGTCCGCCTGTGCCACCGCCAGACGACGGTTCGCGCCGTGGAGCTGACGGCGACGGCGACGGCGAACCAGATCCTGAACCACCGAACGCTCGCAACATGTCTTCGAGTGCGATCGATTGATCGAGGAGCGCGAAGCGAACCAACAACGTCTCGATCAAGAGCTGCTGCTGCCCGCTCTTTCGAAAACGCGGCTCGAGCTCTCCGAGCGCTTGAAGCATTCGAAGAAGATCCGCCGCGACGAATCGTTCGCGACGCGACTCCAAGGCCTCTCGCGCGCGTTCGGAAACGTCGGATGCCGTTCCGCCGAGCACGACGGTCAGTTGCGCGCGAAGAATGTCGGCGAGCCCATTGAGAAAACTGCCGAAGTCGATTCCCGCTTCAGCCAACCGTCCCACCGCGGGAAAGACATCGGCGGCGCGGCGGTCGGCGATCAAATCGAGGATCGCGATGAACTCATCTTCGGGCACGAGTCCGAGTGCGTCGCGCACACGCTCAGCCGTCACGCGACCGTCGCCCATCGACAGCACCTGATCGGTGAGACTCAGCGCGTCGCGCATGGAACCGTCCGCGGCGCGTGCGATTGCCGCGAGCGCCTCCGGCTCCGCCGTGATCTTTTCTTCGGTCAGCACGTGCGTGAGACGCTGACGAATCTCCGCCGGACCAATACGCTTGAAGTCGAAACGCTGAAGACGGCTGAGCACCGGCGCCGCCGACTGCGCGATCTTTTGCGGCTCCGTCGTCGCAAATACAAACACCACGCGCGGCGGCGGCTCTTCGAGAATTTTCAGCAGCGCATTCCACGCTTCGCGCGTGAGCATGTGCGCTTCGTCCACGATGTAGACCTTGTGATGGTCTTCACCGGAGGGTGCGTACATGGCGCGTTCGCGAAGCTCGCGCGCGTCGTCGACGCCGCGGTTCGACGCCGCGTCGATTTCTACGACATCAAGACTCGCTGAGCCACTCCAAATTCGGCGACACGACGCGCATTCGCCGCACGGCTCGCCGTCGAGCTCCGGTTCGCCGCGACGTTCGCAGTTCAACGCCATCGCCAGCACGCGCGCGAGTGTCGTCTTGCCCACGCCGCGCGGCCCGCACAGCAAGTAGCCGTGCGCCACGCGACCGCGCGCGATAGCACCCTTCAACGTCGTCGAGACGTGCGATTGCACGGCGACGTCGGCGAAGCGTTTTGGGCGATACTTCCGGGCGAGAGCGAGAGACATTGGCGGGATGGGAATGTACAACGAAAAACGCGGGGACGCCGCTCAGTTTCGAGCGCGTCTCCCGCGTCATACCCCAGGTCTGACGAAGCAACACCAGACACCTCATGCCGCTGCTACCTTCGGGGTCCTGACGGAGTTAGAAGGCTGTTGCCCTCCGGGACCTGGGGCACCGATAAGTTTAGCCGAGGGAGCGGGGCGATACAAGCGATTCGACCGAATGGGAGAGTGAATCATGGCGACGACCACGCGACCGACCAAGAAGAAACCCGCCGCCAAAAAGTCAGCGGCGAAGAAACCTGTCGCCAAACGAGCCGTCGCAAAAAAGGCAGGGGCGAAGAAGTCCGCGACACGCGACCCAATCGCGCGCTTGCGCGAAATCTGTCTCGTGCTTCCCGAGGCGCATGAGGTCGAAGCGTGGGGCGAGCCAACGTTTCGCGTGCGCAACAAGATCTTCGCCATGCATGCATCGGCGAGCACGCATCACGGTGCCGGCCGCGAGGCGGTGTGGATCAACTCCACGCACGTGACGCAGGACTTGCTCATGCGCGCAAAACCCGACCGATATTTTCGGCCGCCGTACGTTGGTCCGAGCGGTTGGGTTGGCGTTTGGGTCGACGGCAAACCCGACTGGGGAGAGATCGCCGATCTGCTGCGCGACGGCTATCGCAAACGCGCCCCCAAGCGCCTCGCCGCACAGATCGACGACGAGGCGTGAGGCTTCGCGTTCCCGTGGCTCGTCAGTTCCAGTTGAGTCCGCGCAGTTGATCGAAATTGAGGTTTCCGCCCGACAGCACGACGGCCACCTTCGATCCGGCCGGCAGCTTGACCAACCCGTGCAACAACGCGGCAACCGGCGCCGCTGCCGCGCCCTCGACAACCAATTTGCACCGCTCCATCACCCAGATCATCGCATCAAAGATCTCTCGATCCGGAAGCGCGACGATCTCGTCGACGAAGCGCTGCACTACGGAGAAGTTGAGCTCCCCCGCTCGACGCACGCGCAATCCGTCGATGATCGTGCGGCAGTCGATCGTCTCGAGCTGTCCAGATTCGAGACTCTTCTGCATGGCCGGACCGTCCGACGATTCGACGCCGATCACCTTGATGTTCGGATTGTGACTCTTCACGGCCATCGACACACCGGCGATCAGTCCGCCGCCGCCAATCGGCACGATGACGGCGTCGACGTCTGACCAGTCCTGCACGATCTCGAGCCCGAGTGTTCCCTGCCCCGCGATGAGTTGCGCGTCGTCGAACGGATGCACGTACGTCAGCCCCTGATCGCGAACCAATTCCTTCGCTTTCTCATTGGCTTCGTCCCAAATCGTCCCATGCAACACGACCTCGGCGCCGTAACCCTTGGTGGCCGCGATCTTGGCCGGCGTCGCATTGGTCGCCATGCAGACGACAGCGCGAATGCCGTGGATCCTCGCGGCCAGCGCGACGCCCTGCGCGTGGTTGCCCGCCGACGAGCACACGACGCCGCGGCGTTTGTCCTCCTCGGACATCAGCGCGAACTTGTTGAGCGGCCCGCGGATCTTATACGAGCCCACCACCTGAAAAAGCTCGGCTTTGAGGCGAATGTCGTACCCCGTGATCTCACTCAATTGTCGCGAGGTCAGCATGGGGGTGCGCTTGATGTGCGGCGCGATTCGCTCGCGCGCTTCCTGGTAGTCTTTGAGGGTCAGCGTCAGCATTGGCCGGTCGAAGAGAGAAGTTCGGAAAGTATAGAGCAGGTTGCTTGCGCGGCCAGGGCGAACCAGCTTTCAAGGGCTCTGCAGGGCTCGTCGTGCCTCGTTCCACATTCCAGCTGATGGAGGATTCGATGCGTTCCAGGTTACCTCTGACGCTCACCGCGGCGGCCGTCGCCGGGGTCTTGGGCCTCAGTGTCGCGGCTGTACCCGCTCACGGGCCGTCGGTCGTCACGAGCGGCGTCAATCCACACATGCAGTCGATCGGCCCGCTGGCCATCGGTCAGAAGGGAATTCTCTACGCCGCCGATCCGCAAGCGGCCACGATCGTCGCGCTCGATCTGTCCAAGCAGCCCAAGGGCACCCCTGGCACGAAAGACATCGACGCCCTCGACCAGAAAATCGCCGCCACACTCGGTACCGCCGCGAGCGAGATCACGATCTCCGATCTCAAAGTCGATCACGTGTCGTACAATTCGTATGTGTCGGTCATGCGCGGCCAAGGCGCGAATGCCTCGCCGGCATTGCTGCGCATCGACGGCGCTGGGAAGATCGACGTCATCGCGCTGGACGGTCTGGAATTCTCGAGCGTCGCGCTGCCCAACGCGCCCGACGCCAACCCCACGAGCGGCCGCAGCAACCGCAACCAGTCCATCACGAATCTCGCATTCAGCGGCGGCAAGGTGTACGTCGCCGGATTGTCGAACGAAGAGTTCGCGTCCAAGCTCTGGGCGGTCGCTTATCCGTTCAAGGAAGCGGATCGCGGCGCCAGCGTGGAAATCTTTCACGGCTCGCACGGCCAAGTCGAGACGCGTTCGCCGGTCTACACATTCGTGCCGTACACGGTGGGCGGCGAAGCGACGCTGATCGCGGCGTACCTTTGCACGCCGCTCGTGAAGTTCCCCGTCTCCTCGCTGACGCCGGGCGCGAAGGTTCGCGGCACGACGATCGCCGAGCTCGGCGCGGGCAACCGTCCGATCGACATGGTGGTGTACAAGAAGGACGGCGGCGAATTCCTGCTCATGTCCAACACGAGCCGCGGCGTCATGAAAATTCCCACCAAGGATTTCGCGACGCAGGCCGGCATCACCACGCCCATTCAAGGCACGGCCGGAATCGCGTACGAGACGATCAAGGCGATGACGGGCATTCAGCAACTCGATCTGCTCGACGCCGATCACTCGATCGTCGTCGCGAAGGGCTCGGCCGGTGGGCTCAACCTGCAGACGGTTGCGCTTCCGTAATCGTGTTCTGTGGAACCTCGCGGCGTTGGGCGGTTTCACATTCGCTGTCGCCTGCAGTCGCGAGGGTTCACAGAGTGGAAGTGCGAATGACAGCAAACCGAGCGCGTTGCACATCGCGCTCGACACGTCGACACGAGAGAATACTCATTCGGGCCGAGTGATCGTCACCGGCCTGTCCGAGGCGGAACGGCAGGCGCTGCGAAAGGCCGCGGCGACGTGGACGAACGAGGAGTGGTCGTCGCTCCTGCGAGTCACCACGGGCGGCGCTGACGCACCGCCGATCGCCGGGCGATACGCCGTCACCGCGATGGTCGAGTTTCAACCCGTCTACGCCTTCGATCCGGGACGCGAGTACACGGTCCGCCTCGATCCGGCGCGGCTTCCCACCTCGCGACCAGACAGTGCAACCAGCGTGATCGTCTCGTTGCCGCCCGCTGCGGCCGCGGCGCCCACGACCGTGACGCGCGTTCTTCCCACCGCCGGCGTCGTTCCGGAAAACGCGCTTCGGTTTTACATAGAATTCTCGGCGCCGATGTCGCGTCAACCAGGCATCGACTTCGTGCACCTGCTCGATGACACCGGACGCGAGGTGAAAAACGCGTTCTTGCCGCTCGACGCCGACTTCTGGAATCACGATCACACGCGCTACACCGTCTTTCTCGATCCAGGTCGCGTGAAGCGAGGCATTCTTCCCAATGAACAAATGGGGCGAGCGCTGCGTGCCGGCCGTGAGTATTCGCTCATCGTCGACTCGACCTGGCGTGACGCCCACGGCGCGCCGCTCGCGAAATCGTATCGGCGAACGTTTCGCGCCGGTCCGGCAGATCTGTCGGCAATCGGGATGAAGGGATGGGCGCTCCATGCACCCGGGTCGGGCACGCGCGATCCACTCGTCGTCACGTTTCCTCGCGCGCTCGACCACGGACTTCTTCAGCGTGCTCTCGGCGTCGAGACACGGAAAGGCGGGGCATGGCCCGGCGACGTCATCATCAGCCCCGGCGAAACCGAGTGGCGATTCACGCCGCGCGAGCCGTGGCGCGCCGGCGACTACAATCTCGTGGTGCTGTCTATTCTCGAAGACGTGGCCGGCAACCGCGTTGGACGCGCGTTCGAAGTCGATATGTGGGACCGCGTCGATTCGACGGCGGTGCCCGAACGGGCCACGCTTCCCTTCACCGTCCCTTAGTTCGCTCCAACGCGGTGCGAATGACGCTGCCGGCGTGTTCGGTGTCCGTCTGGCTGATGTCGAGATGCGTCACCATGCGAATGCGCGTCGGCGTCCACTCCGATACCCACACGCCTTCACGCCTCGCGACAGCCGCCAACTCGGCCGCCGACATCGTGTCGGGCAGGTCGACCATGACGATGTTCGTGTCGGGAAAGACGACTGTCGCACCGCCGGCGCCGTCGATTGTTCGCGCGAGCGTGCGCGCGTTGTGGTGATCTTCGGCGAGTCGATCGAGGTGATGGTCGAGTGCGTAAAGTACCGCGGCGGCGAGCATGCCCGACTGCCGCATCGCGCCGCCAAACAGCTTCCTGGCTGTCCACGCGATGTCGATCGCCGCCCGTGTGCCGGCCAGCGCAGCGCCAACAGGCGCGCCGAGTCCTTTGGAAAACGCGACCATCACGGTTTCCGCGCACTCGGCGATTTCCGAGAGGGCAATGCCGGTTGCGATGCTGGCGTTCCACAGACGCGCGCCGTCCATGTGCAGCGGCACTCCATGCTCGGCCGCGACCTTCCGAATCTCCCGCAACTCCGCGACGTCGGTGACGACGCCGCCGGCACCGTTGTGGGTATTCTCGACGCAGACGAGACTCGGCGCCGGGTAGTAGCGCGAGTCAGGCCGGAAGGATCGGCGGACGTCATCGGCGCTCATGACGAGGCCCGAGGGCGTGACGGGCAGCAGTTGAGCGCCGCTCAACGCGGCGATGCCGGCGATCTCACTATGGACGATGTGTGCGTCGACATCAGCGAGCACTTCAGTGCCGCGGGGAGCGTGGATCCAGACGGCCGCCTGGTTCGCCATGACGCCGCTCGGAAAAAAGAGCGCGGCTTCCTTGCCGAGGAGTGCGGCGACTCGCTCTTCGAGTCGGCCCATGGTTGGGTCGCCGTCACGTTCATCGTCTCCGACTTCCGCCGCCGCCATGGCCGCCCGCATGGCAGGCGTGGGCTTGGTGACGGTGTCGCTCCTCAGGTCAATTGGCATCGGGGGAATGTAGCAAGCCAAAATGCAGGATTCTCGTTCCCCGTTAACCTGCCTGAATCATGAGGCACCGCAACCCTGGGTGAACCGGGAGTTTGCGGCGGCGCTCGCTGGCTTTCTCGGGTCTATGCTACGCGGCGCCGTGTGGCCGGATCCAGCCAAGGTGTCGCTCGCGACTCCGAGGTTTCGCGACTCGCTTCACGACCGTTTTCCCGCTGCGCCGAGACACGGAGGCAGATGGAATCTCGGCTCCTCCCGTTTCAAGGAGAAACGGTGCGAGCGGAATCTCCTCTTCGCTGCCGAGGCAGTAGCGATAGCCTCGCACCGTTGCCTCGTGGATTCTGGGCACCCATTGCAGGTCTCCGGCGGTGGGGAGTACGAGCATGCGCGCTTCCCTCATGCCGCCGACCTGATACTTGCCGCACGCGGGACAGTCGATCTGGAACCGATTGGTCTCATTCACCGGGCCGAGGCGCCGTGCCCGCTTCTTACAAATGGCGCATCGTCCTTCCAGCACGTCACGGGTAGCTCGCATGAACCACCGTCCTTATTCGAGAAGCATGATGAAGCGACCGATCCACATGGAAGGTCGAACGCCCCGACGATTGATCGAACGGTTTGTTTGAGGACGAGGGAGCGAGATTCGTGAGGTTGTTCGGCGCCCATTTACTCGAACCCCGAACTCTGGTTAGGAACGATCCGATGGGACAACGGCATCATCGCCTTGGGAGCGCCCGGGCAGTCGCGCCGGACTCGCTCAGTCACAGCTATGCCCAAGAAATATACAAAGAATGTCATTTAATAGCGAACATTAGAATCGTCTAATGTTTTCGCGGTCTGGCTAAACAATTGATTGCCAAGCGGAGTCTTAAATGGCTGAGACCGCCCGCCGAAAAACAGGTCTCAGGATGGTTGGTCAGAGGATGAAAGTGGCTGACAGTTATCAGTTCCCATCTCCTACTATCCCAGACCAATCATCCTGAGACCTGAGCCACCGGTCGCCCGAAGGGAAACGGTGCGTCGCAAGCTACGGACGCTTGACGACCGGCACTTTGACCTGCGTCTTCTTTGTGCCGATGACCGGCTTGTTGACGATGAGCGTTTCCTTCTGGGTGCCGATCACCGGCGTGTTGATCGTGTCCGTTTTCGTGGTGACTTTGGGCATGTGCAACGTGTCCGTGGTCGTTTTGACCTGGACGTCGGACGGACGTTTGATCTCGACATCTCCGTTCTCGGTGCGACTGCAGGCACCCAAAGCAGCGACGGCACAGGCCGCTGCAAACAACGTGAATTTGCGCATGAGGTCTCCTTCCTCTGGTTGCACGACCTAAAAAGCAACCCTCGGGCCAGCGAACGCAGCTAGTCCGTAAAGACCTCGCGCTGACGTCGGCGCACACGCCTGAGCTCGAACACTTGCCCCACTTCGCCGCCGAGGATGAAGATGAGCGCCGCGTAGTAGAACCAGACGACCACGACGACGATCGCGGTGAGCGTACCCGTGTACAGGGACGCCGGATTGAACGTGGCCGTGTACACGCTGAAGATCGAGCGAGCGGCCTCAAAGGCGAGACTGGTGAACGCCGCGGCAACACACGCCGTCTTGGTACGCACGCGTCTGACCGGCAGATACTTGTACAGCGCGAAGAACATCAGGGCGATGAACGCGAACGCGAGCGCGCGCCCGATCCAATATTCCACGCCACCCATCACGTCGCCGCGCAACCCCAGCGTGACCAGCAGACTCGTGCCTCGCTTGGTGGCGAGCGCGATGTACGTGCTCACCGTGACGCTCGCCACAAATAGCAGCGTGGACACGATGGTGATCTTCACGTCGAAAATTTTGCCGGCGATGATACCGCGTTCGTTGTCGATGTCGAACACGTTGGCCAAGACGGTGCGCAACGAGCCAAACAATCGTGTCGAGAACCATACGAATCCAATCGACCCATACAGCGTGATCGAACCGCGCGTCCGCAACAGGTCCGACACCAACTTATGGTATGGCGAGTCCGCCGTCTCGGCGTGTGTGGGCAATACGCGGTCGATGAAATCGGCCACGGCCTGATTGGAATTGATCGTTCCCCTATAAACGATAGGGAGGATCAACGTCACGCCCGCCACGAGCAGGAGAATGAACGGCAACGCGGCGAGAATCAGATTGAACGCGATCCCGCCGGCAAGAAACAGGACGTTGTCTTCACCGGCGTTGTCCCACACACGCATGGCGTAATCGCGCAGCGTCCAGTAGAACCTGGTGAGCATCGGGCGAGTGGTCACAGCCAATTAAATTGTCGGCGGCGAACGAGTGGGTTCGGGTGTTCCAGTCTGTTTCTAGATCTCGTCCGCCGCGTTCGCCGCGGCGCGGCCGTTTCCGGCGCCCGCACCCTGTGCCGCCTTGCTCTCGGCGATGCGCAGTTCCAGCTCCTCACGGGCTTCCTGCGCGGCGGCGCGACCCGCGTCCATCGCCCGGTGCACCTGCTGCCGCTTGAGGTCGATCGCCGTGCGCGCAGAATCGATCTGATCTTCGACCTTGCGGCGCGCATCCTGGAAGGTGTCGACGACGCCGTCGGTCACATCGGTCGCCACCTTTTCCGCGGCCCGGCGGACCCGCATGGCGCGGCGTTGAATGTCGCGGCGGGTCGCCCGGCCCGAGCGCGGCGCCAAAAGCAGCGCTGCCGCAGCGCCGAGTGCAAGCCCGATAAGAAACGGACCCGCGCTCGCGGGACGGCGATCGATCACGACGTACGGTGAATCCTCATCCATTTCGTGGCGCGACATAATCCTACCTCGTTGAGATCAGCGCTTTTTCGTCGGAAGTTTTTTCGCAGAACTTGGCGAACCTGACGAACCTGGGACGCGTGAGCCCGCCGGCAACTCAACGTGCGGCCCTTTGCCGTTGTCCTGTTCGTCTCCATCACCGTCGTCGGACGTCATCATCGCGACCAAGTCGTTGCGAACGTCATCGGGCTCGACGCCAAGCAACTTCGCCGTGCGCGCGAGATCACCGCCCGTGGATGCGAATGTACGCAACACGAGCTGCCGGCGCGCGGCCGAAACCGTGGCACCAACCGGTATCGTCACCGACTTGGACACCTCGGTCCCACGAAGATGCCGCGGCATGACGTCGGTGAGTGTGATCTTATCGCCGCGCGCCATGATGACCGATCGCTCAACGGCATTCTTGAGCTCGCGAACGTTGCCCGGCCAGTGATAGGACAGGATCCAGTCCCACGCCGTTGCTTCGAAATCGCTGAGATGCTTTCCGTTCTGACTGCCGTATTTGCTGAGAAACTCCGTCGCGAGCAATTGAATGTCCTGCGACCGTTCACGCAGCGGCGGGAGATCGATCTGCACGACCGCCAACCGATAGTACAAATCTTCACGCAACTCGCCGTCGGCGATCGCCTTTTGGAGATCCTTGTTGGTGGCCGCGACGATTCTGATGTCCACTTGAATTTCTTTTCGGCCGCCGAGTCGGCGAACCATGCGCGTTTCCAAAGCACGCAAGAGTTTGACCTGGATGTCCGGCGACATCTCGGCCACTTCGTCGAGAAAGATTGTTCCGCCGCTCGCCATCTCGAACGCACCGGGCTTTTCGTTCGTCGACCCGGTGAACGCGCCCTTTTCGTGACCGAAGAGTTCGTTCTCGAGGATTTCTTTTGGAAGCGCGGCGCAGTTGAGCGCGAAGAACGGACCTTTGGCACGTTCACTTTTGGAATGCAGCGCACGCGCCACCAACTCTTTGCCCGTGCCCGATTCGCCAAGGATCAGGACGCTCGCCGTCGATGACGCAACCGCATCGATGACCTGATACACCTCGCGCATCGACTCCGATTGTCCGGTCAATTCGCCGTAGTGCGTCAGTCCTTCCAATCGAGATGTCAGCTCGCGGTTCTTTTGCTGAACGTTGAATTTTTCAATTGCTTTTGGGATCAATGCTTTCAACCGATTCAGCTTGTCCGCGTTGAGCGGTTTCTCGATGTAGTCGTAGGCGCCCTGCTGCATCGCCTGCACCGCGGAGTCGACGGTCGCTTGTCCGGTGATGATGATGCACTCGGTAGGGATTTGCCTGTGTTGTAGCTCACGCAGCAGGCCAAGTCCGTCGAGTTTCGGCATCTTGAGATCGGCTAACACCACACCGTATCGCTCTTCGATGAGGCGCTCGAGCGCCTTCTGTCCGTCGGCCGCGATCTCAACTGTGTAGCCTTCGTCGGAAAGGATGGCGCTCAAGCCGGAGGTGATGGCTTGTTCGTCGTCCGCGATGAGAACCTTCGCGCTCGCTTTCATTCGCTCTCTACGATCCCCAGTCAATCGGGGAAGCTGATGGAAATGGCGGTCGATTCCGCCCCCGCCCGAATACGAATGCCCGCGTCACGCACGACAGCGACTGTGTTCGAGTCGACCTGCAACGTGACTCCGTCGTCACCTGCGATTTGCAACGCCGAACGACCCTCGAAGTGTACGACCGTGCACCGAACATGTGTGCTCGCATCGATCGCGGCGAGCATCGATTCGGCGACGGCGAGACGCACCGCGGCCCCGTTCGCCGAGGAAAATCCCAGGTCTTCGAACCGCCCTTCCACGTCGAGACGCTTGCCGTCGGTCTTGGCCGGCGGACCGAGCAACGCTCCGACATGCCGTATCACCTGCGCGATGTCGACCGGCTCGCGCGCCGTCCGAGCGAGCGACAGCACCGCCTCGCTCATGGAGATCACACCGTCGAGCTGGTCGACGGCCGCGTTTGCAAATTGGCTCACCGCCGTCGCCGGCATGTCAGGTTTCGCCGCTCGGGACCGCACCACTTCGAGATTCACCGCCACTCCGTTGAGTGCACCCTTGAGCTCGTGAGCCGCTCGATTGCAAATCTGATGCAACGTGTCGAGCCACCGCGCGTCACGCGCGTCAATGTTCACGATGCGACCTGCGCATCCATCTCCGTCCGCGTCAATCGCTCAGATCAGCGTCGTCCGGCGCCGCCGCCACCGCCGCGGCTTCTGTCGGGTCGAGCCGATGAATGGCCGGCGCGCGAACGAACTTCGCGACGATAGATGCCGTCTTTCCGATTGCCAACTGATTGAACAAGAACGTGAACTTCTCGTCGTATTTCGCGGCGAGCGTCTTTTTTGTTTCGTCGGGCAAATCCCAAATGCGACGCTTGAATGGTCCGAGCGCCTTTTTGCGCGTCTTGTAGAAAAACTGCTCGTCGGAATCGGTCGCCTTCCGTTCATCCTTCGCGTTGGCGGACAGCCACTCGTAGATCGTCGCGCGCAGATCCGCCGGCATGTGGTCGAACAACATGTTCTGAAAGTTCGTCGCCAAATGGATTTCGGCCGTCTCGCGCTTGGGAAAATTGTTGAACGCACCGTCGGGCAGCGTCGACGCGCCATGCTGCACGGCGCCCGCCAGCTTGTAGTCGTCGCGCGCGACGTTGGACAGCCGCTCGAGTGTATCGAGATCGAGCTTCACGTCGGCAATGGATCCGTCAGCCAATACGACGCCGCCGTGCGACGTTCCCGACTGGACGCTGATCTTCGACAGCCCGATCATGCCCGCCGGCAGCGTCCGATTGAAGCCCTCCATGTACGCGCGCAACTCTTCGACCGTGCTGTTCTCCGTACCCACTTCACCGATCTCTCCGCCGACCGACACCGTCACTCCTTTCGGCTCCAGCGCACGAACCGTTTTGAGGATGTCGATGCCGACTTCGTAGTTCAACCGTTGCTGTTCGTCGAGCGACGCCTTGGACAGATCGACGAGCGTCGACGTATCGATGTCGATGTTGTAGAAGCCCGCGGCAATTGCTTCGTTGGCCAACGATTTGACAGCCTCGACTTCCGTGGTCGGGTCGACGGCGAACTTCTTGACGCTCACTTGGAAGTGGTCGCCCTGAATGAACACCGGCCCACGAAAGCCTTCACGGAGCGCGGCGGCCAACATCACGGCCACGTACTCCGCCGGGCGCTGGTCGGTATACGCAGTCTCCGAGCGAGCGATCTCGAGAAGAAAGGCACCCGCGTCCAGCCGCATGGCCACGCGGAAAATAGACCGTGCCGTATCGTACGCCGCCCCGCGAACGTTGATCGCCGGAACTGTAAATCCGTGCGTCTCACCCCGACCTCGGGCCACGTACAGGTCCTGAATGGACGCAGCGCGAACGCCGACGGCCTGCGCCAATTCCCAAATGAGCCAGCGCGCGTGCTCCTTTTCGTCCGCGTCCCCGAAGACCGCGACCCGGACGAGGCGATCCATTTTCGGCGACGCAAGTGCTGCGGCGTTTGATACCGTCACCTGTCCGCCGTTGACGGAAATGTCGGCGCCGAAAAGCGTGTTCAAGGTCTCGATTGTATCCATTAATCTGGGCAGTATTTGTTTGCGGTCGGAACCTGCACGGAGCTGTGCGGAGCTGTACGCCAACGCGGTGAGATCGCTCAAACTGCCCATCCCGCAGACCAGCGGCAAGCCCGTCTGAGCCGGCCTAGTCTATAGCCCAGCGCCGAAAACACTGAGGCACGTTTCGTTCCAGTTGTGCTCGCTCACGACTCCGCCCTTCGCTCAATCAATGCGAACGGTCAGGCCGTCGAACGCCGGAACGATGCCCCGCGGCAACTCAGCCTCGAGGTTCGCGTGGAAGTTGTCGTGCGTGAGATGCGTGAGGTACGTCCGTTCAGCGCCAATCTCGCGCGCTACGCTCACCGCCTCGGGAATACTCAAGTGCGTGGGATGTTCGGTGCGGAACAGGGCGTTGATCACCAACACGCTCGCGCCACGGAGCACGGCTATGGCTTCCGGCGGGAGCGATTTTGCGTCCGTCACGTACGCCAACGGGCCAATGCGATAAGCGAACACCGTTATCGCGCCGTGTGGAACACGTACGGCAGTCAGCTCGAGTTCGCCGATTGTGAACGGCACGCCGGGTTCGACAATGTGCGCTTTCCCTTCCGGCTTGGACGTGCCCGGCAAAGGACGAATCCCGTCATCAAAGATGTATCTGAACTTTCCCGCGAGGTCGTCCAGCGTTTCCGCCGGACCATAAATCGGGAGCGGAGCCGAGCGCCGGATGGTGATCGCCCGCAGGTCGTCGATGCCGTGCGTATGGTCGGCGTGCGCGTGCGTATAGAGCACGCCGTCCACGCGATCGATGCCCGCGGCAATGAGTTGCAATCGAAGCTCAGGAGGTGTGTCGATGAGCACCCGCGTTCCGTGGTTGCTCTCGACCACCGCGCCGACGCGGCTCCGCGTATCGCGCGGATCGGGCGACCGACAGACGTCGCAGTGGCAACCCAACTGCGGGACGCCAAAGCTCGTCCCGGTTCCCAGAAAGGTCAGCTTCACCCGAGGCCGGCGCTCATACCGTCTCCACCTTGAGCAAGTTGGTCGTACCCGGTACATCGAACGGAACGCCCGCCGTGACGACGACGCGATCTCCGGGACGCGCGAGCTCGCGCTCCTGCACCGCCTCGAGCGCGATGCGCACCATCTCATCGTAGCTGCTGCAGTGCGGCACCAACTGCGGGATCACTCCCCAGACGAGTGCCAGTTGTCGAAAGGTGCGCGGCACGTCGGTCAACACGAGAATGGGAACGCTCGGCCGGTGCGACGCGACGATGCGCGCACTGAATCCGCTTTTGGTGAAGACGATCAGCGCCGGCGCGTTGAGCATGCTCACGGCCGCCGCACTCGCGGCAGCGATCGCAAATTCCGTCGACACCGCTGTCTCGCCGGTTCGCCGGTCGTCACGGCGCCACTGCTGCGGCGTGCCTTCGATCTCGGCGATGATGCGCGTCATCGCCTCGACGGCGAGCCGCGGATACTGTCCGGCCGCCGTCTCCGCGGACAACATCACCGCGTCGGTGCCGTCGAGAATCGCGTTGGCTACGTCGCTCGCCTCAGCGCGCGTCGGACGCGGATGCGTGATCATGGACTCGAGCATTTGGGTGGCCGTGATCACCGGGCGGCCGAGTCGATTGCAGAGCGCGATGATTCGCTTCTGCGCATACGGCACTTCCTCGAACGGCAACTCGACGCCGAGGTCGCCGCGCGCGACCATCACGCAGTCCGATGCGCGCACGATCGTCTCGATGTTCTCCAGCGCCGAGTCCTTCTCGATCTTGGCGACGACGAGCATCCACTTGGGAATCAGCGCTCGCAGTTCGGCGATATCCTGCGCGCGTCGCACGAAGCTGAGGGCGAGATATTCGACTTCCTCGCGCACGGCAAACTCGATGTCCTCCAGATCTTTCTCCGTGAGCGACGGCGCGGACACCTGAACGCCGGGGAGATTGATCCCCTTGTGGCTAGTCAGGTGGCCGCCGTGGAGCACCCGCGCCATCACGCGCGGCTTGTGCACCTCGAGCGCAACGAGCTCGATCAAGCCGTCGTTGATCAAGACACGATCACCCACGTGAACATCGTCGGCCAAGCGCTCGTACGTGACGGGAATTTCGCCGTCGACCGCGTCGTGCTCGGGCACGAGAACAATGTCGCTGCCGTCAGTCAAGTCGAGCGGTCCCGGCAGATCGCCGATTCGAATGCGCGGGCCTTGCAGGTCGCCGAGGATCGCGACGGGACGCCCCATTTCGTTGGCGACGTCTCGCACGCGGGCGATCGTCGCCGAGTGCTGTTCGTGGGTGCCGTGTGAAAAATTGATGCGGGCGACGTTGAGGCCCGCCTCCATCAAGCTGCGTAGCGCTTCACGCGACGAGCTGGACGGGCCAAGCGTGCAGACAATCTTCGTTCGACAGTTGCGCAACGTGGGTCTGTGTGTGGGTCATCACGTCACCCCGAGTAAGGCGAAGGATCTCTCAAAGGGTCGAGAGATCCTTTCATCGCACCACTCGTCGATTGGACGAGCGCGCCTCGGGGCTACACGGGGGATGCTAGCGGCTTTCTACCAACTCTTTGCCAAGCGCCTTCGTCTTCTTCTGCAATCCGGCGAGCAATGTCTCGAAGGATTTCTGGAAGCTGGCGAGCCCGTCGACGAGCAGCTTGTCGGTGACCTCGTGCATCGAGATTCCATGCTGCTCAATCGTCGCGATCGTGCGTTCTGAAATATCGAGGTCTGCGTCGACCGTGCGCTTGACGACACCGTGGTCGCGGAACGCTTCCAACGTCGCGGGCGGCATCGTGTTCACCGTGTCCGGACCGATCAACTCCTCCACGTACATGACATCGCGATACGTGGGATTCTTCGTGCTCGTGCTCGCCCACAGGGGACGCTGCACGTTGGCGCCCTTTTCAGCGAGCATTTTCCAGCGAGGCGTGGCCGTCTGCTCGTGAAACAACCGATACGCCAGCTTGGCGTTGGCGATCGCCGCTTTTCCGGAAAGAGACTTGAGCGTTTCCTGATTGACCGAACCCGCCGTCGCGGATGCCTCGAGCCGCTTGTCCACTTCCGAGTCGACGCGGCTGACGAAGAAGCTCGCCACCGAGTGAATCGTCGAAATGGTCTTGCCGGCCGCGATGCGATCTTCGAGACCCGACATGTACGCTTCGATCACTGACTCGTGCGCTGCGATCGCGAACAACAGCGTGATGTTGACGTTCACGCCGGCGGCGATGAGTTGACGCACGGCCTTGGCGCCTTCGATCGTACCGGGCACCTTGATCATCACGTTCGGACGGTTCACGGTCGCCCAGAGGCGCGTACCCTCGGACACAGTCGCGATCGCGTCGTTCGCCGCGCCGGGTGACACTTCGATCGAAACGTAGCCGTCGGCGCCTTTAGTCTTCTCGTATACCGGCGCGAACAGGTCGCACGCGTCCCGAACGTCGGTCGTCGCGATCAGCTCGAACAGTTCCATGGCGGTGAAGTCGCCGCTCGCCGAGCGAATCTGGTCATCGTACGTGCCACCCTCGGCCAACGCCTTCTCGAAGATGGTGGGGTTCGACGTCATACCGGTGAGAGCGTCGTCGCGAATGCGCCGCTGCAAATCGCCGTTGCGAAGCATTGTGCGATCGATGTAGTCGAGCCAAATCGACTGACCGGCTTCGTTCAGACGCCAGAGTGGATTGTCGGGCATGGAAGCTCCCTTCATTGCGTTCGGGATGACTACGAACACCAACGACCTGTGGAAGTTAGTTACTTCCCCGTGTGGACGATCTTATAGATGCGACCGCCGGCGTCGTCCGTAACATAGAGCGCGCCGTCCAACCCTTGCGCGAGCCCTGTGGGGCGATGGTTGCCGTCGTGTCCGCCCGTCGCGATGGAAAACCCGTCAGCGAAGACTTCATAGGGGCCAGTTGCCTTCCCCGCGGCATCCAGCGGCTGAAACACAACGTTGTATCCGCCGGCGGGTTCGGGCGCGCGATCCCACGAACCGTGAAATGCGATGAACGCACCGTTCTTGTAACGGGCTGGCAAACTCGAGCCGGTATAGAAGAACAACGCGTTCGGCGCCCAATGGCCGGGAAAGTACGCGGCCGGCGCTTTCTTCTGCGCACACTGTTCGACCTTCTTTCCATCTCCGCCGTACTCGGGCGCTAACACGAGTTTGTGCGCTTCGACCGAGTAGTAGCAGTATGGCCAGCCGAAGTCGTCGCCCTGGTTCACCTGCAGTAGTTCTTCCGCAGGATTCTCAGCGTTGTACTTCGCGTCGAACGACCAGTTGCCCTCGTTTGGTCCGCCGAGGTTGTCGCGGCCATGCATTGTCGTCCAGAGCTTACCGTCCAACGGGCTGATGGCGACTCCGACCGCGTTGCGAATGCCGCGCGCGAAGTGCACGCCCGTCGTTTGCGTCTGGCCTTTCTTGCGCGCGTCGAATTTCCAGATGCCGGCGCGCGTCTCCAGTTCCGTGCATGGATTCACACCCGGCGATTCCTTTTGCCGGTCGGCCGTCTGACAAGAATTCGTCGCCGATCCCACGTTCACGTACAGCGCGCCGTCGCGCGCGATGGCGAAGTTGCGGGTTGTGTGTCCCGGAGCACCGGGTAAGCCCGACACGATTGTGTCCGGCGCACCACTCGGCGCGAGCGCACCGGGCTTGAGTGGATAGCGAAGAATCGAGATTGTCGGTGACGGACCACCGCGACCTCCGGCCGGCGCGCCGGCCGGTGCCGGCGGGCGTGGCGGAAATGCTTCCGTGTAGACAAAGCCTTCGAACAGCGCGACTTCGCTCGACGTGAATCCGGTGGCGAATTGCTGGCGCGTGTCGGCCCGTCCGCTGTGACTCGCATCGCGCAATGCGACGACGCCGCCGCCGGCGCCTCGCGCGCCCTGTGCGGACACGAATACGTCGCCGTTCGGCGCGAAAACGAGATGTCGCGCGCCCTTCACCGTATCGGCGAACACAGACACGCAGAATCCTGCCGGGAGCTTGAGCCCGAGATTGTCCGGTGCGCACTTGGCGGCTGCAGCTGCTTGTCCGCCGGCAATCGCTGGAATCGAAAGCACGGCCAACATCGAGAGTATCGAATCGCGTTGCATTCGTCCGTCCGTGAAGGATTCAGTCGCGGCGGCCGCTCAGCGGCGTGGCGCGTCCCCGAAGTCTAACGTCTGCGAGAAGAAAGGCAGCAGGCGCGTCGACAGACGAACGGCGATCCGGTTCGTGTGATCACCGTCGTACGTCTCGAAGGTGTGTTTCACGCCGGCGCGAGTCAACGCGCTGTCCATCTGCGCCTGCGACGCCGGCGACACGAGTTGATCGCTCAACCCAACGTCGAACATGAACCCGCGCAGCTTTTTCAACTTGTCCGCGTGGCCGGCAATCATGTCGTATGGCGCGTGCTCGACCCAGCGCGCATACACACCGTCAACCGGCTCCCACTTGCCGTCACGATACACGAACGGCAAGTCGGTGAACAACGGCTTCGCATTCGAGTCCGGGCTGAACGCCGCCGACATCGCGAGCATCACCTTGGGAAGAAACGAAATCCGCCGTACCTCCGCCACGCTCGGCACAGCGGCGATCGCGTCCCACGTCTGCGGACTGTTCGTTGTGCGAGCGAACCGCGTGCAGCAGCCGCTCAGCGAATAGAGTGCGCCGTACACGTCGCCGGCGTGACGCATGCCGAGCGTGAATGTGCCGTAGCCGCCCATGGAATGGCCGGCGAGGCCGCGGCTTTCGGGACGCGCCAGCGTGCGGTACTTCGCGTCGATGTAGCTGACGAGCTCCTTGGAGATGAAGTCGTCCCAGTTTCCCGTTGTCGTGGAATTGGTGTAGAAGCTGCCGTCGATCGCGTTCTTGCCGTTCGGCATGACGATGATCATTTCGCGCACGGCGCCGGCGCGGACGAGCGTGTCCATGGCCGGCTTGAGCGGGGCAAGCGTGACCCATTCCTGTTCGTTTCCGCCGAACCCGTGAAGCAAATAGACAACAGGATATCGCTTCGACGGCGACGCGTCGTAAGTCTGCGGGAGATACACGGCCATCGATCGGTTCGGCGAATCGCCGTACAAATTTCCCTCGAGGGCCTTCGAATGCAGCGTGTCGACGATGAGTCGTCCGGCCGGCTGCTGTGCCCGAAGCCCAGGTGCGGTCACGAGCGCCGCGATCGCAGCGCGGCGAAACGCGCGTATTAGAGAACTCATACGAGGACTCATCTCGGGACCGAGATGTCGAGGTCGGCAAGCACGTAGGCCATCACGGCCATGGTCGCAATGCACTTCGCGAAGTCGTCGCGCCCGATCACGGTCATCATGTCGCCGGACGAGTGGTGGTACCAGAAGTACTTCGTGCCGTCGACGTCGAGCGCAAGTCCGGGCACGCCGCGTTGCAAAATGGGCCCGACGTCAGCCTCGCCGTCGCCCTTCACGACGCGCGACGCACCGACACGTTCGAGAAGCGCGCCAATCTGCTTGGTGAACGCGAGCCCAGCGTCAGACCCTTGAAACCGAAAGCCGAACGGACGGAATACTCCGTTGTCGCACTCCATGGCCGCGCTGTGCTTCGTCAGCTCGGCCGCATGCGCGTCGCGATAGGCCTGCCCGCCGCGACCGCCGTTCTCTTCATTCGTCCACAGCACCACGCGCACCGTTCGCTTGGGCTTGAGGCCGAGCACCTTCATGAGCCGCACCGCCTCCCACGCGGCCACACTGCAACCGCCGTCGTCCATCGCGCCTTGGCCGACGTCCCACGAATCGATGTGTCCGCCGAGCACTACGACCTCGTCGGGCTTGGTGCTCCCGCGCAACTCGGCGACGACGTTGCGGGATGGCGCGTCGGGAAGAGTTTGCGCGTTCATGCGAAGCGTCACCACAACCTTCTCACCGCGCGTCTGCATGCGGTGGAGCATCTCCGCGTCCTCAACGCTCAATGCCGCAACCGGAATTCGGGTGACGGTAGTGTCGTAGCGCGTTGACCCAGTGTGCGGACTCTGAATGGACGACGACGCGACCGACCGGATTAGCGCCGCGACGGCACCAACCTTGGCGGCGGCGACGGGCGCCGTTCCGCGGTAGACCACGGCGCGTCGATAGCCGACCATGGGTTCGACATCGAGTGGAAATGGATAGTCGAACAGCACAATCCTGCCCTTCGCCTCCGACGCACGTCGCGTCAATTCGTCGAAGCTGTTGACGACGATGACCGGCGCGGTGATTCCGGCGGCGGGCGTACCGACGCTCATACCCAGCCCGAGCATGTGGAGCGGGACGGCTCGCGGCGAGACCAGCGCCGCCGACTCCTCACCGCGAACCCAATGAGGGACCATCACCGGTTCGCCGCGAGCTCCAACAAAGCCGTCTCGCTTCATCTCGCCGAGAATCCACGTGATCGCGCTTTCCAGCGCGTCGGAACCGCTCAAGCGATGGCCGAAGCGGTCCGTCAGCGCAGCCAGCCGGCTGTAGGCGGTCGTGTCGGCCAAGGCAGCGTCGATCAGGCGATTGGCATCGGCGCGTTGCGCGGCGCTGATCGGCGTCTGCGCGGCCACATGGCTGGAGGCAATAGCGATTGCGGCGCAACAGAGAACTCGGCGCACGAATTGGAGAGGCATGAAAGTCGGGGATCCACTGGGAGGGCAAGCGGGCGGAATATACCCGCCCGGACACCTTCCAACCATTGAGCGGCGGGCGCTGTCATACACGGACATAGCCGTCGTCCCAACCCTCAGACGGAGAGCGCCATGCGCCGCCCGGTCATCAGCACATTGTCATTGACGGTCGCGTTCGTCGTTTGCGCCGGAACGACCATCGCCGCCCAAGCTGATCGCAGTAGCCGTTTTCTCGACAACTGCCGCCAGAATCGCGGTGACAACGAGCAGTTTTGCGAGACGCGAAACTTTACGATGCCCGCAAGCAAGGCGTTGACCGTCGACGGCCGGGAAAACGGCGGCATCACCGTACATGCGTGGGACCGCGCCGAGATTCAGGTGGTCGCCATGGTGCAGACGCAAGCGGAGTCGCAGGCAGACGCCGGCGCCATTGCGAAAAACATCGCGATTGCCGTGAACAACGGAGAGATCCGCGCGAATGGCCCGAGCCTCCGCGGTCGTCACGAGTCATGGTCGGTCAGCTTCGAAGTCTGGGCCCCGCGGAACACCGATTTGGCGCTCACGGCCAGCAATGGCGGCATCAGCGTCGACGGCATTGAGTCGCGCATGAACCTGGAAACGGTGAACGGCGGCCTCAACTTGGTCGACGTGAACGGCGACGTTCGCGGCACCACGACCAATGGCGGCGTCACCGCCGAGCTGAGCGGCGACGGATGGCGCGGCGGTGGACTCGATCTTCGTACGACGAACGGCGGCGTTCATCTCACACTTCCGTCCAACTACTCAGCGAGCCTGGAGACCGGAACGGTGAACGGCCGAATGGACATCGGCTTTCCGGTCACCGTTCAAGGTTCGATTGACCGTCGCCTCACGACTCGCCTTGGGAACGGCGGTCAGATGATTCGCGCGACCACGACCAACGGCGGCGTCTCCATCCGTCGCCGATAGCGCGCGAACAATCGAGTTGGGGTTGCAGGCGGCGAGCTGATCGAATATAGGTCAGTCATGCTGCCGCTCGCTTCTTGGACCCGTATCGTCGGACGGTCGGTCGCGCTTGCCGCGCTCACCGCGCTGTGCGCGTGCGCACTGATGCGCGGTCCTTCACTTCCCGAAGACGCGACCGACATCGTCACGTTGAACATCATCAATCATCATCGATTGAACGTGACGGTATTCAACGTCGCGCAGGGACGTCGCGAACGACTCGGTGAAGTGACCGCGGCATCGACCGCGTCGTTCAAGTTGCACCTGCGACGGCTTCCGGCTCCCGAAATTCAGCTGTTCGCCGATCCGATCGGTGCGCCGGCCGGCGTGACCAGCGAAGTGCTCCACGTGTCCGCGGGCGACAATGTGGATTGGACGCTCGAGACGGATCTCGGGCGCTCGCACGCGGCCATCCGCTAAAGACAGGTCTCAGGTCTCTGGTCTCAGCGACTACCCTCGAGACCAGAGGTCATTTTCCCACACCGCCGCCGGGGAGTCCGCTTCCGGGTGAACTTCCGCCGGTTCCGTGAAATGCCTGCCGAAGGGACACCAGCGCTACCGCGACTGCGCCGCTGAACAATCCGGTTCGCCCGCGCGAGAATCGCCGTTCTTCCACTCGGGCAATCAGCGAGCGCGGAACAACGATCCGCTCGCCTTTCCACGACACTTCGTTTCCGTCGCGCTGTCTGACGTCGGACACCGCGAGGACAAATCGATTTGCCGAGTCGGTCTGGACGTGACCGGAGATGGCTTCGGCGGCGGGACCGATTTGCGCCGCAAGCACGACGGCGCCTGAATCCGTCAGGGTGAGTTGTACTTCACGGCCGGATGGTTGCGCGCCCGCCGTGGGATAGTAGCCGTAACACGCGCCCACGCCAGCCGCCATGAGCAGCGAGAGCGCGCCACGCAGAACACGGGAAGAACGCGCATCGGGCCGGCACTTTCGTGCCGACCCGATCGCGCTGTGAATCACTGACACCCCGCCGGGTCGTTCGCGTTGCGAACCGCGAACAGATTTTGTGCGCCGCTTCCCGGCGTGTGCGGGTTCGTCTGCTCTTCCGTGGCGCCATAAAACAGACGACCCGGAATTCTGGTCTTTCCCGCTGCCGGCTTGAGCACCGGAAGACAGGTGCGCTTGTAGTCGTTCCAGACTTCAGGATTCTGGAACAATGCGATGTACTTCTCGGTCATGATGTCGTTGAGCGTCGGACTTGCGATCGCGGGTTTGCCGTAGCGCGCACGCACCGCATTGAGCGCCGTTGTCGCTCCCGCTTTGTCGTTCGTCTGAAATGCCGCCTCGGCGATGATCAACTGCGTCTCATCGAAGGTGATGATCGGCTGGCTGAATGTCGCGTCGTTCGTCCGTCCCGAACCCACGATCTGCGACACCTGCGCCGCCGCCGTATTGCCCGTCGAAACGTCGAAGCCGCCGAAACCTCCCGCCGCATTCTTGGCGAAATAATCGGGCAGACGCGGATCGTTCTGCGCTTTCATGATATCGGCGAGCACAGATCCCGCCACGAGATCAAGCCCGAACGACGAGTTCTGGAACTGGGCCCACATGTTCCGTTCCGACGTCGCTCCCGTGTGCGCCGTCTTCCAGTCATTCGCCGCCACGCTGATGCCCTTTCGCGCTTCGGCGAGTGCACTCGTGTACTGTGACACGCCGAGTTTCTCGACTTGGTGGAGGTAGATGCGCGCCTTGAGCGTGTGCGCCGCTTCAATCCACTTCGCGGGGCTTCCGCCGTAGATCAGATCGTGCGCACCCGGTCCGGCCCCGCCGCCGCCCATGTCGGCGATCGCCTTGTCGAGCAGGGCGAGGAGATCCGTGTACACCTGCATCTGGGGTTCAAATTCTGGCGTCGGGTTGCTTCCGACGGCGTCGGCGTAGGGAACGTCGCCCCACACGTCCGCCGCAAAGCCGATGTCCATCGCCTCGTAGACCTCGGCGATTCCCTTGTACAATTTGTCATTGTCCGCGTCGGCGCTGGCTTCCACCGCGCGGATGCCGATCAATCCTCCGCCGTTGAAGATGTTGTCGAACGGAATGTCGAAGGTCGTCGCGTCGATCACATAGGTGCCCTGCGAAGCGACGAAGCGCCCGTTCATGCCGCCGCACTGCTGCATCCATTCACAGATGATCATCGCCACCGGGCCTTCTTCGTTGCCGAAGACGTTCGCCTGGACGCCGGTGAAAAGTTGGTCGCGTGACGCGCCCGTTGGATTGTTTGGGTCGTTGACCGCCTTGGGCGCGTCGAGAAAGTTGCTACAGCCGCCGAGCATCGCCATGGACAGCGCCGCGGCCGCGATTGATGATTTCCTCATTGGGATATCCTCTCGTGGTCAGCGGTTGAGATTGACGGTCAGGACGAACGAGCGGGTGAGCGGCAGATTGAAATAGTCCGTGCCGCCGACGCGCGACGTGGCGCCGCCGACGGTCGTTTCGGGATCGAGACCGGTGTATTTGGTCCACGTCTTGAGATTGCGGCCAGCCACGCGCAGTTCCACGCTGCTCATGCCGAGCGACCGCGAGACCCACGGCTGGTCGAAGGTGTAGCCGACGGACACCTCGCGCAGCTTGACGTACCCACCGTCTTCGATACACGGATCGTCGATGCCCGTGAACGGACACGCCGCAAGATTGCTGTTTTGATACCAGTTCTGTCCTACCGGGAACTTGACGTTCGCACCCGGTCCGGTCACCGCACCGGGATAGAAACCGGCCTCACCGATTGCGTGTTCGTTCCCCGTGCACACTGAGCCCGTTGCCGTGGCTGTGCAGGTCGCGCGAATCTCGGTGTCCTTGTGCGTGCCATAGCTGTACAGCGCGCCCTTCGTTCCGTTCCAGACATCGCCGCCCTTCTTGATATCGACCAGGCCGGAGAACTCCCATTTCCGAAAGCGAAGGCTCGTGTGTGCGTTCCCGGTCCAACGCGGATTGGGGTTGGCGATGATGCGCTCCGTCGGATCCTGGCAAGGCATGCCGGGGGTTGGGCCGCAGCCGTCGTGGGTGCCGTTGTCGAGGTAGAGCGTTCCCTTTTTCTGCCCGGCGCAGACGCTCGCGAGGTTTACGCCGTCGATCGCGTCGTCGGCACTGATGCCGCACCGCACCCAGCCCAAGCTGCGCAACACACCGAGCGGATAACCCTGTTGCGCGACGGTCTGGACCAGGACGTTGTCGGTCAGCAGGAACTTGGCGCCGGCCAACGTATCAACGTTTGATGTATTCCGTCCCCAACCCAGTCCGACGTCCCATGAATAGTTTGTGCGCGTGATCGGACGCAGGTTCAACGAGAACTCCGTTCCGGCGTTCGAGAACCGGCCGCCATTCTTCGCTTCGCTGGAGTAGCCGCTGGACGGAGCCGTCGGAAGCACGAGGATGACGTCCGACGTTCTCGAGTGATACCACGTTGCGCTCAAATCCGCTTTCTCGCCCCAGAAGCCGATGTCGAATCCACCCTCGAGCTCTTTCGTGCGCTCGGGATGCAGCACCGTCGCCGGCTTGGTGAAGCTCGTGAACAGACCACCCAGTCCGCTTTGCGTGGGTGTGAATCCCGTGCCCTGCGCGATGCCGCCGACGAGATTCGAACCGCTGAACGTTGCCGACGTGAGATACGGTGCCGGCTCCTGCCCCGCTTCGCCGTACGACAGCCGCGCTTTGCCGAACGTCAGGAACGGCGGCTTATACGCGTTTGTGAATGTCCATGCGGCGCTCGCCTTGGGGAACAGGCTTCGCGGATTGACCTTGCCGAACGTCGTTGACCCGTCGTCGCGGAGCGCCCCGGTGAGGTACAACTGATTGTACAGATCCAACGTCGCCTGACCGAAATACGACTCGTTGTGAATCTGCGTTTGATAATCGCTCGGCGGATCGCGCGTCAGCGTATTGAGAATGCTGAATGGCTGCGGTGCGATGAGCGTCCGGCCGATCACCGAGAA
>Ga0193753_10000287_pt1 | contig 50378 bp, 40 predicted proteins | sample H1c2metaG_FD_144925 | JGI IMG/M metagenome (GOLD analysis project Ga0193753, IMG submission 144925) | Soil microbial communities from a riparian zone of the East river system, Colorado, United States - H1c2 | ecosystem: Environmental > Terrestrial > Soil > Riparian zone | place: USA: East...
CTCGCCTTATCTCGATGGCCCTTTCGGTGGGCTTCGGCTGCTGAGGCAAGGCGAGACTGCGTAGATAGAGCTGGTAGGCCTCATCGTGGGCCGGCGTCGAACCGGCGCCCGTGATGGCGCGCGCGCCGAGCGCGGGCAACAAACCCTGGCTCACGCCTTCCGCGATACGCCCGCGCATCGCCAGCAGATCGCCGGCGGGCACCGTGATGCGCGTGCGCCATATCACGCGTTCCTGCTGGACCTGTTGCGCCTCGATCGCGAGGCTCAACTGGTTGTTGTCCTCGCGGTAGTAGCGGCCGCTCACGATGTGATCCACCTTGCGCGCTCGCGCCGCGGCGAGTGGATCTTCGCCTGCCACGTAGTCGAAGGGGCGCACGGCGATGTCGCGGGACTTGGTGAGCATCGTCGCGGTTTCATCGGAGAGCGCCAGCGAAAGGTAGTCCAGCGCTTCCTCGCCGGCCGCGTTCTCGAAGCGCAGCACCGCCACGCTCGAGATGACGGGTGCAGATGCATTTCGCCACCGCAACCAGGCGACGCCCAGCAGCGCGATTGCGAGCAGCGCGATGCCTGACATCCATACCCCGCCCGCGACGGACCGGCGTGTGGGCTCGATCGACGGCGGCTCCGGCTGCGCCGGTTGCGCAAGCTGCACGGGCGCCGTCAGCCGGTAGCCGCGCTTCGGAATCGTTTCGATGACGCGATGTGCGGAGCGGTCGTCGCCGAGGTGATGGCGCAGTTCGGAAATGCAGTTCGTGACCGCCTGATCGGTGACCACGAGGTTGCCCCACACCTGCTCGTTCAGCGTTTCACGCGAGACGACATCGCCGGCGCGCTCGACCAGGCATACCAGCACGTCCATGACCCGGGGTTCGAGGCGCGCTTCGACTTCACCGCGCACGATGCGGTTCTGGCGAGGCTCGATGAAGCACTCGCCGATGCGGAATCCCGCCTGCAGCTCGTTACGCGTAAACGCCATGCCGCCCGATGGTATATCAGTGAGAACTACCTGAGCCCGCATAGCAATCGATGAAAGCGCGGTTCGCCGTGCAGATTGATGTAGTCCGGATCGTGCTCGATCCAGTCACGCTTTCCGCAACCTCGAGTGGACACGATCTCGAGCGCATCCAGCGCTTCGCCCTTCTGGTCCAGCCGTGCGTGCACACAGGCGATATTGACCAGCGCGCTCGTGTCGTCTGGATAGAGCTCGATGGCTTTCCGCGCCCAGGCGAGCGCGCGCTCCGGCTGCCCATCGCCGACGAGCGCGCCGGCACCCAGCGACAGCGCGCGGCCATCCTGCGGGTTGAGCACGAGGATCTGCTCGGCGCGACGGATTCCCGTTCGCACCGGTTCAAGCGCGTCGTGTTCACGTCCGAGCGCGCGCATGGTGGTGCCGAGCAGCATCGGGCTCTGGAAGTCGTCCTGGCGAAGCTGCATCGCCAGCCGGAATAGTTCGGCCGCGCGGCCCATGTCGCCACACGCAAATGCAGTCCGCGCGAAGTAGTAGTAGCCATCGAACAGATAGGGGTTGAGGCGAATGCCTTCTTCGAACTCGCGAATGGCTTCGTCGTAGCGTTTCGACAGCGATAGCGCGAGACCTCGCGCGACGTGAGCCTCGGCAAGCCGCGGCGCGAGTTCGAGCGCGCGCCGGCTCGCATGATCCGCGTTGGCCCTGTTGATGTTTCCGGGGTCGAACCACTCCGCGAGACAACCGTGCGCGGTCGCGAGGCCGGCCCACGCCGGGCCGTAGCCTGCGTCGAGCTCGATGGCCCGGGCGAAATGCTCGCGGCTCGCGGCCAGGCCTCGCTGCATCATGCGAGTGAGATGCTGCCGCCCCTGGAGAAAATGGTCGTACGCCTGTTCGGCGTCGGGGCCGCTGGCCCTCGCGGGGCGTACGCCTATCTCCAACGTCGCCGCGAGCCACGCCCTTCCGAGCGGAGCGCTATCCAGGCCCTCGGCGCGGAAGAGCCCGATCGAGGCCGCGAGATGCTCCTTTCCATCGCGGAAGCGGCCGCAACGCACCAGCTCGCGCAGCAATTGTTCGTGCGCGCGAATGTCGAATGGCGCGGCCGCAAGCCACGCCTCGACGTGGCCGATGAGTTCGGCCGGCGGCGCGCATTCGACGAGCCTCGAGAGCAGCGCGACTCGCCAGTCGTGAGAGCGACGCCGCTGCGCCAGCAGCCAGCTGGTGAAAGCCGGGCAGCCATCGACCTCCAGCCCTTCGAGGAAGTCGCCGCGAAACAGCGTCAGCAACGCCTTCGCGCGCTCCGGCACCAGCTGGGTGAAACCTGTGCGGGCGGCGCGCTGCACTTCCCGCGCATCGACGAAGCAGTCCGCGACGTCGAGACGAACGGAATCGTCGGTGCTGCGGACGCGCGGGGCCCCGGCGATTGCGCGCAGTTTGCTTAAGTACCAGCGCAATTCACCGCGGGAATTGCATGCCGTATCGAACAGCAGTTCGCAGAGCCGGTTTCTCGGTGTGGCATAGGGAGTCAGCGCGAGGTACGCCAGGAGGGCCCTTGCCTTTCGCGATGCCGGCAACGCCACGGCGCGGCCGTGCCGAGACACGGCCAGACTTCCAAGCATTCGCACCTCGAGCGTCATATCCAGAGATTAGGAATGAACGCGTCGGGGAGTCCCGGGACAACACCGGGATTTCGCCGGGACCCGAGGTTGTGAGAGGCTTCGTTCATGAACATCAGAATCGCTTTCTTCGCCATTTTCCTGTTCGCCACCTCGGCGCAGGTGCACGCGCAGGGTGCTGACGCCACAGCCAAAGGCGCCAAAGCCGCGTTTCGCGAGATCTACCAGGAGATGGTCGAAATCGATTCATCGCCCACGACCGGCTCGTGCACGAAGGTGGTTCGCGCCGCCGAAGCACGACTGAAGGGAGCAGGATTCGCGGCCGACGAGCTGCAGGTCGTGATTCCCGAAGGCAAACCGGATGACGGCAATATCGTTGTCCGCATCCGGGCGCCCGGCGCCAAAAAGAAAGGCGTGCTGCTGTTGGCGCACATCGACGTGGTGGATGCGAAGCGCGCCGACTGGGAGCGTGATCCATTCAAGCTGATCGAAGAAGACGGTTACTTCTATGGCCGTGGCGCGGCCGACGACAAGGCGATGGCCGCCGTTTTCCTCGATCTCATGGTGCGGCTGAAAACCGAGCGCGGCTTCAAGCCGAAGCGGGATGTCATCCTGGCGCTCACCTGCGGTGAGGAGACTTCCAACCGCGTGAACGGCGTCGACTACCTGCTCAAGAACAAGCGGGAACTCATCGACGCGGCGTTCGCGCTCAACGAGGGCGCAGGCGGCCTTCTCTCCGCCGATGGCCAGAAGCATCTCGTGTTGCAGGTGCAGGCCGGCGAGAAGATCCACCAGGTCTACACACTCGAGGTGACTAACAAGGGCGGCCATTCTTCGCGTCCCGAACGCGACAACGCGATCTACCGCCTGGCGCGCGCGACGCTGAAGGTCGAAGCGCTGGCGTTTCCGCTCGAGCTCACGCCCGTCGTGCGCGAATATTTCCGCATCACCGGCCCGACGCTCGGTGGCGAGATCGGCGCGGCGATGTCGGCGGTCGCCAAAAATCCGGGTGACCCGGAGGCATTGGCAACGCTCATGAATGACCCGGGCTACAACGCATTGCTCCACACCACCTGCGTCGCCACGCAGCTCGACGCGGGCCATGCGCCCAACGCGTTACCGCAACGCGCCACCGCGACGCTGTCCTGCCGTGTGATGCAGGGAACGACTCCCGAGCAGGTGAAGGAAGCGCTCGAGAAGGCCGTGGCCGACGATGCGGTCAAGGTGGAAATCCTGCGTCGCCGCAACGGCTCGGCGGCGCCGGAGCTCACCGATGAAGTCATGAAGCCCGTGCGGGCCGCCGCCGCGAAATTGTGGCCCGGCGTGCCGGTGGCGCCGTCCATGACCGCGGGTGCCACCGACGGCCGGTTTCTCATGAGCGCGGGAATTCCCACGTACGGCATGAGCGGCATGTTCGGCGTGCCCGGCGAAAACAATGCCCACGGCCTCAACGAGAAAATACGCGTGACGTCGCTCTTCGAAGGACGCGAATTTCTCGAGAACGTCGTGCGCGCGTATGTGAAGTAGCGGTCACCAGCGAATCCGGCGGGCGCTGCTCGACGGGTAAAAAAAAGGGCCCTCTGGCAATGCCGGAGGGCCCCAAGTTGCGGGAGACTCGTTAGCGAGGCGTGAGCGTTACCTGCAGATTCTCCAGTTCAGTGCGGTTGCCGGCAGCATTGGATCCCACGAACAGGAAGCCGAAGCCACCCAGCGTGCTGGTGGCGGCGCTCGTCACCGTGGCACTGAAGTGGATCTGGTGCGGCAGGTTGTAGCCCCGTTGAATGGTGGTCTGCTCGGCTTCCGTGATCACGTCCGCCGACAGCACGTTGCCGACCAGCTTGAACGTGAGTTGAGCACCCGGCATGTAGACGGAGCTGTCGACGTAGCTGTTCGGCAGGATCGTGCCCACGCCGTTGACGTACTCGATCATCGAGACTTTGACCGAGTTGCCGGCCGACTGAATCGGCGCGTTGCCATTCAATGGGTCGGTCGTCAGACGCTGGAAGCGAACCGCGTAACCCGTCTTGGTCACGGGATCCCACTTGATATAGGCCTCGGCGTAGTTCGGCGCACCGCCAAAACCCTGTCCGGCTATCTTCTCTGGAGTCAGGTCCAGGATGAGAGACATGTCGGAGAAGGAGCCTTGCGGCTGATAGAGCAGGCGCGCGCCCTGCGTGCCGAATCTCAAGCCCGGAATGCCCAGGGCACCATCCCGATCGCCGAGAACGTACGTCCACGGCGTGCCGGTTCCGGGGACCCAGGTCTCGTCACCGGTCGGTGTGCTCGTGTCGGCATACCAGACGTTGCCCTGGTTGAGCGTATGGTCCGTCCAGGTGACATTCGCGAAGTTGGTGGAAATCACGTTCGCGCTGGCGAGATCACCGGCCACGATGGCCCGCGAGGTCGTCACGTCGATCGAACTACCCGCAGCCGCGCTGAATTCATATCGAGGCGTGACTTCGGCCGTCAGGTACTGACCGATATCACCCGCGGTCAGCTGGAAGTTCAGGTACGGATTGTTGAGCGTGGTGACGCCGACCTGAACCGTCTTCGCACCCGGCGTGGCGCCTCTGTACCACGTGACGGTGGACCAGTTCGTGAACTCCGGATGATCATAGACGATCTGCAGGCCGGCCAGGTTCTGGCCAATCAGGATCGAAGGTGTGCCCACGATGAGCGGCGCAGCAACCGTCTGCGGACGGATGTTCAGCGTCACCTGGGACACCAGGCCGTTCGGCGCCGTTGCCCTGACGATCTTCTTGATGATCACGCCAGTGGAGTTCAGGTTCGCCCGCAGGTGCAGGCGGCCATCAACCGACGGGACCACGGTGAACAGCGAGGTGTCATAGACGAACTGAAGTTGATCGTAAGTGAAGGAGTTCGCCGGCGTTAAGGTCGGAGTGATGATGGTTTCGTTCGCCGGGTTGTCCGAAGCGATGTTGGTGCTGTTGGCCGCCAACGTGAACTTGAACGCGGTGTCGTTCCTGCCCACCTGTTGCGACGGGTTCCAGCCGTCGTTGCCCTTGAGCAGGTTGTAGACGTTGTATTCCGCGTCGATCTTGAAGATCTTCAGCGAATCGACCGTCAGCGGCGTCGTGACCGCCGTGTTCACGAGATCGAATACCACCGGCGTTCCGTCTTCGTACTTGTTGCCGTAGACGTAGTGCTTCACGTCCGGGCGCTGGCTGTTCTCCCAACGAATCTCTTCTTTCGCACGCTTGAACACGTTGTCGACGATGACCCAGGTTCCGCCACTCTTCGAGAAGTAGAACACCGGGCTGTCGTTGTAGAAGTTGAACGTCGAATTCAGGAATGCCGTGATGGTCGACGAACCGCCAGCGGAGGGGTGGCTGCCGTAGAAGTCGAACGTGCAATGGTCGAACACGATGGTTCCGCCGCCCGCGATCGCATCATCGGTCAACTGGAAATAGGAGTTCTTGAAATAGGCCCTGGTCGGGCCGACGGCAATCAGGTTCAGGAAACTGACGAAGCGCACGTTGTCGAAATACACCTTGTCGATCGTGCCGCCCGCGCCGGTGATCGTCTGCGCCTGCACTCGCGCATCGGTTCTTCGCTGGAGGTTCTTCGACGGATCTCTCGGGAAAACCAGGTCGACCGAGCAGTAGTTGGCGATAGTCAGATCGTACGCAGAGAAGTTGGTGCCGATGCCGATGACGTTCCAGTTGCCGTTGGAGCCCATGGTCTGGCCGCGGTTGCCGGCGATGCGAACGTCATCCGCATTGGAGGTGAGGCCCTTGAAGGTAAGCGAGGACTGCGTGAATGAGATACCCACCAGGCCCGGGTGTTCGGGCGTGTTGGCGGTGGCGGGATCCAGATAGTCATCGGTCCAGTACACGCCGGGCGCGAAGTTGACGGTGGTGCCATTCGGAATATTGGCCGCCTTCAGCTCCTGCAAGGTCTTGAACGTGAAACCGGTTCGCTTTGCCTCGTCGAGGTAGGCATCGACGATCACGTTGGACGCGGACAGCTCGACGAACTTGGCGTTGAGCACGACACTGGTTTCGATGCGCTCGTGCGCGAAATCCCACATGTGGCCCTGGCCCTGATCTTCGACGAACCAGCCCACGAAGTAGGAGGTGGCGCCCTTGTCCGGCTTCGCGGGCGCGGTCAGCAGGGTCCGTTCGTCAACGGTGACCTGGGTGGTGACGCCGTCGACCGCGTAGGAAGCGGTAACGCGGATGGGCGCAACGGTCGTAGCAAACGTCGCTATCGCGCCCTGGTAGCTCACGGTGACGGTCTGTGGCCCCAGTATCTCGGGATCAAAGCCGCTGACCATGTATCCATCGGTGAAACCATTGCCGGCGGAGAGCACGGAGATCGATCCATCGGTATAGCTGCCACTCACCGCCAGACCCGCGAGGCTCAGAGCCTCACCGCGGACATATTGTGTCTTGGTCGGCTGCGCAGTCAGCGTAATGCCGAAGAGTACTTTTGCCGCCGGCGGATCTTCGGACTTGTCGTCCGAGCCGCAGGCCGAGAGGACGGAAAGCACGAATGCCATGGCGAACATGGTGAAAGTGCGCCCCAAGGTGAAATTCCTGTCGATGGTCATTGTCGATTTGCCCCTATTTGACTGACGGTCGCGCAGCAATGCGCGATCTCTCGTACGTCAACCCCCACGGTTACGTCGAAAGTTCTGGTTTTGCCAAGGAAAGGGCCCTCGGATGATTCCTGAGGGCCCGTGTTGCTGCGACTAGTTAGCGAGGCGTGAGAGTGACCTGAAGGTTCTCCAACTCAGTCCTGTTGCCAGCCGACGTGGTTCCCGTGAACTGAACGCCGAAGCCACCCAGCGTGCTGGCGGCGCTCGACACCGTGGCGCTGAAGTGAATCTGGTGCGGCAGGGCGTAGCCCTCCTGCGTGTTGTTCTGCTCGGATTCCGTGGTGATATCCGCGGTCAGCACGCTGCCCGTGAGCTTGAACACGAGTTGAGCACCCGGCATGTACACGGAGCTTTCGGTGTAGCAGCCCGGCAGGATCGTCCTGACGCCGTTGACGTACTCGATCATCGAGACGCGAACGGAGTTACCCGAAGACGGAACCGGCGCATTGCCGTTCAGCGGGTCGGTCGCCAGACGCTGGAAGCGCAGCGCGAAACCAGTCTGTGTCACCGGGTCCCACTTGATGTACGCCTCGAGATACTGATCGGTCGCGCTGCCGAAGCCCTGCCCGGCGATCTTCTCCGGCGTGAGGTCCAGCGTGAGCGACATGTCGGCGAAGGAACCCGCGGGCTGATAGAGCAACCGCGCACCCTGCGTGGCGGTTCTCAAGCCCGGAATACCCAGCGCGCCATCCCTATCACCCAGGACGTAGGTCCAGGGCGCACCCGCCCCGGGGACCCAGGACTGGTTGATGTCGGTCGGCTTGATCGTATCGGCGTACCAGACGTTCGCCTGATTGAGCGTGTGACCCGTCCACGTGATGTTCGCGAAGTTGGTGGAAATCACATTCGCGTTGGCGACATCGCCGGCCACGATGGCTCGTGAGGTCGTCACATCGATCGAACTACCTGCCGCCGGGCTGAACTCGTACCGCGGCGTGATGACCGCGGTCAGGTATTGACCGACATCGCCGCCGCTGAGCTGGTAGTTCAGATAAGGGTTGTTGAGCGTGGTGACGCCGACCAGGACGGTCTTGTCGCCAGGCGCAGCACCGCGGTACCAGGAGATGGTCGACCAGTCGGTGAAGTCCGGATGGTCATAGACGATCTGCAGGCCCGCCAGGTTCTGGCTGATCTGGATCGACGGTGTTCCAACGACGAGGGGAGCGTCCACCGTCTGCGGACGGATGTTCAGTGTGACCTGAGCCACCAGGCCGTTCGTCGCGGTTGCCTTGACGATCGACTTGATGATCTTGCCCGTCGAGTTCAGGTTGGCGCGCAGATGAAGCTTGCCGTCACCCGCATTGGGGAGCAGCGTGAACAGCGTCTCGTCGTAGTCGAAATCGATCGTGTCGTAGGCGAAGAAGGCCGCGGGCACGAAGGTTGGCGTGATGATCACTTCGTTGGCCGGATTGTCCGACGCCACGTTGGCGTTGTTAGCCGCCATCGTGAACTTGAACGCGGTGTCGTTCCGTCCCACCTGCTGCGACGGGTTCCAGCCGTCATTGCCCTTGAGCAGGTTGTAGACGTTGTATTCCGCGTCGATCTTGAAGATCTTCAGCGAATCGGTGGTCAGCGGCGTCGTGACCGCCGTGTTCACCAGGTCGAATACGACCGGCGTTCCGTCTTCGTACTTGTTGCCGGAGACGTAGTGCTTGACGTCCGGTCGCTGGCTGTTCTCCCAACGGATCTCTTCCTTCGCAAGCTTGAAGACGTTGTCGACGATAACCCACGTTCCGCCGCTCTTCGAGAAGTAGAACACCGGGCTGTCGTTGTAGAAGTTGAACGTCGAATTCAGGAATGCCGTGATCGTCGATGAGCCGCCGCCCGACGGGTGGCTGCCATAGAAGTCGAACGTGCAATGGTCGAACACGATGGTTCCGCCGCCGGCGATGGAGTCGTCGGTCAGCTGGAAGTACGAGTTCTTGAAATAGGCCCGGGTCGGGCCGATGGCGATCAGGTTCAGGAAGCTGACGAAGCGCACGTTCTCGAAGTACATCTTGTCGAGTGTGCCGCCCGCACCGGTGATGGTCTGCGCCTGCACTCGCGCATCGCCTCGTCGTGCGACGTTCTTCGTCGGATCTCTCGGGAAGACCAGATCGTGCGAGGTGTAGTTGGCGATCGTCAGGTCATAGGCCGAGAAATTGGTGCCGATGCCGATGACGTTCCAGTTGCCGTTGGAGCCCATGGTCTGGCCACGGTTGCCGGCGATGCGGACGTCATCCGCATTCGAGGTGAGCCCCTTGAAGGTCATCGACGACTGCGCGAATGAAATGCCCACGAGACCCGGGTGTGCCGGCGTGTTGGCGTTGTTCGTGTCGAGGTAGTCGTCGGTCCAGTAGACGCCTGGCGCGAAGTTGACGGTGGTGCCATTCGGAATATTGGCCGCCTTCAGCTCCTGCAAGGTCTTGAACGTGAAACCGGTTCGCTTTGCCTCGTCGAGGTAGGCATCGACGATTACGTTGGACGCGGACAGCTCGACGAACTTGGCGTTGAGCACCACGCTCGTTTCGATGCGCTCGTGCGCGAAGTCCCACATGTGGCCCTGGCCCTGATCTTCGACGAACCAGCCCACGAAATAGGACGTGGCGCTGTTGTTCGGCTTCGCGGGCTCGGTGAGCAGGGTTCGTTCGTCGACCGTAACCTGGGTAGTGGCGCCGTCGACCGCATAGGAAGCAGTGACTCGGATGGCCGCCACCGTCACGGCAAACGTGGCGGTCTTGCCCTGGTAGCTCACGGTGACGGTCTGCGGGCCCACCGTTTGCGCATCGAAGCCGCTGACCATGTATCCGTTGGTGAAGCCATCGCCGGCCGGAAGGGCGGCAGTCGAGCCGTCGGTATAGCTGGCATTCACCGTGAGGCCCGCGACGCTGAGCGTGTCACCGCGGACATATTGTGTCTTGGTCGGCTGCGCCGCGAGCGAAATGCCGGAGAGTACTTTTGCCGCTGGCGGATCTTCGGACTTGTCGTCCGAGCCGCATGCGGAAAGGATCGAAAGTACGAATGCCATGAACAGGAAGCCGAGCGGCCTTGCCTTGGCGTAATTCTTATCGCTCATTATCTTTTCCCCCGATTGATACCAAAGTCTAGTTCCACCGGTGTCAGCCCTGATGACACCGGTGGAACTCGAAGCTAGCAAATGGGATGGGTGCACCGCATTAGACTTACGGCGACGAGTCGGCATTTAGACCTGAATAGCGACCCACTTCGTTGAATGGCCAGTCGGAGAATCGGGTGACGGGATGAACTTGCGACGGAAAGGGCTCGTGGCGCTCGCCTTGATCGTGTTGGTGTTGGCCGTTCTGTTCGTGCCGCGCGTGTTCGACGATCACGTGGCGCCAGCTTCTCCACGTGCGGACCCATCCGCGACGAGCGACATCGCCTCGGCGGCCATTGCAATGCCGTCTGTTGGCGCGCCTATCCCGGGCGCCGATCCGAAATCGTCAGCCAGTCAACAGTCGCCGCTGACTGGAAGCACACACAAAGTGTTGAACCCGCCCGAGACCACGGGCGGCAACATCATCGAGGTACCGGCCTTCGATTCGGCGGTCGACCCGGCCACGGGTTTGCACAATCAAAGAGTCGCGGCCGAGTGCTGGGGACTGCGCGGAAGCGCGCCGTGGGACTTCGTCGTCACCCTCGATCGGGAAATGCGCACGAGTGGCGACGCGAGCGCATTGATTTCCGCGAGTCGCGAAAGCGCCGGCTACGCAACGATGTTTCAGCGTGCCTCCGCCGCGCCCGTGCGGGGAAAGCGTGTCGAGTTCTCCGTCGATCTTCGAACCCGCGGCGCGACGCGCGGAGCCAACCTCGTGCTGCGCGCTGAAGATGCGCGCGGAATTACGGTCGCCTTCGACAACATGTGGATGAGCTACGGCGCGGATCATCGGCCGGACCAGCTCTTGAATCGCGGTGTCACCGGCGACACCGAGTGGTCCACCCAGCATGTCGTCGTCGACATTCCCGACAGTGCGCGAGTGATCACCTACGGCGTGTCCCTGGATGGCGGGGGAAAAGTCTGGATCGACAATGCGCGTATCGAAGCCGTGCCGAAAGACATGGCGACCACGGCGCTGCCCGTTCCGCAATGGCCGGTGCCGCCTGACAACATGTGGGTCGACCCCGACAGCCTGACTCGCAGCCCGAGGAATCTGGAGTTCGACCTGGAAGCGCAGGCCGGCGCCGCGCCGTGCAACTAGGAAGTCAGGCGCGCTTCCGCGCGAAGCGGGTTGTGGAAACCCCGTCGAGCGAAGGCGCCAATGAGCGCCAGGTGCACCATCGTCCGCTGAGGCTTCGTTCCAACGGCCCAAGGCGGCTGTAAATACGGTCTTGCACGCGTGCAACGAGAGCGTCGTAGCTGTCCAGCGCCCGGTGAACCTCGATGACGTAGGCCGGCGAATTGACCGGCTCGAACTGCGCGCGCTTGTAGTGAACCATCATCGTTTCGAAATGCAGCTGAAGGTCGTCGACCGGGAGTTCGGGCTCATTGGGCACGGACTTGGTCTGGGGCGCGGTCCCCATGTGCCCGATGATGTCGGTGAGATTCTTGTAGGCACTGAGCGCGGCACGCACGCGCGTGAAAGACCCCGTGACCCCACTCGCCTGCTCCAGCGCCGAGAGATCGCCCCTCAACGCGGAAAGATTCTCGGCGGCGGAGGCGTCGTGGTGGTCGTGCGCACCTTCGATCCCCAGCGACCCCACGTTGTTTTCCCTCTCCGGCCTGAAATTGGTGACCACAGTCAGCTGGTCATCCAGCAGCTTGAGCTCGGACTGTTTGTCTTTGAGGATGGATTGATACAGCACGCGATACGCGGCGCTTTCGTCCGCGCTGAGCGGCTGCCCGCACTCCACTTTCTCGAACAGCGCGAGATTGGCCTCCCGCGTCTTCTTGCCGAGCTTCAGATGCGGCGTGGTGACCGCCGAGTTCTCGTTGAGCAGGTCGACCTTTTCGCTGATCTCGCTTGCTGTCCATTTGGGTGGGTCATATGGCAAGCACAGGAGGGCAAATGCGAGCACGAGGCCAACTGCCAGCCACAACGCCACTCGCCTGAGCCTTATTTTCATTGCCGCCAAAGGTAACCACCTACCTGGCCTCAGTCCATTCAGGGAGGGTTCAGAGGCCATGCTTATGATGGGCACCATGGCACGCACTCCATTTCGAGCAATTCCGACTCTTCTCTTATGTCTCTTGTGGGGCGTCTCCCACGCGCAGGACAGCGAGCCGTATGAGCCGGACCCGCCGGACCGCGCGGCACGCCTGAGCTACATCGAAGGTGAAGTCTCGATGCAGCCGGCCGGCGAAGAAGACTGGGCACCAGCCATCCTCAACCGTCCGCTGACCACCGGCGACAAGCTCTGGGCGGAGCAGAATGCGCGCGCCGAGATCCAGGTCGGTCCGGCAGCGGTGCGGCTTGGCAGCGCCACCGGTTTCTCCTTTCTCAACGTGGACGACAACACGATCCAGATGCGCGTTACCGCAGGCGTGCTCAACGTCAGCGTGCGCACGCTTCGTGACAACGAGCAAATCGAGATCGACACGCCGAACGTCGCCGTGTCGCTGCTGCGGGCCGGCAACTATCGAATCGAAGTGAATGACGCCGGCGATAGCACCGTCGTCAAAGTCAGCGAAGGCGCGGCGCAGGTCACGGGTTCTTCGCAGGACGTCGTCGTCCATGCCCAGCAAGTCGTCACGTTCGAAGGAGTCGACGAACTCGTCGCGCGGCACGGCACACTGGGTGCGCCCGATGAATTCGATTCGTGGAACCTCGAGCGCGACCGTCGCGACGAGCGCGTGGCGTCGTCGCGCACCGCCGAGTACGTGGCGCCGGACGTCACGGGCTACGAAGATCTCGAGGACAACGGCAGCTGGAGCTCCGAGGCCGAGTACGGCTACGTGTGGACTCCGCGCGTCGCCGTGGGTTGGGCGCCGTACCGCTATGGGCGTTGGGTATGGGTTTCTCCGTGGGGCTGGAGCTGGATCGATGACGCGCGCTGGGGATACGCGCCATTTCATTACGGCCGCTGGGCGAATGTCCGCAATCGCTGGTGCTGGGTTCCCGGCCCGCGCCATGTGCGCGCGGTGTACGCACCAGCGCTCGTCGGCTGGGGCGGCGCGCCCGGTCTCAATGTTTCGTGGTTTCCGCTCGGCCCGCGCGAAGTCTACGTGCCGGGGCGGCATTTCAGCCGCCACTACTGGGAACGCGTGAATTACTCGAACGCTTATGTAAGTCGCGCGAATTTCAGCGACGCGGTTGCAAACAGGGTCCAGGCCGCCGCCCATCGCAACCGGTCCGTGCCGGGCGCCGTGACCGGGATGCCGCGAAGCGCATTCACATCCGCCGGACGCACGAGTGATCACCGTGGGCGCTTCAACGATCAGGATCTCGCCAACAGTGTCGTCAGCGCAGCGCCACCGCGCATTGCGCCCGTGCGCGAAAGTCGCCTGGGCGGGCCGACGCGCGCGAATGTACGCGTGCCGCCCGCGTCTCTCGCGAATCGCCAGGTCGTCGTCAGGCGTGATCCGCCGCCCGTAGCCGCGCGTTTCGCGCGCCGGCCGGCGCCCAGTGGGCAGGCGTCCCTGGTGCAGACGGAACGTCCTGCGCACCCGCCACTCCGCGGCGAGGTCAACGACCGTGCGGACCGCAACCGGGTCGATCGTCCGCCTCGCGCCGAACGACCGGCCGGTGAATCGGATACGGCCGTGCATTCATCAGTATTCGATCGGAACTCGATTGCCGAGCGAGTGCGGGCGGATGGTGACCGGCAGGTTCGCGAGCGGCAGCAACAGCGTGACACCGAGCAGCAGCGTGAAACTGTGCGTGAGCGGGAAGTATCCCAGCAACGTGACGCCGCGCTTCAGCAGCGGTGGCAGCGGCCGGATGACCAGGCGCGCCAACAGCGTGAGCAGTCGCGGCCCTCGCGCGAAGTACAGCAACAGGAACGAGAACGGCCACAGCGCGCGCAGGAAGCGATCCGTCAGGCCGCCGAGCGGCAGGCAGAACCGCGCCAGCGGACTGAGCAACGCCAGCGCAGCGAGCCGCCGCGCGTCGAGCGTCCGCAGGTCGAGCATCCGCGCGTCGAACGTCCGCAGGTCGAACGGCCGCAAGCCGAGCGGCCCGCTCGTTCGGAGACACCGAGGCCAGCGGAGTCGAGGCCTGCACCGCGCGAACGCCAAGACGGCAACTCGCGCGCGAAGAGGGATTGAGAGAAATTCGTCTCCCTCGAAGTAGATAGCCCGCGACGGCATCGAGAAAAAGAACCGGTGGAGCGGCGCATGCCCCACTCCACCGGCTCAGTACTCAGCTGAAAGGCATCGCCAACCGCAAAGCGCGGCGCCGACGCGCGGCAATCAGCAGGCTCAATCCCGCCAAAGACCACCACTCCAGTGAGCCACCACCACCGCCGCTGCCGGGACCCGGCGCCGCGTTCGCGGTGATCGTGGCGCTTCCGGTGTCATCGCCACCTGCAGCGCTGCACTTCAACGCGTAGGTCTGTTCGCCTGGTGCCGTCGGCGTGACGGACTGACTGCCGTTCGCCGACAGGTTGCCAGTCCACGCCCCGCTCGCCACGCAGCCGCTCGTGTTCGGCGACGATGCCCAGGTCAAGGTGATAGGCGTACCCACCGTCGTGATCGATGCGGATGGCGAAAACAATGTGATCTCGGCCGGCGCATTCGCAGTGACCATGACGCTTTCCGCGTCATCGCCACCCTCGGCGCTGCAGGTCAGCGTGTAAGTCAGTTGGCCCGCCGACGCCGGCGTGACGGCCTGACTACCGTTCGGCGACTTGTTGCCGCTCCACGCCCCGCTCGCCACGCAGGCTGTCGTGTTCGGCGACGAAGTCCACGTCAACGTCACCGGTGCATTCAGCGCCACGCTCGGTGCTGATGCGGCAAACGATGTGATCTGCGCTGGCGGCAGGTTCCAGCTGGCATACAGCGTGATGTCCGCGGTGACCGGCGCGTTGAAGTCGTACGGCGCCGTACATGCGGCGTCGGTGAACCAGCCACCAAACAAGAACCCGACCCTGGCCGGGTTCGCCGGCGCTACGGCCTTGGCTCCAACGGCCACCGTGAGCGGCGCGGTTTCGGAACCGCCGCCGGCAGCGAACGTCACCGTATGACCATTCAACGCATAGACGGCGGACCAGTCACTTTGCCCGGCGGCATTGACCGCCCTGATCCTGAAGAGGTACATCGCGCTTCTGCTGGCGGCCGTTGCCAGCAGCGTTACGGTTTCGGGCGTGGCGAATTGATTCATCTTCTGGGTGATGAACGTGGTCGGCCTGGCATTGGCCGGAACCACGGCAATGGATGCCCAAGTGCCCGTTCCACCATCCCACTGAATCTCATAGCTGGTCGCCGACACATCGCTGTTGGCCCAGTTGACCGTGAAGGTGTTCTCGTAGACGACGATCTTGCCGGGCGCCGGTGTGAACTGCGCGTTGATCGCGGAACGCACTTCATCGTTGATCGTCACGGTTGAAACCGTGGGAGCGACGGGTGCCGACTGCGGAACCAACGAGGGTATTGCGCCAGCGCGAGTCTCGATCTCGGCCCTCAATGCCGTTGCTTGTGTCGGGGTCCCGGTAGGCCACACGCCTTCTCGATTCGGCCTGAATGCCCAATCGAGCTGCGCCGCAGGGCTCGTGGTCATCGCGGGATTCGTAGTCGTCGAACCCGTAGCAACGACAACACCAATGTCCAGAGCCGGGTTGAAGCGCTGAAGCGATGCTGCGTCGAGGACGTTTGGCTCGAGGACGAGCGCAGCATCCTTGAGGGATTGAAGATCCGGGTCCGTGAGGCCGGTGACGTAATCGGTCGCGTTTCTGAATCCAGCCACGCTTGCGGGGAAGTCTCCTTCGGTCACCACTTCCCGGGAAATGATGAAGCCCGGGGCGTCACCAAAAAAATGGTTGTAACCGGCGTTCGCGGTGGCGGACTCGCCGGGGCCGGGCTCGTAACTGATGACCTGACTCCCCCGCGCATGTCCCTGGCGGCTTCGAAGGAACGGGTAGTTGACGTTGTCGAAGATGTTTCCTTCGGCCCAGATGGTGGCGTTGTGACCCGCGCCGATTCCGTAGCCCGTGTTTCTGGCCAGGAGCTGGTTATGGTACGGATGGCCCTGAATATCCTGGTACAGATTGTTGAACACGTGGATGCGGCCGTTGCGCACACGCGGTGTGCGTTCCTCGGAACCGTGGAACCAGTTGTGGTGAACGGTGCCGTAGTGATTGCTGATGGCGGTGGTGCCGCCGCCGATCAACATCGCCTTGCTGCTTCCGGCGAAGACGTTGTAGTCGACCGTGTAGTTTCTCGGGTGATTGGATATGTCGACCGCGCCGTCGCCCTTTGCCTGGTCAGGGTCCTGGCCCAGGGCGAGATGCTTGTTCTGTCCGTATCATTACGTATTGTTGTGCACCCAGGTGTTAGAAGCCCGGGTGCCGGTGCCGCCACCGTCCACATAGATGGCGTCGTCATACCACTGGTCGAACCTGAGGTTGCGGAACTCCACGTTGTGGGCGCCGGCGATCGTGATGCCCCAGCCGAAGAGGATCGCGTCGGTGCCGATGCCTTCAACAGTCACGTTGCCATTGCCCGAACCGATCGACATCATCCGGCTGTCATTGACGCCAGGAGGCACGATCGAGCCGGAGCCCGCCTTGTTCGTGGCGACCGTTTGAAACGAGCCGATCGTACCCAGGATGCGAACCACAAGAGGTGTTCTCGCATTGGCGGTCGCGCCTCGTCCCGCCGAAAACACGGTCGACGGAAGGGTCGTCGCCATATTCTGATGAGTCGCGTAGATGATGATGGCGCTCGGGTCTTCTCTGCCGTCCGGCAGATACCCGCCCACGGCCCCGGTCAACGCGAAGCTGTTAGTGCCGGGAAAACCGTACACGTCCTGATTGGAGGGTACGAATGCCGCGCCATTGCGCGGGAAGGACTTGGTTTGAAGTCCTGCGAATGTGTGAACGACGGTCGCACCGTCCGCCGCCCTGATCTGGATCTCGTACTCGCCTCTGGGAAGACCGGGAATATCCACGCGCCACGTGTTGCGAGCAGGATCCACCTTGCGGACGAGCTCGACGTCCGTTTCTTCCCAGTCAGCAAGCCAGCCGGTGATCGGGGCGTCATCTCTCCAGTCAAACGCACCGCGAGTCCGGACGTAGGCCCGGTATCCGGCATCAGCGCCGGTCCAGGTGGCGTAGGCCGATTCAAACCAGGTGCCGCTTTCCGGCGTGATCGCTACAGCTTCCGCCACGGCGGCGGAAGTTGGGGCTGCGATAGCGCCCAGACCCGGGGGTTCAGGAGCATTGACCGCCTTCGCCGCAGGCGCCGAGGAAAGCGGTTGTACCGCTACTGGTGTGGGCGTCTTGTCGTCCGCGCCGCACGCCGAAAGCATGGACAGCACGAATGCCATGACCAGCAAGGCGAGCGCGCTTCCCCAGGTGTAATTCTTCTCGTTAAACATCTCTCTATGCCCCTCTTAAGATTGTTTTTATCAGGCTGTCTGGCTTGATGATTTGTGACGCCCACGCATGCCCGTCCGTGAACGACGGCATGGCCGTTCAACGTGTTCGGTTGCGGTGCCGAAATCGAGCTTTAAAGGCGCGGAAGTGCGCGCTGACTCATATGACAACCCCCGTTCCTGACAACTGTGTCCGAGCTCACTTGGTACCGGTGTCATCCCTAATGACACCGGTGGTACTGGAAGCTAGCAAAGGCTGGCGCGCTCCGCATTAGACTTCGGGTGAAGAACGTTGTTGGACTTAAGGCGCCTTGCGCGGTGACTTCGCGCAGGCACGGCGAGAGCGGGGGAAGAGAAACGCGGGTGACTCGGCCCCGCTTTTCTCGCGCGCCTAACTACTTGCGGGTCAAGAACTCGAGCGGCGTCGCCTCTTCCTTGTCGGCGCGGGCAATGACCAGGCCCGGACGCAAGTCTTCGTAGTCCGCGCTGATCACGAACCCTGGTCCCGGCGAGGACTCCAGCGATTCGGTGGCCGCATGGCTCGGCGCGAAGGGGCCAGCCAGGGAAAGGCACAAAGCGGCCAGGTACGCGGCAGGCAAGCGACGGCGAAATCTCGTGCTCACGCAAAGATATGAACCGCACCGGCACTGTGGGCGAGATTATGCTTGGCGACATGAACCACGAGTTGCCCGCTGGCCTCACTCCCACCGCCCTTGCGGCGGAGCTCAAGCAGCGCTTTGGCTTTGATTCCTTTCGTCCCGGGCAGCAAGAGGTGGTGTGCGACATCCTGCGCGGCCGCGACGTCCTCGCGGTCATGCCCACCGGCGGCGGCAAGTCTCTGTGCTTTCAACTACCTGCCCTGCTCAGCCCCGGCGTTTGCATCGTGATATCGCCTCTGATCGCGTTGATGCAGGACCAGGTGCGCCTGCTCCTGAACAACGGCATCGACGCCACGTTCATCAACTCCTCGCTCGAACGTTCCGAGGTCTCGCGGCGGCTGGCGCGCCTGGAGCGCGGCGAGCTCAAGCTGCTGTACGTGGCTCCCGAGAGGTTGCTGCAGACCGAGTTCGAAAGCGAAATCCTGCCCAGGGTTCATGCGGCTCGCGGCATCTCCGCGCTGGTGGTCGACGAGGCACATTGCGTTTCGGACTGGGGTCATGACTTCCGTCCCGAGTATCGCCAGCTTCATCGCATACGCACGCGGTTTGCCCAGGTGCCCATCGCCGCCTTCACCGCCACTGCCACCGAGCGGGTCCGGCAGGACATCGTGGAGCAACTCGCGCTGCGCGAGCCGCGCATCCACGTGGCGAGCTTCAATCGCCCCAACCTGTACTACGCCGTGCGCCCGAAGACGCGCGCGACGTACCCGGAAGTGGCTGAGCAAGCGCGCCGGGATGGCGGTGCGGGCATCGTCTACTGCCTTTCGCGCAAGCGCGTCGATGAGCTTGCCGCGCAACTGCAAGCCGATGGCATCCGTGCATTGCCGTACCACGCCGGACTCGATGCGACAACGCGTCGCGACAACCAGGAAGCGTTCATTCGCGATAACGCGCAAGTGATCGTCGCCACCATCGCGTTCGGCATGGGCATCAACAAACCCGATGTGCGCTGGGTCGTGCACTACGACCTGCCCAAAACGCTCGAGGGCTACTACCAGGAATCCGGGCGCGCGGGCCGCGACGGCGAAAGCGCGCGCTGCATTCTCTATTTCGGTGCGGGCGACATTCGAACGGCCGAGCACATCATTGCGCAGAAAGTCGATCCGGTGACCTTCGAGCCGCTGGCGGACGAACAGCGCATGGCCCGCCAGCAATTGCGGCAGGTGCTGAGCTACGCGGAGTCCGGGGAATGTCGGCGCGCCGTGCAGCTGCGATATTTCGGCGAGAACATCTCAGGCAAGTGCAATGCCTGCGACAACTGCCTCGAGCCGCGCGCGTCGGTCGAGCGCACGACCGAGGCAAAGCAGTTCCTGTCCTGTGTTGCACGGCTCGCGCAGCGGCGCGAGCGCTACGGCGTTGCCTATGTAATTGAAATCCTGCGCGGCGCCGAGACCCAGCGAATTCTCACGCGCGACCATGGTTCCTTGAGCGTCTACGGAATCGGCAAACATCTCGACGTGCAGGAATGGCGCGACCTCGCCCGGGCATTGCTGCATCAAGGCTTGCTGGCGCAGTCCCAGGATGGGTATGCGGTGGTCACGCTGAATGAGGCGAGCTGGCAGGTGCTGAAAGGAGAGCGGGCGGTTCGAGTCGGTGAGTCGGTCAAACCTGCGCGCGGTCGCAAGACCGCAAAGGCGCTCGCGACCAAGACGGCGCCGGGCTCCGGCAACGCGCTCTTCGAATCGCTGCGCACATTGCGCAAGCGGCTCGCCGACGAAGCGGGCATGCCGCCCTACATCGTCTTCAACGACGCGAGCCTGCGGGAAATGGCTGAGCGCCAGCCGACGACATTGCAGGAGTTCGCAACGATCGTGGGCGTTGGCCAGGCTAAGCTCGCCCGATATGGCGGGCAGTTCGTGGAGCTGATACAGCAGCAGGCGCAGACTAGCTAGTCGAGCCGAAGATCTGGTTTGGTCAGGGTGCGCCCGGGTCTGTGGCGCCCGCCCAATCGAGCGCCTCCTGCCTTTCGCCGAACGAGCGCACCTCGATCACCTTGCCGTTACGGAACGTATGGACATCAGCAAAGCGCCCATCGAGCCATTCCGCGTGCCCTTTCAGCCTGACTCGTGCACGAACGAGCGCGACGATCTTGTCGCCAGCGACGACGCACCGCTCCACCTCGCAACCTCCTTCGGCCCAGGTGTTACGTCCCCTCGAAATGTGGGCCATCACTTCCGCGTGTCCGCGGTAGGTTCCGGGTGTTGGAAAATCGGGAGGTTCGACCCACTCCATCTGCGGGTCAAAGGCTTCGACGGCAGCCGGAATGTCGCCCCGGCTGATGGCGGCGTAGGTTTCGTTCACCGCTTCAATTTCACTAGACACGATAGGTTGACCGCTCAAAGGCCGTAAAGGTGGGTGTCATCGGATCAATGCCTCGACGATCCATGCGCGCGAATCGAATAGCACACCGTCCCTGGTGAGACGGTCAGCGAGCATCCCGCGGAGTTGATCGAGCGCGCGCCTTGCCACGTCTGCATCGAGCCTGGCGAGCACGTCCTTCGTATTCTTGAAACTGCATACGATGTCGTATGCGGTCTCCACATCCGGCCCGTAATACACAGGCTCGTGCACTTCGGTGAAGCCGACTGCGGAGAACCCTGCCTCGTGGAGAATCGCCTCCACCACGGTCGGATCGCCCAGTGAAAATGGCGTCTTCCAGAATGGCGTCTGCCCCGCCGTTGCACAAACCGCGTGATCGGGGACCGTCAGCGCCTCAGGTATCGCGGTCGCCCATTCATTCCGCTCGGAACTCTGCCAGACCATCATCACGAGCCGCGCATCTCGTCTCGAGGCGCGCGCAAGATTTGCGAACGCGGCAACGGGGTCCGCAAAGAACATCGTGCCGAACCGGCTGATGAGCAAGTCGAAATGCGCTGACTGAAATCCATGGGATTGCGCCTCGCCCAGTTCGTAGGAGATGTTCTGCAAACCAGCGTTCAGCGTCAGACGACGCGCGCGTTCGAGCATTTCGTCGGAGATGTCCACACCGAGCACACTCCCGGACGAAGCCGCGCGCGCCGCGTCACGGGTGGTCTGACCTGCGCCGCAGCCGATGTCCAGCACTCGATCGGTCGGCCTGATGTCAGTGGCCGCACGCAAGCGCTCATTGTGGCGACTGAGCTCGGCGTCATAGTGGTCGGCGATGGAGAGCACGGTTGGTCTGAAGTCAGGCAGGCGAAATTCAGCCGCTGCGCGGCCGTAGCTTGGAAAGACCTATGTCGCAGCTACGCTGGCTTACCTGCGTGGTGTAGGGCGCGCGAGCGCGCGTGCTTTTGCGGTTGTCGTCGCGCACGTCAACGCGCCGAACCGACCCGTGACAGAAAGTCCGCTACCGCGCGCAGCTGTTCGAAGTCGAGCGGCTTGATGCGTTGCGCATGCTGCTGCGTGAGCGTCGGACGCCGCCCATCTACCGCGTCGTACATTTGCCGCAGCAGATACGCCGGATGCTGTCCCGCCAGCATGGGCACTACTTTGTCATCGTCGCCCTCGCCTTGCGTGCCGTGGCAAGACGCGCAATTTGCACCGTAGAGACTGGCGCCCTGCGCCAGAGTGTCCGCGCCGCCCCCGCCACCATCGCTCTTTCGAGGCTGCTGACTGAGATAGCTAGCCACATCCGCAATATCCTGAAACGCACCGAGATGCCGATTCGCGCGCTGTTCCATACGAAAGTCCCAGCGTTTGCCGTATCGAAAGTCCACCAGCTGTTTGACGATCACGTGGAAGTGCTGGCCGGCGATGCGAGGAGTCGATCCGTCCGGAAGGCCTTGCCCCTCGTTACCGTGGCACACGACACACTGGGCAAAGAGTACAACCCCATGCTCGAAGTTGGGGGTTGCGCGCAATGCCGCCTGATATTCCGAGCGCGCAGGCGCCGCCGCGGATGCGACGCATGGCACGAGCAATAGAAGACAGGCTAATCGCCAAAGCAGGAATCTCATGATCCACGACCTCTATGAACACACTGGGCGCCCGTCACGGCGAAGTCGGCAGGAGGGCGTCTCTCCTATGTCGAGATGATCACCTTCAAAGCACCGGTTTCTGTCGCACGGGCGAACATGTCGTAAGCATCGAGTATCTGATCCAGCTTGAATCTGTGGGTAATAAGCCGAGTCGGATCGATCTTTCCCGACTGCACGGTCTTCAGCAACATCGGCGTCGATACAGTGTCGACAAGACGGGTCGTGATCGAAATATTTTGCGACCAGAGTCGCTCCAGATGCAGATCCACTTTCTCGCCATGCACACCGATGTTGGCGATGATGCCGCCGGCCGCAACGAGATCCTGACAAAGAGAGAACGTCGCCGGGATGCCGACCGCCTCGATGGCTGTATCAACGCCACGGCCGCCCGTCAGCGTCTTGACCGTCGCCGCGGCCTTTCCGTCGGCGCTGTTGATCGTTGTCGTGGCGCCGAAGCGGCGCGCGACTTCGAGACGCGTGTCGTCGAGGTCGATCACGATGATTTGCGCGGGAGAGTAGAATTGAGCCGTCAGCAGCGTCGCAAGTCCGATAGGACCAGCCCCCACGATGGCCACGGTGGAACCCGGTGCAACCTTCCCATTCAGAACACCGCACTCGAAGCCCGTTGGCAGGATGTCGCTCAGCATCACCAGCGCCTCGTCGTCTGCGCCCTCCGGGATCGGATACAAGCTCGTGTCGGCGTGAGGCGTGCGCACATATTCAGCCTGCGTGCCGTCGATTTCGTTGCCGAGAATCCAGCCGCCCGTCGTGCAATGGGAATACATTCCGCGCCGGCAGTTCTCGCACTTGCCGCACGAGGATATACAGGAAATCAGAACGCGATCGCCCTTGTGGAACGCGGTGACACCCGCGCCCACTGAGTCGACCGTCCCCACTCCTTCGTGCCCAAGGATTCGGCCCGGCGCACAGGTTGCGACGTGGCCTTTGAGAATGTGCAGATCTGTCCCGCAGATGGTGGTGAATCCTATCTTCACGATCGCGTCGCCTGGCTTCTGAATTTCTGGTTTGGGGCAATCTTCGATCGCCTTCAATCCAGGTCCGCGATAAACAAGCGCCTTCACCTTTACTCCACGTTCGGTTTGCCGCGCGAGAGCACGGATCAGTGTGCGGCGATTATCCAAGGAATGAAGCGGCGCATCAGTTCGCCAGCGAACAGAGTGTGCGGCGTAGGAACTGATCAACGATTCGCCTGGTGGGCAAGCAGCCGATCGCTTTCTTTCTTGACGACGCTGTAGCACTCGCACGAGCGAAGTTCGACACCGGGGCGGTCCACCACGTTGATCACGCCGTCGTCGTACTGAATCAATCCCGCTTTACTCAAGTTGTTGGTCGCTGTAGTCACGTCGACCTCACCCAGCCCGAGCATGTTTCCAATCAATTTCGACGTCATGCTGATTTGTCCGCTCGGCAGGCGGTCCAGACTCAACAGCATCCAGCGGCAGAGCTGTTGATCCACCGTGTGATGGCGATTGCACGCCGCCGTTTGGACCATTTGTGTAATCAATGCAGAGCCGAAAATGAGCAGCGCCCGGGTGAACGCGTTGCCTCGCTGGAATTCGTCTTTGAGTACTTGCGCCTTGAGGCGATAAGCGTGGCCTGCGTTCTGCACGATCGCCCGGCTCATGGTCGAGTCGCCGCCCATGAACAGAGCGATCCCAATCATTCCTTCATTTCCCACGATGGCAATTTCTGCTGACTCGCCGTTTTTCATGACGTAGAGCAAGGAGATGACACAGTCGGTCGGGAAGTAGGCGTGGGTCATTGTTTCACCGGACTCGTAAAGGACCTGGCCCAGCGCCAATGGCACCAATTCGAGATCGGTGGAAAAACGCGCGCGCTCCGCGGAAGGCAGCCCGGCGAGCAGTGCGTTTCGTTCGATTCGACGAATGGAACTGCGGGCGTCGGTGCTCATGTACTTCTCCGATCGATCCAGTATTTCAACTTGGCCCAATCATTGCTTTGTATGCGATGGCAGCGACTCTGGCGCTACCGATCGCGCGTGCTGTTGCGGCACCATCAAGCGGTCGGTCTCTTTCTTGACGACCGCGTAACACTCGCATGAGAGCTGCTCCAGCTGCGGCCGATCAAGAACGGTGATTTTTCCGCGCGTGTAACGGATCACTCCCAGCTTTTGTAGCTTGCCTGCCGCCTCGGTCACTCCCTCACGGCGCACGCCCAGCATGTTTGAGATGAGCTCTTGCGTCATGTTCAGCTGGTTGCCGGAAAGGCGATCGAGCGACAGCAGCAGCCAACGGCACAGTTGCTGGTCGACCGAGTGATGCCGGTTGCATACGGCGGTCTGAGCCATCTGCGTGATCAGCGACTGGGTGTAGCGCAGCAGAATGTGGAGCATTTCGCCGTGGCGGCCAAATTCCCCCTTGAGTCGCTTGCCGGTCAGGCGATAGGCGTAACCGGCGCTCTGCACAATGGCGCGGCTCGGGGTGGTTTCGCCGCCCATGAACAGCGATACGCCGAGGGCGCCCTCGTTACCGACGACGGCGATCTCGGCCGAAGAGCCATTCTGCATCACATACAGAAGTGAGACGATTGCACTGGTAGGGAAGTAGATGTGACGCAATGTCGCACCGGACTCGTACAGGACCGTGCCGAGCGGCATCGGTACCAACTTCAAATGCGGAAAGAGCCGCTGGCGTTCCATTTGCGGTAGCGCATCGAGAATGTAGTTGTCGAGGGGCGAGGCTGCGACTCTCATTGCAGCCGATTTTACGCTCACTAATGTGGTGTTGAGTACGCTACCGCTAAAATGCCGGGCGTCGCCGATGTGTGCATTGACGAACAGATCCCGCCTATTGCTTCGTCGTAGGCTTCCTCTGATGACTAACAAGCTTTCGCTCACGAGTCTAGCCAGGCGCCTACAATGCGAGTCGCATTTGGGCGACAGACTTTCATGTCGCTCGTAATAAACGCCGGAAATTCGGTCAGTCGCGCGACCCAGATCAGAGATGCGATCGCAGCCGCAGTCGACGCCTGCCTGACCCGCCCGGTCCGTGACATTGTTGTCCCGCACTTCTTACCGCGAAATGCGGTCGAGCTGCTCGAACAAAGGCATGCCCTCGAGAATCGCGCGCGCGACGAACACTTGGCCGTCATGTCGCATGAATTGCGCAATGCGCTCGGAGTCGTGCGTAACGCCGCGCTTCTACTCGAGGCAAAGCACGCCGGGATGATCAATATCGAGAAAGTGCGCGCGCTCATCGAGCGCCAGGTCATCCAGATGAATCGTCATGTCGACGACCTGCTGAACGTCTCTATCATGGCCACAGAACGCGGCGCACTCCAGCTTCGCCGAACCGACTTATGCGAAATCGCGCGACACTCGATTGAGGCATTTGCGCCGGATCTAGCGCGCCGCGGACACCAGTTGACCACGCACCTGCCGCCAGGCCCTATATGGCTCGAAGCCGACGCCGGTCGCCTGGAACAGGTACTGGGAAACCTGCTGATCAACGCGGCGAAATACACGTCGGATGGCGGTCAGATCACGCTGTCTGTGGAGACGCGCGGTGAGTTCATGAGCGTGTGCGTCGCGGACTCAGGTATCGGAATCGCGCCAGAGATGTTGGCTTCCGTATTCGGGCTTTTCGTCCAGGTAGATGGGGCGGCGCAATATTCCGAGGGTGGACACGGCGTCGGCCTCGCCGTCGCGCGCAATTTCGTCGAAATGCATGGGGGCTACTTGAGTGCCGCGAGCGCGGGCCTCGGAATGGGAAGCGAGTTCACCATCTTGCTGCCCGCGCCGGCTGCCAGAGCCTAGTGCCTGCATAGTCCGGGCGGTCATGTCGACCGAACGACACCTCGCCGGATTCACGGGGCGCACTCCCGCTCCGCTCACACCGCCCTTAGTAGTTACCCCACGTGGAACCTCACGTAGGTATTGGCGCAGAGGAAGCTATTGTGTTCGATACCGCACAGAGCGTCCAACAACGCTGCTCGAATATGCGGTCAAGCAATGCGGCGCAGTCTTGCAGGATCCTTATGCCTAACTATCGAAGTCTTCTACTGGTCCAAGACGATTGTGCCGATGCTGAATCGGTTCGCGCGGCACTATCGAAAACGACCGACGCGTGGACGCAGGTGATTTGGGTAAAGACGTGCGCCGCGGCTGTGCACTGCCTCGCTGCAGGTGTAGCGCGGGAGACGACCATTGCCGCGATACTGGTTGATCTGGTCCTTCCCGACTGCCAGGGGCTCGCCACCTGCGAAAGAATATTCGCAGCGGCGCCGCAGATCCCGACCCTTGTGCTGTGCGCCGCGGATCAAGAGGAAGTAGCTAAACAGGCGGTTCAGAAAGGCGCCCAGGACTACCTGTTGAAGGGACGACTAGACGACTATCTGTTGCCGAAAGTCCTGGCCAACATGATCGATCGCGCGGCAAACGCCGAAGCTCTGTTCGCGGAAAAGGAACGCGCGGAAGTCACGCTCAATTCCATCGGCGACGCGGTAATGAGCTGCGACATCGCCGGTAAGGTTACGTATTTGAACACCGTCGCCGAGAGACTGACCGGCTGGACACGGGCGGAGGCCGCCGGACTTCCCCTCGAAGAAGTGTTCCGTGTCCTGGATGGCACGACGGGCGCTGTCGTGGCCAATCCGATGGCCGCGGCAATCTCCGAAAACAAGACGGTTCTGCTCGAGCCGAACAGCGTCTTGAGGCGGCGCGATGGCGCCGAGGCACCCATCGAAGACTCTGCAGCACCCATCCACAATCGCCTCGGCCTGGTTACCGGCGCCGTGATGGTTTTCCACGACGTAAGTGCGACACGCGCGCTGTCAATTCGCATGTCGCATCAGGCGCATCACGACAGCCTGACCGACCTGCCCAACCGGGTCTTGCTGCAGGATCGGCTCAATCAAGCGATGGCGATGACGCAACGGCACGGGCAAAAGCTCGCAGTTCTGTACCTCGACGTAGATCGCTTCAAGAACGTCAATGATTCACTTGGCCATGACGTCGGCGACAGCCTCCTGGTGCTGGTGGCGCAGCGGCTGCTGGCCTGTGTTCGCAGCTCGGACACGGTTAGCCGCCAGGGCGGTGATGAGTTCGTGATCTTGTTGCCGGAGCTGATGCGGGGCCACGATGCCGCGATTCGCGCCGAGAAAATTCTGGCTGTCTTGAGCGCTCCCTACATCATCGATTCGCGCAGCGTGCACGTCACCGCGAGTATCGGAATCGTGATCTACCCCGATGACGGCACCGACGCGGAAACGCTACTCAAGAACGCCGACTTCGCGATGTATCACGCCAAGGAAAGCGGACGCAGCAACTTCCAGTTCTTCCGCGAGGAGATGAATGTCCGCGCCCTCGAACGCCAGGCGATCGAAGACGGATTGCGACACGCCCTGGCGCGAGATGAACTGGTGCTGCACTACCAGCCAATCCTGGATCTGTGGAGCGGCGCGCCCACGGGTGTCGAAGCCCTGATTCGCTGGCGGCATCCGCAGCGCGGCTTGCTCCTGCCCGAGCATTTCATGGAGATTGCCGAGGAATCCGGTCTCATCGTGCCGATGGGCCGCTGGGTACTGCGTGAATCTTGTCGTCAGGGCAAGATTTGGGAAGCTCTCGGTCTACCTCCGATACGCATCGCAATCAACGTCTCAGCGGTGGAGCTACGCGACAAGGAATTCGTCGAGTACGTGCGCCGGGTCCTGGCGGAGAGCGAACTCTCGCCGCACCGGCTGGAACTCGAGCTGACCGAAACTTTTCTGATGCAGGATTCATCGTCCACCGCTGCCGTATTGCGTTCGCTCAAGCAGCTGGGCGTGCGTCTTGCGCTCGATGACTTCGGCACCGGCTATTCGAGCTTGAGCCATTTGAAAGGCTTTCCGATCGACACCCTGAAAATCGACCGTGCGTTCGTGAGCGAGATCACCACCAACGCTGACGATGCCAGCATCGTGCGCGCGGTGATCACGTTGGGGAAAAGCTTGCAGCTTCGCGTAGTCGCCGAAGGCGTGGAATCCGCCGAACACCTCGCCAAGCTGCAAGACTGCCAATGTCCGGAGGGTCAGGGCTTTTACTTTGGCCGGCCAGTGGCGAGCGACGAGATCACCCGAATGCTCAGCAAGATCGTCCAGGACGCGCGTTCGTTCGCCGATGGGCCGAGCGGAAATGTTCCCATGCTCGATTTCGCAGCCATCAGCAAGTCCGCGGATAAATCGGAGCGGCGCAATACGCGCAACTGAAGCGCGCCCCCGCGACATCACGCCGCTAGATTGAAGAAGATGAAGGCGTGCCAAGGCGTAGGCACAGTCGGATCGACTTGGACACGCCGCGGCTCAGTTGGTCACAGTGGCGCGAGTCAACAAGCTGATCAACAACACGAAAATGGCGCGCCCGGAGAGATTTGAACTCCCGACCACTTGGTTCGTAGTTGGAGGGGGTGAAAAACCCGGACAAGACAATGAACGTAGATAGTTGATTTTGTTGAGTCATGAATCGCGAGCTCGCATGGCATCCGTTGCATTTGTCACGACTGAGCACGACGAGGCATGACCAGGTCCCGCAAATCTCCCGCAACAACCTGGCTATTTTTTGACCCAGAACACCTGGTCATCAGCCAGGTGGTCGGGACGGACGGCTAGCTGTTCAAGTGAACACGACCTGGGAGCCCGAACAGCTCGCGCGTCACAATGTCCGGAAACGGGTGCGTATTGGCGCCCTTGCCGTTCAACGCCGACATCGGAATGTGCGAGAGGCGCAGCGCCAGCGACAGCAGATCCGCGGTGCGTTCGAGCTCGAGCCCGAGGAACATGCCGAGTTCATTCATCGAGCCAATGACGCTGCGGTTGGTGGTCGTCGCATAGGCCACTTTTTCCATTTCCTGCTGTTCGCGTGTGACAAGTTCGGGACTCACGCCAAGCGCGAGAAGCACCCCACCGAGCCCCGCCTGGAGATTCCTTTCAAGCGTCAAGCGAAGATCGCGGGCCGGAAACACGACGGAAAGCAGCGATGCTTCGCTGGTCGCCAGGATCATCTGGAGCTTGCCGAAGTGCTGCAGGCTCACGTACCAATTGCCGAGGACGTTCGTGGCGGGTTTGGGCGAAGGCAGCTTGTCGGCGAGCCCGAGGCGCTTGCGAACTTTGAGCGAACAACACAGTGTGATCATGTCTTCGCTCGATCTTCGAGAGCGGCCACTTCAAGCTTCCTTGCACGCCTCAGGCCGCGCGCCTTTTCGCTGCAGCCGCAAGATGCAATTCCGGCTTGAGGCCTGCACGGGTCGCGAGCGTCAACAACATGTCCATGCTGAAGTCTTTCCAGGTTCCCTTGAACAATGCCGACACTCGCGGCTGGGTCATGCCCAAACGTTTCGCTGCTTCGACCTGCGTGTAACCCTTCTCCTGAAGCCGTTCACGCAATCGGATCATCAGCTCGACGCGCAACGCCATCACGCGCGCCTCGGCTTCATCGAAGCCGAGATCGATGAAAACATTGCCGCTGCCGGCGATTACTCGCGTATCGGCGAGACGGGGATCGCTCTTGCGACGGGACTTACGGGCGGCACTCTTCATGGCTTCGCTCCTGGAATCAGTTTGTACCGCCGCCTCGCCAGATCCAGATCCGCCTTTGCGGTCTTCTGGGTCTTCTTCTGGAAGGCATGCAGCACGTAGATCGAATTGGAAAACTTTGTCACGTACACCGTGCGAAATGCTCCCGCCACATCGCGGACGCGGATCTCGTAGGCGCCGGCGCCTATGGAAGTGATGGGCTTGAAGTCGGTGGGAGTGCCACCAAGCTGCACGATCATCAGTTCTACGCCGATCGCATGCCGGACTGCTGCGGGCATCTCCCGCAAGTCATCACGACTGGACCCCAGAAACGTCAGTGGTTTCAGTGGTGGTATCGACATTGGCATCGCGGAGTATTCCAGAATCTGTATAGGTATACAAGTTTCGGAATATGCTCGGTCCTGCCAGCGGCGGCAGATGTTGGATTATCCAACATCAAGTGTTGAGTTATCCCGCGTGCCTCGGGCGGGAAATCACTAGCGCGCAAATCCGGCCGCGCGATTTGCTGGAACACTGCATTCGAAAGGGCATTGTGACGTGCACTCGGACCTAGCTGAGCCCGGCACTCAAGAGCGCCGTGACACACTCGCATCGCTCAGCAATCTCGAGTTCGAGAGTTGTTGTTTTTCTTTCGTCGTCGTCATTTCGATTTTCCTAGTCTGCTTCCCGCCAACTCGGCAAGAAACTTCGCAAAGGGTTTAATTTCGCCATCCACGCTGGCGCGCTCGAGCGCGCCCATGTAGTCGGCACGGCGCTCCACCGGAACTATGGTCCACGGGTATCCGCCGGAGGCGAGCATGAGATTCATCAGGAACCGGCCCACGCGCCCGTTCCCATCCATGTACGGATGGATGTACACAAACATGAAGTGACCGAGGACGACGCGAACTGACGCTTCTTCTTCCTGCTGCAAAAGGTCGAATAGCGCGGGCATGAGTTCGCGCACAGCTTCGATGTTCGGCGGCGTATGCATTGATCGCCGGATGTAGACAGGAGAATTTCTGTATCCGGCTAAATCGGCAGCGCGCAGAATGCCGGCGGTGACGCTGGGGCCGAATAGTTCGCGATACCAAGTGGCGTGATCGTGATCCGCGACGCCCCCTGCGTTCTCGCCACCCAAGACTTGCTTGATGCTCCGCTCGACCGCCTGAAAGGCCTGCCAGTATCCGCGTGCTGCCAGTGTATTTCGGTGACCTTGATCGTCTTTGTTGGTGTCGGGGTTCCAGTTTCCGGCGCGAACCTTCTCTATGAGCGCCGCGCTGACCTTATAGCCCTCGATGGACAGCGAGTTATAGGCATCGTTGACGTAAATCTCTTCGACTTGCTTCAGATATGCAGCGGCATTTTTGGGAAGACCTGGCGCGGCGGGAAAGATGCTGAGCACGTCTTCGCGCATCCGTGCCCAGTCCATGCGCATGCGATTGACGTAAGGCGAAGTCTCACGGGCACCGAAAGCGATGAAAGACTGACCCTCGAACGGATCGCTTTCGTTCACCGTGTATCCGGCGGCCTGCATCGCTCCGACGATGTCACCGGCGATACGATCGCGACCAATGTTTCTGAAGGCGGCCGCCAGTCTGCCGGCGACCGTGCTGCGTCCTCCATCGAGCAACCGACTTAAAAGATCGGATGCGTCTTGAACCATGGCGAGCGCCGCGCGCATTTCAATGGGCCGAGAGGCAAATTGCGCCGGCGAACAGGACAGCAACGCGGCAGCTAGTTTGTAGACCCGGACGCCGTCTTTTATTTCGCGATCGGCGGCGGGAGGCAAATCGAGGCGAACATCGAATATCGAAGTCCCATGAATGAACTCCGTGGGTTTGTTGTTTCCGCGCGGTGAGCGCACGAGCAACTGTCGTGGCACGGTCCAGTTGCCCGTATGCAGGCTGATGGATTGCTCCGGACTGACGCACCAGTCCTCGTCGAAGCGGGAATCGAGATAGGACGAGCAGAAGGACCAGAACGACGCGTACCAGGAGGTGCTCTCGCCTGCTGGCTCGTCCGGCCGGCATGGGATGTACCAGCCCCTTATCACCTCATTGATGAATCCGGCTTTGATTAGACGTTCGCGGTGCGTTCGGCTCATGTCGCTGGCGCGAAGCGCAACGCGCCCCGCGTCCTGAAGTTCTTTCAGGACGGCAAGGGAAGCGGCCAATTTGTCTGCGGGCGTCGCCATGGGCGGTTGCTGAATCTAGGGTTTGGCGTTGTGCGGTTTCTAGGTTTTTGTGTTGTATTGTTTCTAGGTTTTGGCGTCAAGCCGTTTCTAGGTTATTGCGTCAAATCGCCCCTGGATGGCCCCGGCTGCGCGTAGCTGATGCAACGAAGGCCTAGCGGTTGTCCCGCTCTTTCTTCCACTCCTCGAAGGTTGGAAGCGGCTTTTCGTCTCGGCGTCCGCCTGCGGCTCCGCACGTCGGACGCTGCAGCCGAAGCGCGGGACCGAACGCGTCGATGTGTGCATCCTGGTTGGAGTAGTAGCAACCTCGATCGACCCAGTCGATGATCACGCCACCCTCGAAGTGTTGGCTGTCGCCCACCCTGTTGCCTGGAGCCTTCGGCGGCAACGGGCCCAATCCAGTCGGGCGACTATCCAATGAACGTAACTCTTTTTTTTCCTCACCCATGCGCCTGGCGACATCGCCAGCTACGCGGCTGGCTTCCGCCTGCCAATCGACGGCAGGGCCGGTCGCTTCGATCCCGCGAGGCGGGGTAATCGAGTTGTCAGGTTCGACTCTGCTCCTGGAAGAACGATCGTAGGTCGGAATCGAGCGACTTGGTGAGGAAAGCGTCGAGGGCTGCGGATCGTCTGGTTTGGAAAAATCGACCAACATGATCGTGACGAAGTCTTCTTCGGACCGATGCGCGCCACGGGAGCTGTCACCCACGTCAATGAGACGGAACAGCAGGAGATGCGCGCCCGTGATGACACACAGCAACGCACCACGTTTCGCTGCATGCATTCAGGGCCGATCGACGCCAGGCGCCAGAACCTCGTGGCCGCGCTTGCGCAGGGTTTCGAGAAGCCCAAGCTCCCCGAGCAATGCGCTCATCGGCACGAAGGCCAGGGTGCTCTCGTTCTTCGTCAGTGCGTTGCCTGCCGCGGCAAGCCACTTTTCGTCCATCTGTTCGCGCACATTGGTGGGAACCGAAGTGGCCCTCGACAACGCATCCACGATGGCCTGGTCGCATGCAGAGTCGGGCTCCGGCAGCGGCGGCAATTCCTGCAGCATGGCGAGATCGCCCGCGGCCCACGCGCGGGCGCGTTTGTCTTCCACCTCTTTGTTCGACAGGGCCTCGATGAGCTCGACGGTCAGCGCGAGACATTCCACGTCGGCGAGCTTCTCGTGCGCGGCCGCCTTCATCTGGCCACGCAGATCATCCGCCTTGAAGATGAAAGCCAGGGTGGGGGTCGTGACGGGAATCTGCTTCGTTCGCACATGCTGCCAGACGTCTGGCCATGACCCGCCATAGCCAACCTGCAATTGCTCGATCGCGGCATTGCGCAGTTTCTCGGCCACCACGATGGGCCGCATTTTCTCCACGCCCGAATCGCGACCAAGATAGAGCTTTTTTTGCACCAGCCAGCGCGCGTACACGTCGGGCGGAACTACTTCCCGCAACGTGGCTTTGTCGGGATTCTTGCGCAATTTCAACGCCGCCGGCAGCAAAGTGAGCATGCGGAACACGCCAATTTTTTCGTCGGGCTGCATGCTGAGCGCCGGTCGCTGGAGAATTTCCTGCGATTGCGAAGCGACGATCGCTACCTTCTTCGAGCTGAAGCGCATGCCATAGCGCAGCAGTGGTGGCTCACCGACGATCCAGAGCGTATGCCCCGGCTGACTGGGGTGTGTGACCTCCCACATGCCAGGTCCAGCGAATTCACCCGTGACGACGATTTCTTCGAGTGGCTGCTCGGGTGTTTGGGCTTGGGAGATATCGGGATTCAGCCAGCAGGCGAATGCGAGCACGGTTGTTAGAGTTTTCCGCATGCGCACGGTTGGAACTCGGGTGTTGAAAATAGTTCCAGATATGAATTCAATCGGTGCTCCGGCGCGGATACCAAACACCGACCTCGAAAGTAGTTCTATCGCAAGGTGCTGAGAACGATGCTTCGTCGACCTGCGGACTTGTTACAAGTTGTAACGCTCCTTGCCACAAACCGCAGGCCGGTGATCTCTCTGTCGCTGACGCGGCATGTCCGCCGAGAACCGGGCGCCCTGAAACGGGATGAGTATCAGATGCGGTGCAGATCAAACTACCCTGAATCGGATCGTTACGATCCCGCCGGCTCGGCCGTATTTCTTGAACTAGAGGGGACCACTTCGGAATGCCCGACGCTCCAACTTCGCAGGTTCGACTTGAGCAGCGCCTTGGTGTTGTCCCGTAGCGCCTCGCAAATCTTGAGCATTGCGCGGAACTCCTCGCGCACTGAGCCGGGTAACCCGCCTCCCTCGTTCGCGACCTTGGCAATCTGATTGATGTTGCGGCCAACGGCTGCCAGCTCCGCAATACTGCGCTTGAGTGCCAACAGTTCGTCCTTCGGCAACGGAGTGAGCGAACGCAGGTGCGCCCGCACCAGGACGGAGACATAGGTCGCCGCCGGCATCGCTCGAGCCGCGGCTCGATCGCGCAGCAAGACGTGATCGCTGGCCTGAAGGCGGACGGTCAGTCGCGCCTGGCGAATTCCTCCATAGTCCTGCTTGGGCTCCGAGAGCACTTCATCGCCCACGCTTCGGAGCATGACTCCGAGCAATTCCTTGAGGAGCGCGGATTCGGTCCGGCCTTCGCGCTGCGCAAGCGCGCGAAGCCGCAGCTTCGTCTCCTGCGTCACGCGCAAGTGAATGAACGCCGATGCCGCCATGCTTGTGATCGTGAGACAAGAGCCGCCGCGAGGCTATCCTGCGTTTCACTCAGAATCTGGCCGAAACCTCACACCGACGTACACCGTGCATTAACCGGTGCAAACTAGAATTCGAGGCAAGCAGAAACGCCAGCTCGCCTCTTAATCGCGCGCCACGGCTGGGAATCTGTGTGCTGATGCATTGCAGGTCGCGTGACAAGAGCGTCCTTCGGAGCAACAGGCCCGCTCTTGCTTCAGGACACCGAGATCGCAACAATCAAGCGCATTGCCGAGTGGAGCGTCTTGTGCGGCCTGATCCGTCATCCAAAGCAGTTTCCATGCAGCGCAAGTGGATGGGAGACGGGACGGCCAACGCGATCGGATCGCTGTTCATGGCCGGGATACTGATTTACTGCTGGTTCGCCCGCGGGCCCGACCATCCGGTCTATGGGCTGTTAGTGGCTGGCTGGACACTCGTCCTCGGGACGGTGCTGGCTGTCCCCCTCATGGTGCGTCTGCCCGAGCGGTGGTTCCGCATCCCCGCTGGCGAGCATCTAATCCACCGCATGCTCGGCGTCAGCGCTTTCAACTCGTTGCTCGACCTCTCTGGATGGAATCGCCACCTTGCTCTTCCCATGCGAGGATTCAATGGCACCAAGGCGTCATTACGCACTCTGGAACTATCCGTGCGAGCCGGTGCCAGCGCCCACGGAGCCTGCTTCGTCATCCACCTGCTTTTGGCCGCCTTTGCACTGTTTACGGGGCATCGGTGGGGCGCATTCTGGATACTGTTGTTTGGCGTGCTCGTTCATCTCTATCCGGTACTGCTACAGCGCTCCATCATGCTTCGACTCAAGCCTGTGCTGGATAAAGCTCGTCGGACAGGCTCCTAGAGCTACCCTGCTCGACGTCTTCCGTCACCGCGCTCATCAGCCGCTTCGATCCGCTCAGATCTCTCGCGTATAGCGCCAACGAAATGTGCTCAATCGCGATGCCTCTGGGCTGACCGCATCCGATTGCGCGATGCGCCCACGTACCTTGGCATGGACAAGAACCGCTTCAACCGCGAAGTGCGCCCAAGCGTCCTCGCGCTGCGCATCGGCATCCAAGGAATCGCCTTCGACCGCGTTGACCTCGATGCATGGGCGGACGACTATAAGAGCCGCAACGGGTGCCATGCGGCTCGCTTACACAGGAGCAAGTTATGGGAACCCACAAAGTGTCAGGCCTCACCAAACGCGGTGGGATACCGCGTGGCAAAACGCTCGTGTTCGCGCCGCGGACAAGTGGAAGGAGCGAACCGGAGTCGAGGCGGCCGATGGCTTTCGCAGAGTGCGGGTTCACGATCTGAAGCACACGTTCGGCCGGCGTCTTCGCGCGGCAGGGGTGTCATTCGAAGATCGGCAGGATTTGCTCGGTCACAAGAGCAGTCGGATCACGACGCACTACTCCGCGGCCGAACTCACGAGCCTGATAGCGGCGGCGGAAAAGATCTGCGACAGCGAGTCCCACAATTCCCCCGCAACCACCGGGTTACGGCGACGAGTGGGAGAAGTGAACCGCGCCAAGACATTGTCGCGGTAAGAGAAATTGGCGCGCCCGGACGGATTCGAACCGCCGACCACCTGGTTCGTAGCCAGGTACTCTATCCAGCTGAGCTACGGGCGCGTGGCTCAAATCGAAGGGCGGCGATCCTACCACAACCGGTTTAGGGGTCGAGGCCAAAGATAACCCCAAGCTGAACAAGCACTTGGACAGGCCCGCCCCCGCGCCTGAAGGGTTCGGACGGGGATGAATGACGCGTCGCGCTCGCGCGCTTTTCAATCGCCGTCGCTTTTTCGCGCGCCGCATCGGCTGCATTCCGCATTCGCTGCCATTGAAAACTTTTCCCCCGTTTTGGTTTTGTGAGCATCCCTCCTGTGCCGGCATCGTCTGTCTCCTCAGTCAGAAAACACCTACCTAACAATCCAACACCCATTGCTACAGTCGCGCCTCACATTAACTCACGGCAGGGGAAGTCCGATGGCGGATGCGACGATGGCAAACGTATTAAAGAAGAATGGCAAAGAGATCCAGGCCAGTTGGGCAAAGGACCTCGCCAACACGCAAGCGAGCAGCAAGGGCCGCATCTCGGCGGCCGAACTCGAACAGCAATCCGGCGAGTTCATCAAGCTGCTCACGGCGACTTCCGAGCACGCGAAGACCAGCGACATCACGTCCCCCGAATTCAAACCGATTCGCGATTTCCTCGATGGCATCTCGCGCTCACGTGTAGCGCAGGGATTCTCGTCCGATGAAACGGCCATGTTCATCTTCTCGCTGAAGAAACCCTTCTTCGCGGCGCTGCGCGCCGACGCCGGCAAGGATGCGGACGCCCTCGCCGACAAGGTGTGGCAGGCCACGGAATTGCTCGACGCGCTGGGTCTTCATACCGTGAAGGCCTACCAGAAGTCCCGCGAAGAAGTCATCAACCGCCAGCAGCGCGAGATGCTCGAGCTGTCGACGCCGGTCGTGAAACTCTGGGAAGGAATTCTCGCGCTGCCAATGATCGGCACGCTCGATTCCGCTCGCACCCAGGTGGTCATGGAGAACCTGCTGCAGAAGGTCGTGGAGACCGGCGCGCAGATCGCCATTCTCGACATCACGGGCGTGCCGACGGTGGACACGCTGGTGGCGCAGCATCTGTTAAAGACGGTCACCGCGCTGCGTCTCATGGGCGCGGAGTGCATCATCTCTGGAGTCCGGCCGCAGATCGCACAGACGATCGTGCACCTGGGTGTCGACTTGCAGGGTGTGACGACGAAGGCGAACCTCGCCGACGCGCTGGCGCTCGCGCTCAAGCGCACCGGCCAGACGCTGAAGTCATAGCTGCCTCGTGGAACGCATTCCAATTCTGCGGATGGGCGAGTTTCTGCTCGTCACCATCCAGATCGACATGCACGATCAAATGGCGTTGAAACTGCAGGACGATCTATCCACCGCCATTGTGAAGAACACTTCCCGGGGCGTGCTCATCGACATCTCGTCGCTCGAGATGGTGGACTCCTTCATCGGCCGCATGGTCTCCGACATATCCGGCATGGGGAGAATCCTCGGCGCCGAAACGGTTCTGGTCGGCATGCAGCCGGCAGTGGCCATCACCCTGGTTGAGCTCGGGCTGTCTTTGCCCGGAGTGGCGACTGCACTCAACGTCGAGCGAGGCATGGCGTTGTTGCGTCGGAAGATAGACGCGGACGGCGCCGATGACAGCCAGTATTAAGTCCGGCGAGGCACCCGTGCGCTCGGAACACGACATCGTGCTTGCACGGCAGCAGGTCCGGAAACTCACGCAGGAACTGCAGTTCTCGCTCGTCGACCAGACGAAGATGGTGACGGCGGCAAGCGAGCTGGCGCGCAACGCCTACATTTACGGCCGCGGCGGCACGATGCATTGGGATGTTCTCGACTCCGAGGGCCGCCGGGGTTTGCGCCTCAAGTTCGCCGACGAGGGCCCCGGCATTCCCAACATGACACTAGCCATGACCGACGGTTGGACCTCAGGAAATGGCCTCGGCATGGGCCTCACAGGCACCAAGCGTCTGGTGAACGAATTCGAAATCGATAGCACAGTCGGCGCGGGCACGCGCGTGACGATTACCCGATGGAAATGACCCGATGGCCGCTGTCGTGAAAATCCCGGGCCAGAGCACGCAACAGCGCCATGTGATCGATGACGAGAGCAAGGTCGGCGAAGCGCGGCGCGCCGCGCAGACGCTGGCCAACTTCGAGCTCACGGCCGACATCGCCGACACGGTCGCCATCGCCGCGAGCGAACTCGCCAAGAACCTCCTTCTGCACGCAGGGGGCGGTGAGCTGCTGATACAGACTCTGACCAATCAGGACGCCACGGTTCTCGAACTACTGGCCATCGATCGCGGCAGAGGAATGGAGAATGTCGCGCGTTGCCTGACCGACGGCTATTCGACGGCCGGCACGCCCGGCACGGGCCTCGGCGCGGTGAAGCGGCTCGCCAGCGACTTCGACATCCACTCTGTTCCCGGCGAAGGCACCATCGTCATGGCGCGCTTCGGCGACGACCTCAAACTACGATTTGGCGCGGTCAACGTCGCGGTCGAAGGCGAAATCGAGTGCGGTGATGCCTGGTGCCTGATGAACGACGCCGAAGGAATTTCCCTGTTCATTGTCGATGGGTTGGGACACGGCACGTTCGCCGCCGAAGCGGCCAGAATCGCGGTAGGTGCTTTCGCCAGCAATCCGTTCGCGGCGCCGCAGGAAATCATGGTCCAGGCCAATGCGCTGATGTCGAAAACCCGCGGCGGCGCGGCGGCCTGCGCGCGCCTCGTCGGCGACAGCGTTTCCTATGCGGGCGTGGGGAATATCGCAGGCTCGTTGATCTCGCCTGGCAAGTCGCAGGGCCTGGTTTCGCACAACGGCACGCTGGGTCTCAACCAGCGGCGCACGCAGCAGTTCGAGTACCAGCGCCAGCCCGGCGCACTGCTCATCATGCATTCCGACGGCATCTCCGGGCGCTGGGAACTCAGAGAGCGCCCCGACCTGCTCCATTGCCACCCGGCGATCGTCGCGGGCGCTATCTACCGCGATCATGGCCGTGGACGCGATGATGCCACCGTGGTGGTGGTGTCCTGATGGCCACCGACCTTCAAGCGCTGCTTTCGGCCCGCGACGCGGATATCGCCGCGTTGCGCGAGGAGCTCGATGAAACGAATCGCGGCGTGCTGGCGCTCTATGCCGAGCTCGACGACAAGGCCGCCGAACTGCGCGAGGCCACCGAGCTCAAGAGCCGCTTCCTTTCATACATGAGCCACGAGTTCCGCACGCCGCTCACCTCGATGTCGAGCATCACCGGCATCCTGCTGTCGCGCCTGGATGGTCCGTTGACGTCCGAGCAGCAGAAGCAGGTGGAATTCATCCGTTCCTCGGCACGCGAGCTCACCGACATGGTCGGTGACCTGCTCGACCTCGCCAAGGTCGAGGCCGGCCGCATCACCATCTCCGCGGAGTGGTTCGAGATGGTGGACCTGTTCTCTGCGCTGCGCGGCATGTTCAAGCCCATCGTCGCGAGCAGCTCCATCTCGCTGGTCTTCGATGAACCCGAGGACGACATCAAGCTGTACACCGACGACAAGAAACTCTCGCAGATCCTGCGCAACTTCATTTCCAACGCGCTCAAGTTCACGCCCGAAGGCGAGGTGCGCGTCACCGCGGCGCTGCTGCCGGAAGAACGCGTGGAGTTCGCGGTCACCGACACCGGCATCGGCATCGCGGCCGAGCACCTGCCCAATCTGTTCGACGATTTCGTGCAGCTGGACGTACGCCTGCAGAAGCGCCTGCGCGGCTCGGGGCTGGGCCTTTCACTGTCGCGCAAGTTCGCCAAGCTGCTCGGCGGCGAGGTGCATGCCGAGAGTGAGCTCGGCAAGGGTTCCCGCTTTTCCGTGACGCTGCCCATGAAGTTACCCACATGAGCGCCGCCTCCCTCCACAAGATCACGAACCAGAAGATCGTCGTCTGCGATGACAATCCGGCATCGCTGTACTCCACCTCGCGCATCCTGCGCTCCGGGGGATTCGAGGTCATCGAAGCCACCACCGGCGCCGAGGCGCTGGCCGCGGCGGAACAGGACGTCGGGCTCATCGTGCTCGACATCAATCTTCCCGACATCGACGGCCTCGAGGTTTGCCGCCGGCTGCGTGCGCGAACGCACACGGCGTTCCTGCCCATCGTGCATCTCACGGCCACGTTCGTGGCGCACGACGATCACGTGCATGGATTGTCCGCGGGCGGTGACAGCTACCTCACACACCCCGTCGATCCGCCCGTGCTCATCGCCACGGTGCGTGCGCTGCTGTTCGCGCGCCAGGCCGACATCGTCCGTCGCACCACGGATGCGCGTTTTCGCGCGGTATTCGAGCTCGCCTCGAGCGGCATCGCGCTGTTCGATGCCGACCTCGTCTACCAGGACGTGAACCCCGAGTTCTGCCGCATCGCCGGTCGCACGCGCGTGCAGATCATCGGCAAGCGCTGCATCGATCTCATCGCGCCCGGTCACGAAGACCTGTGCAAGAAACTGCACGAGGCGCTCGCCGACGGCGGTCGCTGGGAAGGCACGATGCCCGTCGCGCGGCCCGACGGCAGCGTCGCCGATGTCGAGTGGCGCATGGCCGCGGACAACAGCCACGGCGCGCGCATCGCCATCGCCACCAACGTCACTGAACGCGAAAAGCTGCTGGCCAGCGAACGTGCAGCGCGCACCGAAGCCGAACGCAGCAACCGCCTCAAGGACGAGTTCCTGGCCACGTTGTCGCACGAGCTGCGCAATCCGCTGAACGCGATGCTCGGCTGGGCCACGGTTCTTCGCCGCAAGAACGTGCCGCCGGCCATGCTCGAACAGGGACTGGACGCGATCGAACGCAACTCGCGTGTACAGAGCCACCTCATCGAGGACCTGCTCGACTTCGCCGGCATCCGTTTCGGAAAAATGCGTGTCGACGTCGACGCGATACCGCCTGCGCGCACCATCATGGCGGCCGTCGAAGTGGTGACTCCACAGGCGCAAAAGAAAGGCGTCGCGCTGCACGTGGACCTCGCCGACCCGGACTCGCACGTGATGGCCGACGACTCGCGCCTGCAGCAGATTGTGTGGAACCTGCTGACCAATGCGATCAAGTTCACGCCTGCCGGCGGCAGCATCGCCATCAAGGGACGTGTCGACGGCGACCAGTACGAAATCGACGTGACCGACAGCGGCAGCGGCATCAGCCCTGAATTCCTGCCGCAGATTTTCGAGCGATTCAGCCAGCAGGAATCCGGCACCGGCAAGAGCTTCGCCGGTCTCGGCATCGGCCTGACTATCGTGAAGCACCTCGTGGACATCCACCACGGCACCATCAGCGTGGCCAGCGAAGGCGTGGGCAAGGGTGCAACATTCAGAGTTCACCTGCCGCTCACCGAGAAGCGCCCCAGCGCGATCCCCACGGATCAAACTACGCGGCTGCGCAAGATGCGCATCCTGGTTGTCGAGGACGATGCCGACGCGCGCGCACTGATCGCGCGAATCCTGACCGATGCAGGCGCTCAAGTCAGCGACGTCGGCACTGCCGAAGAGGCGATGGCAAAGATCAGGACGGAGACGCCGGACCTGCTGGTGAGCGACATCGGCATGCCGCAGCTCGACGGTTACCAGCTATTGCGCAACGTGCGCGCCGCGGGGTTCGATGCGACGCGGCTGCCCGCGATCGCGCTCACGGCATTCTCGCGCGTGCAGGATCGCGCCGATGCGCTGGCCGCAGGCTTTCAGGTGCACCTCGCCAAACCCGTGAAGGCCGAAGCCCTCATGGCCGCCGTCGCGAATCTCAGGCAGCGGAAGTAGCGTCGGCGCGTCGAAACAGGAAATCGTGGTGCGACAGCGCCTCGATCATCTGGTACCGCGACCCCAGGAACTCCGTCACGGCCTCGAGCTGTTCGGTTTCGATGAGCAGGTACCGCGGCGCGTGGCGCGCCAGGTCGAGACCCTTGAGCACCTCGAGCTCGAAACCTTCGACGTCGAGTGAGAAGAAATCCACGGCCGCGATGCCGAGATCATCGAGCACATTCGACAACGCGCGCACGCGCGTGCGCACGAGCTCGGGCGCCGTGCCACCGAACTCCCGCGCGCCAATCGACGCGTGCTGGCGCACCGAGCGGCCATGCAGCAGCTTTTCGTCGACGCTCACCGGCAGGCTCATGAGCCCGCCCGCCAGGATCTCGAGTTCTTCGCCCTCTTTCTCGAATGGCCCGAGCCCGCAATTGACCACGTGAACGCCGCGCGCGCGGCGGCACATGCGGTAGTACTTGGGCACGGGCTCGACCAGCACGCCGTTCCAGCCGTACTTGTTCTCCAGGAAATAGCTGTTGGACTGCGCGATGCCGTCGTTGGCGCCGGCCTCGATGAAAGTGCCCCCACGATAGTCCAGGTACTTCTCGAGCTTGCGGTCCATGCCGTACAGCGCGGTGTAGGGACGGCCTAACCACACGTTCACGCGCATGGAGAGGCGTCGCCATTGAAACATCATCAGCTCGAGCGATCCGCCCAGCATCCGGGTCAGCGCGAACTTGATGGACTTGCGGAAACCCGGCGCTTTCGCCGACGGATCGATGCTCGCGGAAATTTCCATGTGTGCTCCTTTGACGGCTCAGGTCCAGCGTGTGTCGGGCAGCGCGTCCGAGGTGGTCTCTCGCCTTGGCACGAGCACCTGGCCGTACACGCTCTCCATGCGATCGAGCGAGCGGCTCCAGTCGAACTCCTGCTCGACACGCCGGCGGTTGTACGCGCCCATGGACGCCTGCAATTCGCGGTTCGCGAGGATCTCGGCGAGCGCATCGCCGAGCTTGTCGGCGTCGCGCATGGGCACCACGCGCCCGCCTTCGCGATGCACGAGAAACGGCGGCCCGCCTGCGTCAGTGGTGACGACGGGCACGGCCGAGGCCATGGCCTCCAACAACGTCATGCCGAAGGGTTCGCCGTATGAAGGCATGCAGTACACCGAGTGCGCACGCATGATGCTCGCCACATCCTCACGCGCGGCGCGGCCACGGCGGAAAATGCGCTCGCGGAACGGCGAGGTGGAAATGCGTTGGTCCACCGCCGTACTCTCGTTGCCTTCACCCCAGATTTCGAGCGTGGCCTCGGGCACTCGCGGCGCCACGCGATCGAAGGCGTCGAGCAACGTGAAGATGCCTTTCCAGTATTCCAGCACGGCGAGGAACAGGATCGTGGGCTTGGGTGGCATCGATTCGCGCGGTGGATATTCGCGGCTGTGGATGCCGTGGCTGATCACGTGCACACGGCTCGCACGCGCCGCCGGTGAGCGGATGCGCTCGACGGCCGCGGGACAGGTGATGACCAGCGCATCGGCTTGCGCTTGCTGTAGTGAGGCCAGCTGGTCGCGAAGCCAGTGCTTGAATCGCGCGCCAAGGCTGCGTGGCTTGGGCGGCCCGAATGCTTCCGCGGCCCAGTGCCCGGAGTACGGCCCGAGGATCAGCGGCACGCCGGTGCCGATCAGCGCGAGACTCAGGCCCGTCTCCACGGGCGTGAACTGTTGCGCGAGATCGAAGTGCGTGTGCCGGCTCAATTCCCTGAACAGGCGGCGTACACCCATCAGATAGCGCAGGCGCGTGAGCGGCCCGGGCCTGCGCACGTCGGTGCCGGGGATGAGGTGCAGGTGCATGCGCGCGGGAATGGCACCGCGCAGCTCCACGCGGGGCGTCGCGATATGCAGCGTGTGGCCGCGTTCGGCGAGCCCGCGCAGGTAGTTATAGTCGATCCATCCTGCGCCGTTCGGCAGGTGATCGGTGAGTGAGTCCGAAGGATGGACCACGAAGATGTTCAACGGCTCCATGCAGGCGCTCCTGTTCAGGCGACGAAGCCGCGCGTGCGGCGGAAATATTCAGCGTCGCGGTCGAGTGGTTTGACCGGCTTCGCGGGCACGCCCGAATACAGCGTGAAGGTGTCGGTGTAGGCGCGGGACAGCGACGAACCGGCGGCCAGCACCGAACAATCGGGCAGCTCGGAACCCTTGAGAACGATGCAGGCCGTACCGACGAAGCAATAACGCCCGACGCGCACGGGCGCCGACACCTGCCGGTTACGCTTGAAGTCGATCGCATGCGTGAGGATCTGCGAGCGCGCGCCGGCGACGGTCGCGAATTCGCCGATGTCGACACGGTTCGAGCAATCGATGTAGTGACGCGAAGTCAGCGCCGCGTGGCGCCCCATGATGAATGCCGGATCGCGGCCGGTTTCCTCGGTGAAGTGCTTTCTGTTTCCGGGCGAGAGGCCCGAGATCCAGTTGAAATCCCCGATGGTGGCCAGCTCGCCGAGGTCAACACGCGCTCCCTTCACCACGTTGAAATGCCCGATACGCGACGACGGACCCATCCGCAGCGAACTGCAGCCGATGAGCGAGCATCCAATGCGCGCGCCTTCCGCGAACGAATAGCCGCAGAACACGCGCAGCAGCCAGCGCCGCAGAACCCAAGGCAGGATCAACGCGATTCCCGAGACGATGAGCGCGCGTTTCGGACTGGTGCTGGAAGTGGGCACGAAGCTCATCGCGTGATATCCGCGATCGTGAGGTTGTCGTCGATGGCAACCTTCGGCGCCGCCGCCGACAGATTCCGCACGCTCGGCGCGCCGGAAGACTCGAAGGTCACGAGCCGGCGCACGCGATAGCCCGCGGGCAGCTTGACCGTGACCTGTTGGCGGGCGACGTCCAGCGCACGCGCGGTCACCGGATCAACGCTCGGCGTCTCGAGCCAGAGCACGAGCCGGTACGAGCCATCGCCTTTCGCGAACAACAGGGTTTCGAGATGCTCGAGTTCACCGTCCAGCGCCACATCGAGTGGTGGTGCGCGCCCCCGCCCGCTCCTGGCGGAATCGTCTTCGAGTTCCCGCATGAGCGCGCTCAGCTGGCGCCACGCGGGTTTCTCGGCGCCGTCGGCATCGAGCAAGCCCATCGCGCCGCCCTCATCGCTGCCATGATCCGCCAGTTGATAGATGAACGTGCGCGCGATGCCCGCCTTGAGGTGCAGCATGAGCATGCGCGTGAGGTAGCGCGCCTGGATTTCAGGGGTGACGGCACGTGCCGAGGGACCATTGCTCGCATAGCCGGCCTCGGTGCAGATGATGGGCTTGTCGCCCGAGATGCGCCGTACCTGGCACATCGCGTATGGCAGCGCGCCATAGCGGAAAGCCTCGCATGGCGGCCTGCCAGGACGACCGTAGCCCGCGGTCGCCGGGTTGAAGGCGCGGTAATACTTGTGCAGGTTGCCGAGGTCGAGATCCGCCGACCGCTCGCCTAACAACAATTGCGGATCTCCGCCGAGATCGGCGATCGAAGGCCCCACGATGGGATATCGCGCCGACTCGCTGCCGCTGCGCACGTACTCGGCGAACATCGGCATCCACACGCGCAACACTTCGGCCCAGGGCATGTTCTTCTGCTGGTTGAGCTCGTTGGGCAGTTCATAGGCTTCGAACGCCGGCCGCACACGCTCCGGAAAGCCCTGTACGAATTCGCGCGTCACCATGGGACGGAAGATGAACGTGACGCGGATGCCCGCCTCGCCGAGCTCGCGAAAGCGCTCGGCGCGATCGCGCTCGAAGAACCTGCCGTCCTGGTCCATGGCGCCGTCGCGGATGTGCCGGATGCGCGCGGCGAGCAGCCGCTGCTTCAGCAGTTCGAAATCGCGGTCATAGAAACTGCGCGCGTGCCGCAAGTGGGTGTTCACGCCGACGGAGTCCGTGAATGCGCTCGCCCAGCGTGTCTCGATGGGCGTGTTCGCCGGCGCGGCGCCACTGGTCGCCGCCAGCCATGCGAACGCCAGGCACAGCGCATGGCGGCTCATGACCTCAGCCTCGAGCGCAGGTAGCGCCAGTCCTCGCCATTCAGGTAGGGGCGGGGCAGCGGTAGTTTGAGCGCGAAGCGCATGCCGGCGAGCAGCGCGAGCCAGCGGACGGCGCCGGCGCAGAGCAACGCCACGGCGGCGCCGGGCCCGCCATATCGCGGCACGAGCACGAGCAGCAATACCAGCGACACCACGAGCGTGCCCGCCTGGATGGCGGAGACCAGGCCCGGGCGATCGCGCGCCATATAGAGCTGCACCGTGACCTGGGCCAGCACGCCCAACGAGGCTTCGACGATGAGCAGGCGGAATATTCCGACGGCCGCGGTGAATTCCGCGCCGTAGGCGAAACCCAGCAACCATTCGCCCGTCAACCACAGGAATACGCAGCCCGCGCTCAGCGCGGCGACGAGAAACCGGCAAGCCGTGTCGTGCACGCGCAGGCTGTCGGCCTCCCGCTGTCCCGACAGGTGCGAGAGAAAGATGGATTGCAGCGCGGGCTGAACGAACTGCACCACGCGCGAGAAACTGAAGGCTACGGCATAGAAGCCGAGCTCACGCGCGGTGAGCAGCGGGATCAGCACCAGGCGGTCGGAGTGCAGGATCAGCGCAGTGACCAGGCCCGCGGGTGCCGCGCGCAATGAATAGGAATTGATTTCCCCGAGCTCGGCGCGAACCGCGGCCCTTCTCCATTCCAGGAGCCTGGGACGCATCGAACGCAAAAACTTCGGCAGAACCGACAGCACCGCGATGGCGCCCGACACGAACAGCGCCAGCGCGGCGCCCCGTGCCGTCAGCGTGGCCAGCAACGCAATACCCACGAGCGCCAGCAGGTGATAAAGCTGCGGCAGCAGGTGCGTGAGATTGCAGTACCAGTACTGGCCCGTGCCGGCGAAGGCCTGCTTGATGACGATCTGCGTGGTGTTGACCAGCACGGCTGCGAGGCACAGTTGTGCGAACAGCACGACGGCGGGTGAATACCCGCCCAGGAAATACGGCATCGCCAACGCCCCAATGACGATCATCACCGCCGATGAGATGAAGGACGAGAGCAATGCGGCGGCGGCCACCGCATCCGGCGCGCCCGGATTGCGGCGCATGCGGAACACCAGCGCGCTGTTGAGCCCGGCGGTAGCCAGCATGGCGAGCAGCGGCGGCCACAGCGTGATGGCGACATATACACCGCGGCCCTCGGCGCCGAGCAGCCGCGCCGTGATGATGCCCGTGGCCAGGTTCATGAGCACTATGAACACCTGCGTGCCCACGGAGCGGACCAGCGCGAACAACGGTGCATCGCCACGCGCCAGCTGCGCACCGAGGCGCCGCCATCGTGATCCCACAGGCGTGAGCACGCTGCTCACAATCCCTCCAGTGCGCGCCGGAATCCGCGCACCGTGGCGCCCGATGAAAAATTCTCCTCGGCGCGCAGCCGCGCGCGCGCCGCCACTTCGCGCGACCATTGCGGGTTCTCGAGGTATCGGCGCACGGCTGCAGCCAACGCATCGACGTCATTGAGCGGCGTGAGCAGCCCGGTTTCGCCGTCGCTGATGAATTCCGGTACGCCACCGGCGTTGCTGCCGATGACCGGCGTGCCGGCGAACATCGCCTCGGCGATCACGCGTCCGGACGGCTCGGGTGCCGTCGAGCAATGCACGACCACATCGCAGGCCGCCATGAGCGTCATGACATCGTCGACATGGCCGGCGAACGTCACCCGATCGCTCAGGCCCAGTTGCGCCGCGAGCGCCTGCAGCTCGCGATTGAACTCCTGCTCTTCGAACAAGGCGCCGCCGGCGATGACGCCGCGCGCGCCCGGCACCGCCGCCAGCGCGCGCAGGAACAGGTCCTGCCCTTTCCATCGGCAGATGCGCCCGAACACCCCGATGAGCGGCGCCCCGTGCGGACTGAAGCGCCGCCGATACTCCCCCACGCGCCGCGAGTCGTCTAACTGCCGCGCCACCTGCGCGGGGTCGATGCCCGACACCACCACGCTGACCCCTTCGCGCCGCCCGCCCACGCGCAGCCATTGGTTCAGGCTCTCCTGCGACACGACGACGACGCCATCGGCGCTGAAGCGAGACAGTCCTATCAACATGCGGATCAGCGCGGGATGGAAATGATCGGCCGACAGGATGTCGTTCATGAACCAGAGAATCGGCCGGCGCATGAATGGCTTCGCGAGCGAGGCGAGCACGAAGGCTTTCTGCGAGAAGCACACCACGACGTCGAATGCGCGCGCCTTGCGCGCGAGGTGCCGCACCATCGCGAGCGAACCGGGAAGCGCGCGCAGCAGGCTCGCGACGCCGCCTTCACGACGGACTTTGCGCGTGCCGGACGCGAGCGGCTGCACGGAATGGCGAATGCCCGCGGCCGCCAGCAATCCTTCGAGGGACCCGTGCTGCAACAGCAGTACTTCGGCGGACTCCAGCATGGTGCCGGCGATGGCCATCATCTTGAACTCGGCGCCGCCCGGGTCGCCCACGTGCGTGATGAAGAGAATCGATCCGCGGCGCAATTCGCTCATGCGCTCTCCTGCAATGCGCGCGCCGCCAGGCCAAACCCCAGGAAATTCCACGCGCAGAACCCGATCTCGCCCACGTGCACGGTGCCGATCGGAAACTGCACGAACAGCGCGAGCACGATGGCCCGGTCGTAGTAGATGTGGCTTCCGGCGGCCGGAGCAGCGCGAAACAAGCCGGCTACCAGCGCGGCGATGGCCAGGATGAACGCGGTGCCCACGAACACGCCCATGGCGCGATAGACCTCGATGAGCGCCCCGTCGATCTCCACGGTGGCGCGATTGTCGAGGCGTCGCGACGCGCCGTTGATGGCCAGCCCGTCGCCGACGATCAGGTTGTCGTGCTCGAGCACTTCGCCGTACTGCTCCAGCCGCTTGCGCAGGGATTCGTCCCCTTCGAGCTCCGTGAGCGTGGACGCGCGCTGCACGACGGCATCACGGATCTGTGGCGACAGCGCCGTCGACGCCAGCGCCAGCGCCGCGAGGAACAGCGCCAGTATGTTGGTGCGGCGAACGCCGGCGCTCGGCGCCACGGCCACGAGCACGATGGCGAGCGCCGTGGCCGCCCAGAGCGACCGGTACTGGCACAACGCCAATCCCACGAGCATGGGCGCCACGCAAGCAAGGCACACCGACAGGCGCTGCTTGAGCGCGAGCACGATGGCGGCCGAGAGGATGGCGCCAAACGCGCCCGGGGAATTCATGGTGCTGAACACGCGAAGCTGGAATGGCTCGGGCGTTCCCAGGGAATTGAAGCCGAGCTCGGCCACGCCACGCACCCAGTTCGCGTCCCACGAAGCCGGGCTCGCGAACTGCGCCACGCCGTACAGCGACATGACCACGGCCGCCGCGATGAGACACGGCTCGAAGATGCGGCGCAGGCCTGCAATGTTCTCCCGGTTCGCCAGTAGATAGACCGCGAACAGCGGCCCTATGCTCCACTTGAGCACGTCGACGATCGCCGAACGGAAGCGCCCATCGAGCAGCGCGAGCGCCGTGCCGTAGGCAATGCAGCCGAGCAACACCAGGAAGGGCCCGAGCTTCTTCGGCTGCGGCCTCGACCAGTACTCGAAGAAGCTGAGGCCCGCGAACAGGCCACACAGGTACGGTGTGAGCAGCGCCGGATTCGAGGCATCGAAGCCGGCCTGGTCGTCGATGAGGCGGCGCGCCAGCGACATGAAGCAGAACACCAGCAGGCAGTGCGCCGCGTACCACGGCGAGCGACGCGCGAACAGAAACCCGGCCAGCAGGAAATTGGCGGCCGGGTACAAGAGCCGCCCCAGCGCCGCGAGATTCATGGCGTACAGGCACACCGGCAGCAGCAGAGCCATGAACACCGCGGCCGCGCCTTCCGCGATGAGCGGCGATGCCGCGCGCGGCTGCGTCAATGCGGGAGTGGTGAATGTCTGTTCCATCAGGTGCTTCGAAGGTTGCAAGCGTCGTTCCATTTCGATTCTGCACGATCACGCCCTGCGGGCGCACGGGCCGCGTGAGCGCGCGCAGTGTCTATCTAATTGAGTGCGAGTGGCCAATTCTTTGCGTGCAATCGGTGCACGAGTGGGATTAGTCCGACGTCGCGGCTTTGCGTCACCTGTGCTGCGGAGGCCGTTTTTCCCGCATGCGAGCACGATGTCTTCTCATGCATCGCGGAAATTTTCTCACCTCCAAACCCTGACTGGCACCACTGCATTCGCCAATTGCCGACAGTGTCTAACTACTTTGGCATATGCGTATGCACTTGACGGGTGCGCTCGCCCAGTGCACCTTCGCGTCGCAAGTGCATACGCATA